>WNEZ01004053.1_pt1 | contig 15255 bp, 24 predicted proteins | sample 5400521 | NCBI WGS metagenome assembly WNEZ01 (sample SAMN13153339, study PRJNA577476) | soil metagenome | isolation source: 120 cm saprolite under Douglas fir tree site 2 hole 1 replicate 1 | place: USA:California | collected 2015-04-18
GCTGCTCGCGCTGATCGGTGTCGGCATCACCAGCCTGGGCGGCTGCGTCGTTCAGGAGCGGCGTGACGGCGGCGTCACGGTGCGTCCGGTCCATGTCGAATAACCGCACCCGCTGGCGGCACCTGGTGCGGCGGCCCGCGGCACCGGCGTGCCGCGGGGGGAGGCCGGGCAACAAAAAAGCCCGCGGGAGGCGGCGCCGCGGGCACACTTGTTATTGTTCCCGTTTTGTACCATACTAATCCGGATTAGTCAAGTGCAAAATGGCCGCCGGTCTGGGTAGCGTCGGCCAGGCCCAAGGACAGCCCGCATGTTCCGCAAGCATTTTGTCTCGGCGCTCCTGCTGCTCCTCCTCGCCGCCTGCGCCGCGCCGCCGCCGCATGTGACGGTGAAGGACGATGAGTTCAGCCAGCAGGTCACGATCCTCGGCTGGGGCAATTACGAGAGCCCCTTTGGCGGCATTGCCCGCGACTGGCGCCTGCGCAGCTGGGTCGACAAGCAGACGCACGCGGTGAGCCACCAGATCTATGTCGAGCTGAGCTACGACGACGAGTACCAATATTTCACCAGCGCCGCCGACGATACGGCGCGCAGCCTCGCGGTGATCGCGATCGACCACAGCAGCATGTGCCCGCGCCTCGACTGCACGCATTTCGAGACGATCGGCGTGGCGATCGACGAGGCGACGCTGCGCGCGCGCGCCGATCAGGGCTTGCGCATCAAGATCGGCGCGCGGCGCGGCTCGACGCTGATCCTGCCGCTGTCGCCGACGCAGATCGGTCTGCAGCTTGCCGCCATCGACCGGCTGATCCCGCCGCCCGCGCCCGCGCCGCTGCCGGGAAAATAGCCGCCTCTCGGCCCGGCCGGCGCTGTGTGGCTAGTGCGGCGGCGCCAGCGCCTGCTCGATTTCGAGCTTGAGCTGGTCCGGCCGGAGCGGCTTCGCCAGCGATTCGTGTAGCGCGGGCCGGTGTCCTCAACGACCATTTCGACCTCCGAGCGGACGACTCGGGCGCTAAAGGGAGCCGAGGACAAGCGGCTGACGTATCGCCGGTCTGGTAAGGGGGGCCACGGCCTGAGCCGAGGCTGACGTGGGCGCAAGCCCGGCGGCTGCGGGTGGCACCGGATCAAGAGCGAATCGTAGAGGCGCGATTCGCCGCAACCATGGCTTGGCGTTCTGAGGCCGGATTCCAATTGGAATCTAGAATCGGGACCCCAAGCAACATAGTTGCGGCGGGACGTTAGTTTATTGCTGAGACGGGCGGTAGCTTGATTCTATTTGCAACGTGCCTAGGTAACTAGCAAACTTCCTCTTGACAATGCCAGTAGCGCTTGCGGATGGGAGCCCATGGCGATTCCCTCTCTACGAGACATACTCCGTTGGATGCATGGCGGGAACAAGAAGGAAAAATCCGTTTTCGCCAGCGAGCAAGAGGCATATGAATTCTGCCAGCGCGTTTACAAAGAGACGGGTGGCGTAACCCCAGAACTACGCCGCGCTTACGAGTTCTATCGTAAGAATTTTAATGACGACTGCCCGCCCGCCTCTGGACACTCGCCGTCTTAGGATTATACCGCTTTCCGACGCTGGATTGCTCGATGCGTTTGATTCGGGCGAGAGTGAGATTGACCGCAACATCGATAGATGCTGCGAGCGGCACCACAAATACCGATCAAGGGTATTTTGCGCGATTGTTGACGGTGAGCAAAGCGCCTATGGGTTTTATTGCCTAAGTATCTCGGCATCCGAATCAAAGTACCTTGCCGAAGAGATAATCCGGGCAAATGAGGGTCGCGCGTTCGTTCCCTTTCTCTACATTAATTACCTAGCGGTGCGGAAGGACTGGCAGAACCAGAAGATCGGGACTCTCCTGTTGATCGATGCGCTCACGCGCTGCGAGCGGGTGGTGAGAGACGTTGGGGTGTATGGCGTTGCCCTTAACGCGCTTACCGAAAGGGCCGCGCGGCTCTACGAGAAGTACGGTTTTCGCCCGTATGGCGAAACCAAATATCCGCTTATGATTTTGCCGGCTCGGTCGCTAATTGAACTCTTCGCGAGTTCAGCTCCGTGAACGCCGGGAGCGTTTCGCCGCTCACCGTCGCGGCCGCGCCGATTATTTCTTCCGTCGTCCGGGGTCGAGCTGCGCCAGGAACATCTCCTGCATCTGCTCGATGCCCTTGAGCGTCGCCGGCAGCCAGGTCTTGAACATGGTCTCCGGGTCCATCGCCTGGATGTTCTTGCGCAGGCGATCCTCGAGCTCCTTCATCAGCGTCGTCTGCATCGGCTGCACGTCGGGCAAGCCGAAAAAGGCGCGCGCCTCCTCGGGCGTGCAGTCGATATTGACGGTGACCTTCATGGCCGGCGAACCTCCTGGCTTGCGGCGCGGCGTCGACGGCTCGGCGCCCGGCCGGCCTGCAGCGCCCGAGCCTCAGCTTCTGCGCGCGCCACCGCTGCGCTTGCCGGTAGTCTCGCGCGCGACCTTGTCGGCGGCTTCCTTGGCGAGGCGCAACGCCTTCAGCTTCGCCGTCTTGGCGTCCTCCGCCTGGCGCTGCTTGTCGCGCGCGTCGGTGCGCTCGTTATCCTGCTTCTTGGTCAGGACTTCGTTCGCCTTGCGGCGCGCGGCGGCGCTCGCGTCATGGGCCTTGCTCATGCTCACTCCTCCGCCCTCCCCCCGAGAAATCCGCATCGGGATCAGTAGCCCTCGCGCTCCATCCGCTTGCGCAGCACCTTGCGGTGGCGGCGTACCGCCTCCGCCTTCTCGCGCACGCGACGCTCCGACGGCTTCTCATAGGAGCGCCGGCGCTTCATTTCGCGGAAGGTGCCCTCGCGCTGCATCTTCTTCTTGAGCACCCGCAGCGCGGCGTTGATGTCATTATCGCGGACGAATACTTGCATGCAACTCCTTCAGGGCTCGAAACACGGCAAAACGCGGCGGCCGGACCGGTCGAAGGGCGGCACCGGCCCGGCCGCCGCTGTCAAATCGGCTACTCGGCCAGCGAGAGATGATCGGCGGCCTGCTTGCCGCGATCGGTGATGACTTCGTAGCGGATCTTCTGGCCTTCATTCAACGAGCCGAGCCCGGCGCGCTCGACGGCGGAGATGTGGACGAACACGTCCTTGCTGCCGTCGCTCGGCTGAATAAAGCCGAAGCCCTTCTGTGCGTTGAACCATTTTACTGTACCCAGAGCCATCTAGGGCCTCCGTCGATAGGTTGGCGCACCGCGCGCGACCTCGCGCGAGGTGATGCAGTGTCGGCCTTGGGTTCTTGGAGAGTCGCCCGGGGGCGGTCGTCAAGCGCGCGAAGCAGAAACTGATGGGATTAAGATGGCGCCTGCGGGGAATAAAGGCAAGTGCGGCCCGGGTAGTGTCCCAATGCCGCCGGGAGGGGCGGCTCAGCGCCAGCGGCTGCCGCGGTCCTTGCGGCGCCACGCGGCGAGGCGGCGGCCGCCCGATCTCACGCGCTCGACCAGGGCGTCGCCATAGGCGAAAGCGGCGACGAAGGCCGCGGCGAACAGGCAAAGCTCGGACACATAGGGCACGGGCGGAACCTCCGGGGTTGGCGACGCTGCACCATCGCCGCAAAGACGTTAGCGCGAGCCTAACCGCTGACGGCGTCGGCTTAAGGATCGGTCGCGCGCCGCAGGAAGCGCGACGGGCGGCGGTAACGAAGCCCGCGCGGCGCCGTTGGCAACCGGGACACAAGCTTCGGAGGCATACCCCGTGTCAGTCATTGCGTGGATCATCCTCGGCCTGATCGCCGGTTTCATTGCCAGCAAACTCGTCAACCGTCACGGCGAAGGCGTCGTGCTCGACATCATCCTCGGCATCGTCGGGGCCGTGGTGGGCGGCTGGATCATGGCGGCGCTCGGCGGCCAGGGCGTCAACGGCTTCAATCTCTACAGCATGCTGGTCGCCGTCGGCGGCGCGGTCGTCGTTCTCGTGATCGCCCACGCCATCCGCGGCGGGACGGCATCGCCGCGGCTCTAGGCGGTCAGGCGGGCAAAGCCGGCGCTCCGCTCAAGGAGCGCCGGCCGCGTCCGCGCGACCGGGCGGAGCCGCATCACGACGTTTTATTCGCGCGCGATCCCTATCGGCCGGCGGCGGCCGGTACGCGATGATCCTGGTCGCCGATCCGGAACAGCGCCGGCTCGCCGCCGCCGACCTGGCCGAGTTCTTCGGCTTGTCGCCGGCGGAGAGCCGGCTCGCGGTGGAGCTGTACAAGGGCAAGCGGCTCTGCGAGGTCGCCGCCGAGTCCGGCGTCCGGATCACGACGCTGCGCACGCAGCTCAGCGCGATCCTGGCCAAGGTCGGGGTCGAGCGGCAGGCCGACCTCATCCACGTGCTCTCGAGCCTGCCGCTCGCCGCCGGCCTGCCGCGGATCGGTCAGCGGAAATAGAAGCCGAGATTGAAGCCGGGCGCGACATAGGCCGGCGGCGGGTAGGCGACCGGCGGCGGCGCGTAGACATAGCCGGGCGCGTAGTAGTAGGGCACGCCCCAGCCGTAGCCGCCATGTTCGCGCCACTCATGCTCGCGCCATTCGTGACGGCGCCACTCATGCTCGCGCCAGTCGTCGTCGCGCCAGCCCCGGTGGCCCCAACCGTCGCCGCGATGGCCCCAATCGTCGGCGAGAGCCGGCGCCGCGCCCAAGCCGGCGAGCGTCGCGGCGATCGCGCCGGCCAGGATCAGCGGGCGCAAAGACGTGAATCTCCTGTCATGCAAGCGGCGCATCGGGCCCCTCCTGTCGGGCGTTCTCTTGCGTATAGAACGGCGCGAGCCGCGCGGCTATTCCGGGCGCGCAACGGCTCGGCCAACGACGCGCTGGACGAAAGCCCGGCCGCGCGCTGAAATGAGCGCCGGAAGGAGGCCGCCGATGGATGTGGTTCCGCTCGGTCCGGGCTTCGCCGCGGAGATCCGCGGGCTCGGGCTCGTCGACGTCGCCAGCAGCGCCGACGCCTATCGCGAGGTGCGCGCCGCCTTCGAGGCGCATTCGGTGCTGCTGTTCCGCGATCAGGTGGTGAGCGACGATTTGCAGGCGGCGTATTCGCGCGCCTTCGGCCCGCTCGAGATCGTCAAGGTTGGCTCGGTCGGCCACGGCACCTTCTACAGCCGGCTCAACAATCTGCGCGACGACGGCACGGTCGCGCCGGCGAGCCATCGCCAGGTGCTGCGCGCGCGCGCCAACCAGCTGTGGCACACCGACAGCAGCTTCAAGCGGATTCCGGCGCTCGCCTCGGTGCTGTCGGCGCGCACGCTGCCGAGCGACGGCGGCGAGACCGAGTTCACCTCGACGCGCCTCGCCTGGGAGCGGCTGCCGGCGTCGCGCCAGGCGAGCTTGCGCGACCGCATCGTCACGCATTCCTACGCCAATTCGCGCGACCAGATCGCCCCTGAATTGATGACGCCGGCGGAGCGCGCGGTGCTGCCGCCGGTCAAATGGCGCATGACCTGGCGCAACCCCGTCAACGAGCGGCGCGCGCTCTACCTCGCGTCGCACGCCTACGCCGTCGACGGCATGGGCGACAACGAGGCGAAGGCGCTCTTGGCCGAGCTCATCGCCGAAGCGACGCGGCGCGACTTCACCTATCTCCACCGCTGGCGCGCCGGCGACGTGGTGATGTGGGACAACCGCGCCACCATGCATCGCGGCCGCCCGTGGCCCTTGAACGAGCCGCGCGTGATGGTGCGCACCACCATCTCCGCCACGCAAGCCGACGGGCTCGAGCGCCCGGCGGCGTGAGCTATTTGGCGGCGACGCTCGCGGTGATCGAGGCGATCACGCCCGCGGCCGTGTTGAAGGCGTCGCCGCGGTTCTCGATGTGGTGGCGCCGCGCGATCCAGGCGAAATCGCTGTAGGCGGTCCACACCGTGCCTGTCGCGTCCTCGAACACGAGCAGCCGCACCGGCCAGTCGAGCCCGGCCACCGGGTTGGCGGTGATGAACAGCGAACCCAGCGCCGGATTGCCGAACACCAGCAGGGTCGAGGGGCGCAGATCGATGTGCGCGCCGGCGGCGAGCTGCGACTGGTCGATCGCCGCGAAGAATACGATGCCCTTCTTGGCGATATCCGCCTTGAGGCGGGCGACGGTCTCGTCCAGCGGGTAGGCGCTGCGCAGGGTGACGACGCCGGCGGACGCGGCCGATTCCGCGTCCGCGGCCCTGGTCACCGCGGATGCGGACAGGCTCAGCAGCGCCGCAAGGCAGGCGGCCGAGCACAGCTTGGTGACACGCGCGATCATGGAAGCTTCTCCTCCTCAGCGGCGCTCGCGCGGGGCGCGCACGAGCCGATGCCGCCAGGATGCGGAGAGACGCTCGCCGACGGAAATGCCGTTTGGTTTTCGAGTCGATAACGCGCGGTAATCGCCGCCGTCGCGCGGCCCATCGCGCCCGGCCGCGCCAACCGCAGGTAGCCGGCGCGGCGGAGCTTCGCGCGCAGAAACCAGGGCGAATGGCGTTTTCGTTCGCGCGCCGCTTGCCGGCCGCAACAATCGCCAACATGCGCTGTTTTGCCGCCGCCCCTTAACGTGCCCTTAGCGGGCGGCGGCCCATCTTCAACCCATGCTCTACTACCGCAAGCTCTTCTCCGCCGACGCGCCGAGGATCGAGGCGCATTTCCTCGATCTTTCGCCGGAAGACCGCCGCCGCCGCTTCCATTCGCTGCTCGGCGACGACGCCATCCGCGCCTATTGCCGCGGCTTCGATTGGAGCGAGCGCGCGGTCATCGGCGCGTTCGATCTCGACCGCCTCGTCGGCATCGCCGAATGCGTGCGCGTCGCCGACGGCAACGCGGAGATCGCCGTGTCCGTCGATGCGCGCTGGCAGCACCACGGCGTCGGCCGCGAGCTGGTGCGGCGCGCCGCCGCGTCGGCCGCGAACAGCGGCGCCGCGACGGCCGTGCTCGACTACGCGCCCGGCGACACCTCGATCCCGCACATCGCCCGCTCGCTCGGCGGCGACGTCGACGGCACGCGTTCCGTCGCGCAGATCGCGCTGCCCGCGCATGACGCCGCCGCAGAGATCGAGGAGCTCATCGAGGATTTCGGCGCCGCGCTCGCCGGTGCGTTCGAGGCGGCGCTGTGGCCGTGGCGCTTTGCCGCGGCCGCAATCGCGCCCGGCGCAACGATCGATCGCGGCGTCGCCGAGCGGTAACCATGCTGTTAAGCCTCGGGCGGGAATAATCGCGGGCATCGACGAGTTGTAACAAGTGACGGCCCCGCGCCGTCCGTGCTGGTGGATGTTTCACGATGCAGGATTTTCTCAGAGACTGGCGGCGCTGGACCATGCCGGAGCGCATCGCCGCGATCATGATCGCCCTCGGCCTCCTCGGCCTGCCGCTCACCCTCGCCATCTGACGCCGCGCGCCGCGCCGCGCCGCTTGACCCGGCGGCCGCGGCACCCGACATGTGCCCGGCCATGTGCGGCCGTTTCCTCAACCGGCTTCCGCCGGCGGAGATCGCGCGTCTCTTCGCCACCGCGAAAATCGTGCCCAACTACCCGGCGCGCTTCAACATCGCGCCGACCGACCCGGTGCTCGCCGTGCGCTTCAATGCCAAGACCGGTGAGCGCAGCCTCGACGCGCTGCGCTGGGGGCTGGTGCCCTATTGGGCCAAGGATCTGTCGATCGGCGCGCGCCTCATCAACGCGCGCGCGGAGACGCTGGCGACGCTGCCGGCCTTCCGCGACGCCTTCCAGCGCCGCCGCTGCCTCATCCCCGCCGGCGGCTTCTACGAATGGCGGAAGGACGGCAAGACGCGGACGCCCTATGCCGTGCTGCCCGCCGACGCGCCGCTCTTCGCCTTCGCCGGGCTGTGGGAGAACTGGCGCGATCCTTCGACAAGAGCCCAGGGCGCGGATGCGCCGTGGGTGCGCAGCTGCACCATCGTCACGGCTGAGCCCAACGCGCTGCTGGCGCCGATCCACAGCCGCATGCCGGTGATCCTGCCGCGCGAGGCCTGGGCGCAGTGGCTCGGCGAGACGCCCGCCGATGCGGCGGCGCTCCAGGCGCTGCTCACGCCCTATCCGGCCGAGCGCATGCGCGTCTATCCCGTGGCGCCGCGCGTCAACAGCGTCAAGAACGACGATCCGTCGCTGCTCGCGTCGCCGCAAAGCGGCGATCGCACAGAGCAAGAGTAGGCTCCCGGCTCCGACCAGCGCCGATTTGGCCTAAACTCTTCCGCTATTGCCGAAGTATTCGAGCGGCTATACACCGTGTATACCGCCAGCAAAACACAGTAATATGTATTAATATGTGCTGGCGCCGGAGAAATAGATCGAGGATAATTCTGTCGCGTATAGTATCGGAAAGAAATGAGGGGGATTTGACATGTCGTCGCTGATTCAGTGCTTGGGGACCTGGCTCAATGATGACGCGGGCATCGCCGTCCTCGAGCGCAAGCTCGCCGACGCCAAGAGCGCCGCCGCCACCGCCATCGCCAAGCTGCACGCCGCCGAGGCCGCGCTCGACCAGGGCAAGCCCGAGGCCGCGCAGGTCAAGGCCAAGGCCAACCGCGAGGTCGCCAACGCCACCGCCACGCTGACCGATTTCCAGACCGCGCTGGCGACGGCGCGCGCCACCAGGGCGGCTTAGCCCCGCGTCGCGCGAAGGCGCGATCGCCGGCGGGCGGCAGCGGTTGCGCAGCAACCGCGAGTGCCCGCACCGGGCAGGAAAGGACGCGCTCAAGCGATGGCGCGCTTTTTTCGCGGCCGGGGCTTTGATGCGATCTCGCCGAGGTCCTTGAGCCGCACCGGCGGCCGGTCCGGGAACGAGGCCACCAGATCGAGCTCGCCGCCCATGGCCTTCACATAGCCGCGCAGGGTCGAAATCAGCATGTCCGCGCGTTTCTCGACCCGCGATACGGAATCCTGCCCTACCTTCATCTTGCGGGCGACGCGGACCTGCGTCTTGCGCATCGCTTTGCGGAGGTCCTGCAACGACATCTCCTCCTTGATCAGCGCCGCGGCGCGCGCCTCGATCTCGGCGCGCTCAGCCGCGGGCAGACCGGCGATCACGTCGCGAAGCGTCTTTGCCATCGCTATTTGCCTTTCCGTTTTCGCTTCGGCGTCGCGGGAGCAACCTGCTTGAGATGCGCAGCAAAGCGCTCATCCGCCTTTTCGATGAGCCGTTTGTAGAACGTCCGCTCGCTCTGCCCGCTCTTGTCGCCGGCCACCAGCAAGATTGCCGCGCGCCTGGGGTCGAACGCGACCCGCCAAACGCCGCCTCCGGCATCGAAGCGCAATTCCTTCATGTTCGCGTGTCTCGAGCCGTTCAGCGTATCCACCCTTGGCCGCTTGGCGGCCGGACCAAACTGCTCGATGAGCCGCGCCTGCGCCAACAGCTCGACCCTCACCTCGGATTCGAGCGCCGCCAGCTCGGGCTGGAATTCAGGGGCCACGAGCACTGTCCAACGCATCGAATATGGCTAGAGAGCCATATGATGTCAAGTCCATATTGTCTGGCCAGGAGGCGCCTTGCCCTGCTGCGCCTGGAGCGCCTCTATGCCCACAACACCGATCGCGACGCCGGCGAGAAGCGCCAGCGTCGACCTCTGGATCGCGTTCATCTTATGCCTCCGCTGCTGCCGCCCGTGACGGCGAATGATTTCAGCCGATCGCGGCGGCCGGAGAATGTTACGCCGGGGGGAAATAGGGCGACGAATTTGAATGCGAGGAAGCCGGGCGCGACGACGACGAGGAAAAAGAGGATTTATGAAAACGTATAAATTGCGCTAGGTCACCAGCGTCCGCGTTCTAAATTCACTCAGCCGTGTGTGGTCTATGAGATGACTGAGATTCTGCAAGGTGAACACCTTGCCCCTCGTCGCGAGAAGAAGCTTTTTCATATCCTCGCGACGAACCTTGAAGCCACGCCCAGCAATGCAGGCGACCACCTCGAAACGAGGTGGATCAGTCGGTTGGCGCCCTTCCATGCTGAGCGCGCCAAGATGCTGAACGCGTGTGACTTTGTCGCGCGCTGTACCGTCATCCTCCGTAATCTTGGCTTCGATGACGACCTGCGGATTGAACTCGTCAGGCACGATGAAGTCCGGAGCCTGATCGAAGCCGGCGACGCGTTCGGCGCGTTTGGTCTTTCGGACACTGATACCAGCGTTGGAGAGAACACCCTCGATCGCGGTTTCCAGCACGTCGCCGACCAGTTCAGATACAGAGTCCCGATGGCCTGCGAAAGGCCGACCAAGGAAGCGCTCGTAAAGCAGCATGGCGTAGGGCACACCCAGATCAGCCAACGGTTGTAGGCTGGGCAGACCATATTTGGTATCGGCTTTGTCGAGTCGGTGGATGAGAGCCGGCGCCTCCGGCGGCGCACCCTCGACCAAAAGCTGGCATGCAGTTGTGACAAGTGCACGCAGACGCGTATCGGTCACGCCGCCAGTAGCCTTTAGGGAAGTTAGAGGGCCACGGCGGATGCGACGGTCAAGCGATCGCACCGCTCCCTGCGTGATCGCGATATGGGCGCGCTGCACGGTAACGTACGCCCATTCGGGCGGTGTAAAGCCCAGCAGCGATCGAAGCACGACAAAGGCGATCGGGATGCGATAAATCGTCTCGATCACCGCATCGGGGGACAAGTCACGGAAATTGGCCGTGGTGCGCTTTAGTGCTTCGTAGCCCTGCTCGAACACCGGATATTCGACGAAACCCTCGCCCTTCGGCAGCGTCAGAAACTCCGACTGGAGCGCTCCGAAAACCTCGTCGATAAAGTTGTCGAGATTAGCCCTGACCCCCTCGAAGGGAACCTCAAAGGGAAACGGCATTGGGCCGATTTTGGGGAATGAGCGGCATCTTATCAATCGCCGGGGCATCACGTAATTTCGTGCTAGTGAGGGAAACAATCAACGGCATCGGATCGCCAAGCGCCGCCAAAGCGCGGGCGAAACAATTAAGTCTTTCCGAAGTCGGCAAAGCGGGATTCCAGTTTTTGCGAAGGCGCCAGATGCCAATGCGGGTGAGGTGGCCGAAGACAATGCAGCGTATATCACCCGCCGTCGGCTTCATACCCGCGCTTCGAAGCTGACTTAACTCGTTGCGCACGATCTCAACAAGCTGGCCCGCGCTTTCGAACATCTGACCGTGTCGGGTATATCCAGTCGTCCGACAAATAAAGATGGTATCCACGATTGATGAGCCCGTGCCGTGAATATGGATTGAGCCGCTCATTTCGGCCGGACAAGGAAGGGTCGCCGAGCAAGTGAGCCCAGCATCGAGAATAGCCACCCCTACGGCGTGATACGCTTCGATTCGATTATGATGGAAAGTAAAGGCGAGCGGGGCACCGGGCTTTAGGGCGCGCGCAACGGCGCGGTAGACGGATGACAGTCCTTCGGCAAAGTGGTCGAGGCCCCGCGCAAGTGTCGTGTTACCTGTCAGTTCATTCGGCGAGCGGGTCGACGCGCGATGGAAGCCTTCGGCTTCGCGACCAACGAGACCGCGCAGCCAGACATAACAGAAGTCCATTAGCTCGCCATATTGCACGTTCCCGAAATAAGGAGGATCGGTAAAAACAGCATCGAGGCTCTGGGGCGCCAGTTGGAGCTCTGTTGAGCTGGCACAGTGGATCGACACGGAACGCGGTCTGGAACCGTTGGAGCGTTCACCAATCCACTCGCCCTTCACTGGGACAACGACCTTCCGACCATTTGCGCGAACTTCGAAGGGCTCGTCGCAGTAAAGCTTTGCCTTGGCGTATTTGTCGATAATGTTGAGCCAAGCGCCGGAGCCAACGTTCGCGCCCTCCCCGTTAACGATGCCGATAAGATTGGATTCGCAGTGCACTAAGCCCACGGGGAAACCATGGACCGAGAAAATATCCAAAGACTTCAGCGCCATTGTGTCATAGCGGCACAGCATGTTTTGGTAACGCAGCAGATCCGAGAGGTTCGTGGCGAGCGCATGCCGGATGCGTTCGGGCTCAGTCGTTGCGATCCGCCTGCAGCTCAGTTCGAGGCCGAGAAGCTGGCGATCGTTGAATAGATCGCGATAGCGCGCATATCCCCATCGATGTAATCGGTCCGTCTCGTCACCCGGCGGAATTTCCTGATCCGGGACAAAGCGGGGTGCCGTCGACGCCCACTGCGTGGTCGCAGTAGCATATCGAGCCAAGTCTTGATTATCAGGCCTCTTGAAAAAGCGGCCCCGGTGTTCTTTCCGACGGAGCGGGTTGTAATACTCGATCGCAAACATGCGGTGCCGGGGTGGCCCAGCTTGTTTGCGAGGATAGCGATTCACATGGCCGCAAGTTGCGCATGCGCATCGATTGCGGTGGGCGGGGCCCTGATCGACGAGAGCCGACGAGCACGTTCTGCATTTGCCTGCTTTCTTGGGATCACTGACCTCGTTCAGCTCGCCGCATTTGGCACAGACCAAAACATGCTTAGGGTGTCGGGTGTCGTCGGCGATCAGATAGCCAGGAAACAAATCAATCTGGCGCCCGCAGCTTTCGCAATCGATCACTTTGACCCATAAGAAATACTTCACCGGGACGTCGTGGTCGCCGTAAAGCGGGCAGTCAGTACGATACATGTCGCCGATTTTTTCAGTCAGCTCCCGAACCAGGGCATCGGCGGCACTGCGGTATTCCCTGAGATTCAAGTGCTCGATTTCTTCCCGCACGATCCATGCCGCCATGGGATTGATGTCGAACCCGAGCACATCACAGCCAACGCGGTTGCACTCCAGAAGGGGAATGCCGCCGCCCATGAAAGGCAATGATGGGGCGATAATTCTGCTGAATCTGCTTCTCTTTCAGCGCCATCGCCGCGATCAGCGGTATGTCAAATTGCTTCTCTATGCTCATTTCCGGCTCTGGCTAGGCAGGATTCATGCTCGCTATATACGGGCGCGGCGAAAGCTTATCAGCACGTTAGGAACATTTCAAGAACGCGCTCGGCACCCCATCAATTTCCTCGAGGGAACCGCGCGGAAGGGAGGCCGCAAACGCTCCAAATCTCTCGCAGCAGCGGCGCCACCGTCTCAGCAGTTACGGTCGTGTCATTGGCGAGCCTAAATTGGACCCACGCTCCGGGTCGGCTCATCCAGCCTTCGTACCGTCCGGAGTAGCACAGCCGGAATCTCTCTGCACCGTCTAAGCCGAGTGTCACCTCGATCGGCGAAGCCAGCTTAAGCCGGGTGAAGGCGAACGTCGCGAGCCGATGCGTAGTGTCGATAAGCGCAGCCTCTATTGCCTCAAAGGGGATCGAACGAGCGTTCGGCGACCCGAGGGCCGACCGATGAGGGTGTAGCGCCGTCGTGTCGATGCTCCGGATCTCACCATACATGTAGATTTGCGTCGCGCCCATGGCGACGTGTACGTTGTCGCCGCGACAAATCCAGACTGCCGCACCGTGACGATTGCGCTGGCACTCAAGATGACGTCCTGCGGAATTGGGAGGTGCCAGAAGGTCGATGACTGGCTCGGCCATCTCGTAGAGCTCAGTGTCCTTCCAATAGCTGCTCGGTGGATTTGGCGAGATTCTCACCGAAATCCAAGGCCCTTGCGCAACGACAACCGACCTTGCCCGGCCGGCCTTCTCATCGAAGCTGATAATCTCAAAGCCAGGCTGCAGATCGCTCGACACGAAACCGGCGTTGAGTGCAAGCAGCGGGTTCTCCGTCGCCGCGTGGGCGCTGAGCGCGTGCGACGCGTCATTTTCGGCCACTTCGACCAACTGGATGCCTCTGGCTCCACGCGGCCTTAGAGGCGCCCAGCGATGTAATGCATATAACGTTATAGCGCCGACGATTAATATGTACAAAACCGCGATAAACGCCGTCCACTCAGGGCCGATTTGCGAAAACTGAAAATGGAGCCCTTGGAAAAGAAGAAACAAGACGCCGAGCGCTGCGCCGGGTACACCGAGGCCGACTAACGCCCGAACGAATTTTAATTCCATCAGTTTTCACACTGCGAGCGCCAAATCAACACCGCAAGCCCTTCGCAAATCCGCGTGGAGCTCCAATCCTGCGATCATGCGTTTGTCCACAGCCGACCTGCTATCTTATCCCCGATTCATCCTGTTCTCCACCAGATCATTCACCACCGCGGGGTCGGCCAGCGTGCTCGTGTCGCCGAGCTGGCCCTGCTCGTTCGCCGCGATCTTCCGCAAGATCCGGCGCATGATCTTGCCGCTGCGCGTCTTCGGCAGATTGGGCGCCCACTGGATCAGATCCGGCGCGGCGATCGGGCTGATCTGCTTGCGCACCCACTGCACCAGCTCCTTGCGCAGCGCCTCGCTCGGCTCGTTGCCGGTCTTCAAGGTGACATAGGCGTAGATGCCCTGGCCCTTGACGTCGTGCGGATAGCCCACGACCGCGGCCTCGGCCACCTTCAGATGCGCGACCAGCGCGCTCTCCACCTCGGCGGTGCCGAGGCGGTGGCCGGCGACGTTGATGACGTCGTCGACGCGGCCGGTGATCCACCAATAGCCGTCCTCGTCGCGCCGCGCGCCGTCGCCGGTGAAATACTTGCCCTTGAAGGTCGAGAAATAGGTCTCGACGAAGCGCTTGTGGTCGCCGAACACGGTGCGCATCATGCCGGGCCACGCCTCGGCGATGCACAGATTGCCCTCGGCCGCGCCCTCGAGCGTGTTGCCCTCGTTGTCGACCAGCACCGGCTTGACGCCGAAGAACGGCCGCGTCGCCGAGCCGGGCTTGAGCGGCGTCGCGCCCGGCAGCGGCGTGATCAGGATCCCGCCGGTCTCGGTCTGCCACCAGGTGTCGACGATCGGCACGCGGCTGTCGCCGACGATTCGGTGATACCACAGCCACGCCTCGGGATTGATCGGCTCGCCCACCGTGCCCAACAGCTTCAGCGATTGGCGCGAGGTCTTCCTGACGAAGCCCTCGCCCTCGCGCATCAGCGCGCGGATCGCCGTCGGCGCGGTGTAGAAGATGTTGACCTTGTGCTTGTCGATCACCTGCCAGAAGCGCGACGCGTCCGGGTAGTTGGGCACGCCCTCGAACATCACGGTCGTGGCGCCGTTGGCGAGCGGCCCGTAGACGATGTAGCTGTGCCCGGTGACCCAGCCGACATCCGCGGTGCACCAGAAGATGTCGCCGTCGTGATAGTCGAAGACGTATTGATGCGTCGCCGCGGCGAAGACGAGATATCCCGCCGTGGTGTGCAGCACGCCCTTGGGCTTTCCCGTCGAGCCCGAGGTGTAGAGGATGAAGAGCGGGTCCTCCGCGCTCATCTCGGCGGGCGCGCAGTCCTTGGACGCGCTCGCCATCGCCTCGTGGTACCAAACGTC
>WNEZ01024154.1_pt1 | contig 15255 bp, 17 predicted proteins | sample 5400521 | NCBI WGS metagenome assembly WNEZ01 (sample SAMN13153339, study PRJNA577476) | soil metagenome | isolation source: 120 cm saprolite under Douglas fir tree site 2 hole 1 replicate 1 | place: USA:California | collected 2015-04-18
GATACATCATGATATGGATTATGAAATAGAGCTTGCGTTGTATTATAGCTTACGTCTGCCATTCTGGACAGTTTAGCCGATGTGATGCCTTTTTGTTGCGCAACTTCTTTCACTTTCAGTCTCACCATACTTTCATGCTATCAGAGCATACCTATTGACACAAGAACCTCGTAGCATGTATGCTTAAATATGCATAGCTGAACATCGACTTTAGAGAGTGTATTAACACAAAAGAATGGAAGCATACAATGCAAAAGACGCTCTACCTGGCCACTTTTGATGTAGGCTACACGCACATACTACGTGTCTTTTACGCAGCCGATGAAGCAGAGTCACAGCAGAAGAAGAGCGACTTAGAGCGTGAGATAAACGCGATATGTAAGAGCCTGGAGCATTATCCGAATGGTTTTCGTTTGGTGATGTCCACCTTACCGGGAACGGTAGAAGTGTCAGACGAGGTACAGCCACGAACTATAGAGGTTTAGAAGTGCAGAAAGATACTAAAAACATACTCAACCGTTCAGGTTTTATAGGTCGTGTGATTGGCTTTCAAGGAGCCAGGAGTATGACAAATACAGTTAATGAAAATAAAGTAACAACACAAAAGATCGTCGAAATTTTTAATACAGGCGATCTTTCTGAGGTAGACTCACTGACTAATGAAAATACTTTAAACTCAACAGGAGTTTGAATCATCTGATTCACTCAGCTTTTCGAGAAGCGAAGCAAGTTGTTCTATCTCTTTATCGTTTAAAGCATCAAATAACTTATTCAATGAGAGATAATAAGATTGTTTAAATTGTTCAAATCTGCTTTCTGCAAACTCGGTAAGCCTGACGCGTTGTAACCGCCTATCACGAGCATCTTCCTCGCGCTTCACGAGATTTTTTTTAACCAATGTATCAATAAACTGAGTAACGGCTCCTTTGGTAACATTGAGGAATTTGGCAATATCTTTCACCAATGCGCCATCTTTATGATGAGCTACGAAAAAGAAAATATTGATCTGAGGCTTCGTCAGGACAATATCGCCAAAGGAAAAACCATGAGGCGCACTTATACTGCGGGAAATATATCCCAGGTGATTGAGTAATTGTTCTAGTAGCTGTATTCTTGTTTTGTTCATAATCTGTAGATTACAACGGTTGCTTCAGAGCAAGAAACTGCTCAAAGGTAAGTAGGTCAGGAATTTCAGCACGATTCATTGTAAGATCTGAAAATCATCAAGATCACCTTCCATAACTTCAATGCCCTGTTCTTTGAGCTTGTGAATTTTGGGATTTTGAGATTGTTTCGGATCATGCCTGCGAATGAACGCTCTTAACGCAAAATCAGTTTTCAAGAGAGCTTGCAATACTGCTTCCCCTTGATTTCCAGTAGCACCAATAACAAGGATTGTTTTCTTCATTGTGACCACCTTTCGTTTAGTTACTATACAGTTTAGTATCTAAACGAATATTTGTCAAGAGGTTCTTTCGGCCTGCCCATCCTGTGGCAAGACCTGATGGCACGCGGATTTTCCGGCGGATACATGCTGGTCTCTTATTTCTGTCTCACCAATGGAATTTGCAAATTTGTTGGCCTGTTTTCAGGCTTGTCAAAAGCACGACCGTCAACGTTTTTACTCCCATTAAAAAGCATGTCGTTGTAAATATAAATGAGGTCATAGTCGACATAAATTTGTCCTTCGACAAGACTAAACAAAGGAAAGGCTTTTCCTGTGACGTCTTGCATGACATTGACTTCCCACTTGTTGAGACCAGTGCCTGGAAATTTGTTCGCGACATCGGCAAATCCTTGATGCAGTGGGGTCACCTCATACGCTTCATCTGCAATGTAGTCCAGGTTGTACGCGCCTTTTGCAATCGGGTGCTCTCCCTGCCAGGCGTTATGCCCTTTAATCACAATTTTCACCAAAGGCACTTTTCCATTGGCATCGGCATAATTCATCACGGTACAGGCAAATCTGTCGTCAGGGGAATACGTAAAAACTCTTGAACAATAAAAAGGTTGGATTTCCCCTGTTGCTGATTTATTTGTGCTTGGGCGCAGCTCGGTGGTGATGCTCACCCACTGGCCACCTTGAATAACCTGTTTGATTTGTTCGGGTGTCATAGAGAATTCTCCTTTTCTTGTGGCACATCTCTTATCTTTTTCCTCTCATGCGCGCGTTTTTTCTGAACGCTCATGAGAGAGTAGTACACATACAATCAGACTCATCGTGAAAGCATTTGTGACCGGTTTTCCGTCCTACACCTCGAATATCCTAAATGTTTCACTTGCCAGGAGTCTCTTGATCGCCGGGACCAAGCGGTCTGGGGCGGCAAACGATGGGTGGCTCCGAAAGATGGCTGCCACCCGCTCCAACTGTCCGAGTTCACGGGCCTGAGCCAGCAAACCCGCATCTGGCTGCAAAGCACTCACCCCGAGCGGATGTGTTGCCAGCAAGGTAGCGAGCCTTCGTTGCTCGGTGGAGGAACTTTGACCAAGGTGTCGGACACAGTTGCACTCTTTTGCCTCACCGACCAAACGACAATGCGGTTCCATACACCTCCGCAGCCGTGCTCGCGCTCGCGAGACGCGCTTGCGGAAAGCCGACTCGCTGATCGTGAGAATGGAAGCACCTTGAGCACTACTCACCTCAAAGACTTCGCTCAGGATATAGGCGAGTCGGTGCTCTCGGTCAAGGCAAAGCAGCATGCCGAGCGTGCACCGGAGCTGGAGCTCTTTGAGGAGCAATTCTTGTTCTACTCCCTCCTGGATCTCAAGAACAGGATGGGCTTGAGCACGTTCAGCTTCGACCGCTTCAAGTTCGTCACCGATAAACGCGAACGTGAGTGGGGTCGTTTCGGCTCGACGTCGCCGGGTGGTGAACAAATGATTGGTTGCGATCTGATAGACCCATGTCATAAATGTACTTTCCTGCCGAAACTGACGCAAACGGGTAATCACCTTCAGTAAAATCTCCTGAGTGGCATCCTCAGCATCAGAGGGGTGCCACAACATGCGTAAGGCCAGGTTGTAAATCCGATCTTGAATAGCTCGTACGACTGCTTCGAGAGCTTCTTCATTCCCTTCACGTGCCTGTTCTACTAACTGGTCTAAGCTGGGCTCTATACTCATGACTTCCTTACCTCCTTTTTCTGCTCCTTGCTTGCTCACCATGTTCTCTCATTCTATCCTTCCAGGGGGGATTTTATGGTGGTCCCAACTGTACTGTCTGTCAGGTTCACCCGCACATGTCGTGCTGCTGGCTAACCTCATCAAGAAGGCCTCAGTATCCGTTGTCGCAACAATTCAAAGCTCCCTCGCCCGTACATCGTACCATGTATGGTCGAGGTGGGTTCAAATTGCTCCGTCAGCGAGTTTTGAAAGCCGCTTAAGTAGTAGCACGGGAAGTGCGGAAGAGCCACTTGACGGACTCGCACCTGTGGACAGAACACAGTCCCTTGCATCCCTGCTTGTTCGAGAACGGAAAAGCCTGAAGCCATAGTGGAGGCCGAGTTTTGTGTTATGATAGGGTCTACAAGCCTCAAGAAAGGTGTTATAGCAATGGAGTGGCACAACGAAGCGCCGAAATGGGAGGCGCGTGACGAGATGCTGATCATCCAAGCAGCGCCCAAAACTGATTTCTGGCGGCTGACACAGTATGGTTACACCTACGATAGCGGGCATTTTTATTACCAGCGCCAGGCGGGCGATTTCCTGGCGGAAGTCAAATTTCACGGCGCTTATAACGCCCTGTACGATCAGGCCGGGCTGATGGCGCGCATCGACGAGGCCAACTGGGTCAAGTGTGGCATCGAGTTTCTCGACGGAGTCCAGCAGGTCAGCGCGGTGGTCACACGGGAGTTTTCGGACTGGTCGCTAGGTATTGCCCTGCCCCAGGATACAGGCGCGCTCTGGCTGCGTTTGAAGCGACAGGGAGCGGCGATAGAGATTCGGTACTCGCTCGATGGCACGAACTACCAGTTGCTCAGGCTGGCCTATCTGCCCGCGAGCGAAACACTGGCTATCGGGCCAATGTGCGCCTCGCCCACCGGGGAAGGTTTCTCCACGGTGTTTGAAGACTTCAGGATTCAACCGATCTAAGTTGCGTTGTAACCGTGCAAGCCAAACAGACAATTGTTATCATTGTCGGCGCGGGTATCGTCGGCCTGGCTACCGCGCGCGAATTTTTGCTGCGCCAGCCAGCGCTGCGCGTGATCGTCCTCGAAAAAGAAGCGGCCATTGCCAGCCAGCAATCGGGTCATAACAGCGGCGTGATCCACAGCGGCATCTACTATGCTCCCGGTTCGCTCAAAGCTCGGGCCTGCGTGGAGGGGCAGCGGGCAATGCTGGCCTTTTGCCGCGAACAGGGCATACCCTTCGAGCTGTGCGGCAAGGTCATAGTCGCGCTGGACGAAAGCGAATTACCCCGGCTCGAGGACCTCTACCAGCGCGGCATAAAGAATGGCGTGCAGGGCCTGGAGTTCATCGAGCCGGGGAGACTGCGCGAACTGGAGCCATACGCGGCCGGCATCAAAGCCATCCACTCGCCAAACACCGGCATTATTGATTATGTGCAGGTGGCCCAGGCTTACGCCAGGCAGATACAGGAACAGGACGGTGAAATCGTCACCGGCTGCGAAGTCACTTCGCTCACTACGCGGGATGCGCAAACCATGCTCGGCATTCGCCAGGCCGGCGTTGTTACCCTCGAAACCGAGATACATGCCCGCTACGTCATTACCTGCGGCGGGCTGCAATCCGATAAACTCAGCAGGATGAGCAACAAGGATAGCCAGGTACACATCGTACCCTTCCGGGGTGACTACTACGTACTGCGCCGGAAGAAGCGCCACATGGTGCGCGGCCTGATCTACCCGGTACCTGACCCGCGCTTCCCTTTTCTAGGCGTTCACTTTACGAGGCGGCTGGACGGTGAAGTCTGGGCTGGCCCGAATGCTGTCCTGGCCTTCGCTCGCGAGGGCTACGGGCGCTGGCAGATCAACCCCGGAGACGTGTGGGAGGTGTTGAGCTTCGGCGGCTTCTGGAAGATGGCCGCTCAATACTGGCAGGCGGGGCTGGCTGAGATGTACCGCGATTACGTCAAGGAGGCGTACGTCAAAGAAGTGCAGCGCTACGTGCCAGAGCTGCAGGCTGCCGACCTGCTTCCTGGTCCCAGCGGCGTGCGCGCCCAGGCTTTAAGCGCCGGCGGTAAGCTGGTGGACGATTTTCTTATCCAGCGCGGCGAGAACATCGTTCACGTCCAGAACGCCCCTTCGCCAGCAGCCACCTCGTCGCTGGTCATCGCTCGCATGATAGTCGACGAAGCCCGGCGCAGTTTTGACCTGGCAAAGCAAGAGAAAGTGTAGGTTTACGGCTATATGAATGTCACTATGCCAGATATGTATGAACGCCTCAAGCTGCTGCAGCAGTACCGGCACGTGGCCATTGTCGGCGTCTCGGCCGACCAGTACCGGCCCAGTCACTTCGTCGCCATCTACCTGCAGGCCGAGGGCTACGATATCGTCCCTGTCAACCCGCGCTACGCCGGGCAGACCATCCTGGGCAAGCGAGTCTATGCCACGCTCAGCGAGGCAAAAGCCGCCGGGGAACAGATCGAAGTGGTGGATGTCTTCCGCAAGCCGGAGGATGTGCCGCCCATTGCAGAGGAGGCCATCGCCATTGGCGCAAAGGTGCTCTGGCTGCAACTGGGCATTCGCAACGACGAGGCAGTCCGGAAAGCTCAAGCAGCGGGGTTGACGGCGGTGCAGGACCGCTGTATGAAGATCGAGCATGCTAGATTTTTCGGTGGATTACATACTGTGGGCTTGAATACAGGCGTGATACTCTCGAAGAAACTATAGCGCTGTAGATGCAGAGGCTGGACACATCGCGTCGCGCTTGTGTCAAGCAAAGTGCGGCACCACCTCTGCCACAAAGCGCTCCGCCGTCTTAATGTCGGGCATGCGCAGCATAAATTGTGTTACGCCGACTTCTGAGAAACGCCCGATCTCCTCTATCACCCCGGCTGCATTGCCTGTGATACGGTGTTTCTGTGGATTCTGCGGCCCGCTGGCAGCATGCTCTGGCATGATCACAGTCCCCAGGTATGTAAGCCTGATCTGCGCCGGGTCTCGTCCAATGCGCTCACAGTGGGCCTTGAGGACGGAGACCTTGTGAGTATACTCTTCCACCGGGCAGGAATTGAAGTTCCACCAGTCGGCATAGCGGGCTACCAGGGCCAGCGTGCGCTGTTCGCCGCCTCCACCGATGAGCAGTGGGATGGCTGGCGATGGTTGCGGCTCACAGTAGGCATCCCGGATGGAGTAATGTTTGCCGGTAAAGGTCGCAGGCCGGTCCGTCCACAGCGAGCGGATGATGATGACGGCTTCCTCTAACTGCTCCAGCCGCGTTCTCGCATCGGGAAATGGCTGCGGATAGCCGTAAGCAAGGTACTCATCTTCTTTCCAGCCTGCTCCCAATCCCAGCACCAGGCGCCCTCCGGATAGAAGCTGGAGATTCGCCGCCATTTTGGCGAGCAGAGCGGGATTGCGAAAGGCCTGGTTGAACACCAGCGTCCCTACACCTAAATCCGGGAACTCCGCCGCCAGGTAACTGAGGGTGGTGAGACACTCTACCACCGCCGTCTCCCCCCATTGGAGATGATCTTCCACCCACAATGACGTGAAACCCGGCGCAAGCGCTCGCAGAAAGCGGCGATTATAGTCGAACAGTTCACGCGCCTGAACATCCTGCAGCATTGGTTGGAGCATGTAGCCAAAATCGATCCTGGTCATGTGATCACACCTGTGTCTTGCAGATTACAAACTGTCGCTCCTGTACATGGGGTGAGTCCATCGCAGCGCCGAAGTAGCCGTTCGCCCACTCCTTCAAGCGTTCCACGGAGGCAGCAAAGAGGGGATCGGGTACGACCCAGGTACTTGACCAGAGGCGCCGCGTCACGTATTCTACCGCCAGGCGCGGCGTAATCGTATTTTTCCAGCGCACGACACGCAACTCCTGTGATTGCAAGCCCTGCTGGTCCAACCAACGTGTCACCTCGGAGCGAGAAGTCGAGCCTGGGCGCCTGATCTCGCCACCCAGCTCGCGCACGATGTGCATCCATTGATTTTCTACCGGCAGCACATCCGAGGATACATATTCATCCCAGCAGTGCAAAAATAGTCCCCCAGGGCGCAGCACGCGCAAGACCTCGTGTAGCGCCTGCTGCCAGCCATCCACCAGGTGAAAGACATGCACCGCCACAACAACGTCGAACGACCCACCGCGGAAGGGCAGCGCGGTCATATCTGCTATGACCAGCCGCATCAAGGCCTGTTGTTGCGCGTCGGAAAAGCGTCGCACGACAGGGAACTTTGCACTATCTTCATCCGGCATGCTTCCCCAGGGCTGTTGATACTCCTGCCATCCATGCTCCCCCAGTTTTGTCTCTAGCTGCTCGACCATCTTCTCCGAGATATCCACGCCGCTGTAGGTGTGGCCAAGGGAAGCCAGGGGAAATGCAATACGCCCCGTGCCGATACCTACTTCTAAGAATGTCATCGCAGGTGTAGCACCGGTTGTTGTCTCTATAGCTTGAGCAATGCTCTGAGCTACTTCGACAGGATAACCGCGTGTTGCATCATAGATGTGAGCAACGGGATCAAAGGACAACGAAGGCATGCTAAGCACCTATTCCAGGAGATCTCGCGCGATCACCAGGCGCTGGATCTGGTTGGTTCCTTCGTAGATTTGCGTAATCTTCGCGTCGCGCATCATGCGTTCGGCGGGGTACTCTTTCATGTACCCATAGCCGCCCAGGATCTGGATTGCATCATTCGTGACCTCCATGGCGGCATCAGAGGCAAACATCTTGGCCATGGCAGAATACTTACTGAAATCTCTCTCGCCCCGATCGATCATCTCGGCTACATTATAGACCAGCAAGCGCGACGCCTCGATCTTCGTTGCCATATCCGCGAGCATAAACTGTATGCCCTGGTTGTCGGCAATCGGCCGGCCGAACTGAACGCGCTGCTTACTGTAGGACACTGCCAGGTCAAGCGCCCCCTGCGCAATGCCCAGCGCCTGCGCGCCGATGCCAGGACGTGTACGGTCCAGCGTCATCATGGCGATTTTGAAGCCATCGCCCTCGCGCCCCAGCAGGTTTTCGGCCGGCACTTCGCAGTCTGTGAAGATCAGTTCAGCAGTCTGCGAGCCTTTGATGCCCATCTTGTCCTCGATGCGCCCGACCGAGAATCCCGGGAAATCCTTCTCTACAATGAACGCGCTGATACCACGCGTCCCTATTTTCGGATCGGTAAGGGCAAAAATGGAGTTGACCTGGGCCAGCCCACCATTGGTGATGAAGCGCTTCGAACCATTAAGGATATACCTGTCACCCTCGCGCACGGCCACAGTTCTCATGGCGGCTGCATCTGAACCGGAGCCAGCCTCGGTCAATCCATAGGCAGCCATCCATTCGCCACTGGCTAAGGGCGGCAAGTATTTGCGCTTCTGCTTCTCATTGCCGGCCAGCAGGATCGGCGTGCTGCCGAGCTGCTGGACTGCCAGGAGGAGACCCGTGGTCGCGCAATGACGCGAGAGCTCCTCAATCGCCATGACGATCGCCAGTTCGCTGGCGCCAATACCGCCATATTCGCTGGGAAATGGCATGGCGAGGATATCCTGCTGGGCCAGCAACTCTTTCATATCCCAGGGGAATTCGCCGGTATGGTCAATTTCTGCTGCCCGTGGCGCTACCCGTTCCAGCGCTATTTCTCGAATCGCCTCTATAAGTGCCTGTTCATCTTCGCTGAGATGGGACACTGCCATGTGCAATCTCCTTTGTGCTTGCCTGTGTGCGGAAACCTTAACTATGAGAAAGTATAACATAATATGTAGGGGCGACCCTTGCGGTCGCCCTGCCAGCCCTGCCAGCCAACCCTCGCGGGTTGCTCCAGGGTTTTCATCCCCTAGCCAAAAGGCAAAGTACGTGATATAATACGAGCAGAATAAGGAAACCTTTGAGAAAAGTGGGCTTACCCCACTTTTCTGTTTGCCAGCGACATTTTCTTTGCACTTGAAAAAATGATGTGAGTGTTCACCGGGCGTCCAGCGGGAGGAGTAAAGATATGAGGAGCGAATTTCAAGCTGCTATCGCACAGTTGATCGCCGAAAAGGGACTACCCCGCGAAGTGGTTATGGAAACTGTCGCTACCGCCCTGTTATCTGCTTATCGCAAGAGCTTCGGCGGCGGGGAGAACGTGCGTATAGAGGTAGATAAGAATGGCGAAGTGCGTGTGTGGGCAGTGAAACGAGAGTGGTGGCACAGGTCAGCGATGCTGGCGAGGAAATTTCTCTGGCAGAGGCACAGCGTCTTGTTCCGAGAGCTGCTCTCGGGCAATCCATCGATGTCGACTCTTCATTCATCGTCGCCCGTATTCCAGCACAAACAGCCATGCAAGTCATCCGGCAGCGCATCCGCGAAGCGGAGCACGAATACTTGTATGAGCAGATCAAAGACTGGATTGGCGAAATTCGCCTGGGTACCCTCACGCGCAAAGATGCAAGCCGTGGATGGATACTCGAATTTGACAAAGCAGAAGGCGTCATGCCAACAGGCGAGGAAGTTCCTACCGAGCATTACCGTGTGGGCCAGCGCCTGCGAGTCTATGTCTATGATGTGCGCCGCTCCCCGGGACGCAGCCTGCAAATCCTGGTCTCGCGCACGCATCGTGACCTGGTGCGTCGTTTGTTTGAGTCCGAAGTGCCTGAGATCTATGAAGGCACCGTCGAGATCAAGGCGATCGCGCGCGAGCCCGGCAGCCGTTCAAAGGTGGCGGTCGTCGCGCGTCAAGAAGGGCTGGACCCAATCGGGTCCTGCGTAGGCGTGCGTGGCTCCCGCATCAACAACATTGTCCATGAGCTCAACGACGAGAAGATCGATATCATCCAGTGGAGCCCCGAACAGGCTGCCTTTGTGGCAAACGCGCTCAGCCCGGTCAAACCCTTACGGGTCGAGCTGCGCGAATCCGACCATACCGCGCTTGTCACTGTACCAGAGAGGCAACTCTCTCTAGCCATCGGTAAAGATGGGCAAAATGCGCGCCTGGCCGCCAAACTGACAGGCTGGCGCGTCGATGTGACCAAACCAGCCGAAGGTGAAATATATGAAGAGCACATAGATAGCCCAACAGAGGCGGCATCGTACTCGGGGCGGCGCGAGCGGGGCGAGCGAGGCGAGCGTTCGCATGGGCGGGGAGATGGAGGCTCAAGGCGCGGACACCAGCAGCGCAGTGGTGGTAGACGTAACTATGGTGAGGAGTGAGGAATCACGATATGGCCAGGACAGCACATAAACAGCCGAAAAGGCCAAAGCACGTTCCATTGCGCACCTGCGTCTCCTGCCAGGAAACAAAACCGAAGCGAGAACTGCTACGCGTAGTGCGAACCCCCGATGGGCATGTTATGCTGGACGCGGGCGGCAAGAAATCTGGACGTGGAGCTTACCTTTGCGCACGGCTCTCTTGCTGGGAAAACGCCATCAAGAAGAAACGCCTGGAACAAGAATTTGAACTGGCGTTATCCGACGAAGATAGAGCCGGACTGGATGCCTTCATCGCAACCTTGCCCAGGGACTGAGTTGCAAAGGCAAGCAGTATTAGGTTATACTGAGAAGCGTTACTATAACCGTCCCTATCCCACAGGGGATAGGAAGTATGCAAAACAGATAGTTTATATGAGTCATTTTATCTCTACCTTTGATAGAGACACAGCCCCGGTCAGTTGTGGCAAGCACAAGTTTGCGGAGCAGCCAGCTATGATTTAAGCAACATAGCACAAACGCCAGAGAGCGCAGACTGAGTATGCCTGGCCTGCAACGACGAGGGACTGTCTCACTTTCCTGCATGGGGAAGGGTGACAGTCCTTTGCTATGGCTGTGAAGAGAGATTCCGCCGCCACCTGTGGCGCGCCAATCGATAGAAGGGAGTCTTCTTCATGAAAGATGCATCCGAAACCCCACGTGGGAACGAGCAGGCAAAGCCTACAACGACAAAGAGTCGAGCCGCCTCTCGCGCAAAGTCTGAGAGCGCCACACAGGGCAGCCAGGGCCAGGAACAAGGAACACGACCAACAACCCAACGTCGCACCGCGTCTACTGCCAGCGCACCACCTGCTGCCCGCAGCCAGGGTAGCACTGGAGAAGCCAGTAAAGTCACACCGACTCCTACCGTTCGCAGCCAGCATACCCCGGGAAGCACTACGGCAGGACCTGCAGGCCGCGGTCGCAGCAGCACAGGAGGCACTTTTGCTCCAGCAATAAATAAGGAGTCCCCCTCGATAAATCGGGGGGCTACAACACCGGCCCCTATACCGGCCCAGCGCAGAACAACAACACAAACACATGGAACGCCCTTACAGGCACCTGCTCAACGGCCGAGCGGCACTGCGCCAGTACAGCGCCCGGCAGGCCCGGGTGGGCCTGCACGTCCTGGCAGGCGGAACGGCAGTACAGGGCACGGACCTGCTCGCCCCGGCACACCTGCACGCCCGCAGCCCGGGCGCCCCGGGCGCCCCGCGCACCGTCCGGGCACACCTGCGCAGCGTCCTCAGGAGCGGCGCGGCACAGCGGTAAAAGAGAAGCCGACAGGTCCTATCTCAATCCCCCCGCAGATTGTAGTGAAGGACCTGGCAGTATTGCTGCAGGCGACCCCAAACGAGGTGATCCGTGACCTTATCAAACAAGGCGTCTTTGCCAGTATTAACCAGGTAGTTGAATATGACAAAGCAGCGCTTGTCGCCAAGGAAATCGGCTTTGAGCCACAGCCAAGCGCTTTGACTGTTGTACAGCAAGACAGGCAACTATCGGCAAACGAAGTCATGATGGCGACGCGCAACGAAGATAACACCATCGTTATCCCGCCTGTTGTCACTATTATGGGTCATGTCGACCACGGCAAGACCTCCCTGCTTGATACCATCCGTAAAACAAAGGTGGCGGCGGGCGAAGCAGGCGGCATCACTCAGCATATTGGTGCCTACCAGGTTGAGGTAAACGGCAAGAAAATCACGTTCCTCGATACGCCTGGTCACGAGGCATTCACAGCCATGCGTGCGCGCGGGGCCCAGGTAACGCACATCGCCATTATCGTGGTCGCAGCCGACGACGGGGTCATGCCTCAGACACGCGAAGCCATCGACCACGCCCAGGCGGCTAAAGTGCCCATCATTATTGCACTGAACAAGATTGATAAGGCGAACGCAAATCCTGATCACGTCAAGCAGCAGCTTGCCGAGATCGGCCTTGTGATTGAAGAATACGGTGGTGACATCATCTGCGTGCCAGTGTCAGCACGTAGGGGGACAGGCATTGATGACCTGCTGGAGATGATTTTACTGCTGGCCGAGGTACAGGATATCCGGGCCAATCCCAATCGTCCCGCCACAGGTGTCATCATCGAGGCAAAGCTGGAGAAAAACACCGGGCCGACGGCCACAGTGCTGGTGCAGCAGGGCACGCTCAAAATGGGCGATAATATTGTCGTCGGCGCCCTGGCCGGTAAGGTGCGCGCCATGTTCAACGACCGGGGCAAGCGCATCCAGAAAGCTCCGCCCAGCTTGCCGGTAAGTATACTCGGTTTGCCCGAAGTGCCGCAAGCTGGCGACCACCTTGAGGTGACACCCGATGAGCGCACGGCCAAGCAACTCGCGCAGAAGGTTGTCGAGCAGCGCCGTAACGAGAGCGCGCCGCTTGGCCAGGTCAGCCTGGATAGCCTCTACACGCAGATGCAAGAAGGTACGGTCAAAGAACTGAACATGGTGCTCAAGTGCGACGTGCAGGGCTCGGCCGAGGCCATCAAAAACGCGCTCACCAAACTTGGCGAAGAAAACATCAAGGTGCGCCTGATCCACGAAGGAATAGGGAATATCAGTGAAACTGATGTACACCTGGCTGCGGCCTCCAAAGCCATCATTATCGGCTTCAACGTCAAAGCTGACGGGGCTGCCCAGCGCGAGGCTCAAAAAGAGGGCGTTGATATTCGCTACTACAACGTCATCTACAAGCTGACAGATGATATACAGGCCGCCCTCGTTGGAATGCTGGAACCGACCTTCCGCGAGGTGATCGAAGGGCATGCCGAGGTCGTGCAGATCTTTAAGGCTGGTAAAACCACCGTGATTGCCGGATGTCGCATCAGCGATGGCAAGATAACTCGTTCCTCGCAGGCGCGCGTGCTGCGCAAGGGTGAAAAGGTATACGAGGGCAAAATAGGCTCCCTACGCCGGGGTAAGGACGACGTGCGCGAGGTCGTTTCAGGCTACGAGTGTGGTATCGTGCTCGATGAATTTACCGATTTCGAGATCGGCGATATCATCGAAGCATTCACGCAAGAGCGTGTTAAAGCGCGCGCGTAATAGCTTTCGTCGCGACCCGGCGCCTGCCGGGTCGCGCATCCTTCTTAAAAGAGGAGCCTGCACATGCCAAATCTACATAGACAAGAGAAGCTCGGTGAATTGATCGCGGTAGAACTCAGCGACTTGCTGCGCACGCGCTTGAAAGACCCGCGCGTGGGTTTCGCCAGCATCACCCACGTGGAGGTGAGCGGTGATCTGCGCCATGCAAAAGTTTTCGTGAGTGTGATGGGAAGCCCGGAGGAGCAGGAGGGGACCGTGAAAGGATTGAAGCACGCTGCTGGCTTTTTGCGCCGTGAGCTTGCCGGTCGCCTTGTGCTGCGCTTCATGCCCGAGCTGGTCTTCAAGCTCGACATGTCAATAGAGCAGGGTTCTCATGTCCTTGAACTCATCCGCCAGATGGAACAAGAAAAATCAACAAGCGAGCAGTGAAAATATTCCATGAATGAAGCTCACCGTATCCCTGGCCAGTACATCAATCCCACGCTGGTGGAGCAGGCGATGGCATTGATACTGCCCGCACGACGTATCGCGCTGATAGCTCACGAAAATCCCGATGGCGATTGTATCGGCTCGGCGCTTGGCCTGGCACACATACTGCACGAGGTAGGGAAGACATGTGTGCCTGCCTGTGCGGATGCCGCGCCGCGCATGCTGGCCTTCCTACCAGGGATAGAAATGCTGCGCGACACATTAGACGATGAAGATTTTGACCTGGTTATCGCCCTGGATGCTGGCGAGTTAGCGCGTTTCGGCTCTTTGTACGAAAGGCACCGCGCGTTCCTGGATAGCGCCACCATCCTCAACATCGACCATCACATCAGCAGCAGCGGCTGTGGACGCGTCAATATCATCGACCCCATAGCAGCAGCCACTGCCGAACTGCTGGTTCTCTTCCAGCAGCAGGCCGGGCTGCCTCTAAACCGCGACGCAGCGCTCTGCTTACTCACAGGGCTGATCACCGACACCCATTCATTTCAATATACGAACACTACTGCACGTACGATGGAGGTGGCCGCGGCGCTACTACACGCTGGGGCGGTACCCGAGACCGTGGTAAAGCCGGTATATCGCACACGCTCACTTCCCTTGATGCGCTTCCAGGCTATCGTAATCGACAACGCCCGTACTTCTTGTAACGGCCGCCTGATCTGGTCGCAGGCTACCGCTGCGACGCTCGCGGCCTCAGGCGCCCAGGCCGAGATGGACGATAACTTCGCCGGTATGCTGCGCGATATCGAAGGCGTACAGATCGCCGCTTTTTTCAAAAGTTATGACGAGCCGGCCATCACCCGGCTCAGCCTGCGCTGCGCATTAGAACGTGAGCTGCAGAATACGACAAATTTGTAGAAAGGTGCAGGGCGGGGGCAGGCCCCGCCCCTACATCCAGCATTAGATCGAACCTATGGATGGCATCCTCAATATCAACAAAACCACCGGCATGACCTCTCACGATGTCGTGGCGAGCATACGCAGATTACTCAAGCAGAAGCGGGTCGGGCATGCAGGCACGCTAGACCCGGCTGCCAGCGGCGTGCTGCCCATCTGTATCGGAAAAGGAACGCGGGTCGCCGAGTACCTGAGCGAAAGCGGCAAGGCGTACCGGGCAGAGATCGTCTTCGGGGTCGAAACCGACACGTATGACAGCGAAGGCGCCATTGTCCGCACTGCCAGCGCGGCAGACCTCACCCGCGCACAGATCGAGCAGGCATTACAGCACTTTACAGGTCAACAGATGCAATTACCACCACGCTACTCCGCTATCAAGCTGCAAGGACAGCCCGCTTACAAATTAGCGCGTGCCGGTGAGGACATCACCCTCGAGCCACGCCCCATCACCATCTATCGACT
>WNEZ01002689.1_pt1 | contig 15247 bp, 14 predicted proteins | sample 5400521 | NCBI WGS metagenome assembly WNEZ01 (sample SAMN13153339, study PRJNA577476) | soil metagenome | isolation source: 120 cm saprolite under Douglas fir tree site 2 hole 1 replicate 1 | place: USA:California | collected 2015-04-18
AAGTGTCTAGTCATAGTGCTGATCCCTCCTCGTGGTTGAGCTTGGTCTTTTTCTTTACTCTACCACGCAGAGGGCTTCAGCTCCTTTTCTCTGCCGCTTTTCCTCCTTTTTCTCTACCCTTAGAAATACATACGCTACCCATTTCCTACAAACAGAACAAGAAGTTCAAAGGAGGAGTAGGGGTTTGCCCACAGTTGGAACAAAAAGTCGGAATAGGAATCTAGCCCCTTTGGGCTAGATTCCTGGAGAACCAAATGCATCCATTCTTGCCATGAAGAACAGATAGGGACAGGAAGTTTCGATTTATGGTACTGACCAGAATCGAGAGGTTCCTGTCCTACGGCTCCCGCCGTAGGACTGCATGTGAGCGGTCTCTTTCCCGAGGGAAAGAATCGCGCTCACCTGACGATATGATGTAGGTACAGGAGCCGATGCTCCTGTCTTGAGCGATGAACTATTGTGCCTTACAGCTCAGTCTCTGCATAAATCGCTCTAAGATGATGCGCCGAAGGCGAGTGACCTCGTGGACATCACTCCATTCCTGTGGGCAGCAGCACACAATCTCGGCGGGTTTCAACCCACAGTGATAGAGCAGGTAGGCCAGTCGCTGCTCCCGCTGGTCGGAGAGCCTGGTTTGTAGCTGGTCCCAGACCTCGCTCCTGTCGGGGCAGTCTTCCACATATGGCCAGGGGCTGGAGACTGCTCCTGGCCGCCTGGAGGTCCGCAGCATCTCCAGGATGGCTCCGTTCAGACTCGCACGCAGGTACAGCAGCATCTCGGAGAGCGTTTCGCATGCCACCTGCCTCTGGACAACGACCTGCCGCAACCGCTCAAAGGCCAGTGCGACGAAGTGCCGTTCGCTCTGCACGCGACAGGCAGCCTCCCTGCCTGGATGCTCATGGAACCAGGTCAGCACGGTCTCTTCCAGGCTCCGTTGGAATACTGCCCAGGCTTGCAGATCGCCATGTGTGCTCGCACGGCGTAACAGCTCCAGGCGAGAGGCCTCGAGTGACTCGCCGACATTCGGCTTCATGGTGTTGCTCCTTGTGTTCCCATTGAAGGGAAGCTCGACGGTGACATAGCGGAACGCTCCTTTCCAGAGTGATCAGGCGTCAATGACGCCTCCTCATCCTTCCGCTGCTGCCTGCTGAACCGCTCGTAGAGGCGCTCCATTCATCCTCTGCGCAAACTGGATCATGATCGAGAAGGCGCTGCATCACCAACTGGTCAAAAGTGGCAGAAGAGGGTATCATAACGGGAAACTCCTTAAATTGAATGGTCTCCGGCACACCATACACAGATGTGCCGCAGAAACCTACCCAACTACCTTGGTATCAAATTGGGCTGGGTGGAGTGAAAAACTGGAAGAACTGGAAGAACTGGTCGATTGGGACGGGTGGAATCCAAAACCCTAGATCTCCAAGTCGTAAACTAAAACCATGTGATATGTGGTGAGCCAGTAAAAGGGTAGCCAATACCACCATCGCGATGACCAGCGCGACCAGAACTGCTTTGCGAGCAGAGATGGGTAATGAATGGAACATGAGTGTTCCTTCCTTTCGTGAACTCTATGCAGGTATATCCTGCGAACAACAACAAAGATATCTACGAAAACAGATCGTGGGGAGGCTTCTTTTGTAGCTTGTTCGTATCCGATCTCGGACGGCTCCAGAACACCTGGAGAAGCTACCAGTATTCAGTTGTGAAACGTGCATAGTGGCCTGTGAGGAACAGTGGAGCGAAAAACCACGCGAAGGATTTCCAAAAAAGCGAGGTCTCCAAGACGGACAAGGAATTGCGACTCGAACCACCAAGAACAGGGCCTCAGCACGAGACCAGCGTTCCTCGCCTCCACTGAAGAAGGGGAAAGTCGCTACGAGCTGGTTTGCCCCGAGGCTGCTTGCAAACGGTTGAGTATTGCTTGCAACGCTGGCACGACATCGGCGTGCTGGTGGATGCTCTTCCAGACTCCAGCTTCACGGCGAAAGATGTGGGTGACGCGCAGCTCAAAGGAGATTGTCTCTCCGGCGACCGTGGCTTGCACCGCATTGGTGCCGACCACGTAGGCCAGGTCCGTGCCGACTCGGATCAAGGGATCTCTGAGGGTGACCTGGCCGCCTGAGCACAGTTGGGCGAACTGCTCCCACGACGCGCGGACCTGCTCCCAGCCTACCTGAATGCCTGCGACCGGGTGCAGGACTGTGGCATCCGAGCTGTGTGACCAGATCTCGATCATCAGTCCAGCATCGCCATTGAGCATATGATTCAAGGCCGCGTAGTATTGGTCGGAGGCTTGACGAACTTCGTCTTGTGTTGACATGTTAGATGTTCCTTTTTGTGACTTTTCCGATACAAGTGGACGAGTCAAGTAGACAGGTCTTCAAAACTGAAACTTCTCAGTGCTTGTCTGTCCATCTCGCACCACTGTTTGTAGTGTACTGGGATGAGTCCGAAAACTCATCGTTCGCAAGAGGTAATTGCGCTACGAGGAAATTTGGGCAGTATCTAGTTCGAAAGAACTAGATACTGCTTGAGGCAAAATCAATTCATCAAGCAATGTCAGATGAGGACTGAATAGTGGCGCGGCACATCACGTATGGCATTCAGCCGAGGTGGTGCTCCAGGGCGTAGCGGGTGGCGTTACTGCGGGAGTTGACTCCAAGCTTGCTATAAATGGAGCGCAGATGGGCTTTGACGGTCAGCAGGCTTACGACGAGTGTTTCTGCGATTTGGGCGTTGGTGAGTCCGCTTGCCAGGAGTCGCAGTACCTCCATCTCACGGGCTGTTAGGTCGTTGGTAGAGGTCGGTGAATGTGGATGAAGGGCCTCGGGAACGGGTTCAGACGAGGAAGTTTGATACGGCACCTGTGACGCTTGCTCTGGGGTCATAGCGCGTCCTTCGGCCCAGGCAGCGGCAAAAGCTTGCTCGCCCAATTGCGCCCGGGCAGTGGCAACGGCCTGCTTATAGTCGGCACGATCCAGAGGTGCCAGGGGAGCAGTTGCTTCGAGCAGCACTTCCACTGCTCCCCACAGCTGCGCAGCCCCTGTCAGCTCTCCCTGTGCCAGCAGCACACGTGCCAGCCCCATCAAATTATACGGAGTGATATACTTGTCGCCCATTTCCAGGGTGAGCGCCAGGCTCTGTTGATACCAGCTGCGGGCTGCTGTCAGTTCATTCCGCTGTGCCTCGACCCTTCCTAAGATGTGAAGCGCCCAGGCGACAAACCATTGGGCTCCGATCTCCCGATGGATGTTCAGGCTCTCCTGAGCCAGGCTCTCTGCTCTATCCGTCTCCCCCTCACTCAGGGCAATCAGCGCTCCAAGCCAGTAGCTGTATCCAAGCCAGTATCGGGAACCGAGCTTGCTGACGATTCCCTGTCCCTCCTGGAGTCGGTGACGGATGGTCTGGATGGTTGCTGTGTCCCCCTCGGAGAACCAATAGAGTCCGGTTGCAGACTCGATGAGGGTGGTAGCTACCCCGAATTCATTGCCGACTTTCCGATAGAGCATCTGCGCCTCCTCGTAAAGGGGCTGGACTCTGGTCATCTCTCCTCGTCTATTGAGTATTTCTGCCAAAGAGGAGAGCGCATCAGCGACTTGCCCCGGCTCGCCCACCTGCCGCATGAGCTTCACTCGCTCCTCAGCAAGCGTGATGGCCTCGGTCATCTGGCCTTTCCTCACGGCGAGATCAACGAGCAAGCCAAGGCAGTCGGCGATACCGCGTGTGTCCCCCAGTTCTCGGTACAGGGATAGGCTCTGCTGAGCCAGCGCTTCTGTTCGAGCATAGTCGCTCTGCCAAAGCATCACACTGGCTTTCGCTTGCAAGACCTTGACTCGCAAGGAGTTGCTAGCCCCTTCACTTCTGGCAAGGGCTCGCTCAAGGAAAGTACCGGCTTCACTGTAGTGTGCACGCATCTCCCAGAACGGCGAGAGCGTGGTGCTCAAGCGTAAGGCGATCTCCCTATGCTCTGCTACCTGTTCGTCTGTCACGTCTTCCAGAGCCCACTCCAGAGCCGCACGCAGGTTGTTGTGCTCCTGCTCCAGCGCTCTACCCATGCCGCCTGGTTCGGTCCTTTCAGCTCCGGCTCGGCCTGCTCGGCCAGAGCCAGGAAGAAGTGCGCATGCGCCGCCTGAGTGCTCTGCAGTTCCCCGGTAGCGGCAAGCAGCTCTAGCCCATACTCACGCAGGGTTTGCAACATGCGGAAGCGTGGCTCCTCTGCCTCCTGCTCGCTTTGTTGGATCAGGCTATGATCCAGGAGCGAGGCGAGGGCGTTCATGACGTCTAGGATGACTGGGGCTGTCCCCTGGCCAAGTGCCTCTGCTGCCTCTAACGTCCAGCCGCCTGCAAAGACCGCGAGCCGACGGAAGAGGGCTTGCTCCTCAGGTCCTAAGAGGTCGTAGCTCCACTGGATCGTCTTGCGCAATGTCTGCTGACGAGCAGGCGAGGTGCGCGGCCCACCGGTGAGCAACTGCAAGCGCTGCGAGAGACGCGCCAGGAGGGCTTGGGGTGGCAAGAGTCTGACGCGGGCAGCAGCCAGTTCAAGCGCCAGCGGGAGCCCATCCAGGCGCACACACAGCTCGGCAATTGCCCGTGCATTGGCAGCAGTGAGCTGAAAGCTGGGGAGCAGGTTGCGTGCCCGCTGCATGAAGAGGGCCACGGCCGCCGACTGGGCGATACCCTCGGGAGCCAGGTCCTTGGAGAGATCAGGCAAGGCGAGGGGAGCAACGGGAAAGACCTGTTCGGCCTGCAGATGCAGCAGCGCTCGGCTCGTCACCAGGATCGTGAGATGAGGGCAGACAGAGAGGAGGTGCTCGATCTGTGGCGCGGCGGCCACGACCTGCTCGAAGTTGTCGAGCAGCAGCAGCATGTGCTTGTCTTGCAGAAAGAGTTGCACCAGATCGGGCAGTGGGAGCCCTTCGCGTTCTTTGAGCGCCAGAGTCTGAGCGATGGTGGGCAGGACCAGATCTGGGTCAGTGATGGGGGCAAGTGAGATGAAAGAGACCCCATCGACGAAGTCATCGGCTAGGGAAGTTCCGACTTGTACAGCCAGGCGGGTTTTGCCAACACCACCAGTGCCCGTCAGAGTGAGGAGGCGAACGTCGGGACGCCTGAGGAGGCTACAGGTTGCTGACACGTCCTGCTCGCGCCCAATGAGCGGGGTAAACTGTGCGGGCAGAGGAGCAAGGACGCCCTGGAAGGCTCCGGGGGCCGATCTCGTCTTGAACATCCCTCGTTCATCGTGCATCGTGAAGGATCCTCCGTTGTGCTGACGAGAAGCCAGGGGGAGATATTTCATCCCATCCAGGTGCTCCACACAGGAGGAGCTCATTATGTCCAGGCAATGGTTTCAACTGCTTGTTGCAAATCATGCTTCGTTCCTTGAATATACAACTTGGTCGTGTCCAACGAGTCATGCCCCATGATTTGTGCCAATCGGTGCAGTGGAACGGACTCCGCCATACGATAGCCAAAGCGGTGCCGCAAATCGTGAGGGCTGACATCAGCCAGTTTCGCTATAGCAGCATATTTTTTGACAATATACCCAAGCATGCGTTCCGAGAGAGCGCCTTTTGTCTTTTCTGAGGGAAACAGAAAGAGCATATGAGAAGGCGATGCTGAAAGATATTCCTCCAGCACTTTGCGAGCTGTCGTATTGAGTGGAACTTCACGATATTTATTGCGTTTGCCGATGACCTCAAGAGTACCACTGCGTTTGCCCAGCTTTACCTGATCGCACCGGAGATGACAGATTTCACTTGCTCTGAGTCCGGTATGCAAGAGCAAGATAATTAACACACGATCTCTGAGTGTCCCTTCTTTGGTAACAGCCGCTACGAGCGCTTGCTCTTCCTGGTCATTTAGATGCCGAGGTGCCCCGTCGACTTCGCCGACCAGTTTGACTGGTGCCGAGGGGTCATAGCGAATGAACTGCTTCTGCTTGGCCCATGCAAAATAGCGCTTCAAGCTGACTAAAGAGCGATTGACGGAGGCTGGTCGTTGCCGCTGATCTGTTTGGAGATACGCACGGTAGCGGGTAATGGCAGGTGTGGTAATTATTTGTGGGGCAAAGATATGAACTTCAGTATCCATGCGACACTCATACCATGCGATGAAATGGCGCACATCGCTGAGATAATTGCGGACAGAAGCAGGGGCAAGATCCTCTTGTTCGAGGAGTGTTTGCTCATACGCTGCTAGCGCATGCTTCCCAGAAAGGGAAAGTTGAGGCATCGCCTGTCGCTTCATGGATGCATCCTTGTGAGGTCAATGACCTTAGCAGAAATGCGAAACGTGTGATGTTGGAAACATTAGCAGAAATAGGTCCTACAAAAACGTGCTCACCTTGCGCTTACCGTTTCCTCAAATATATATTAGCAGAAATCCATGCACCAGGGAGTCACGGTAAAAGAAAAAACAGCGCATCTGACCTGCGACATGTTCCTCTTAACCAGTGCTGGAACGGCAGTGCTGTCGCATTGTTCATGCGTCCTATGAAAAATACCGTGACTCCCTGATGCACATGTACAGGTTATTTGAGAATACCTGTGGAAAGGGAAAAAACTGGTGCCCGTTGCGTTTTTGACGGCCGAGCAACGCAGTCGGTATGGCTGCTATGTGGGAGAGCCATCTCCAGAACAACTGGCACTCTATTTTCATCTCGATGATCGCGACCGCACACTGTTAGACCCTCGCCGGCACGATCATACGCGCCTGGGCTTTGCCCTTCAGCTCTGTACAGTTCGGTTTCTGGGCACGTTCCTGTCGGATCCATCCGATGTTCCTCACAACGCCATCCTGACGCTTGCCTCCCAGCTCAACATCGCCGATCCGGAGATCCTCTCTCGCTATCGCGAGGGCCAGATGCGCTACGATCATGTTCAGGAGATCATGCAGGAGTATGGCTACCAGGACTTTGCTTCTCAGCCAGAACACTTCCGTTTTCTGCGCTGGCTCTATACGCGCGCCTGGTGGAGCGAAGAGCGTCTCACCGTGCTCTTTGATCTGGCGATGGCCCATCTCATTGACCGCAAAGTCTTGCTCCCAGGAGTCAGCGTGCTGGAGCGGGCGGTGTCCAGCGTGCGCGAACATGCGACCACACGGCTCTGGCAGCGACTTGCCCAGATTCCGACGCCGCCACAACGTGCGCTGCTGGAAACGTTACTGGTGGTGCCCGAGGGAGAACGACAGACGCCCCTGGATCGCCTGCGTCGCGCACCGACCCGCGTGAGCGGCCCCGCGCTCGTCCAGGCGCTGCACCGCGTCGATGCGGTTCGCCTGTTTGAGATGGAGCACCTGGACCTCTCCTTCGTGCCAAAGGGACGGGTGAAAGCCCTGGCGCGCTATGCCACCACGGCCCTGGTTTACAACTTGCGCCAGCTGGCGCAGGAGCACCGGATCGCGACCTTGCTTGCCTTCGCCCATATCTACCTGGCCGTGGTCCATGACGATGCCTTAGATCTCTTCGATGTGCTCATGCGGACGGCCTCCTCGCAGGCGACGCGGGAAGGACAGCAAGCACGCTTGCGCACCATTCACGACCTGGACGCTGCCGCGCAAGTGCTCGCCTTCGCCTGCCAGGTCGTCCTCGACGAGACGCAAGATCCGGTTACCCTGCGCGAGCGCATCTACGCCCGTGTGCCAGCGGAGCACTTGCAGGCAGCTGTCACGACGGTGGGAGAACTGACGCGCCCACCTGATGACACCTATGCCCAGGAACTGCTGGGTCGCTATCTGATGATGCGTCGCTTCCTACCCACATTTTGGCGTACCCTGGAATTTGAGTCGACCCCTGGAGGCAGACCGACGCTGCACGCCGTCCAGTTCTTGCAACGCATGGAGGGGCGGCCACGAGCCTCCATGCAAGCCGCACCGCGCGCGGTGATCCCGCGCTCAGGGCCTCGCTATGTGCTACCGCGTGGCACCTCAGCGGAAGATGGGCAACGAACACCACGCGTGGATCGCCCGGCATATACCGTGTGCGTCGTCGAACGGCTCCACGAGGCGTTACGTCGCCATGATATCTATGTGGATCGAAGTCGAACGCTGGGGGGATGCGCGAGCCAAGCTACTGCAACCGGAGCAATGGGAGGGGATTCGAGCGCAGATCTGTCAGACATTAGGGCGAGAGATGGAGGCCTCGCGAGTGTTAGAGCAGCTTGGGCAGCAAGTCGAGGAAGCCTACCAGCGCGTGGCTGCCCACCTGCCCACCAACACCGCCTTGCGGATCGAGCAGCAGAATGGGGTAGACGTCCCCAACCTGGAGCGTCTCGAACGAGTGGCTGAACCAGAGAGCTTGCGCCTCCTGCGTGCCTCGATCGGAGCGAGTCTCCCGCTCATCGATTTGCCAGAAGTGATTCTGGAGGTGGCGCAGCACACCGGCTTTCTGTCTCAATTTACCCATGTCAGTGATAGCAATGCGTATGTGGAGGATTTAGAACTCTCGCTGAGCGCGGTCCTGCTGGCGGAAGCTTGCAATATTGGCCTGACACCGGCCATCCATCCCGAGATCCCAGCCCTCACCCGTGATCGCTTGTCCTGGGTGCGACATTATTTCCTCCGAGCGGAGACCATCACGCGGGCGAATGCCTGCCTGGTCCAGGCGCAACGGAATATTCCGTTGGCACAAATTTGGGGTGGAGGCTATGTGGCCTCGGTGGACGGTCTGCGCTTTGTGGTTCCGGTGCGGTCGGTGAATACTGGTCCGAACCCGCGCTATTTCGGGCAAGGCCGAGGAGTATATGTTACTTGGAATTGGGGGCTATGGTATCATTGGAATATCAAACGGACGTGGAGGGGACATGCCGACATTCACCGATCCCGAATCCATCGAGTGGTACCGCTATCCCGTGCTTGCTGAGAATCCTCATGGCAAGCAATGGATCAAAAGTGAAGCCCTCTTAGGGTTGGCACCTAACACCATCGATGCCTACGCCCGTGGCGTCAACGATTTTCTGGAATTTTGTCAGCGTGCCGATGTGAATCTGCTCACCGCATCAAAAGGAGACCTTGCCCGATACGTTGGAGACTTACGCCAGCGACCGGGTCCGCAGAAAACACCACAGGATCTTCTTGGCGAGAGTTCTCACCTCTCGAATGCGACCTTGCAACAGCGTATCACTGCCGTCCGCTTGTTCTTTGACTTTCTGGTCGAAGAACATATGCGTGAGGAGAATCCTGTTGGTCGTGGTCGCTACACCCCCGGCAAAGCTTTTGGCTCACCGCAAGAACGAGCCTTGATTCCCAAATGGCAGACGCTCCCCTGGATTCCCTCAGATGCCCAATGGCAGGCCTTCCTCGTAGCTGCACAGTCAGAGTCGATCCGCACCCGCTGTATGGTTGCACTGGCGTATGATGCTGCGCTGCGACGAGAGGAACTGTGTTCACTGCAAAGTGAGGATGTTGATCCTGCTCATCGTCTGCTGCGGCTTCGTGCTGAAACCACAAAGGGGCATCGACAGCGTACCGTGCCTTACTCCACCACTTCAGGTGAACTCTTGCGAGCCTATCTCGCGCATCGGCGAACCATTGCCCAAACGCGAGGCCCGTTGTTTCTCTCTGAATCGCCAAGAAATTTTGCGAGTCCGTTAACCCTGTGGACCTGGTCAAAAGTGGTACGACAGATTGCTGACCGGGCCGACCTTCCTCACTTCTCAACACATACGTTCCGGCATCTCTGTTTAACGGACCTGGCGAGGGCCGGATGGGATTTGCATGAGATTGCCCTCTTTGCAGGACATCGCAATCCTCAAACAACCTTACTCTACATTCATTTGCCTGGTCACGATTTGGCGGATCGATTAGCTCAAGGGATGGAGCAGATCCATGCCTGGCGAGTGCAAACCCTGGCTCACATGTTTTCCGAAAAGGCAGGTGAACGATGAGTCTATCGATGGATGCGGTTGCTCCTCCTACGAAGTCGTGGGTATGGCCATTGGATGTCACCCAGTATAACCGGGAACCAAGGTTCTCGACGACGGAGCAGCGAGACCTGCTCACCTTTTTGGAGCTGGAGCACTTTACGCAGGAAGCCATGCTCAAAACGTTCACCCGAATGGATCACCTGGAGCGTCTCGTCCGACCATTGCGTGATGTCTTCGCCGTCATCGAGGGAGGGCAAGCCAACAAAGACCGTGCCATGGGGCTGCTTTTGCGAACCTGTGCGCGTGAAGAGCGCATATTTTGGGAGTGGGATCATGCCACGTGGCTACGTGTCCTGGGACCAACGCAAGTGGCCTTTTTTCACGAGCATGCTCTGCCCAACATCACCGATATTCGTCAACAGGTGATGGCAGCCGCCTATCTCTTGCAGTGTTTTCAGGATGTTCGGATCTTAGGTGGCTATGATCGACGATCCTTAGCCAACAAAGTGTTTGGGAGTGAGCGCGTGACAGCCACGCTCAGGACCGTTGAAGAGATGGCCCTGGGATGGGGATACAGCGTTCACTACCAGAACGCTTTTCGAGGTGTCATCTCAGAAGTCCTCCTTGTACATGGTCATCCGGAACTGGAGGGGGTGACACTCGACCTCTTAGAACGCTTACGTTCAGCTCCAGAGATTGCTCATGGTCGCCGCACCATGTTGTTTCGCTTGAGCCGTGTGCTGGCTCACCTTGGTATTGTTGAGACACCCTTACCCAAAAACAGCGGAACACCTGTCGAAGTGTTTCGGACGCAATGTGAACGGGGAATTGCTCCGGACTGGGTCGCATGGACAGAACGCTGGCATCAAACCTCTGTGCTTGCTCCTCAAACCCGCAAATCCATGCGCAATTCCTTGCTCAAAGCCGGGCGATGGTTAGCCCTTCACCATCCAGACATCACACGACCAGAGCAATGGACACGTGAGTTAGCAGCTGAGTATGTGGCAGCAGTAGACAGGATGCATATTGGTGAGTATGTCGGATACACCAAGCCTGTACATGCCAGACAAGGAGAGCCGATCTCGCCACGTCGCAAATCACATCTCCTTTGTACCATGCGCCAGTGCTTTCACGATGCGCAAGAATGGGGCTGGATTCCACGCCACTTCAATCCTGGAAGAGTATTCGCAACACCACGGAGTCTCAAAGCCCTTATTGGGCCATCCCCTCGGGCTATCGCTGATGATGTCTGGGCCAAGCTCCTGTGGGCAGGACTCAACCTGGAAGAGAAGGATTTTCCCATTCATGGTCCAACTACGAAGTTCAGAGAGGAAAGCCAGATCAATCCAACAGTCACGGCCTTCTATCCCATAGCGATGTTGCGTGCGCTCGCGCTCCTCTGGCTCTTTGGGGGACTACGTAGTGATGAAATCGTCCGGCTGCGCACCGGGTGTGTGCGTATGCAAACCATCATTCCAGAAGGAAAGACACAAGCGGACACAAAAACAGTGTGCCTGCTCGATATTCCTGTTCACAAAACAGGGCATGCCTTCACCAAGCCAGTTGATGCGCTCGTCGGCGAGGCTATCCTAGCCTGGGAAAAGGTACGTCCTGAACAACCGCTGATGATCGATGCAAAGACGGGAGAAGCTGCACATTTCTTGTTCTGCTACCGGGCACATCGGCTTCACAGGCAATATTTGAATCGGTGTTTAATCCCCATCCTCTGCCAAAAAGCAGGGGTACCTCGCACTGATGCCCGTGGGCCCATCAGCAGCCATCGAGCCCGTTCAACCATCGCCAGTCAACTCTTCAACGCACGTGAACCGATGACGTTATTTGAATTGCAAGCCTGGCTCGGTCATCATTCACCTGCAACCACGCAGCACTATGTCTCGACCAGCCCGACAAAACTGGCCCAGGCGTACAAGGATGCGGGCTATTTCTCTCGCAATGTTCGTACCATCGAGGTGCTCATTGACCGGGAGGCCATCACCAGCGGAGCGGCAGCCAATGGTTCTCCCTGGCGTTACTACGAATTAGGGCATGGATGGTGCAGCTATGAATTTTTCGATCAGTGCCCACATCGTATGGCCTGTGCTCGCTGTGATTTTTATGTGCCCAAAGAGTCAGACCGTGGACTGTGGCTCCAAACACGGGATGGTCTGCTCAAGCTGCTTCAGGAAATTCCCCTCAGCGATGAGGAACGAGCTGCAGTAGATGGAGATGTGCAAGCCTTAGATCGACTGCTGGAGCGGCTGGCAACGGTCCCCACTCCTTCGGGATCACTGCCGGGCGAGCTGACAGGAAGCTTCATCCCGTTGCAGACGCTTCAGGCTTCACCGCGGGGAAGAAGCTCATGAGCACGCGGGGCATGGACACACCGGGGTGCAGCAACACGGAGGAAGTACGATCATGAAAATGCCGTTGCATGAAGGGGATGCGCTCATTCGCACAGTCTTACGGGAGCAGTGGCACCTGGAAGCGACAGGCCTCCATTTCATCCCCGTTGGCGACTCCGCCTACTCCTACCGGGTGGAGGTACGGCCAAGCAGCAGCTATTACCTCAAGATTGTTGACCAACGGCTGGCTGTCGGGCGCAGGACAGCAGCTCATATGGAGTTTTCGCTCCCGCTCCAGCATCTCGTCGCCAATCTCCATCTTGCGGAGGTGAGCGCACCACTTCCCCAGCCGACGATCACGGGAGCGCTGCATGCCACCCACGGACCCTTCCTCTTTGCTCTCTCCACCTTCATCCCCGGCGAGACGCTCGCTGATGCTTACCCCATATCGGCAAGCTTGGTCCGGCAGATCGGCCAGGCATTGGCGGCCTTGCACACCGTCCAGCTTCCCGAGGCCCTCCAACAGCAATCACCCCAGGATCGCCTCACGGCTTCATTCGATGCAGATTTGCTGACCGATTTGGCAGCACTCGAAGCCATCTCCTCTCGCGATGCGCCCTATCTGCAACGACTCCGTGAAGTCACCTGGCCACGACGTGACCACATTCGAGCGTTTCTGGCTCACAGCCAGGAGTATGCGAGGAAAACACAGCAAATAGCCGTCCCAGCAGTGGTCTGTCATGGGGACCCTTGGGGTGGAAATATGATTCTTGCTCCTTCTGGTCAACTGACGCTCTTGGACTGGGAGTCAGCAGTGATGGCGCCGCCAGAGCGGGATGCGTTCATCTACATGGGGTCTCTCGAACCAGAGTTCACGGCCTTCGATGCTGGCTATCGGATGATCCGTAGAGAGCCGATGCAGTGGCATGCAGACTGGCTGGCCTATTATGCCTATCGCCGTCATTTGAGAAACTTAGCGCACTGGCTCCACAACCTGCTCCATGAGCCACTTGACGAGGCGCAACGTGACAATGACGTGACGATGATCGAGGATCACTGCCTGGACCGATTGGAAGGTGTAGAACGTACCGTGACAGAATTGATGGCACGCAATGCTAATGGACGCATCTAGGGAGGGACTTTTTTTGTCGCAAAGTCAATTCCACATAATGACCTATCTCAACTACACGAGCGACCAATTTACCGGGCTGGGTGGACTGGTCATCCCCGGCACCATCCGTGATTCGGTCTACGTGCTCGAAGCCCTGCTCGAACAAGAAAGCGGACTGACTCCCACGGAGATTATGAGTGACTCCGGGTCGTACAGTGACTTAATGTTCGGTTTGTTCTGGTCTTTGGGCTATCAGTTCAGCCCCAGGCTCGCTGAGTTGAAAGATGCCCGCTTCTGGCGCATCGACCCGGACGCCGATTATGGTCCCTTAAATGGCTTGGCACGGCACCGGATCAATACCAATCTGATCACTACCAACTGGGATGATATCTTGCGAGCTGCCGACTCGCTCAAAGTGGGAACGGTGCATGCCTCGACGCTGGTGCAGGCGTTGCAGCGCGGAGGGCACCCCACGACCCTGGGGCGGGCTATTGCCGAGCTGGGCCGGATTCCGAAAACGCTTCACATGCTCAACTTTCTTGACGACGAATACTATCGCCGGCGCATTCAAACGCAATTGAATCGTGGTGAGGGACGGCACAGTGTTGCTCGGCACGTGTTTCATGGCCAGCGTGGTGAGTTGCGTCAGCGGTATCGCCAGGGGCAGGAGGATCAACTGGGTGTGCTGGGGCTGGTCGTGAATATGATCGTGCTCTGGAACACGTGGTATATGCAGGATGCGCTCGACGAGCGGCAGCGCAGCGGGCAAGAAGTTCGACCAGAGGATGTGGAACACTTAGCTCCGCTGCGTTTCCAACATATCAATGTGCATGGCAAGTATCACTTCACCCTCCCAGAAAGCGTGGCCCAGGGCCACCATCGCCCGCTTCGACAACCCTCTCCCTCGTCTGAAGAGCTTTTCTAAGTTGTCTTTGAGAGAACCATGGCTCTTTTGGGCTAGGTTCCTATTCCGATTTTCTGTTCCAACTGTGGGCAAACCCCGAGTATAATAGCGTCAAGCTTACGATCGGTAGATGGCTTCATCAGTACCGGATCACACGCCATGGAATCTTCTCGAAAGAGTAGCACTCGAATGGAAGACACACCCATGAAGAAGGAAACTCCTATGACACCACATACACCACGGAATGTGAACCGCGTGCAAGCAGCAGAGATAGCCGCAGCTGGGGTCAATACCCAGCTTGCCGTGTGGCTGACTGAGCACGTCGGGACAATGTGGACAGCGTACGCCTTTTCCGTGCTGGCCATCATCGGACTGTTCGCCATCCTGGGACTGCTGTCACCTCTCGTCGCTCTACTCATATCCTGGATCTCGCAAACGTTTCTCCAGTTGGTGCTCTTACCCGTGATCATGGTTGGCCAGAACGTCCTGGGTCGGAAGTCAGAACTCCAGGCGGATGAGGCCTATGCGACGACCATGAAGACATACACAGACATTGAAGCAGTGCTGAAGCACCTCGACTCACAGGATGAGAAGATCTTCGTGCTGGAGCAACTGATTAAAGCGCGGACAGACTCGATCCTTTCTATCGTCCAGGACTTGGCGAAGGACACTACACCACGCGGGTAACACATGGCAACACAGCGAGTCCTGGTTCCTACAAACACTGCCATGCTCATCAGGTCTGGGAAGCAGACTCCTACCGGAGGATGTGGCCTCCTCGAAGGTACAGATATTTCATCGAGTAAATTTATTGTCCCGATTCACCTTAGAAGCCTCCATCTTTTCGGGTCAATACCAAACAAAGAACTAGAAATTTCTCTGTTCATCTGCCTGGGCCTTCTGCATACCTGGCCCCCGACCAGTATGCGTATAGGCCGCAACCCACTTCCAGTAAAGGATGGAGAAGTATATTGCGCCACCTAAACACCCTGCTACTAGGAGAACAAGCACGAGCACAAGCACTCCTCTC
>WNEZ01002691.1_pt1 | contig 15243 bp, 13 predicted proteins | sample 5400521 | NCBI WGS metagenome assembly WNEZ01 (sample SAMN13153339, study PRJNA577476) | soil metagenome | isolation source: 120 cm saprolite under Douglas fir tree site 2 hole 1 replicate 1 | place: USA:California | collected 2015-04-18
TGTGGGACGTTTACTTCTGCCACAAGCGGATCGCAACAGTCGACCGTCGCAATCCACATCGCAGTTAGAGGTGTATCGTCACTCAATGGTGTCCACCGTGTCCCCGGCCAGGTGTTCACCATGTCTCCGGTCTAAACAAAGCCGCCGCACTCCAAAGGCGTATCGTTCGCCCATGAAAAACACATCGGGCGTCCTCTGTCTGCTCCTCATCACGACCTTCGCCCAGGCGCAAACGACCGTCATCAAGGCCGGCCGGCTCATCGATCCCGAAACGGGGACCGCGGCGGCGAATCAGGTGATCGTGATCGAGGGCGAGCGCATCAAGGCCATCGGACCCAACCTGGCGATCCCGCCCGGCGCGGCGGTCATCGATCTGTCGAAGCTCACCGTCCTCCCCGGCCTGGTCGATGCGCACACGCATACCGCGCTCACCTACAAAGAGCAGCCCGAGAACAATTACTACTACCTCACCTACGTCATGGAGTCGTCGCCGCTGCGCGCGATCCAGGCGGCATCCAACGCCATTCAGTTGCTCAACAGCGGGTTCACCGTGATCCGCGACGTCGGCAACAACGCCAACTACGCCGACTGCGCGCTGCGCCAGGCCATCGAGCAGGGATGGCTGCCCGGGCCGACGGTGATCCCATCCGGCCCGATGATCGGCTCGACCGGCGGCCAGTTCTGGCCGACGCCCGAGATGTACAAGGACCACAAGATCATGTACCCGGAGTACATCGATGCCAACAGCCCGGAGGAGATCGTCCGCGCCGTGCGCGAGAACATGCTGTTCGGCGCGCGCACGATCAAGCTGTGCATCGACTGCAAGCCGTGGGGTTACTCCGTCGACGACATCAAGCTCGCCATCAGCGAGGCCGCCAAGGGAGGATGCAAAGTCGAGGGCCACGTGCAGACTCCGGAAGGGGCGCAGCGCGCGATCGACGCCGGCATCTACATCATCGCGCACGGCAATGCGCTCACGCCCGAGCACCACCGGCAGATGGCGGAGAAAGGGATTTTTCTCAACGGCACCGACACGCCGCTGACCAAGTACCGCGGCACCGAGGCGGCCTTCAAGACGACGGTCGCCAAGCTGCGCGACGCGTGGGAGAAGAAAGTGCCCCTCACCTTCTCCACCGACTTCGACTACTGGAACGATCGGATGAAGGACGACAAGACGGGCGAGTGGCTGTCGCGCGGCGACATGACCATCGCGTTTCTCGATACCTGGAAAGCGGCCGGCATTCCGGCGGCCGACACCTTGCGCGCGCTGACGATCAACGGCTACCGCGCCGCCGACGTGATCAGGGAGCGCGGCCCGATCAAGCCCGGCTTCTTCGCCGACATGATCGCGGTCGCCGGCGACCCGCTCACCGACATCGACTCCCTGCGCAGCGTGCAGTTCGTGATGAAGAACGGCATGGTGTTCAAGAAGGACGGCGCCATGATGCCCGAAAAGTTCTTCCACCCCGGGCCGGTCAGAACACCGAACGGGAGATGGACGCGCTAGACGAGTCCTGAGTCCTGAGTGCTGAGTCCTGAGTGCTGAGTCCTGAGTGCTGAGGAACGCTGGTCAGCTCTCCAGCTTCTCTTCGATGCGCCTTACTGCCGCCTCGAGCGTCTGATATTCGCTCTCCAGGCGATCGAACCGTTTGTAGATCGCATCGAAGTGGGAGAGCGTCTCGTCGCGCAGCGCGAACGGTGCCACCGCATCGCCGACAATCCGTTGAATGTCGGGAAACACTACCTCGCGGTGAAACGCAGGCAGGACGTGAGACAGCATCCCATCGCGCAGGTCGGCGACCATCCGTTGCATGTCGGGAATCATCACCTCATGGTGAAACGCAGGCAGGACGTGAGACAGCATCTCATCGCGCAGGTCGCCGACCATCCGTTGCATGTCGGGAATCATCACCTCACGGTGAAACCGCGTCAGAACGCTGTACAGCTCGTCCGGCATAACCTTCCGACCGAGGATCCCTCGGAACGCGCGCCCAGGCAAGTTCTTCTACCACACGTGGATTTCAGGGCTCTGGACTCAGGAGTCAGGACTCAGGACTCACCACTCAGGACTTTGGTATCCTTCCCCGCTCGCAAGGAGATTCACTTTGAGAAAGATTGCTCTGCTCGCAGTCCTCACACTGTTCGTCACCTCCGTCTTCGCCGCCGATACCGCGCCCGCTCCAGCCAAGCGCTACGGCACGTGGGGCGTCGACCTCGAAGGCATGGATCGCACCGTCAAGCCGGGCGACGACTTCTTCAAATACGTCAACGGCCACTGGGCCGCGACCACGCAGATCCCGCCCGACAAGACCGCCTACGGCGCTTTCGCGGTCCTCGGCGATCTCTCCGAAGCGCGCGTGCACGGTTTGCTCGATGCGTGGGCGGCCAACAAGAACCTGAAGGCCGGCTCGGATGAAGCGAAGGTCGCGACGGTCTATCGCACGTTCCTCGATGAAGCCACCGTCGAGAAGCTCGACGCGAAGCCGCTGCAGCCTTACCTCGACGCCGTGAAAAAAGCCGAGACCCGCGACGACATCGCGCGCCTCATGGCGCGCGGCGCGCACTCGTTCGGCAGCTCGTTCTTCGGCGCGGGCGTTGGCGACGATCAGAAGAATCCCGACAGGTACACCCTTTACATGAATCAGTCAGGGCTCGGTCTCCCCGATCGCGAGTACTACCTGCGCGACAACTTCAAACCGCAGAAGGAGCGCTATCAGAAGTACGCCGCCGACATGCTGCGCCTCGCCGGGTGGGACGATCCCGACAAGAACGCCGCCGACATCGTGGCGCTGGAAACGAAGATCGCCGAGGTGCAGTGGACGCGTTCGGAGAGCCGCGATCGCGACAAGACCTACAACCCGATGACGATCGCCGATCTCGAGAAAGAAGCGCCCGGATTCCCGTGGCGCGTCGCGTTCAAGGAAGCCGGCCTCGAGAAAGTCGATAAGGCCGTCGTCCGTCAGAACACCGCATTTCCCAAGCTGGCCAAAGTCTTCGCCGACACACCCATCGAGACGCTCAAGGCGTGGGAGGCGTTCCACGTCGCCGACGACGCCGCGCCGCTGCTGTCGAAGCGCTTCGTCGACGCGCATTGGGAGTTCCACTCGAAGTTTCTCAACGGTGCGCAGGAACAGCGGCCGCGATGGAAGCGCGCGGTGGGCGCGGCCGAGGGCGCGCTGGGTGAGGCGATCGGACGCACGTACGTCGCCGAATACTTCCCGCCCGAGTCGAAGGCCGCGATGGAGAGCCTGGTCGCCAATCTCCGCGCCGCGATGAAGATGCGCATCGAGAACCTGGCGTGGATGGGGCCGGAGACGAAGGCCAAAGCGCTCGAGAAGCTGTCGAAGTTCGGCGTGAAGATCGGTTATCCCGCGAAGTGGCGCGATTACTCCAAACTCAAAGTGACCGAGGGAGACGTCGTCGGCAACGCGGAGCAAGTCGGCCGGTTCCAGTGGGCTTATCAGATCGGCCGGCTCAGCAAGCCGGTCGACAAGGGCGAATGGGGCATGACGCCGCAGACAGTCAACGCTTACTACACGCCCGTCAAGAACGAAGTCGTTTTCCCGGCCGCGATCCTGCAGCCGCCGTTCTTCGATCCGAAGGCCGATCCGGCCGTGAACTATGGCGGCATCGGCGCGGTGATCGGCCACGAGATCACGCACGGCTTCGACGATCAGGGACGCAAGTCTGACGGCAGCGGGATGCTGCGCGACTGGTGGACCGCCGACGATGCGGCGAAATTCGAGGCGCGGGCGGCGAAGCTGGGCGCGCAGTACGAGTCATTCAACTTCCCACAGCTCCCCGGACTGCACATCATCGGCAAGCAGACCATGGGCGAGAACATCGGCGACCTGGGCGGCATCCTGATGGCGCTCGATGCGTATCACATGTCGCTCAAGGGCCAGCCGGCGCCGGTGATCGACGGCTTCACCGGCGATCAGCGCGTGTTCCTCGGGTGGGGGCAGGTGTGGCGGACGATGATGCGCGACGGCGCGCTGCGGCAGCAGCTGATGACCAATCCGCATTCGCCGGGCAACATCCGCGCGATCGCGCCGCTGCGCAACGTCGACGCGTGGTACGCGGCGTTCGAGGTGAAGGAAGGCGACGCGAATTACCTGAAGCCCGAGGATCGGGTGAGGATCTGGTAGAACCGTGTGGAGCGCCGCCGACCTCGGCGGCGCTTCGGCCGTGAAGGCGGTGCCGAGGCACCGCACTCCAAAGGCTCACCGCAGACCGTCGAGCAGAAACAGATCCGAGAGCTGCTGCCGGTACGAAGCGACGTACGTTTTGCCGTCGGGAGTCGGCAGCACGCGGCTGGCCTCGTACATCCCGGCGATGTCGTACGGCTGCAGCTCCTTCCACAGCGTCTTCTCACCGCTCTGCACGTTGAGGCGATAGACGCGCGCGGGAATCTGTCCGCGCGAGTAGACGTAGAGCGATAATCCGTCCGCGGTCCATCCCGAAGGCTGATCGCCGGGCATGAGGTTCGACAACAATCGCGGCGCCGCCGAGGTCGGCGGCGCTCCACTGATCGGAACGAGATAATTCTTCTGATCGGGACCGGTGGCCGCGACCCATTTCCCGTCCGCGGAGATCGTGCGCACGAACTGATGAAATCCATCGCCGGAGATCGGCCGCGGTGGGCCGCCGGTGAGAGCCTGCAGATAAAGGCGCACAGATTTCGCGTCGCCGCCGGTATAGAGAATCTGCTTTCCATCAGGCATCCAGTCGGCGAGATTCACTTTCAATCCAGACGTCGAGATTCTGCGCGCCGTCCCAGCGCGCGTGGGATAGAGCGTCACTTCGTCAACGGAACCCTGCACAATCCCGACAACCCACTGGCGATCGGGTGAGAGCGTCAATCCGATTCCTTCGCCGAGGCGGATGGCGGGAGAGCCGTCGGTATCGCGGATGAAAACGGAGTAACCGAGACCTCCTCCCTCGCCCGCTTCCGTGAAGACGACTTCTTTGCCATCGCTCGTCACGTCACCGGCGATGGACCAATCGAGCCACGTCACCTCGTGCTCCTTCTCGCCGTTGCGGCTGGTGAAGAGTCGCATCCGGAAAACATCCTGAGTGACGACAGCACGGCCGTCGGCGGTAATGTCGTGCAGAGTCACTGAGCCGGCAACGCGAGCGAGCAGACGATCGCGACCCGGGCCGCCGGCGGCATAGAGAGCGCGATTCGAACCGCCTTTCGAGCCGCTGAACCAAACTTCGTCGCGCGGCGACCACGCCAGACCCGCGAGTGTCTGATACGGGCCCGACAACATGTTTTTTTTACCGCTGCGATCCACCTCGGCCACCGCCCCACCATCATCATTGAGGATCGCGTGGTCGAGAAAGGCGACGCGAGATCCGTCACGGGAGACGCGCGCGCTGCTGACCCATCCGGAAGTCTCGTACAGGACGTGCCCGATCGGCAGCTCGATGCGACTGTGTCCGCCGACGTCGCGCACGACCATCATCTCTTTCTCGTCCGGAGTCCAATCGGCTTCGCGAACATCATTGGTGAGCTCGCGCGGCGCGGTGTTGCCGTCGACCGACATTTGCGCCAGCGTGCCCGCGCGTTGAAATGGATCGGTGTTGTGGCGATGGATCGACACCAACATCTGGCCGGAGCGCGAGATCGCCAGGACGTCGGCTTCCGCGAGACCGAGCGAGCGGGACTCCTCGAAGATCGTGCTGGGCGCGCCCTCCCACGCCGCGGCGTAGACGACGCGGCCATCGGGAGCGAAGCGCGCGTTCCAGATCGTCCCGCGGCGGAAGGTGAGCTGCTTGAACTGTGGCGGGGTGATCGTATTCGTCCGCCGTCCAATCACAAAGGCCGCTCCGACCGCGACCACAAGCAACAACAATGTGGTGCCGACTCTCAGTCGGCGCGGAGCCGGCTGAATCGGGACCGCCACATCGCTGAGATGATCGCGAGCGGACTTCAGATCGCGCGCGAGGTCCTTCGTCGACGCATAGCGCGCGTCGGGATCTTTCGCCAGGCAGCGTTCGATGATCCAGCGCAACGGCGCGGGAACCGACGCATCGAGTCGTTCCGGCTCTTCGCGAATGATCGCGGTGAGCGTTTCGGCCGCGGTGTTGCGGCGAAACGGATTCGCGCCGCTGGCCATCTCGTAAAGGATGGTGCCGAACGAGAACTGATCCGATCGAAAGTCGACTTTCTCGCCGGCGGCTTGCTCGGGCGACATGTAACCGGCGGTGCCGAGGAGCGTGCCGGCGGTGCTGTCGCGCCGGACGGTTTTGCTGTCGTCGCTTTGCGGCGGCGTGAGCTTGGCGAGGCCGAAGTCGAGGATCTTTGCGAAGCCGTCGCCGGAGATCATGATGTTCTCCGGTTTCAGATCGCGATGGATGATGCCGGCGTCGTGGGCCTTGGCGAGGCCGTCGGCAATCTGCACGCCGAGGTCGAGGATGCGGCGGACGGGAAGTGGGCCGTGATCGACGAGCTCGCGCAGCGATTTTCCCTCCACCAGCTCCATGGCGAGGTAGGAGGTGTGATCGACGCTGCCGACGTCGTAGACGGTGATGATGTTGGGATGATTGAGAGCGGAGGCCGCGCGCGCTTCCTGCTCGAAGCGCTGAAGGCGGGCCGCGTCGGCGGCGAATTCGGTGGGCAGGACCTTGATGGCCACCGCGCGCCCGAGCCGTGTGTCGCGCGCGCGGAAGACCTCCCCCATCCCGCCCGCACCAATCCGGGAGATGATCTCGTAGGGTCCGAAGCGAGTGCCGGGAGCGATGGGCATCGAGGGGTGGGAATTATCGCATGCGCCTTCGGGGTGCGGCGGCTTGCCGCCGCCTTACGTCAAACGACAACAACGAGAGTGTCAAACGTCTCCGGCGGGACAGGAAGCTGATCCTCTTCCAGAGCGGCAATGTACTGCTCGACCGCATCACGGGCGTTCTCGATCGCTTCCTCTCGAGTGGGGCCTTGCGTAACGCATCCAGGAAGGCTTGGACACTCAGCGACCCACTGCCCATCCTCTCCTCGGCTGATTACGATCTGGCGCATGGATCCGATTTCGGCGCGCCGCTGTCACCGTCTTCTTTCAAGCCTTCAATGTGCATTTGAATCGCGCCGTGCATGTTCGTCTCAGCCTCTTCGCGAGTTGCACCCGTCGCCACACATCCTGGGAGATCGGGCGAGTAGGCCGAATAGTTCTCACCCGCTTGTTCGACGACGACCAGAAAACGGTACATGCTCACTTTTGCGATCCGACGAGCGATTCGAGTCGAGCGCGAAACTCTCGGAGCACGCGCAGAAATTCACCATCAGGCTCGCGGAGGGCACGCATCCTGTCATCGAGAAACTTCAGAAGCGCTTCGGGCGTGAACTGCCCCTTCCGGAGGGAGCGATCGATGTCCAACCCGACGAGATTTCCTTTTTCATCAAAATCGGCGACGACACCCGCTGCGATCTCCTGCGACTCGACGCTGGGACGGTCGTCGACATCGACATAGACCGATTCAGTCTCAGGGTAGTAATGCGCTTTCAGCGTCCTCATGTTTGCTCTCGAACAACTCTCCGTGTGCAGCAAGAATCGCACAGACCTGCGCGCCTGAAACGACGCGGAGCTTACCCAGCACTGACCTCCAGCGCGGTTACGTACAGCTCTTCTCGCGTTCGCGCAGCGATCTCAGACGGATCAGCGGTCTCGATGAAGAGCTCAACCGCCTCACGGAGATTCGTCGATGCTTCTTCTACCGAACCCCCCTGGCTCGCAACGTCTAGCTCGGGGCAGAGCGCAACGTAGCCGCCGTTTTCGCGATAGATCATCGCGGTGAACCTTCGAATTTGACTCATGCCCTGACTGTAAGATTTCGCCGCACCGCTGTCAAAAAATCTACCGCGAGTAGAAAAGGCTATGCGCTTTTACAAGGGGCGTTTCAGGCCTTGTACGTGCGACCCCACACGGCCAGCAACTCTTGACGCCTTTTTCCCAGCGACCGGAAAGCGTGATCGTTTGCAGCCCTGACAACACACACGAGAGTTCATCGACGTCGCACTTCTTCACGATGAGAGGAATGAGGCGCTCCTCGTATCGATCGCTTCGAAGCGCATAGTGCACTTCGCGTCTCACCCACTTGGATTTGACCGAATCGGGAGTCAGCAAGACAACTAACCAATCGCACTTTTTGAGGGCGTTGCCAATTTCATCGTGCCACTGAGAAGCGCCCCGGATGTGTTTCTCGCTGTACCAGACGTCGATTTCGTGGCCGCGAAGCACTTGACGAGCTTCTTCAGCGCCGCGGCGTCCTTGCTCGAATGTGACAAAAACACACAGCGCGGGGCGAGTTTTTTCTTCGCCATTACAGGCGATGCTCGAGCTCCCTGACCACAGCCTTCGCCGCACGGGCGACATCCGCGGCCGGTTCGTTGCGCATCTTCACGATCGGCAGCCGGCGGATGATCCAGGGCACCTGAACATCACTCGACAACAGAACAGGCACAACGCGATCCTTGAATTTTTTTGTGCTGAGTAGGTATTCCAACTCATGGGTCGTTGCCTGCGACCGGAGCGCGGCAGATGAGAGAAACAGGACGACTGCGTCCGACTTCTGCAGAGCCTGCCCGACGACCAGAAGCCAATTCTGGCCTGGCTCAATACTGTCGGCGGGATTGGAAATCTCAAAGCCGGCGGACTTCAACGTTTCCGCAAAACCCTGCGCCACCTCGCGATCGGACCAGCTGTAGCTGAGAAAGATCCGCCGCGCAGGGCTCGACATTTTGCGAAACGCATCATTTCGGGACGCCTTGCGGAGAGACTTGGCCGTCATCGTCTTTTCGTCTCGGCAAGTGTAACGCTGTGGAGACTCGATCCATTCGACTTCTACAACAGGTAGAAAAGCGCATAATTTGAAACCTTCCCCAACTCATGCGCCTCCTCGACGGCCAGCTCGTGCTCTCCCCTAGTGATCTCACAAAGTTCACCCGCTGCGCGCACGTCACCACCCTCGACCTCGGACGCCTCCGCAAGACGCTCAAGCCACTCGCGTATCCGCAGCGGTCGCTGCACACCGACTTCATCGCCGAGAAGGGCACGGAGCACGAGAAAGATTACGTCGAGCGGCTCGCGCGCGCGGGCAATCGCGTGATTCCGATCCAGGGCGAGCGCAGAACGGCCGAGGATCTTCGCGACGCTGCGGCGGCGACGATCCATGCGATGAAGAGCGGCGCCGACTACATCAATCAGGCAGTCTTCTTCGACGGCAAGTGGGTCGGCGTCGCCGATCTCCTCGAGAAAGTCAGCGACGGACGATACGAGGTCATCGACCTCAAGTTGGCGCGATCACCCAAGGCCCACGCTCTTCTGCAACTCGCCGCTTACAGCGAGCACCTCGCGCGCATCCAGGGGGTTCGCCCCGAAAAAATGTACCTCGTTCTCGGCACCGGAGAGAAGAAACCATTTCGGGTCGCCGATTTCGAGGCGTACTACCGCTACATCAAGAAACGCTTCGAAGAGCGCGTCGGTGGAGCGCCGCCGACCTCGGCGGCGACGCTCCCCTACATCATCGACTTCTGCTCGCTGTGCGAGTGGAACTTGCACTGCTGGCGACATCTCGAGCAGCTCGATCATCTCGTGCGCGTCGCGAACATTCGTCGCGACAACGTTCGCCGCCTGGAAGGCGCCGGCATCAACACGCTAACAAAACTCGGAGCGACGGAAAAAGCAAAAGTCGAAAAAATCCGCGACGACACATACGCCGCGATGCATCAACAGGCGCGGCTCCAGAGCGAGTACGCGCGCACGAAGACGCATCGCTACGAGCTGCTGACGCCGGAGGTTGAGCGCGGCTTCGCGCTGATGCCGCGTCCATCGAAGGGCGACGTCTTCCTCGACTTGGAAGCCGATCCGTACGCGGCGGGCGGCATCACGTATCTGTTTGGAATCGCGACGTCCGATGGCGCGTACCGCTCGTGGTGGGCGCACGATGCGCTGCAGGAAAAAGAGGCGTTCGAGAAAGTGGTCGACTTCATCGTCGATCGCCGCCGCGAGCATCCCGATCTGCACGTCTATCACTACACGGCGGCCGAGCCGTCGGCGTTCAAGCGGATGTCGAGCGAGTACGGCACGCGCGAGAACGCGATCGACGACTGGCTGCGCGCCGGCGTCTTCGCCGATCTCTTCACCGTCGTGCGCCAGGCGATGCGCATCTCGCAGCCGAGCTACTCGCTGAAGAAAGTCGAGGCCTTCTATTTCCATCGCGAGGAGGAGGGCGTCTTCGAAAAAGGCGGACCGATTCTCGCGTACGAAGAGTGGCTGGAGGAGCGCGATGACGCGGTGCTGCAGACGATCGAGAACTACAACCGCGAAGATTGCGTCTCGATGGTCGAGCTGCAGAAGTGGCTGCTGCAACTCCGCGACGAAGCGGGCGTGTCGACGTGGAGGGAAGCGCCGCCGCCGGTGGAAGTCGAAGATCCGATCGACGACCTCACGCGCGCGATGTTCGAAAAATCCGAGCTGCTCGCAAACCTCCTTCAATATCACCGCCGCGAGGACCGTCCGGCGTGGTGGTGGTATTTCGAGCGTCTGAAGATGTCGCCGGAGGAGTTGAAGGACGACCACGAGTCGATCGGCGATTTAAAGGAAACAAACATTCCACCGCGCGGCGAGAAACGGTCGACGATCTACACGCTGCGCTTCGGCGCGCAGGAACACAAACTCACGGCCGAGAAAGACGTCGTCGATCCCGCGACCGAGAAGCACATCAACATCGTCAGCATCGACAACGAGAATGGCCTGCTGGAGATCAAGCGCGGAAACGCTTCGAAGGACCCGATGCCGGCGGCGTTGATTCCCGCCGGCCCGCTCGAGACGAAGAAGCATCGCGCGGCGATCCGCCGGCTTGCGCAGTCGATCCTCGATGACGGCTTCGACGGCTCGCGCTATCGCGCCGCGGCCGACATCCTTCTGCGCCGCCCGATCACCTATGAGACCCCTCGCCCCGCGGAGCGGGGAGAGGGTGGCGCGCAGCGCCGGGTGAGGGGCGCAGCATATCTCTTTGTGCAAGGCCCGCCCGGTTCCGGCAAGACCTATTGGGGAAGTCACGAGATCGTCAAGCTGCTGGCCGAGGGGAAGCGCGTGGGCGTGACGTCGAATTCGCACAAGGCGATTCACAATCTGCTCGATGAGGTCGTCAAGCACGCCGCTCCGTTCGTTGGTTTGAAAAAATGTACGGAGGACAAACCGGAGACCGAGTATCGCGGCAAGTTCATCGCGAACTCCGACAAGCTTGACGACTTCCTCGATCCGAGTGTGCAGTTGATTGCGGGGACGTCGTGGCTGTTTGCGGACGCGCGATTCGATCAGACGCTCGACTATCTCTTCATCGATGAGGCGGGGCAGGTTGCGCTCGCGAATGCGCTGGCGGTCGCGTTGTCCGCGCGCCGCGTCGTGCTCCTCGGCGACCCGCTGCAGCTCGCGCAGGTATCGCAGGCGGTGCATCCCGGCACCTCCGGCTCCTCCGTCCTCGAGCATCTCCTCGGCACCGACGCGACGATTCCGCCCGATCGCGGATTGTTTCTCGAGCACACCTGGCGGATGCATCCCGATGTCTGCCGCTTCATCTCCGAGGTGGTGTACGACGGGCGGCTGGAATCCGCACCCGAATGCGCAAACCGCGGCATCTCAACTGGAGTGCGGCAGCTTGCTGCCGCTTTGGAAGGCGGCGGGGCCGCCTCTGTGACAGCAAGCGGCGACGCCGCGCGAGACCCTTCTCCCCGCGAGCGGGGAGAAGGTGGCCCGAAGGGCCGGAGGAGGGGCAGTGATGAAGGCCTTTCAGGCACCGGCCTGCGTTTCATCGCGATGGAGCACGAGGGCAATTCGCAGTCCTCGCCCGAAGAGGCAAACCGCATTGCCGACGAAATCGAGAGACTCCTGCAGCAGACGGTCACGGACGAGAAGTGCGTCACACGACCAATCCAACAAACCGACATCATGGTCGTCGCGCCATACAACGCGCAGGTGCGATGCGTGCTCGACGTTCTGCGCAAACGCGGCTTCGCGGGTGTGCCGGTCGGCACAGTCGACAAATTTCAGGGACGGCAGGCGGAGGTCGTGTTCTTCTCAATGGCAACATCGAGCGGCGATGACCTCCCGCGCGACATCGATTTTCTCTTCAGCCGGAATAGGCTCAACGTGGCGATCTCGCGCGCGCGATGCCTCGCGGTCGTCGTCGCCTCCCCTCGCCTACTCGACGTCGCGTGCCGCACACCGGAGCAAATGCAGCTGGTGAATGCGTTGTGCAGGTTTGTGGAGATGGCGGAACAATGCTGAACCATTCAGTACTCACTGACTACGTACATGGATTCTTCGGTTACGGTACTTGGAATGCCAATTACTGGTTTGTCGGCATGGAAGAAGCGGGCGGCGTCACGATCGACGAGGTAAGCAAACGTCTCACGACTTGGGTCGAACGGGGACGCCCGGCTATCGACGATCTAGTGGAGTTTCTTCGGCAAGCGGATCTGACCGACTGGTTCGAACCGAGTTCGCGTGCGCAAACGACGTGGCACCCGTTGATTCGCTCCGTCCTGGTGTCTCAGAACAAGTCGGATGATGCTGAATCGATTCTCAACTATCAACGCACGAAACTCGGCCGGGCAACGGGCGAAACGGCAATCCTCGAGAACCTTCCGTTGCCAAGCCCCGATACTCGCATGTGGAAGTATGCGAAGTGGTCATCGATTCCTACGCTTGGTTCCCGCGCGATTTATCAACGCACGTACTTGAAACCTCGTGCCGATCAGATTCTCGAACTCATAAGGATTCACAGACCGAAGGTCGTCGTCTTCTACGGAAATCGTCAGAGTTGGAGCAAGCGTTTAAGCCTCGCCCCTAGCGGCAAATACACAACGAATGCAGGCCGCTGGCGCGACTCGTTCGTTGTCGCGACAGACCATACCGGAGCAAGAACCAATGATGCAGCGCAACGATTCGATGAGATTGGAAAACTAATTCGACAAAACTGCACATTTCTTTCCGAGTCGGCATGAATCGCCGAACGCAAATCATTGGAATTGATTGCGCTGTTGCTGCAAAGAATACCGCTGTCGCACACGGCTGGAGCGAGAACGGCCGCGTCATCGTTGACAGAGTCGTTGCCTGCACTCCCAAACAAGATGCTGTTGCAACAATTGGAGCGCTCCTCAAAGACGAGAGGCCACTCTTGTTTTGCCTCGACGCTCCTCTCGGTTGGCCGAAGCGGCTCGGCGAAGCCCTTGGTAAACATCGAGCAGGTGATCCGATTGACGCGGAAGCTCACGCGCTGTTCCGCCGCGAGACCGACCGAATCGTGAAACGTGAGACTGGTCAGCAACCGTTAGACGTCGGAGCCGATCGCATTGCGAGAACCGCCGAAGCTGCATTGTCGCTCCTCGCCGCGGTTCGAAATCGCACCGGCGCGTCGATTCCGCTGGCATGGACACCCGACGAGATTCCGGATGCTTCGGCTATTGAGGTTTATCCTGCGGCGACGATGCGGCAACTCGGTATCGCCGCACGCGGCTACAAGGACGTTGCTGCTGTTCAACAGCGGCGTGCGATCATCTCGGCTCTCAAATTGTTTGCCGATCTAACTCAGATAGAAGAATCGATTGTGACTGGCGATGAACTCGATGCCGTTTTATGCGTCCTGGCAGGTAGCGATTTCCTCGCTAGGCGTTGCCTCCTGCCAAGCGATCGGAATAGCGCGGAAAGAGAAGGTTGGATTTGGGTTCGACAAAATAACTGTTCTGACTAGGCCAACAAATACTCGTCAGTGGTTTCGAGGGTAGCAAATGCCTTCCCCCGGTCACTACTCTGCAGCGGCGAAACTGCTTAGGCCCAGCGGAGCGTCAACCTTGACCGCGAAAGCGGCTACACCAGTACTTTCGATATTTCTCGAGAAGGAAGGCATTTCCGAAACGGATATCGTGGAGCCCCGCCCTGGTTCATTCGCAACGCCAATCAAAGTTGGCAAGATCGACGGAACCCTCTATACGTATTCATCGCCGCCACATCTCCCTTCTTGGGCGTCGTTCTTCGGGACCTCAATAAACGAGGACGTTCTCCGCCTTGAAACCGCAAGCGCCTCGGCGGTCCTCGTTGTCCCGATGAAAAACCGGATTTTTGCCATTTCCTTTGGATATGGCCGACACCTTATCGCGCCGATGGCGATAGAACCGAACTTCGGACTGCGCACGACGCTGAATTGCGTCCCAGAAAACAAAATTCGGTCGATCGACAAAAGATCGTTTGAGGGTGTCTCGAGTCACACACGCGAGCAGGCGAGCAAAGACACCTCGATCGGAGACTTCGGTCTTGATGTAGAGCGAGACGTTTTGCACGCTGTCGTCGGGACGCCCGGCGACGCCACACTCGGTCGGCGATTGGTAGGCATGGACTCTCTGACGGCAACTTGCAAAGTCACGTTGCAGGAGTTGCCTGAGCTCTTGCAGGCGTATCTCGCGAGGAGCTCGGATACTGCTTACAAGATCCGATATCCGTGGGTCGATAATATTTTGGAAGTTCGAGATCCGGTCAAACGAGAGCGGCTCGATAACCAATTGATCGAGATACTTCGCTCCGGCGACGTCGGATCGACTTGGCTTGCAGTACCAGACATCATGGATTGGACAGACATCGCCGGCTTCTCGTACTCGAAAGCGAGCTCCGCCGATACGTATCCTGACCTTCACCTAAACGACTACGTCGCGTTCACGGGTTCGGAAGAAATATCGGAGATGGCTCTAAGGCGTCACTATGTATTTGCCCGTCGCGCTTCAACGGAGCAAATCTTTGCGAAATGGCCTGTGTATCGTTGCTTATACGCCGAGATTTCAATCGATGACGAAACTTACCTTCTGAACGGTGGTGAGTGGTATCAGATCGACAATGACTTCGTTACGTTAGTAAACAAAGCAATTGAAAGCATACCGTCGAGCGGTGTCGCGCCATTGAGCTATAAACTCGGCGAGGACGAGGGGCAGTACAACCAAAGGCTCGCCGAATCCATTAACGGATCTAGCTGCCTAGATCGGAAACTCATTAGCTATGGCGGCGGAAAGAGCAGCGTCGAATTCTGCGACGTTTTTACGCCGCCACGACAAGTCATCCAGAGGATGTCCCGAGCTTAGTTGAAAAGTGAGATGGCGGTTCCTTTCACCGGGTCGTACGATCCGGTTGTGAAAGAGAAAGGAGAACCGCCATGGAGAGAGCCTACCAGAAGAGAAGCGCCGGTAGATCGAGAGCAGGA
>WNEZ01002694.1_pt1 | contig 15241 bp, 10 predicted proteins | sample 5400521 | NCBI WGS metagenome assembly WNEZ01 (sample SAMN13153339, study PRJNA577476) | soil metagenome | isolation source: 120 cm saprolite under Douglas fir tree site 2 hole 1 replicate 1 | place: USA:California | collected 2015-04-18
CTGTTGCAGCCGCCATCGGGATGGCCGCCATCCGTCCCCCCGTCGGTGAGGACGGGTGGTCTGTAGACAATTTGTAGAACCGGTCGAAACGCGGGTTCGATATTCTCGCGCGAGTCGAAACGCTTGGCGGTGACCACCCGGGCCGCCTCCTGTTCCGAAATCACAACCCAACCAAAATTCGCCTGAGGCGAATCAAGCCATGATTGAACGTCAGCCACGATGCCGGGCGACGAAGGCCAGGTGTAGAAGTCGAGCGCAGTCAGGACGAGCGTGGTCCCGCTCGAGCTCGCAGCGTGATCGCCGCCCGGAGTCGCCCAGGAGCTGCTGCCGAAGGCGTTGAAGCTCCAGGTCGCGTCACCGGGTCCGGGGGGCCCGCCGAAACCTTCGCCTCGAATCCCGACCACGGTTCCTTCACCCCAAGGGGCGAGGCAACGATGCAAGTGGATGACCACTGGCTGCGCGCTGAAGGTGCTTCTCGAGGTGTGAAGGGTAAGGGTGGCGCTTTCGATGGTGGACCCGGCCGGCACCGCCGAGGCGACATCAAACGAGATGATCGATCGACGATAATCGTTGTTGACCGTGGTTCCCACGAACAAGCCCTGGCCACCGCCGTTGGTGTTCTGCGACTCGGAATAGAGGGTGTTGTCCTTCCTTGGTTGGAGCAAGACGGTATCGGCCGCAGCGGTGGCGGCGCAGGCGAGCTCAAGCACCAACCCGATCAGGAGTCGTCTGTTCGTGGAGATTCTCATCTCCCCCGTTTCCTTGTGAGCATTGGATTGCTCAGAAGACACTGCTGCGACGAAGCCGTTGCAGGGGTCGGCTGGTCGGCCGACGGCCGGTTGGCCCAATCCGGACCTGGATCACCGACCGGTGAAGCCCGTTTCAGCTCCTCCGCTCGGCGTTCGCGTGCCGGAAGCGAGCCCAGTAAAGCAGCGGGCCGAGCAAGGCGAGTACCGGGCCGACGGACAAGGCGACGCCCGTTTGTCCTGAGATGTCACTGGAGTAGACGGTTGCCGCGATGAGCAAACCCATCGGAAGAACGCCGGCCGCGACGGCTCCGAACAGGCCTCCGGGGACGCGAAACAACCGCGGCAGCTCCGGCTCTCGAATCCGGAGCATCACCAGCGCGACGAATTCGAGCAATAAGCTCAACCCATAGAGAAGCACGTCGAGCAACACCAGGCGATTGAACCCCAGACCAAGACAGCAGGCATAGGCCGCGGCGCAAGCCAGAATCGCGACCCACGGCGAACCGGTCTTGGGGGCGCGCAAGGCAAAAATCCTCGGCAGGAATCCGTCATCCGCGAGCGCAACGGGGAGCTGAGCGTAGGACATCAGAAGGGAGTTGAATGTGCCGATCGCGCTGACCATTCCGCCGACCACGACCGCGGTTCCCAGCCAGCCGCCCGAAATTGCGTCCGCCGCGGAGACCCAGGCGCCGGTCGACCATTTCTGCGGGTCCAGGCCGGCGTGCTGGGCAGCCCAGACAGGCAAGACATAGGCCGCAGTGACGAGGAGCACGGTGATGATCATTGCGCTGGGGTACGTCCGCTCGGGCCGTTCGACATCCGCGGCCACGGTCGATGCGTTGTCCCAGCCCATAAAGTTCCACATCGCGATGGTGATGCCGGCGAACAATCCGGTCCCCGGGGAGCTCACCACCGGGGCCGCCGGCGCCGGATGGGATCCAGACAGAGCGGCCATGATCAGAAAGGGCGCGAGCAAGGCGATGCCCAGGAGGACTGAAGATCCACCCACGCCCCTCGTTCCGGTCAGGTTCCACAGCGCGCATACTGCGATCATCGCCGCGCCCATGGCGATCGCCGGCAATCCGGTGCCAAGCGAAGGAAACAGGCACCCCAGATACAAGACGAAGAGCGTGGGGTAGATCGCCATGTCGAAAATGCTGGCGACGAGGGAGAGCCACGCCTCCTGAAATCCCCAGAATGGACCCAGCGCTCGCCGGACCCAAGCGTAGTAGCCACCCGCGTGGGGAAGCGCGCCGGACAGCTCACCCACCATGAACGCGGTCGGCAGGCTCCAAATCAGCGGGGTGATGACGAGAACCCAGAGCGCTTGTTGATACCCAGCCTTGGCAATCAGCTCCTCCAGCCCGTATGGCCCACCGGAGACCATGAAATATGTGGAGGCAACGAGCGGCGCGAGGGTGAGGCCCCTGGACTTTCCTCCACTCATTCCGAACCCGAGCTTGCGGTCTGTTCTAGCGCTTGATTCCGCGCGAACTGTACTCGACCACGGTTTGCCAAGCGATGATTCGGGGTTACAAGTTGACTTGCGCGCGGGAGAATTCATGGTGGCCGACGTTCCCAAAGACAGACGCAGAGTGGTGATTGTGGGTGGCGGTTTCGGCGGTCTGAACGTCGCCAAGAAGCTCAAGTCCGCCGCGGTGCAGATCACCGTCCTCGACCGCCGGAACCATCACTTGTTCCAGCCGTTGCTCTATCAGGTGGCCGCCGCGGCGTTGAACCCCTCGGACATCGCGATGCCCATCCGCCGCATCCTCCGGCGACAGAGCAACACCGAGGTGCTTCTGGGCGAGGCGACGGGCATCGATACCGCTCGCCGGGTGGTCCAGTTGGAGGACGGAGAGGTTCCCTACGATTATCTGATCGTCGCCACTGGAGCGACGCACTCCTATTTCGGGAAGGACCAGTGGGCGCGCTTCGCACCGGGGTTGAAGACGATCGAGGACGCTCTGCTCATCCGGCGCCGGGTGCTGCTCGCCTACGAAATGGCGGAGCGCGAGCAGGATCCGCAAATTCAGCGGTGCTGGCTCAATTTTCTGATCGTCGGAGCGGGGCCAACCGGGGTGGAGCTCGCCGGAGCCCTGGCCGAGATTTCGCGGCAGACGCTGGAGATGGATTTTCGCCGCATCGATCCGACCAGCGCCCGGATCGTTCTGCTCGAGGGTGCGCCGCGGGTGCTTCCGACCTACCCCGAGGATCTCTCCGAAGCGGCGAAGCGACAGCTGATCAAGCTCGGCGTCGAGGTTCGTACCCATGCCCTGGTGACCGCGATCGACGCCGACGGAGCGGTGATCGGGTCGGAGAGAATCCCCGCCCGCACGGTAATCTGGGCCGCCGGCGTTGCCGCATCGCCGCTGGCTCGCTCGCTCGGGGTTCCTCTGGATCGCGCTGGCCGGGTGGTTGTCGAGCCCGACCTCAGCGTTCCAGGTCACCCGGAGATCTTCGTGATCGGCGATCTGGCGGCAGCCCGTTCCGGGGGCAAACCGGTGCCCGGGATTGCGCCGGCGGCGATTCAGGAAGGCAAGCACACCGCGAAAAACATCATCGGCGAGCTGCGCGGGATGGCTCGAGTGCCATTTCACTACCGCGACAAAGGATCGATCGCCACGATCGGGCGCGCGGCGGCGGTGGCTGACCTCGGCCGGTTGAAGTTCACCGGCTTTCTTGCCTGGCTTACCTGGCTGGTCGTCCACATTTTTTTCCTGATCGGGTTCCGCAATCGCCTGCTCGTCCTGATCGAGTGGGCGTGGTCGTATCTGACGACCGAGCGCGGCGCCCGACTGATCACCGGTCTTCCGTCGGCGGAGGTGGAGGCCGAGGGGCTCTGCGCCCCGACCGTCGTGGAGTCGCTCGGGCAGGCACCGGCTCCAGCACAGGCCGGGCAGGCGAATGCACCCGACAACCCGCCGCTCAAGTCGCCCGGCGGCTAAATCCCCCTCGCGGGGTGTGCCCAGTCACCACCGGCGCACGCCTGGAGGGCGCCTCGCAGCGGTGCTCGCGAGCGCCTGGCCCCCAAGCCCCCAAGATGGCCGAATCAAGGAAACGCGATCGCGCGCGCGTCGTCGAGCGACCCCAAGGTCGCCAGCGAGCTTACCCCGGCTGCGGCGAGATGCCGGGCAACGGCGACCCCTCGCCGATTCTTGCGCCGTTCGAGCAACCATTGAGCGTGCTCGATCACCAGCGCGAGCGAGTACGCCCGACCGAGCGTGAGCGCGAACGCGCGGGCCGCTGCCTCCTGCTCGCGGGGGTCGCGCGCCGCCGCCCCTTTGAACCACCGGACCGCCTGTTGCGCGGCATCCAGGGCCACCGAGGCCGCGCCTTGAAGCGAGGGATCGCCTCCGCGGAGCTTCGATTCGAGATCGGCGACCAATGCCTGCAGCGCCTCTTCCTTGGCGATCACCCGAAGGACGTCCAGCGACAAGACGTTCGTCGTCCCTTCCCAGATCGGCAGCACCTGAGCATCCCGCAAGAGCGCGGGCAGCCCCGTATCCTCGACGTAGCCGGCGCCGCCGAAGGCCTCGAGCACCTCGCTCGCGTGCGCCACCGCCTGCTTTGCCGTCAGCAGTTTCACGATCGGTTGCAAAAGGCGCGAGATGCTCCGCTCGGCATCGGTGGCGGTTCCCGCTTCCTCCCGTCCGAGAAGCTCGATCGCCCGGAACGTCAGCAAGAACGCCGCCTCGAACTGCGCTTCGAGCTCGGCGAGCGTCTCGATGTGCAGCGGTTTGGCGTCCAGCGGGGTGCCGAACTGCACCCGGCGCTTTGCGTAATCCCTCGCCAGGGCAATGCCCCTGCGCATCGAAGCGATCGAACAAATTGCATTCCAGGTCCGCGTGACCTGGAGCATCGGCGAAATCGACTTGATGCCGTCGGAGAGGCCGGCCACCGGGATCGCCGCCGCGCCGTGCAGCTCGAGCTCCGCGGTGGGGAGCATCCGCGTGCCCAGCTTGTCCTTGAGGCGCTGGATGCGAATTCCATTGAGCTGGCCATCGGGCTGGCGAAGCTCGAGATAGAAAAGCGCAAGCCCCTTACCGCCCGGTCCATTTCCCTCTGGCCGCGCCAGGGTGAGCGTCATCTCCGACGTGGTGGCCGAGGTGAACCACTTGTTTCCGTAAAGGCGCCAGTTGCCATTCTCCTGCCGGGCGATCGTCTGGGTCAGACCCACATCCGAGCCGCCGGTGCTCTCGGTCATCCATTGGCCGCTGGTCCAGGCCCTCGCGGGATCGCGGCTTGTCAGGCGGGGCATCGCCCGCGCGAGCAGCGGGGCGTTCCCATGCGCCTTGAGGGTCTTCGCCGCGCCGTCGCTCATCGCCAGAGGGCAGGTGTAGATCGCCGACGACGGCGCGAAGAGGTAGCTGAGCGCGACTTGATGAATCCGCGAGAATGGCCCGTGCTTGCCTTCGTAGGGCAGGGCGACCAGCCCGTATCGGCAAGCGATCGCGGAAAGCTGTTTCCAGGCCTCTGGCACCCGGATCTCATCGATCCGGCGACCCCAGGGGTCGAAGTGGATCAGCTCCGGCTCGTCCTTCCGAGCCCGATGGACGAGCTCGAAGAGGGGACCGGCGGACAGCTCCCCCATCCCTCGAAGCTCCGGCTCGATTTCGCGGCGGACCTCTTCGGGAACGACCCGCTCGAGGTATTCTCGAAGCACAGCGTCCGCCTCGAACTGGTTCTCAAGTCGTGGGCTCTCCTGGATGAACGCCATCTTCGCCTCCGGCGCTCACTCTAGCCGATGGCCCGTTTTCCGGCGCCCTCCAGTGGTCGTCGGGAATGGAAGTCTCGTCGCGCTCCGGCTGCCATCCCGGCTGCTCAAGCAGGCCTTCGTACCACCTCGCCCGCTGGCGAGGGACATGCATGACCCGCCCATCCGCCAGGCGCTTCGCGAGCAAGAGCTGATAGACCCCCGTTCGACCCAACCGGAACCCGACCGCGGAGATCGCCAGATACAGCCGCCAGGTCCGCGCCCTCGCCTGGCCGACGATGGCCGTGGCTTCATCGAATCGGCGCTCCAGTCGAGACAGCCAATGCGCCAGCGTGTCGGCATAGTGCTCGCGCAGGGACTCGACGTCGCGAACCTCGAAGCCGGCGACTTCAGCGGCTTCGATCACCTCCCCAATGGGGATCAGATCGGTGTCCGGGAAGATGTATTGCTGCATGAAGGTGCGCTTCCGCCGCGGCAGCCAATGGACGGTGCGAATTCCCGAGGAAACGTCGGCGATGGCGTGGTTGAGGAACAGGCCGCCCGGCCGAAGGAGCTTGAAAATCGACGCGAAATATTCGTCCATCCGCGCTCGCCCGACATGCTCCATCATTCCCACGCTGGCGATCTTGTCGAACGGGCCGGCCGTTCCAAGCTCGCGATAGTCCTGGGCGCGCAGCTCGATCCGATCCCTCTCCCCGAGAGTGACCAGCCGCTGCCGCCCCTGGGAGAGTTGGTTCTCGCTCAATGTGACGCCCAGCGCCCGGACGCGGTAATTCGATCCGGCGTGAAACAAAAGGGCCCCCCAACCGCAGCCGATGTCCAAGAAACGCTCGTCCGGCTTCAAGCTCAGCTTGCGACAAATGAGGTCGAGCTTGTATCGCTGAGCCGACTCCAACGTCTCGAGCCCGGTCGGAAAAAATCCGCACGAATAGACCATCTTCTCGTCGAGAAACAGCCGGTAGAAGTCGTTCGACACATCGTAGTGATGCCGAACGGCGTCGCGATCGCGTGCCGTGCTGTGTTGCCGGCCGCGAAGGTTTGCGACCAGGTCCGCCGGCGCGGACGAAAGCAAACGGTCAACCCAGGCGGAGACCATCGCCCCCACCGGGGCGCTGGGCCCTTCCCACCGGGCCACGGCGTCAAGGACGTCGATGGTGTCGCCGGTGATCTCGATTTCACCGGCGATAAATGCGCTGGCAATCTGCTCCTCCGATGCGGGCGGAAAGAGCGCGGTGATCGCGGAAGGGTTGCGGAAGACCACCTCGCCGCGCACCGCGCCTTGTGGAGCGGGAAGGACCGTTCCGTCCCAAAGTCTGACTGCAAATGAACGAGACGGCTGATTGAACACGGATTGAGCAGCCTTCGTGATATCCATACCGACGCTCCTTGAGGCTGCGACAAATAACGTTTCGGTTTCAGGTTGATATCGGTCGTGAGTGCAATCCAATAGCTCGCCGGGAGACGATGTACTAAGACCCCCGCCCAGTCGGACAAAACAAGTGGACGAAGTCCCTTCCCGAGCAGAGCCCGCGACAAGGCGCCGGTCCTTTCGATGGCCGGCGGCGGTCGCCCTTTTCATCGCGGCCGGCTTGGCGCTGGCGGCGGTCGCCACTCTGAAGCCCGACATCCCGCTGGAGACGCTCAAGCACCGATATGGGCAGCCGCCGTCGAAGTTCCTCCAGCTGGGCGGTCTTTCGGTCCACTACCGCGACAAGGGACAGGGAAAGCCGCTGGTGCTGATCCACGGCACCGGCGCCTCACTTCACACCTGGCAGGAATGGAGCGGGCTTCTGCGGCGCAACTTCCGGGTAATTCGAATGGATTTACCAGGCTTTGGCCTCACCGGACCAGAGCCGAGCGGCGATTACACGTCGGAGGCATACGTCCGCTTCATCGAACGCTTTGCCGCGAAACTGGAGTTGGAGACCTTCGATCTGGCGGGTAACTCGCTGGGGGGTTTCATCGCCTGGCGTTACGCGATCGCCCATCCCGAGCGGGTCCGCAGAATGATTCTGGTGGATGCCGCCGGATATCCCGGACGGAAGCCGCCGATCCTCGTCTTCCGCCTCGCGCAGACCCCGGTGCTCTCTTCGTTGCTCGCGCGCATGGACCCGCGCCCGCTCGTCGCGCGCTCGCTGCGGGACGCGTACGCCGATCCATCGAAGGTCACTCCGGACCTGGTCGACCTGTATACCGACCTGGCGCTTCGGCCGGGGAATCGGCAAGCGTTTTGCGCTCGCGTTTCCACCTCGGAGGCAGACCACACAGGCGAGTTGCGCCAGATCGTGGCTCCCACCCTGATCATGTGGGGGCGACTCGATTCGCTCGTGCCGGTCGGCGATGCGGAGCGCTTCGCCCGCGACATCCGCCAGTCCCGGGTGGTGATCTACGAAGGCGTCGGCCACGTTCCGATGGAGGAGATCCCCGGCCGCAGCGCCGCGGACGCAGAGGCATTTCTGCTCGAGGACCGCCTGACCGGGCGCTAAAGATGCGCCGCTCGATCCTCCTCATCCTCGCGCTTGTTGTCGTCTACCTGATTGCCTGGCCGATTCGCGAGGATCCGGTGGGCTGGGATCCGCCGCCGGCGCCCAAGCTTTCCGGTGCCTACCAGCCGAACAGCCTCCTTGCGACAGTCGAGTGGTTGGCGCGCGGCGTTGGGGTCGGTCCAGAGGCCGTGGCGGTCGATCGGCTTGGCCGGATCCACGCTGGCTTGAAGGATGGTCGGATCCTCCGTTTGTCGCCGGACGGCGCCGGGGTGGAAACGATCGCCCGGACGGGGGGTCGGCCCCTCGGCCTTGCCTTCGATGCCGGGGGCACTCTGTTCATCGCCGATGCGGTGAAGGGCTTGATCTCTATTTCACCCGACGGCTCCCAGTCGGTCCTCGCCACCGAGGAGGGTGGGGTGCCTTTCGGGTTCACCGACGACGTGGACGTGGCCGACGACGGAACGGTCTATTTCACCGACGCGTCGTCGAAGTATTCGGTCGGCCATTATCGCGAGGACGTCCTGGAGCACCGTCCCCACGGCCGGTTGTTCTCGTACGATCCGCAGTCGAAGAAGGTCTATCGGGTCGTCGGCGACCTCTACTTTGCCAACGGGGTGGCGGTGAGCGGCGATCAATCGTTCGTGCTCGTTTGCGAAACGTCGATGTACCGGGTCTCTCGATATTGGCGCGCCGGGCCGCGCCAGGGATCGCACGACGTCTTCATCGACAATCTCCCCGGATTCCCCGACAACATCACCTTTTCGAGGGAGCGCGGGATCTTCTGGCTGGCGCTTTTTGCGCCGAGGGATCCGATGGTCGATCGGCTGATGCCTCATCCCTGGCTTCGCAAAATAGTGGCCAGACTGCCGATCTGGGTACAGCCCGCGCCGGCGCGCCACGCCTTCGTCCTGGGCATCGACCCGACAGGCCGCGTGGTCCACAACCTTCAGGATCCCTCCCCCGATTCGTTCGCGCCGATCACCAGTGTTCGCGAGCATCGCGGGGTGCTCTATCTGGGAAGCCTGGAACGGGATGCGATCGGGCGAGTGCAAGGTCCGCCGGCGCCGCGGTAGGGGAAGTCGACAGTCGGACGTTGAAGGCGCGGCGCGGTTCAATCGACGGGGGTCGCGGTGCGAAAGTGTGGCGCCGGGGGAGGTTAGAGGAGAAGGGTCTAAGGGTCATGATTCGAACTTGCCCCGCCTGTGGTCAAAAAAACCGCGTCCCTCCGAAGCACCTTCATGAGACAGGCCGCTGCGGAACCTGCAAATCGCCGCTGCCGCCGGTCAATGAACCGATCGACGTCGATGAGCCGACCTTCGATGCGATTGTGAAGGAGGCGCAGGTGCCGGTCCTCGCCGATTTCTGGGCAGAATGGTGCGGTCCCTGTCGGATTGCCGCGCCCGAGGTGAAGAAGGTCGCCGCGGAGATGGCGGGGCGAGCGGTCGTGGTCAAGGTCGATACCGAGAAGGTGCCCATGCTTGCCAACCGCTACGGGATTCGAGGCATCCCCACCTTCATGGTCTTTCGCGGCGGCCAGCTCGCATTTCAGCAGCCAGGCCTGGTGGACTCGGCGCGCATGCGCTCCTGGCTCGAGAATCCGGCCCCGCCCTCAAGCTCCGCTCAGAGGGCATAGGCGATCGGTACGAGATCCGAAGAAGGTTGCGTTGACACCGGGAGCATCCGTCCGATACAAGCGCCGCCCTCGTCCGCCATCCGGGAGCGTAGCTCAATTGGCAGAGCAATGGACTCTTAATCCATAGGTTGTGGGTTCGATTCCCTCCGCTCTCATGAGAATTGCAGGTGGCAAGGTGAAAGTCGAAAGGGACAAGGCTCGTCGCTTTGCTCCCTGGATTCCCCTTCGACTTTCGACCGCGGTGCTGATTTGGTACCGCCCATCGGGCGGGTGGCGGAACTTGGTAGACGCGCCAGACTTAGGATCTGGTACCCAAAAGGTGTGAGGGTTCGAGTCCCTCCTCGCCCATCGAGGCAAAGAATGAAGGTTCGCGTCGAAGAAGTCTCTCCCATCGAACGAAAGCTCTCGATCGAGGTCGAGCAGTCCAGGGTCACCAACGAGCTGGACCAGGCCTATTCGCAGCTCAGCCGCCAGGTCAAGATCGCCGGGTTTCGCCCCGGCAAAGTCCCCCGCCGCATCCTCGAGCAACGCTTTCGCGAGCAGGTCGAGGACGACGTGATCCGCAAGATGGTCGAGCGCGCCTATCTCGAGGCGGTTCACGAATATCAGGTTCAGCCGGTCTCGCAGCCTCAAGTAAGCAACGACGGACTGCGCCCCAACGAGCCGTTCACCTTCCAGGCTCGGGTGCAGGTCAAGCCGAAGATCGAGGCGAAGGACTATCGGGAGCTTCCCCTCAAGAAGGCGGACGCTGCGGTCAGCGATGAGAAGGTGGAAGAGCAGGTCGAAAGACTTCGGCAAGGCATGAGCCGCCTCGAGCCGGTGGAAGGCAGGGACGAGGCCCGGTCGGGCGATTTCGCCCTGGTCGACTACGATGCCACCATCGAGGGGAAGGAATTCCCCGGCGGCAAGGCGGAAAACGCCACGCTCGAGGTCGCCCCGGGTGAGATTATCGATTCGAAAGCCCAGGCGCTGGAAGGGGCGCGAGTCGGGGCGACCGTCGAGCTCGACTCGACTTTCGGCGACGACTACCCGGTGGAGCAATTGAGGGGCAAGCGCGCCCATTTCAAGGTTCGCTTGAAAGCCTTGAAGGCGAAGGTGGTTCCCGAGCTCAACGACGACCTCGCTCAGGAGGTGCAGGCGGGAAAGACGCTTGCCGAGCTCCGGGCCAAGGTTCGAGAGGATCTGGAGAGGGCGATGGCGGTCAAGGCGGCGGGCGAGGAGCGCGAGCAGATCGCCCAGCTTTTGATCGAGCGAAATCCGTTCGAGGTTCCCGGGGCAATGGTCGAGCGCGCGTCGGAGATGATGCTCGACGGGGCGCTTCGCGCGATGGCTCGCCGCGGCCTCGACCCGCGGCAGATGAACCTGGATGCGGGCAAGCTCCTGGAGGAGATGCGTCCCCGCGCGTTGGGCGAAGTGAAAGCGGCGCTTCTTTTCGAGGCGATTGCCAATCAGGAAAAGATCGAGGTCGCCGACCCCGAGATCGAAAAGAAAATCGAGGAAATCGCCAGGGACAGCGGGCAGCCGATGGCCAAAGTGAAGCGCCACTTCGGAAACCCGGAAGAGAGGCGTACACTCGTGCAAAAGCTTCGCGAAGAAAAGACGGTTGAATTCTTGAAGGCCGGCGCGAAGTATTTGTAGGAATTTTTTAGAACTCGTTCGCCAGAGAGACCTTCATGCCCTACATGCCCGTGCCGTACGTGGTGGAGCAGACCCATCGTGGCGAGCGCTCCTATGACATCTACAGCCGGCTCCTCAAGGACCGGATCATCATGCTCGGCACGGAGATCGACGACGAGGTCGCCAACGTGGTGGTGGCGCAGATGCTCTTCCTGGAGTCCGAGGATCCGGACAAGGACATCAACATCTACGTGAATTCGCCCGGTGGCTCGGTCACCGCGGGGCTGGCGATCTACGACACCATGCAGTACGTGAAGCCGGCGGTGTCCACCATCTGCGTCGGCCAGGCCGCGTCGATGGGCGCGATGCTCCTGCTCGCCGGCGCGAAGGGAAAGCGCTTCGCGCTGCCCAACGCGCGGATCATGATCCACCAGCCGATGGGCGGGGTGAAGGGGCAGGCGGCGGACATCGACATCCAGGCGCGCGAGATCCTTCGGCTAAGAGACAAGCTCAACGAGATCGTCGTCAAGCATACCGGGCAGCCGCTCGAGCGGATCGAAAAGGACACCGACCGCGACTATTTCATGGGGCCGATCGAAGCGAAGCAGTACGGAATCATCGATGAGGTCGTCGTCCAGAAAAAGGCGATGCCCCGGGACAAGACGCGAGAATAGCGCAGCGCGTTACTCCCACAGCGCGTTAATGCAGAGTCGTCCACTGCTGTGTATTTCGCCCGGTGGCAGGGGCGACTCCTCTGCGGGCTTGCTGGCGATCGATTAAGTAGGGGGTAAGATGGACGCGATGTCGGGTCGCTGACTAGATTGAATTTCGCCATGGGTCGGTTCCGCACCAGGGCGCAGAAAGGGCACCAATGCCGAGCAAGAACGTCGAGAAGCGAGACAATCAGACGCTCTGCTGCTCCTTCTGCGGCAAGTCCCAGAAAGAAGTGAAAAAGCTGATCGCCGGTCCGACGGTCTACATCTGCGATGAGTGCATCGGGTTGTGCAACGACATCATCGCCGAAGAAATCGATCGCGAAGAGGCCAAGGACACCAAGCTGCGCATCCCGCGGCCGTCGGAGATCAAGATCATCCTCGACGAGTACGTGATCGGTCAGGAGCGGGCGAAGAAGGTGCTCGCGGTGGCGGTGCACAACCACTACAAGCGGATCGAGTCCAAGGTCGCGATGGACGACGTGGAGCTGCAGAAGTCGAACATCCTGCTGCTTGGACCCACCGGGAGCGGAAAGACGCTGCTCGCGCAAACGCTCGCCCGGATCCTCAACGTCCCCTTCACCATCGCCGACGCCACCTGCCTCACCGAAGCGGGGTACGTCGGCGAGGACGTGGAGAACATCATCGTCAACCTCTTGCAGGCCGCCGATCACGACATCGAGCGGGCCCAGCGGGGCATCGTCTACATCGACGAGATCGACAAGATCGCCCGCAAGAGTGAAAACCCGTCGATCACCCGCGACGTGTCCGGAGAAGGGGTGCAGCAGGCGCTGCTCAAGATCATCGAAGGAACGATCGCCAACGTGCCGCCCAAGGGCGGGCGCAAGCACCCCCAGCAGGAATTCTTGCAGGTGGACACGACGAACATCCTGTTCATCTGCGGCGGCGCGTTTGGCGGCCTGGAGCAGATCATCGACCGGCGCCTGGGCGGAAAGAACATCGGATTTGGCGCCGACATCCAGACGAAAAAGCAGCGCAGCCTGTCCGAGCTGCTCAAGCACGTCGAGCCGGAGGACCTGCTCAAGTTCGGAATGATTCCGGAGTTCATCGGCCGCTTGCCGATCGTCACCGCGCTCGAGGAGCTCGACGAGTCGGCCCTGATGGACATTTTGAGCCAGCCGAAAAACGCGCTGGTCAAGCAATACCGCAAGCTTTTCGATCTGGACGGCGTGTCGCTCAAGTTCACCGAGGGCGCCCTGAAAGCGATCGCCTCCGAGGCGATCCGCCGCAAGGCGGGGGCGCGCGGCCTGCGGTCGATTCTCGAAGGTGCGATGCTCGACGTGATGTACGAGATCCCGTCGCGCAAGACCGCCCGCGAAGTGGTCATTTCCGAGGAAGTCATCTTGAAGAAGTCCGAGCCGGTAGTGCTCTACGCCACAGAGAAGGACGTGGAACCGAAGAAGGAATCGGCATAGCGCCACCGGTCGGACGCATCCTTTCTGGATGGGATCGACCCCTGGCAGGCATGAGGGCGGGCGGCTGCACCAGAAGCAGAGATGAGCTTGACGATGTCATTTCCCTTCGTGAAGCAGACCCTTGCTCGGCGGCGGGCCGATGGCGCAGGCCTCCGACCGGTTTGCCGCCGTAATCCGCAGTGGGCTTTTGAAGCAGCTGGGGTTCCGCTCTGGCGCGTACTCGCAGGCTGGACCAGCCCAACCACATTGTGGGGTCCGCTCTGGGCGCTAGCCGCCGAGCAAGCGATTTCGTCGCTCCAAAAAGCGAAGAACTCGCCGCGGTCGCGACATGTTATAAATCGGAGCTTGAAGCGGATGCCGGGGAAACCAATCTTCTAGGGCGACGTCGGCGAACAAAGCCGCGACCCTTGGGTGGCGAAGACATGTTCTTTGGCAGAGACGAAAAGAAAGAGCTTGCGAAGCGGGCGGATCCGATTCCTCTGCTGCCCCTTCGAGACATCATCGTCTTCCCCCACATGGTCGTGCCCCTCTTCGTCGGCCGCGAGCGGTCGATCGCGGCGCTCAAGTTTGCGATGGCGCACAAGGGTTCCGACGACAAGGCGATCATCCTGCTCGCCGCGCAGAAGAAGGCGAAGACCAACGATCCGACCCCGGACGACATCTTCCACTTCGGCACCCTGGGCAACGTGATCCAGCTTCTTCCGCTCCCCGATGGAACGGTGAAAGTTCTGGTGGAGGGAATCCGGCGCTCGAAAGTGCGCAGGTTCGTGCCCAACGATCCCTTCTTCATGGTCGAGGTCGAGGACGTCCCGGAGATGGTGGAGAAGACCGTTGAGCTGGAGGCGCTGATCCGCTCGGTTCACGCCGTCTTCGAGGGGTTCGTCAAGCTCAACAAGCGGATTCCGCCCGAGATGCTGATTCAGGTCTCGACGATTGACGACCCCGCCCGGCTCGCCGACACCATCGTCGCCCACCTGTCGCTCAAGTTGAACGACAAACAGGCGCTGCTCGAGACCGAATCGCCGGTCAAGCGCCTGGAGAAGCTCTACGAGCTGATGCAGGGCGAGATCGAGATCCTCCAAGTGGAGAAGAAGATCCGCACCCGGGTCAAGAAGCAGATGGAGAAGACCCAGAAGGAGTACTACCTGAATGAGCAGATGCAGGCCATTCAGAAGGAGCTGGGCGAGCGCGACGAGTTCAAGAACGAGATTCAGGAGATCGAGGAGAAGCTCAAGACCAAGCGGATGAGCAAGGAGGCCACGCTCAAGGTCAAAAAGGAGCTGAAAAAGCTCCGGATGATGAGCCCGATGAGCGCCGAGGCTACCGTCGTCCGCAACTACATCGACTGGATCCTCTCGCTGCCCTGGTACGAGGAGACGAAGGATCGGCTGGAAGTCAACGAGGCCGAGCGGGTCCTCAACGAAGATCACTACGGGCTGAAGAAGGCCAAAGAGCGCATTCTCGAGTATCTCGCGGTGCAGGCGCTGGTCCAGAAGCTCAAAGGGCCGATCCTCTGCTTCGTGGGTCCTCCCGGCGTGGGCAAGACTTCGCTCGCCAAATCGATCGCCCGCGCCACCGGCAGGCGCTTCGTTCGCCTGTCTTTAGGCGGGGTCCGCGACGAGGCGGAGATCCGCGGGCACCGCCGCACCTACATCGGGGCGATGCCGGGCAAGCTCATCCAATCGCTGAAGAAAGCCGGCTCGAACAATCCGGTGTTCCTGCTCGACGAGGTGGACAAGATGTCCACCGACTTCCGGGGCGATCCGTCCTCGGCCCTGCTCGAAGTGCTCGACCCCGAGCAGAACTTCAGCTTCAACGATCACTCCCTGGACCTGGACTACGCCCTTTCGAAGGTGATGTTCATCTGCACCGCGAACACGATGCACAACA
>WNEZ01009084.1_pt1 | contig 15239 bp, 6 predicted proteins | sample 5400521 | NCBI WGS metagenome assembly WNEZ01 (sample SAMN13153339, study PRJNA577476) | soil metagenome | isolation source: 120 cm saprolite under Douglas fir tree site 2 hole 1 replicate 1 | place: USA:California | collected 2015-04-18
GCCTCGGAGAAAAAAAATGACACTCCGGAGGAAAAAATAGCCACTCAGCAAGATACTGATGAGGTAAGGAAGAGCTGCCAGGGATAAAAACACGTACTTCACTATGTCGAGCGTGGCATGCCCGAGAGCTGGCATCCCATGAGCCGGCTCGATGAATTGCAACACAATCACCACGAGCAGACACATCAAACTGATGGTCAGAAGGTAACGCTGTAATCTTCTTGGAGGACGGACGAGGCGAAACGTTCGCTGCTTTGACAGGAGCGTGTCCTGCACTACGGGAGGCATGTGCTTCCTGGCGGCAGCTGCTATTCTCTGAAAGAGTCGACCGACAATGATGAGATCGGCTAAATTATCCCACCCCAAGCGGTTACCAATATATATCATAAGAGAGCCAATGGCAAGGAACAAGACACCGAACCATATCCCATTCATGCTTATTCCAGAGAAATTTAGCAAAAATAAACGGTATGCGCCAAACGCTACTACGAGAGCACCGGTCCAGACTAAAGCGCTTGTCACTATCCTTCTCATGGTAATCCTCTTTTAGGTCGCGGATTTGAAATAAACTCCTAGAACTAAGCTTCGGCCAAAAGGAAGATTATTCAACGATGATCTCCCCAAACTCAACAGAGGGCATATGGTCAAAGCTTGAATAAGGCCATTTCGTATTATATACCTTGTCAATAATCATGCCAACATCGGTTTTCGCTTTTTCAAAGGTCCCTGGTTATTTCAGATGCGCCTCTTCGTGCCTGAGCAAGCTGAAAAAGGCTGCAGAAAAGCAAAGGAATTTAGAATACTTGATTGCTATAAAACGGCCTCTCAAGGCTGTTGAGCAAAGGTGCTATAGGTCTTTCCATCTGGTCAGTATCCTTTCATAGTTATAGAAGTGCTCTTCTTCCGTCCAAAGGCGAATATGCACCTTGAATAGACTGAACTTAAAACTCCACTTGAGCGCCACGCTACTTACTGAACTCCACACAGATATTTGCGCATAGCTTTGTGCGACAGCCTTAGCGTCTGAGCCATCTCGCAAATGGATCTTCCTTGGGATGCCTATTTCTATTCCTGTACTGTATGCATTCACAGTCAGCCCCACTCCTAAGCACTGCACTTTCCTGTGGCTGGAGTCTCCTTAAATGGAGCACCCCTTCAGGGTTGACCAATTACATTCACAGCGTTCATTCCTCGTTATTCACCATTATTGGGTATGAGGAATGATGGTGCCAGGAGTGCTGGTAACAGTGAGAGAGGAGGGAATCCACCGCCACCGCCATTACTGCGGTCTCTGTTGTCTCTATCATCACCTGAACCGGATGAACCGCTACTACTTTGGACTGCCTGAGTTGCATAAATAAACGAACCTGCGGTTAGAATTAAACTCAACCCTGATGCCAACCGGGAGTTGAGGTTAGCCCTATCACCATTAGCTTTTATCAGATCCCTTGCTATTTTAGATGTCACAACTGCTGCTATAGTTAGCAGGTCGGACATCCGCGCGTTTTCGTCCGAGTTGGTAAATAAGTCGATGGCAGCATAACCAAAGGCAAGGATATCAGACGCTGTACCTAATATGCTACGCGCATTTCCAAATCCACCTATTGTGCTATCTCGGAATGATAAACTGGCGAAAAGAGCCCCATGATCGGTGGTTCTAATGCCGAAGCGTTCTAAGACCCATGTCCAGAGCTCGTTATTGTCAAGTGAGGGCAGTTGTGTGGAAAACGCTCCCCACACATCCGTAATCGCTCCAGCCAAATTTTTGAATCCAAGATTGATAAAAAACCTGGCCAAGTTTACCGCGAACTTCCCTCCTTGAATAGTCGTTTTAAGACCGCCCACAAACGGGATGGTGCTCTGGGCATTCGGCCCGTGTCCAGGATACCAGCCGTTGACAAATCCGTCTCCGTTATACGCTTGCCCAGTCTGGACCGAATATGCCTCCCCCCCTTGTGTATAGTAGGGGGACCCGGGATAATAGGTCTGTCCGCCTGGGCCTGCGATATAGCGCCCCGTCGGATCACTATGCGTCTCTGGATTGCCGTTGACATAGGCATAGGGGTTCATCCCGGCCATGTTCCCACTGGCGGTATCCGCCGACAGGAACACGCCGGCCACCGGGTCATAGTAGCGCGCATTGTAGTAATCCAGCCCCGAGCCGTCGTTGTACTGGCCGGTGAAGCCTTTGAGCGTGTTGATGTTGCCTTTATAGTACCGCCCGGTGCCATAGGGGGCAAACACCTGGTTGCCCTTGACCGATGCCCCGCCTGCCGCGTTGCTGAAACTCGCCAGGATGCTGCCCAGAGTGTCCGTCAGGTAGAAGGTGGTGCCATTGCTATCCAGCGCCCCCAGCAGCCTTCCACCCAGGCTGTAGTAGTAGGTATCATTCTGGTGCGCACCGGCCCCGCTGTAGTTGTGTTCTTCCAACCCGAACGCATAGACGATCATCGTCGTCCCGTTGCTGTTAGTGAAGCGGCGCAGCACGCGATTGCCCGCGGCATCGTAGAGGTACCATTCCTGGTTGGTCGACCCCGCGTTCCACTCGGTGAGGTGGTTGAGATTGTCGTAGGAGAGCGTGGCCGTGGTGCCGCTGAAGGTGCGACCGGTCACATTGCCAAAGGCATCGTAGCTGCTGGCGTAGCCCTGCCCGGTCTTGTTGGAGCAGGTGGCACTCGTGGCATACAGCCCGGTCAACTCGTGCGGCTGGCTATTGCAGTACAGGTACTGGTACTGCGTGCTGCCGCCTGCCAGGGGGCCTTGCCACAGTTGGCCCAGGTGCGTGTAGACAAAGCTGTTGCTGTAACTGGCCCCACTTAAGCCACTGGCCAGCGTGCCGCTGCCACAGGTGCCATTGCCTGCGGCGGGCTGAGTGCCGGAGTTGCCTGCCCACACCAGCCGGTTCTGCTCATCGTAGCAGAAGTTCGAGGTTTCCATGCCCCCCGAGCCGCTCGCGCCTGGCACCGCTGCCTGCGTGGTGGCGAGGCTGGTGACGTTGCCCGCGTTGTCGTAGCTGCCGCTCTGGCTGAAGAGGGTGCCGCTGTTGCCGCTGCCGCCCCCCCAGGTGGCCGTCGCCCCGGTGGGCCGCAGGTTGGCATCATAGCTGAACTGGTCAGCGGCCAGCGCTCCGCCCGTGCTCGTCTGGAAGTTGATAGTGTCCAGCTGCGCCCGCGCGTTGTAGACCAGCGTCGCCAGGTTGGGCGTGGAACTGGTGTTGTTGCTCAGGCCAGAGGGCGCCCCGGTGCTGTCATAGGCCATCGTGGTGGTAAAGCCCTGCCCGCTTGGGATGGTGCTGGTGGTGGTGGTGGTCACCTGGTCGGCGTCATTGTAGGTGGTCGCCTGCTGGTAGGCCGGAAGATTCGTCGTCACGTTCCAGGCGCTGGGCAGGGCCAGCGACAACTGCGCGGTGATCGACCGCCCGCGCTTGTCGTACTGGAACTTCTCGGTGCTGCTGGCCGAGGTGCCCTCTGGATTGTAGGTGGTCGCGACACTCTGCGTCAGGTGCCCCAGCGGGAAGTCGCTGCTGCCCTGGGTGCCGAGTTCCGTCGTATCGTAGGTGTTCTGCACGTAGGTCTTGCCGGCGCTGCAGGCGCCCGTGGCGTTAAGGGTAGGCACGGCATCCTGCACGCAGCCCACCCGCCCGAGCAGGTCATCGTTGTAGCCCAGCGTGTGGGCGCCCACCACGTCGGACAACAGCCGCCCATCGGCATCATAGACGTAATAGTGCGTCCCCCGGTCGGGATCGCTCACCTGCGTCAGCCGGCCCAGGCTATCATACTGCGCGCTGGTGGTGACGCTGGTGATCGTCTGCCCCGACTGCGGCGCTTTGTCGGTGACCACCACCTGAGTGGGCTTGTCCAGCGCATTGTACTGGGCGCTCGTCTGCGTGTTGAGCGTGAGCGTTTGGCCATTCAGGCCGCTATAGTCCTGCGCATACACCGTGCGGCCCAAGGCGTCGGCATAGCTGGTCGCCACATGGTTGTTGGCATCGACCGCCGTGGCGCTGGCATAGGTGTTCGTATCGCCGGAGGCCGAGCCCAGGCTGTAGTTGACGCAGACCGTGTAGGTGCCCGCCAGCTGGGTGGAACAGGCGATGCCTGGCTCCTGCGAGGAGCCATAGTTGGGGTCCTGCACCGCCAGGGCACGCCCCAATGCGTCGTAAAAGGTCACTGTGCCACCCGGGGTCGTGCCCTGATAGTCTTTGGCCCCATTGGGATCGACCCAGCCATTGCCGCTGGCCACCTGGAACGGCACGCTCTGGAACGAGGTGTGGGCCTGGTCGTTGTAGACGGTAAACACGATGGTGTCGTGGCTTGCCCCTGGCCCGGGCGTGCGCGTCTCCACCGCCCGGCCCAGGCTATCGTAGAAGGTGCGCGTGACGGCCCCGCTGTACAGGAAGCTGTTCGTGTCGAGCTCGTAGCACGGCAGCGTGCTGCTGGTCGTGCAGCTGGAGTTGGTCTTAGACTGCGTGGTGTAGGTCCCGCTGTGCAAGGGCGCGGTGGCCTGCACCGTGCGACAGCAGCCACTGCTGGGGTAGCTGTAGGTGTAGCTGGTGGTCTGCCCGTTGAGGTCAGTCGTGCTCGTGGGCACGTCCCCTTGGTTGGTCGCGTACGTGGTGCTTGTGGACTGGCCCAGCGCATTGCCCGCGCTGGTCGGCAGGGCATAGAAGTGCGTGCTATCGTAGTTGGCACAACTGGTGTAGTGCGTGTTCGACCAGGCGCTGCTGTGCACCACAATCGTGTTCCCGCTGGAGAGCGTACAGCCGCTACTGCTATAGAACGAGGGATTGGCCGCTCCCACGCCGTCCACCGCCGCCAGCGCGTTGCCATTGGCATCGTACGCCTGGTACTGCTTGATGGCGCTGCCCGATTGACAGGCGGTGCTATAGCTCGTGCTGGTCGTCGGCCAGCCCGCCGTCGGCAGGCTGTTGCCCGAGCCCTCGTCGTAGGTCGTATCCTGGCACTGCCACACCCCCCCGTTGTGATCGTCGGTCTCGCGGTGCGTGACCGCGTCCACCGTGTAGAATGTCCAGCTCCCGCTGGCATCGTGGGGCGTATAGGTCCACTTGGTGGTCAGCGGGTACAGCGTGGTGGAGAGATTGGAACCGCTGGTCACCTCCTGGGTCAGGTTGTGATAGACCGTGCTGCTCGTAGAGAGGCCGTTGCCCGAGCCCGTGTTGGTGTAGTCATCGTAGGTCTCGTCGTGCTCCACCCAGGGTGGGCTCGTACTGCTGCCCTCGAACTGCAGCGTCCTGCTCTTGACCACCACCACCTCACAGGCGACATAGGTGGCCTGTGAGGAGCGGCATGAGGAGGAAGTGGCGCTCGAGTTCCAGTCGCTCATCCCCGCGAACACCGTTTGCGTCTTGCTCAGCAAGGTCGAGCCACTGCCATTGTAGCTGTCCGTCTCATACAGCTGGCCGGCGTTGTAGTTGGCCCCATCGGTGGAGGGGGTGTTCCAGCCCTCGGTACTGTAGTAGGAGCCCACCGTCAAATCGTTGGCAGCACTCAGCGTCCAGACCTGGGCGAAGCCACGAAACTCCCCGTGGAAGAAGTCCTGCCAGTCGGTATCGCCTTTGGGCAGCCAGTTGTCGCCCACGCAGTCGGTTTCCAGGCCGAACTGGTCGGCAGGACAGCCCGTGCCCGTCTTGGCCAGGCGGTAGTAGCTGTAGGTGGTCTTGGCCGGGCTCAAGTTCGAGGCGCTGCTGTCCTTGCCCGAGGACGTGATCGAGGTCACGACCTGTTGGCTCCAGGCATGGTCATCCGGGTGGGCGTAGGGGGAGACGTTGCAGCTATAGCTATCGTTGGCGTGCACCGTGCAGAAGAGGGCATCGTAGCGGTCATCGGTGATGCTGCCGCTGCCGTTCTTGACGCTGGGGGTGCCGTGCGTGTTGTTATAGGCGGTGCTGTAGGTGATCGTCGCCCCCACGCCTGTAGTGGTGTCCAGGTAGCTGGTCAGGTACTGCCAGTAGGTCTGGGCGCCGTAGGCCGTCCCGCCCTGGTTCTTGTCGCCACTGTCATAGTAGCTATCCGACACCGGCCCGCTGTAGCCGAAGGTCATCTGCTTGAGCTGGTGGGCGGTGCCATTCTGGTAGACGGTGGGGGTGATGGTGCTGAGCAGGTGCTCGCCGGCACAATACTGCTCCGTCAGCGTCACCGGGTCGAAGCAGGGCCCACCTGGGCTGCCCCCGGTACTGTTGGTGGCAAAGGGTGTATTCGTGTAGGTGAAGCTGTAGCCGTACGCCTTGTTGCTGCTGCTCGAATCCGCGCCAACGTAACTGGTCATCGTGTCCAGCGTGAGGGTACTCATCACGGCCGGTGGCTGGATCGTGCCGTACTTGATAGGGTCATCGCAGCGCAGGGTCGTGCTCGTGACCGGTGGCGTCGACCCGCAGTTGTAGTTGGTGCCGTAGGCGGTGGCCCAGGGCGCATCGGCAGAGGGAGCATGGTAGGCGAAGTCGACGGTGCCGGCCACCGTGGTCACGCTGCTGGTGCCCGTGCCCGTGCCATAGAGGATCTGCTTGATGGCCGCATCGCGAATGGTGGTGTAGCTGCCACTCGTGGTCTTAGGAATTGGCGGCGGCGGTGCAGCCCAGGTCATAGAAGGTGCCAGCCTTGTCCCACACGTGGAAGCAGGGCTGCCCGGTACTGCCGCTGGTCACCTGCTGGATGCGCAGCCGCGAGAGGTGTTCGGTGTCGTAGAGCGAGCCGTTGGCAATGAGCCGGTCGCCGATGTTGTCGATGCCGCTGATGAAGTACCATTGGGAGCCATTGGGATAGGTATCCACGGTGATGGAGCCCAGCGAGAGGGTCCAGCCATCCCCGACATTGTTGGCGGGTGAAAAGCGGCTGGGCCGCCCGTTGGGATTGCCGCTGGAGTAGTTCAGCAAGAGGGTGGGAGCAAAGCCGCCCGTGCCGGGGGGCACCTGCAAGGGATAGCTGTAGCCGAGCTGGCCGGAGTTGCCCTGCTCGGAGGCCAAGTGCGGCGTCGGCGGGCTCTGGTTCTGCGGATCACCGACGCCGGCAGCCAGGATGCCGGAGCCGAGGATGGGGCTCGCGGCGGTGAGGGTCTGGCTGATCGGGTCGTCGCGCATGGGGAAGACGAAGCCAGTGGTCGGCTGCCTGGCTTGTCGGGCAGCCTGGATGAGGGAGGGCCAGCTCAGGGAGAGACGACCCGGGTCCAGGTCGAGGTCGGTCAGTTCGGCGGGCTGATAGTGATAGATGAACGAAACCGGGGTGCGGGCACGCAGACCAGTCACGAGGTGACCCTGGGCATCGGTGATCTGGAGCCGGTAGGCCCCCAGCATATTCATCGTGGCGGCAAAGTGGCCATGGAGCTCGGTCAACGTCAGGGTGAGCGAGCCGCTGGGCTTGCCACCCCCCGCGACAGTGGCCTGGGAGAGGTCGAGGGAGCCCGGGAAGATGCGCACCTCCAGCCGCTGGTCACTGCTGACCAGGTCGAGGGGAGCGCTGCCGGCAGTGGGACTGCCCGCGAAGAGGGAGACATCCAGGCCGTGGCTCAAGGGCGCCATGGTAGGCGGCTCGGCGCTGGGCGGCAGGTGGGCGTAGTCGGTCGCGTGGGCCGAGGTCGATTTGGGCGTGGGAGCCGGGCCGGGCGGCGGCTGGATCGGGCCGCGATAGACGTGATCGTTGTGCCCTTCCTTGAGGAATTGCTGCATGGTCATGCTGGCAGGCGCGCTCGTGGGTGCGCCAGCGCTGGCAGCTTCGGCAGGCTTGACCAGAAAGCCCCAGTTCCCCAAGACCTGGGAGAGCAGCAGGAGCAGCGTCAGCAGGAAGGAGCACACCAGGGAGCGGTGCGCCAGCACGCGCTGCCTTCGAGGCGGGGGGACAATATGGGGTCGAGCAACAGGAAGACGTGAGCCAAAAATATGACGGAACATGAAGCACACTCCATTTCCAGGCGAACGGCGGGCAAGCCAAAAAGAACTACACGAACGGCTACAGGCACGTACAGGTAGAGCAAAACGGAAGGGACGCGCTACAGAAGAGTATCGCTACAAGACGATGACATGGTCGGTGGCACACGCAACGTGCGCCGGTGGTTGGTGCCTGCCTCCATCCCCCATGGAGACCGGCACCGGTGTTGCTGGGTATAATGGTACATGACAGCTCAGCGTTTTGTCACGGGTCAAATGCCGACATTTTTCTACGGCAAGTGTCGTACAACGCATACGGCACTTGCCTACCATTGCGGCCAGATGACCTGGGGATCAGCAGCGGGAAGCATTCCATCCGTACAAAGCATACGACACTTGCCTACCATTGCGGCGGCGCTGCGTCTCCCACAGGGTTTTCCGCCCTGGTTATTGTCCATTAGTAGGTGACATAATGTGAGGGCGGAGATCGGCAACGGGATAAAACAGGCCAGTGGCAAAGGCGGCAAACACAGCCTCACGTTCCGAATGCACATCAAGCCGTCTATAGATACGCTCCCGGAACTTGCGCACAGTTGCTGGCACAACGTGCAACATCGGAGCGATCTCCACGGAGGTATACCCCTGGCACATGAGCGCCAGGGTGTCTCGTTCGCGCTCTGTCAACGAGGTACGGGCTTTGTAGGCCTGGGCATAAGACTGTCTCAACTCGGGCATAAAAGCTGCTATCTCGATGGTGTAGAGCAGCCCGCCACAGAAACGTGCCAGAAGAGAGACGATTGTCCAGGGGATAGCCGGGGAGAGATAGTCTGCCGGGTCAGGTGCGATACACAGCTCTCCATACAAGCGACCGCCGAACTTCACGGGAAGGGAGTGCGGTGTTGCTAGAGGAGACTGCTTAGAGGTCTCCTGTTGCAGGACCAACTGAGCTTGCCCGTGGGTGACCAGCGCAATTTCCTGGGAAAGCTGGTCAAAGTTGCCGTTCATTTCTCCCAGGAGTGTCTCACCTAAGAGAAATAGAGAAGAGAGAAGCTGATTGTACGCTACGGGTTCCGAAACAACTTCGCCTTTCTGCTTGTCTGCCATAGCTAGGGCTCCTTACTAACGGAAATAAAAGGACGATAAGAGTAGGTAAAAAGCGATAGGAATACGTTGATGGATTATACATAATAGACAACCCACTTTCAAAATAGGGTAACAAACCCTCCATATTAGAAATATAATGAATAACCTTGATACAATAAATCATCACGATCTCTATACCAAAGGTACTATACCAACGGCGGATGCAATCATGCACATTGACGAAATAATCCGACCATCCATCTGGACCGATTATGCACATTGACACATTCCCCCGGCCATCCGTAACGTCATTATGCACATTGCAGCCATCCGTAGGGGTCTCAGCGGAGCGCGTATCACTACTCCGTGCCCAGCGCCGATGTACCGGCCCCAATAGGCATCAACTTAACAGAAAGCTCATCAACATCCGTAGGGCGAGGGAGGTGGGGAGCGGCGGAGAGGGCCTTTATGGTCGCCCGCGTCCTGTTCCCTCGGCTCATCTGTGGGGGAACGCGCTCACACCCCCAGCATCGGGCGACCATAAAGGCCCTCCCTTCCCCGCATCATCCACCCTCGCCCCTACGGAATCCCGGGCTCGCGCCTTAGATTGATGCCTATTACCGCCATGTATCGGCCCCCGTGCCCCACCGATTATCCAGGTTACAAACGTACAATCCATGATCGGCCCCTACGCTCGTTGCCGGATTATTTTGTTACTCTGCATTATCGGCCCTTGCCGGCTGTTCCGAAATCCTGATCTACCGGCCTCCTGAATAGACCCCGCTTCCCCGCTTTATACAGGAAAAGCACGCAATACAGCAGCGACAGCGTCATCGACCAGGTGATGATGCGCACCAACACCAGATTCACGAGCGTGAGACCGGGAATCCAGTACCAGTAGACCGGTAGTCCCCCCAACTCGATAAAGGTCAGCAGGAAAGCGATGAGCAGCGACGGATCGCGGAAAGGATTGGCAAGGACAACCAGGTGCCATCGCCGAACTCCCCTCCTCGCCGGTACAAGCAACGTACTCGCCCTCATTGTTTGACTCCTTTCAGAACGCACTTCAGTACAATTCCTCCACGGTAATCGTCGTATCAAGCGTCGCCAGCACGCTAAAGGAGGGAGCACCAACAGCGATCAGGAGCGCCTCTGCTGCCGCCCCTTCGCGCAAAAAAGCCTGCAAGCGATTATCGTACACCTTGAACCGGGGTCCAAACGAGAAGATATATTGCTGCATTTCACCGGTGCGGCGATCAAGCAGCAGGATGTCGTCGCCCGTCGTGCAGTTGCCCCTGGCTAAGCAGCGCGAACGATCCAGGAAGGCGCCGACCAGTATTTGCCAGTGCTGATCCCAGCTCGGCACGGCATAATGGAGCGTTATCTGAAGCCGGGCATCAAACGCGAGAAACGTACTCTGTTGTGCTGTGGGGTTGTAGAGCATGATACCCGGCGCCGGGCTGCCAAAGTGACCGGGATACAGCACCAGATTCTTCCCCCATCCAGCGTAGCTCTTCTGGGCAGCCAGTGAGAGGTCGCGCGCGAACGCCAGGAATTGTGCATCGCCGGTGCCTGGATCATACAGCAGCACCTGCGCCTGACCGGAGCCGGCAAAATCACCACTCTGGACCTCCCAATTCCCCGCCAGGGTGTGGAGTTCCTGGGAGTGAGCAAGCAGGAGTGCGGAGGTAAAGCTCATGAGACGTGCCTCACCCGAGGTACGATCGTACAGAAAAATGCCGTCCTGCCCGGGAGTGACGAAGCGGCCCACATACACCTCCCAGGAGTTCTGCGAGAGCGTATACGGCTGCACATGGCGCACGCGCAAATCGCGAGTGAAGTCAACCACGAGGACATTGGCCGGAGTTGCTTGCGTTTCCGGTCCACCTCCCGGATTGCCACCCGGTACTGTGGCAGTCGGACCGGGTGCCGGACTCCGTGTTGGTGTTGGGCTTGGCGTCGGGCTTATAGTGGGACGCGGCGTCGGGTGAGCTGTCGGACTGGGTGTGGGACTCGCAGTCGGACTTGGCGTCGGGCCAGGTGTCGGGTTTGCAGTTGGACTGGGTGTGGGACCAGGAGTGGGACTGGGTGTTGGATTCGGCGTGGGACTGGATGTTGGATTTGGTGTGGGACTGGGTGTCGGGCTGGGTGTTGGATTTGGTGCGGGACTGGGTGTTGGATTTGGCGTCGGGCCAGGCGTGGGACTGGGCGTTGGGTTTGCAGTCGGACTGGGCGTTGGGCCAGGAGTCGGGCTGGGTGTTGGATTTGGCGTAGGACTCGCGGTAGGACGCGGCGACGCGATCGGCGTAGGACTTGTTTTCGGACTCGTCGTGGGACCAGGTGTAGGGCTTGCCGTGGGGCCAGGTGTCGAACTCGTGGTGGGACTGGAGAGCAGCGTTGAATCCACAGACCGGTTATACAGGAAGAGTGCGCTGCGCTGCCCATCAAAGCGCCCCACGTACACTTCCCATCCCGGCCCCCAGCCAGGCAGCGTGATATGCTGCTTGATCCGCAGTTGCGGAGTCAGGACAAGCAACTGGATTTGCCCTGTGACACGATCAGAGAGCAGAATTTCAGATTGCCCTGAGCCTGTGAAGTCCCCGATACGGATGTCGAGCGCTGACCCCCAATCGCCGGCGGGCGTCGTAGCGTCGGCAAGGCTGACGCGCTGCGGCGTGATCAGCGTCGTGGGATCAGCAAGGATTTCATCGTACACCAGGAGAGGGAAGTGCCGCTTCGGTCGTGCTGGAGCGGACAGGTTGAGCACATCCAGCCGGCCCTGCGCGCGGGTATAGAGCAAGAGATCGCTCAGCCCGTTGCCCGCGAAATCGGCATCGAATGCCTGTTCAGATGACCCCTGTGGCAGCCCCAGCGTGATCCCGGGAGCCTGGTTGGAGGCGAGAGCGGAGCCGGTAGCCAGTGCCCTATTCGCCTGGATGACTTCCGAGAGGCCACTCCCGTTGACCCCGGGAAGCTGCGCAAACCGGTTGGGATCGATCGGCAGCGGGAAATAGATGAAGCGCAGCTCCCCATCCTGGTAACGCGGCGCATTGATGACCTGAACAGGATATCCCACGCCCGTATACATCGGCGTGGGATCGCCATAGTTCTGATAGGTCACATCGAACGTACTGCCATCGGCGCTCACCCAGGTCACCAAGGCCACGTGCCCGGCAGGGCCAAAGGCCCAGACGCCATCGGCCACGGGAAACACCGCAATCGAGCCAACGCGCGGCACCTCGCCCAGAGGTAGACCGGTGCGCTCGGCATCGACAATCCAATCGGCAGCGTTGCCCCAGTTGAGCGGCAAGTTATAGCCCAGCAAGTGCCACTGTTCCCATGCCCACCACACACAGTTCCCTCCGCCCGGATAGGGGCCTGGGCACAGCTGGAACGGATTCCCATCCGGCGAGTAATAGGCTTGATTACATGTTTCATCCAGCGCCGGCGCAGTATGGTCAAATGCCGTCCCCTGCGCGTGTAATCGCGGCAGGCCGAAAGCGCATTCACAGCAAATCAGGACGCACAGGAGCACCATACCCATCACGTAGGGGCGGGAGCGGTGTGGACGGGTGGTGAGGATGCTTGCATCGCCCCTCGCCGGTAAGTAGTTGTAACTTTGACTGCATCTTCGTCCAACACATCGAAAGAGAGCAAGGCGCATCGAAAGACCCTTCCTACTGTGTATCGGCGGACGGCAAACGTATTCTTGTGATTGCTTGCTAAATCGCTGGAGGAGAGCGCATAGAGGGTTGATCCTGTGGAGAACGCGAGCAAAAAATGATCCGGGACATGCGGCACGCTCCATTTCTTGACAGGGAGCCAGCAGGCACAAAAATACACCTGCTCATGGTAGCAACCGGGCGCCGATGAAAGGCAGAGAAAGGACGCGCTACAGAGCAACGTAGCTACATGACAACGAAAATAGTGAGGAGTCATCTACACAGGCGCTGCCACCTCCCCCCGGTGACAGGAACCTTCGATGTTCAATCTATCTATAAAGTGTACAGTAATCTGAGGAGTTTGTCATGGGCTAAGTGCCGTAATTATTTTACGGCACGTGTGGATGAATCATTCGCCACGTGCCGTACATGTGGTACGTCAGTCGTGTAGCAGTTCACTCCTCAGAGGACATAATGCGAGGATGCACGTCGTCAATGGGATAAAATAGACCGGTGGCAAAGGCTGCAAGGATGGCATCGGGGTTTCAGTAGCAGCGGGACGATAACCAACGTTAAGCATGTAAAGTGGCTTGTGGAGGGGTTTGGTGCCTAACCAGGCTCCAACGGTGTTTGTTCAGGATAAGCTGATGCGCTCCCTGCGCCATTCCAGTTTGCTGTACTTTTCTTCGACAAGCCTGTGCGCCAGGTCCCATTCTGTGGGGCTCAGCTCACCCGGCACGAATTCTGCTTGTAGGGCTGCGCTAAATCCCGCGCGGAATGCGTCTGCCACATCATCCCATGTTGCGCCAGGGACAAAGGCGTGCAACGGAGTCGTTTTTTCGCGGTACAGGGCTAAGGCTTCCTCCCTTGCGGTATCATTGGGAAAGCGCAGCATGGCGAAGAATTCGGCGGAGCGGTCGTCAACCGGCAATGATCCCTGTTGTAGTAATGCATCGTCTTTCCAGACCTGCGCGCTGCCGATCAGCTTGAAGCCACCGCTCGTCAGGTCTGCCTGGGTTGAGGAGGCAAAGCAGGCCGCGGAGGGATGTTTACTGACGCGCTCATCGCTGAGTTCAGCGTGCACACCCAGGATTGCGAGCGCCGCAAGCAACCCCTGGGCAAGATAGGCATAAGCGGCCACCACTCCTGGCGGGACGCCGTAGCGCTTGCCGGTGACGATGCTGTAGGTAAATTCGTCGCGGTGATAGACCGCTCTGCCCCCTGTTGGGCGCCGGACTAAGGCAACTCCTTGCTGCTGGCACATCTCGCTCAATATTTCACGTTCGATACTCTGGAAACGTCCCAGGGAGATCGATGGCTGAGACCAGCGAAAGACGCGCAGGGTTGGTGGCGCTTCGCCTTGCAAATGGTGTATGAGTACAGACTCGTCAATAGCCATATTCATGGCCGCGTCCTGTACGTATGTGTTGAGAAAACGATATGGCTCGTGTATCAAGGATTTCTTCACCTATCTCATCCAGGGCGTCCCGAACTTAGCGCGCACGCGCAGCCTTCCATTTTTTGCGCTGATCTTCGCGCACTTCTTCTGATGCCGGCTTATAGCGTGCTAAGAAGGTATCGCGAAAAGCAGGGTATGTTCCAGCAATAATTGCGTCTCGCATCTGGCCGGCGAGGCGCAGCATATAGCGTACATTATGGATACTCCCCAAACGATAATACAACTGTTCTTCGGTACGTGCCAGGTGGTGTACGTAGGCAGCGCTGTAATTGCGACAGGTATAGCAGTCGCAGCCCTCCTCGATGGGGCCGCGTTCGGCCCGGTAGCGTGCGGATTTAATATTGATACGCCCATACCCGGTAAACAGGCCGCCATGACGGGCTACGCGCGTTGGCAGCGCGCAGTCGAACATATCCATGCCCAGGCCAACACCTGTCACAAAATCCTCTGGTGAGCCTACGCCCAGCAGGTGGCGTGGTTTAGCGTCTGGTAATTCGGGCGTGACGTGCTGCAACATCTCCCACATGACGGCCTTGGGTTCACCGACCGAAAGTCCGCCGATCGAGAGGCCAGGAAAAGGTAGATTGCCGGTGAAGCGGGCGCTCTGCTGGCGCAGTTCTACCTCAAATGCGCCCTGCACTATACCAAACAGGGTTTGTTCCGTTTGATAGCGTTCCCTGGCGATCAGCGCGCGTTCTGCCCAGCGGTGCGTGCGCTCCATCGCTTCCCGTGCATCCTTTGGATTGCAGGGATAAGCGGCGCAAATGTCGAGCGGTAAAATGATATCGGCTCCGAGTTCGGATTCGATCTGCATCACATTTTCGGGTGTGAGCTGGTGTAGGGAGCCGTCGAGATGTGATTTGAAAGCGACTCCCTCTTCGTTCAATTTGCGCAGGTGTCCCAGGCTAAAGACCTGGAAGCCGCCGCTGTCGGTAAGAATAGGGCCATCCCAGTGCATGAATTGGTGCAAGCCGCCAAGACCGGCAATCAATTGAGCTCCGGGCCGCAGCATCAGGTGATAGGTATTGGCAAGGATGATCGTTGCGCCTGCTTCGCGCAATTCTTCGGGTGAGACGCTTTTGACGGTTGCCTGCGTGCCGACCGGCATGAAAATGGGTGTGAGGATGCTGCCATGCGGCGTGTTGATCGTTCCTGCCCG
>WNEZ01002699.1_pt1 | contig 15230 bp, 13 predicted proteins | sample 5400521 | NCBI WGS metagenome assembly WNEZ01 (sample SAMN13153339, study PRJNA577476) | soil metagenome | isolation source: 120 cm saprolite under Douglas fir tree site 2 hole 1 replicate 1 | place: USA:California | collected 2015-04-18
TCTCCAGGAACAGGAGCGGCAACAGCACGCCGAGGTAGCCGAGAACAGCAGGCAACGGGGGGAGTGAGGCGCGGTGAGTGGCGGCCCACGCCAGCAACGCCCCAGCGGCCAGAAACCGGATGCCGATGCCGCCCAACCACCGGGCCATGAACTGCGGGTTCGGTGCCCGCATCTTCGGCCTGAGCAGCGCCACCGCCCAGACCTGCGCAACGAATGCGACTCCGCCGCCGATCGCTGCTGGTCTACCACCAAGCAATGACGCTACGACAACCAACCCGACTCCAAGCCCGCCGAGAACGGCGAGGCTTCTCACTCGCCGCCCTTCGCCGTGTCCTTCTTGACTTTGTAGTAGATGCTCATGAATCCCGCGAACCCGCCGACAAAGGCGCCGATGATCGTGAACAGCGGCCGCGTGTGCACCCAGCCATCGAGAAACCAGCCGGCCGCGCCGAATAACAGGATCGCTATCGCGAAATTCAGCGACATCCCGAAATATTCGTAGCCAGAGCCTTCGTTTTTTGGTGCCGGAGTCATGTTGCGCGGGGAAACCTAGAGGCAAACTGTCAGGGAGGCAACGCTTTGTGGCGTTTGAGGGTAGACACTGATTAGCTTCGGCTTGCAATGACCACTGCTCCCCGCTCCCCTGTGCCCGCTCCTTCCGGCGATGTCGAGCTACTCGAGCGCCTGGCGTCCGCGCGCAGCGACTTGCTCGGACAGGTCGGCAAGCGGATCGTGGGGCAACGCGACGTGCTGGACGGCATCCTCACCGCGATTTTCTCGGGCGGCCACGCGCTGCTCGTCGGCGTGCCGGGACTCGCGAAGACGTTGATGGTACAGACCGTCGCCGAAGCGCTCGACCTAAAGTTCTCCCGCATCCAGTTCACGCCGGACCTGATGCCGTCCGACATCACCGGCACGGAGATCATCGAAGAGGATGTCGCCACCGGGAAGCGCGGCTTCCGCTTCGTGCGGGGGCCGGTGTTCGCAAACATCGTCCTCGCCGACGAGGTGAATCGCACGCCTCCCAAGACGCAGGCAGCGCTGCTGCAGGCGATGCAGGAGCATCAGGTCACGGCCGCCGGCCAGACGCATCACCTTCCCGCGCCGTTCTTCGTGCTTGCGACGCAGAACCCGATCGAGCAGGAAGGCACTTACCCCCTGCCCGAGGCTCAGCTCGATCGGTTCATGTTCGAGCTGCGAGTGAACTATCCGTCGCAGGAGGAGGAAGAGGCGATCGTTGCGGCGACGACCGGCGACAGCACCGCCGATGTGCGGTCCGTGCTGACCGCCGAGGACGTCCTGGCGATGCAGCATCTGGTGCGGCGGATTCCGGTCTCCGAGGCGCTGGTGAAGGCCGCGGTCACGCTGGTGCGGATGACCCGGCCCCCCGAGGAGGCGTCGCTTCCCTTCATTAAGGAATACATCTCCTGGGGCGCTGGGCCCCGCGCGTCCCAGTATCTCGTGCTCGGCGCCAAGGCGCGGGCGGCGCTGGACGGCCGGCCGATGGCGGATGAGGACGACCTCCGCGCGGCGGCGCCGACGGTGCTGACGCACCGCATCGTGATCAATTTTGCCGCCGAGGCCGCCGGCCGGACCGCCGCCGACATCATTTCGCAGCTCATTCGGGAAGCCCGCTGGCAGCCTAAGTAGCCTCCGCCGGTGGGCGGGCATGTCGCGGCGCATAGACGCCGAGCGTGCCGCCACCGGGGAGGGTGATGTGCGTGAGGAGTCCCCAGCCCTGGTTCTCCACCGGGCTGCACGCCACGTGGCGCTTGTTCATGTCCGCCACGAATCCGTCGATGTCGTCGGTCATCAGGTAGAGCTCGTGCTTGCCATTCTCCTCCGCCGGTGAACCGCGACTTCGGCGGGCGGGAGCGCGAAGATCAGCCAGCCGTGTCCCACATCGACGTACTTGAACTTGAAGACGTCGCGCAGCAGCGCGCGATCGGCTTCGGCGTCAGCGCTGTAGATGATCGCGTGCGCGCCGGTGATTTTCATGGCTTTCCCCGATGACATCCCGGATCGCTTGAGCGACGAGATCCGGCTGGTACAGTTGGATTTCGTGATCGCTCTCGGTCGCGACCACGAGCTTGCCCACTGCAGAGAGCGCCACAAGCTCTGCTTCGCGCTGATTCAACACGTCGGTGGTGCGCCGGCCGCGTCGCAGGACGATCAACGGCAGATTCCCAAGGGCATGTGGCGTGGCCAGCCTCCGCTTGCGCAGAGCCACGAACTCCTGACGCCACGACTCGGCGCTGATCCACGAATGTGGCATGTCGACGCGCGAGCGCCACAACCGTTCCGCCCAGATCTCGGCGCGCTGCAGGGCGGGCGGCAGTTTGTTGTAGGGCGTGTCGACCGCGGTGGGCAGCGCGAGCGGTGGCGGCGGATTCTTGAGGTACGGGGCGTACACTGACGCGAGCTGATCGTACGTCAGGAAGATCCCGGGCGTGTCTTTTCCATTCCACGAGTAGCCGAGGTCCTCCTCGGGCGTCGCGTCCACCAGAATCAGTCCGGCGACCTCATCGGGGTAGCGCCGCTGATAGGCCTGGATGTACATGCCGCCGATCGAGTGCCCCACGAGGACGTAAGGCGGCGGCAGGGCGGCGGCGCGCAGGAGGTGATGGAGATCGTCCATCGTCTCTTCGACCGTGTTCTCTTCGGGGCCGCGGTCGCTCCACGCGAAGCCGGCGCGGTCGTAGGAGCAGATGCGCGTGAGCGGCGCGACTTTGTCCTGGACCAGCGCCCACTCGATGGAGAAGCTGCTGCTGCCGCTTTCGGTGATGACCGTGGGTGCCCCCGAGCCGACGCAGCGGATATGGAGCCGGCGGCCGCCGATATCGACGAGCTTCCCTGTCGGTGGTGGCGTCGCCGCGCTGTCTTGCGCGAACAGCGCGGTAGGGAGCGCCGCGAGCAGAGCCGCACAGAGCAAGTGTCTCATTGGTGTTTGCCGAACTGGCGCCCGATGAGCGCGCCGGCGGTGAATCCGACCGCGGCGCCGAGGAGTCCCGCGCCCACCACGGTGCCGCCGCAATGGCGCGTCGCATCGCTCGTCGCGCAGAACTGGGTGCCGGCGTAGACACCGAAGAGGCCCAATCCGATGCCACCGATCAGGCCCCCTTCGAGCCAATAGGTTCGATGGGGTTCCGCAGCGGGAAATCGATTCGCGAGCTGGAGGGCGGAGACGGTTGGGAACGGGGGCGCCAGGCGCTGCGCAGCGGCGGCGCGAGCGCCGAGCAACAGGCCGACAAGCGCAAACATTACAAGGACTTTGAGCATCACCCCTCAAATCTATGGCGCGCAGATGCGCGTTCGGTAGATTCGAAGGCAGCTCTTATGATCCTACGAGCGGTCGTTTCGGTTGCCGCCTTCGCGGCGCTGCTTGGTCCCTGCGATCTGATGACGTCGTCGCAGCCGCCAGCGGGTCCGGTGGTCGGGACGTGGGGCGGCGAGAACGCCGGGTTGATGGCTGACGACTCGAGCGCGCACGTGCACATCGGCTGCACGTACGGCAACGTGCATCAGCAAATCGTTCCCGATTCCTCCGGCAAGTTCGACGTTCCCGGCCAGCAGGACATCACGGCGTATCCGGTGGATCGAGGGATTCTGCATCCCGCGCGGTTCAGTGGCAGTGTGGTGGCCGGATCGATGACACTGGTCGTGACGCTGACCGATACTGCGGTCACGCTCGGCCCCGTGAAACTGGTGTACGGCATGGAGCCGCGGATGGGGCCGTGCCCCATCTGTCGGGTGCCGAGGAGAGGCTAGGGGCGTCCGCTTCCGTATTTCACCGATCCGCTGAGGCAAATGGCCGAGCCGCCTCCTGGTGGTCCGCCCTCGGCTTCAGATTGGCGTCGTCACCCTCCATAATTGACTAATCCGGCGACCTCTCGGGCCGCACAGACGACATCGGTCGGCCTTCCGCCTCCTCCAACCGACAATCCGAGGACCTCGATCGACAATCGGCGGGCTTCGATCGACAATCGGCGGCCGCCGATGAGGCATCATCCTACTCCAATCAGGAATCCCTTGACGCCGATGAGGAATCAGCGAACGCCGATCAGGAATCGGCGGACCGCGATTGACAATCTGACGACCTCGCGGAGCCGAGCAACGATGTAGACCGGCCGCAACCGAATTCCGTTCACTGAAAAGGCGACTGTAGGGCGAAGCCGACGGACGTGAGCAGAGCGCTCGGAGAGGGTGTCTCGAAATGTGTGGACATCGTTCGGCGCGGCTTCTCTCGATTTCCGCGGAGCGGGCCCAAAAAAACTGCGTGATTAGTCCTCAACGCAGGACACACGATCATGGCATCGAGCACGATTCCGAGTGGAACGATTTACGCAAGGGCCGGCGGGCGTCGGGAGATTTCAAATTCGGGCACGGAGCCCGACGCCGTGCCAACGCAGGAGGAATGTATGAGGGCCCAGTTGCGCAGGCGGCTGGAGATGGCCGAGCGAGTCCGCGATTTCTTGCGGACTCATCAGACGGACGGTGTTGGGCAGGGTCTCGGGCTCGCGAAGCTCGAGGAGCTGTTGCAGCGCGCAGAGGTGCTCGCGGGGCAGCAGCGGGTTGGCGTGGCGATGTCGCGCCAGGCCACCAAGCAGCGCAAAGAAGTCCGGCGCGCGTTGCAGAGCAAGATCCTGAGATATTTGCGCGTCGTGGGTCGGGTGGCGGCGAAGCAGAGCGGGGAGTTGGCGAACCAATTCCCGCTGCCGCCCTCGAATGCGAGTCACGAGGCGTTGCTCACGGCGGGTCGCATGACGCTGGAAAACGCGACCACGCATAAGGAGGCGCTCGTGAGCCTCGGGATGACGCAGAAAGTGCTGGACGAGCTCACCGCTGCCCTCGGCGAGTTCGAGCAGACTCTGGAGGCGACGCGGACGGGCCGGCGTGAACATGTGGGCGCGAGCGCCGATCTCGAGGCCGTTGCTGCTGAGATCGCCGAGCAGGTGCAGTTGCTCGACGGGGTCGTGCAGTATCGGTTTGGAGATGACGCGGAGCTGATAGGGGCGTGGGCCAGCGCCCGCAACGTGCTGGGACCGTTCAAGCCCAAGGACCAGCAGGCACCGGGTGCGGCCGGTAGTCAGACGCCGAAGGCGGCGTGATGGAGGTGCTGTTGTCTGGGCCTAGGCGGTGAGGCGCGGTGAGTGGATGGTCACTTGCCGCGCCTCATCGTGTTTCATGGCCGCCACGCGGGATCAGAGTCGATTCCCGTATTGGTTCCGCCGAGTGGGAAGACCGCCGATCCGTCGGCATTGACCGCCCAGAGGTTGTAACTGAACCAGCAGCCGCTATCATCGCACGACTGTACGCCCTGAGTGAAGGCGATCTTCGAGCCATCCGGAGACCAGGCCGGCTGTGTGTTCTGGTTCACGTCGTTGGTTAGCCTCGTCACGTTCGATCCATCAGCGTTCATGACGTAGAGCTGGGCATTGCCGTCGCGGTTGCTGCGGAAGACAACGCGGCTGCCGTCCGGAGACCACGAGGGTTCGAGATTTCCCAGCGAATCGTTGGTGAGTCGTGCGACGCCGGAGCCGTCAGCGTTCATCACATAAACCTCGTAATGGCCGTCCCGAGTGGTCTGGAACGCAATCCGCCTGCCATCGGGAGACCACGCCGGCCGCCACTCGTCCGCCTGTTCATTGCTGACGCGGGCGACACCGGAGCCATCAGGGTTCATCACGTAGATCTCGTTGCGGCCATCGCGATCGCTTGTGAACGCGATCTTGGTGCCGTCGGGTGACCACGCGGGCGCAGCGTCGAATGCTGCGTTGTTCGTCAGCCGGACGAGACCGGTACCGTCAGCGTTGGTGACGTACACTTCCATATTACCGTCCCGGTTGCTCTCGAACGCGAGCTTCGTGCCGTCGGGCGCCCACGATGGACGGCCGTATTGCGGACCCGTCGCGGGTGGACTGGTGGCAAGCGGCGTTGCCTCGCCGCCACTCAGGACGTAGATCCCGAAGTAATAGCCGGTGACGAAGGCAATCCGTTGCGTCCGAACGCATGCAAGCGTGAACGTGACCGAGATCGTGTCGTTACCGGCGACCTGAATGGTCACGGGGTTCGGCGAACCGAGCGGGCAATTGTTCGCCACGTCGCTCAAGACAACGGTGTGAGTTCCGGGCGCGACCCTGAGAAGCATGACCGTGCCGTTCGGGTTCAACCACGGACCGGGCCAATTCCCGTCCAGGAACGGACGATAGCCGTTGAGGTCGATGTCGGTTCCGCTTGTCACCGCAGTGACCCGGACGGCGCCGACGGGCTGGACGAGAATTGGTGTCGACCTGCTGGCACCCGGCACGCTCGCGGAGATCGTCGCTGTCCCGGCGGCCACCGACCTCACTTCCCCTGAGACGGAGACGACGGCGACCGCTGGGTCGCTCGTTGACCACGTTATCGTCCGAAAGACGCGTTGGCCGGTGGCGTCCCAGAGTTTCAGGACGAGTTGCACGGAATCGCCCACGAGCAACGTGTCCAGGCCGGGCGTGAGAGTGCTCGTGACGACCGGTTTGGCCCGCACCGCACTCCAGGTACCGCCGATGACGGTGCAGCCGACGGTTCCACTGAGGTGGTCCGGGGGCGTGCCCGAAACCGCCGCCGTGTACGAACACGAGACCGGATTCCCAACCTGGAACATGATCGTATCGGACCCTATCAGACCTGCGCTGACAGGGTCGGTCCTCGTGTTGTCGCCGCCCGACGTGCAGACACCCACCTGATCGGAGCGGCCAACGAACGTCGGTCCTACCTGCGTGAATTGATACGATCCGGTATCACTGCAGCTCACATTCCTCGGCGGAGTGAAATCCGTCCCCGGAATCGTCCCCGAGATCTGTTCAGTCCAATCCCACACGCCGTCGATGCTCAAGGAAGTCGGCTGGAGCACCCTGATCGTTGCCGATCCGCTGACGCCGCCTGCGACAGTGGCCCTTATGGTGGCTTGGCCTGAAGAGCCCGCTGCCACGAGGCCGGATGGGGAGATCGTCGCAACGCTCGGATTATCCGACGTCCAGGTGACCGGGCCCGCTTGGATGGGATTCCCGAACGTGTCCGCCGGCGTGGCCGTGAGTCGAATCGCTGCCCCCACGAGAATTGCAGCCGAGGGGGGCGTAACGAATACGAAGCTCACGGGACCGCTGAACGAACTGGTCGTAAAGGTCGACAGCCCGGCATTCATCAAGGAACCACCGTGCAGGTCCCGGATCCCGGTTGTGGCGAGCAGCGTGTATGTCGTCGCGGGAGCGAGTGGCGAATCCGGTATGAAGTCCACGGCCAATCCACCGGGTTCCAGAACGGGATGGCCCGCAACAAGCTGCCCGTTCTTCACCAGCTGCACGGTCTGCCCCGAGACTGTGGTGGAGTCGATCGGCTCGCTGAACAGGAACGTCATCCGGGTGTTCAAGGGCACGTCGGTCTTCTTCGGTGGGTCGCCACGAACCACGACCGGTGGAGTCCCCCGATGCACCGCGAGCCGTGACGATATGATGCCAGCGGCACTCGCCGTGATGACGTCCACACTATCGCCGTTCCCGGCGCCCAACGGGATTGGGTCCACGCCACCGTTACTCATCTGGGCAGTCACCCATGATGCCGCGGCGCGATCGAAGACTTGCACGGTCTGGGCATCGCGGACCGTGCCGGGCGGTATCGCCACGTACGTGACGCTGTCGCCAGGACTACTGGACCCCGTTCGCGCAGGGGTCGGTGAGATCGACCTCAGTGGCCGCAGGGCGGGAGACGAAATGAGGACTCCCGTGAGTGACGCCGGCGGAGCGCCACTGACCGTGATCACGGCCAGCGCTTGGGCTCCCGGGAACACCGCGGTCACCGTGTCTTGCCCGTCGCCGACGCCAGTCACGAGCCCCGATGCGGAAACCGTGGCCACGCCGGGGTTACTCGCATACCATGTCGCTGGGCCACCGCTGAGCTCGTGATTTCCCTGACGCAGGATTGCCAGCAACTGAGCCGTTCCACCCGGCGAGAGCTGCGTCGAGTCGGGTGTAACGATGATCGCATCAACGCGCTGTGACAGCACGGTCACAACCGCGGTCGCCGTCTTTCCGTCGACTTCGGCCGCTATCGTGTCGCGCCCCAGCGCCATGCCTTGTGTCAGGCCAGAAATCGATACGCTGGCAATCGAGGGATCCTTACTGCTCCAGATGACGACATGAGCCTTGAATTCTTTTCCGGCGGCGTCCCACGTGTTCGCGACGAATTGGGTCGTCTGACCGGTCATGATGGTGGCCGTATCCGGGACTATCCGAACGCGCGCGGCAATAGCTAGGGGTCCTTGGTCGGTACAGTCGCTCAGCACACCAGCCGCCAGTATCCAGGCGAACCTGCTTGTCAGCCGCGCCATGTCACCGCCCCCCAGACAGAGTGAATCCCGCCCAATAGAACGGATCGGAGGTGGTGGAATTGCGCAGCGTCGCGCGCTGCGCTACCGCCAGCGCCTCCGCTTCGCCGTCACCCGCGGCCAGTTCGCGGTAGAAGTGCGTCATGAACGCCGCGGTCGTCCGGTCCGCAACGGGCCACAGCGTGGCCAGCACGTGGCCCGCGCCGGCGTACAGGAACGCCTCGACGAGTCCCACCCAGTCGTCACCCGCCGGGACGTCCGCCAGCGCGCCGGCGCCAAGCGCAGTTTGACAGGCGGAGAGCACGACGAGGCGCGCGCGCAGCTCGAGACCAAACACGTCGTGGACTTCGAGTCGACCGTCAGCTCCAGGCTCGGCCGCAAGCTCAATGAACGAGAAGAGGGGGTTGTGTTTGTTGAGGACGCCGTAGGTGGCGAAATGAATGATGCTCTGTGACGGAGCGGCGTCTTCGAGCTCATGCCGTGTCGCTCGCGCGCCGATCAGCAACCGGGCTCGCGCTCCAAAAAACCGGCCGATCGCCACGACTTCAGCCTGCGATCCGGGTAGCGCATCGACGCGCGGTGCAAGAGCCAAGACGCCCGATGGCTGGACGTCCGGCGTGCGCTTGCGGAGCCGCAGCCAGACAGACGCAGACGGCACCATCACAATGGCGTATCGCTCGACGAGGAACGATGGCGCCGCGCCGCTGCGGTGCAACGCCGCGAACGGTAAATAGTGCAGATCACCGTGCGGCGCGATGAGCAGCACGCGGGCGCCGTCCAACAAGCCGGACGTTTCGAGAGGATCGATCAGGATGGTGCCGAGCCGATCAAGCGGCGCGCGCCAGGAGGGGGGGGGCCTCATGCCACGGGCCGCGGGCGCCGTCAACGCAGCCCGGCTGAAATCGATCAATGCGGCGAGCGCGTCCCGCCCGATCGCGAGATCGACCATGGCCGCCGTATCGCGACGCACGACAAACGCCAGGGTCGCCGAATCTGCCACCATATACTCGAGGAAGGCCTCGTCGGGCGCGAGCTCCCGTTGCACATCACGCAATGCCACGACCTGGCCGCTGACCAAGTGGGCGTACTCGGGCCGCGCTTCCTGGACGCGGGCGAGCAGGTCTGCATAGGCTTGTTGTGCTCGATTCAGTGCCTCGCGTAGGGCGGCCGTCGCCGCGCCGCTCTTCTCGCGCAGCTGATCGGGACCCGGCGACTCGAGTCGGCTGGTGAGATCGGAGATGCGAAGCCGTAAGTCCTGTTCCCTGATGAACAGCGAATCGTGGATGGCGCTTCGCCAGGCGATGCGCCCGCGGGCGAGGAGATCGAGCATCTGCCGCGCCCGCAGCTCCTCGCTCGTCTCGAACGCCGCGTCGATCCGACCGCGCGCGCGTTCCACGAGCGCCAACTGTGCGTAGACGTCCCATTTGTCGGCGAGGTACGAAGCGCGTCGCTGCTCGAGCGGGAGAAACCGCGCCACATTCTCGACATCCGCGGCGGCGGCGCGCAGCTCCGCCGCCGCCTGACTGAGCGCGCCGCGATCCTGTAACACGGCACCCAGGCCCGCGTGCAACGTCCACGACACACTCGGCACCGGCCCAATGCCGGCGGTGCTCAGCCGCTCCAGGCCACGCCGGTACAGCGACTCCGCCGTGAACCCGATCCCCTCGAGCGCCGCGAGATCGCCGAGCGCTCCCAAGGCCGCACCCTCTCCTGCGACGTCGCCAATGACGCGCAACGTATCGAAGGCGGTCATCAGCACGGTCCGGGCGCCAGCGGTGTCGCCGCTCGAGCGGAGCGCGAAGCCCAGGAGGAGCTGAGTCCAGGCGCGGCCGCGCGCAGACGCCTGACGAGGCAGCGCGGCACGGAGCACATCTCGTGCCCTGGCGTATTCTTCACGGCGCAGCAGGAGGTATCCGCGTCCTTGGATCGCCTCCGCGGCTCCCGCCTCATCCTTCGCACGCTGATACAGCCCCTGCGCCCGTTCATAGGCGCGATCGGCGTCGGGTAGATTGAGTTGCGCCGCAACGTCGGCCCGGGCCATCGCGATTCGGGCGAGCAGACCCCAATTGCCGGGCTCGCGACCGGCGGCAGACTCCGCGCGCTGTAGCTCGCGCATGGCCTGCTGCAAGTCGCCGCCGGCCGCCCGCGCGATCGCCAGATCGCGTCGCGTACTCGCGGCATCCGTGAGCGGGCCCATGACATCGTAGACACGCAGCGCGCTGACAAGCGCGGTGATCGCGGCGGGGTAATCCCCGCGCGCGATTCGCAGCAGGCCGATGTCGTGCCAGACGTCAGCTGCGCGCACGCGGTTATTCTCCCGCCGGCATAACGCCAACGCCTCGTCGTAGCGCGCCTCGGCCGAGTCGTGTTGTCCCGTGAGGGCGGCGAGATTTCCGAGATTGATGAGGTTGATGGCGGCGGGGTCGGACCGACTCGCGCGGCGGTTTGACTCCAACGCGGCTCTGAACGCGAGCTCGGCGGTGGCAAAATCGCCGAGTGTCTGGGCGATCAACCCGCGATTGTTCTCGTCGGCGGCGAGGCCTCGGCTGTCGCCCGTGCGGGCTCGAATCGTCCCCGCGCGTGCGTACAACGACTCCGCCTGGCGCAGTTCCCCTCGGTCTTTGTGCACGCTGGCGAGATTTCCGACGGCGTTGCCTGCCGTCCGCCAATCCCCGATGCGCTGCGCGAGATCCGCGGATCGGGTCCAATACGCCGCTGCGCTGTCCGATTCGGTCTCATCATAGAACGCCCGGCCGATGTTTCCCAGCGCCGCCGCCATATCCGCCGTGTCGCCGATCGTCGCGGCGAGCCGCACGCTCCGCCGCCACAGCTGCACAGCCGCCGTCGCGCCCTGGCTCCCCAAGGCGCCGTTGCCCGCGGCGCGCAGGCTGTCGGCGGTGACTTTGACGCGACGATCGGCGGGTGACCATGAACGGAACCGGACCACCTCGCGCACGAGGAAGGAGTCACGCCAAGCGCTGGCATAGGCTGCCGCGAGGTACTCTGCCGCCGAGAACGACTCCAGGCTGTCACCCGCGGCGTGCGCGGCGGCGCGCAGCAGGATCCGAAAGGCGGGTCGGATGTCGTCGGGGTGATTCCGTACCGTTTCGTTCAGGACGGCGATTGAGCCGTTCCTCGCGCGGGCTGCCATCGAATCGGGCCCAGTGGGATCGTCTGACTGGCCCAACGACGTCGCGACGGCAAGCGCGAGCAACACGTTCATTTTGGCGGCGGTTCGTGCGCGAGCGTGAACGAGACGAGATCGGAGTTCACCCACCGGCCCGCGTCCACGCGCGCGGCCACTTTCCAATAGTATGGCATCTGGCGGGAGAGGAGGGTCGCGGTGGAGCGAGGCACGGCGAGCATCGTATCCGTGGTGCGCGCTCGCCAGACGACGGAGCCGGTGCTGTCGAACACGGTTACGATGTAGCGATCGGCGTGAGGCACGGTCGACCAGGTAATGGCGGCGATGTTTTCGATCTCCCCACGCGGCGCGATGGGCGTTGGAGCGGGCGCCACGGTCAGGGCGGGCTCGCGGAATAGCGGAGGCTCGGCATCGGGACGTTGTCCGGGAGCCAGATACAGGAGAAGTGCGGCGGCGGCCGCGGCGAGCGGGATGAGCGGCAACCACCCGGGCCGATTCCGGGCTCTCGTAAAACGCGTTATCGCCACGACCTCGGAGCGACAGGCATCGCATCCAACGAGATGACGAGCGACACGCGCCCGCCCGTCGGGATCGAGGCCGCGGTCGATGAACGCAGCTACTTCCATTTCGGTCAGATGAGCAGTCAAACCCTCCTCCTCCACTGCATTGAACGGATGCCCCGCCGCGGCTTGCGCCTCATGCCTCGCCCTCCTCGATGCCTCGCTCCCGGAGGCCACCGCGGAGCCGGGCATAGAGCGCGTTCAACCGGCGATACACATGGAATGGCGTAGGAAAACCGAGCACGCGGGCGATTTCCGGCGCTGATAGGCCGTCATCGAATCGCAGTTTCAGCAGCAGCCGATCCTCCACCTCGAGACCGCTCGTGAGATCGACGAGCGCGCGGCGGATCTCGTCGGTTTCAAGCGACGAACCATGTGCGGGAGTCGGCAGGTGGTCGGGGTCTTCGCTCGACACGAGATCGACCAGGTCGCCACGGGTGCGACGCTCGCCGGCCGCAACGCCATCTTCAATCTTGGCCGCGCGCCCGTAGCGCTGGCGAAGGAAATCGAGGCACAGCCGGCGCGCGACGACGACCAGCCAGGTGGTGAACTTTGTTCGCCCATCGGGGACGTATTCCCGCAATCGCCGAAATTGATCGGCGCCCAGCGCGCCGAGTACGTGGGCGTAGCTGTCCATGGCGACGTCGTGATCGCGGGTGAGGGAGCGCGCCGTGTTGAGGAGGACTCGACTGTGCATCGCCACGAAATCGTCCCACGCCGAGTCACGGGAGGGTGCGTCCGTGGCAGCGAGCATCCGGTTCAGCTCTGCGGGATACGCTGAGGCCATCTTGCCATCGCCAGCCTGATCGAACAGTCCAAGCTACGGGGCTGACAGCGAACGGCAATGCCATCGAAGCAGATCCTTCGGATGACATGCAGCGAGTCGTTTTCTATCAAAGGGGATAAGAACGTAGGAGGTCAGGATGCTGAGGTTCGGCTCTGGAACCACTTCTCGGCCAGGTCCTGCCGATAGGGTTGCGTCCTTCAACAGGGCCTGTGGCCGGCGTTCTGGATGCTCGGAGAGAACATCACCACCGTGGGATGGCCGACGTGCGGCGAGATGGACATCATGGAGAACCGCGGCAGCCAGACCGACCGGATGAGCTCGGCGGTTCATGGGCCGGGGTACTCGGGCAACACGCCGTTCGTGCATGTCGATGCGCCGGTCACCACGACCGATTTTCACGTCTATGCCGTCGAATGGGACCACCAGTCGATTCGCTACTTCGTCGATAGCACCATGCACTACGAGGTGTTGCGGACTTCCGTCACCCAACGGGGCAGCTGGGTTTTCGATCAGGCGTTTTTCACGATCTTGAATCTCGCCGTGGGTGGGAACTTCGACGGCGATCCGCAGTCGAACGCCATATTTCCCGCAACGATGCTCATCGACTACGTCCGGGTCTATAGCCTTCAGTGACTAGGCCCCGGGCTTAGGCGTACCTCATGGTCTCGACTTGGTCGCCCCATTTGCCGCGAGTATCGAAGCTGTTGTATCCCTCGCCCGTCTCCGTATAGTTCGGGGAAGTTCGACGTTCCGGGCGAGCACAACATCACGGCGCATGCGGTAGATCGCGGCGCTCGGCATGCGGCGCGTTTTAGCGGCCGAGTGGCCGATGGATGGATGACGCTGGTTGTGACGCTCACGGATATGGCGGTGACACTGGGTCCCGTGCAGCTCGCTTATGGCAAGGAGCCACGGATGGGGCCGTGTCCGATTTGCCGAGTTCCGAGACGCAACTAGGCTGTTGATGAGCGGTTAGAAGCACCCCTTCGAAGCCACTCAATACCATACCGGACAACGTGTTGACACAACGTTGATTCGCGTTCCTAATCTGTACAGCGAATCAGTAAAACGCGCCACATGTGATCCACCATTTCGTGCTGCACTGCTTGGGTTGTCCTGCCTTGCTCACCGTCGCTGGTGAGCAGGTGCGCTTCCGCACGCGCAAGCATCTCGCGCTCCTCATTCGGCTCGCGTTGGAGCCCGGGAAGCGCTTCACGCGCGACTATCTCGCCGATCTGTTGTGGCCGGACTCGCCGCCGAAGCATGCGAATCATTCCCTCGCTCAAGGGCTCTCCGTCATCAAAGCCAAGATTGCGCGCGAGGCGGTCGTGATCCAGCGCGCGACAGTGGGTTTGGCACCCGGCTGGATTGACGCCGACATCAGTCACCTGAGCGCCGGCAATGCAACGATTGGCGGTCCCTTCCTCGACGGGTTCGAGATCCCTGCAGCTCGCCCGTTCGAGGAGTGGAAGGACGAGTATCGCGCGCGCCTCGGTCCACAGGTCCGCGATTGCCTCGTGCGCCAAATGGATGCCGCCCGCCGCATCGGCGATTTCGCGACGGTGGAGCGGCATGCGACCCGGTTGCAAGAGCTCGACCCGCTCGCCGAGGAGGGGATTCGCGGGATCATGGAGGCGCGAGCGTGGGCCAGCGACCGCAGTAGCGCGCTCAAGGCGTTCGCGCGTTACGAAGCCAACCTGGCCGAGGAGCTCGGCGCAAAGCCGGGACCCGATCTGATCAGGATGGCTGATTTGTTGCGCGACGGTCACTCGCCGGGTCGCGTTGCCGTTCCCGGTTCTCCGCGGGAACGCGCGGATCGGCGCTTCGAGCCCGAGACGCTCATCGGCCGCGAGCGCGAGTTCAGCATGTTATACGACGCATGGCTCGAAGCGCGGCGCAAGTCGCCACGCATCGTGGTCGTCACTAGCGATCCGGGCGTCGGCAAGACGACGCTGGTGAATGCGTTCGCGTCGAGCTGTCAGATGGATGGCGCCGTGGTGGCCAGAGCGCAGGCGTATGATGCGGAGCGGGAGCTGCCGTTCGCGGTGCTGGGTGAGCTGGTCAAGCAATTGGCGACGCAGCGGGCGATTGGTGGCGCGGATCCCGAAGCCTTGAGTGAACTAACGCGTATAAGCGGCGAGGTCGTGCGGGCGTTTCCGGGTGTGCCAAAGCCGGTGGAGTGGTCGCCGGAGCTGGTGCCGTTGAGGATCGCGGATGCGTTTCTGAAGACGGTCACTGCAGCCGCAGATGATGGTCCCGTCGTGCTGGTTGTCGATGACATACATGCGGCAGACAATGCGAGCATTGCTATAATCCATACGGTTGCTCGCAAGCTTGCCGACGTTCGGGTACTAATAGTCCTGGTAGGTCGTATCA
>WNEZ01012578.1_pt1 | contig 15230 bp, 12 predicted proteins | sample 5400521 | NCBI WGS metagenome assembly WNEZ01 (sample SAMN13153339, study PRJNA577476) | soil metagenome | isolation source: 120 cm saprolite under Douglas fir tree site 2 hole 1 replicate 1 | place: USA:California | collected 2015-04-18
ACTCCTTGGCGATCGCGATAATTCCCGCAATGTCCAGATACGCTTCGACCGGCCCTTTGCCCGCGCCCACCTGATACGCTTCGTCCGCCTTGAACCGGTGCAGCGCCAGCCGGTCCTCCTGCGAATAAATCGCCACCGTGCGCAAGCCCAGCTCATTCGCAGCCCGGAAAATACGAATCGCAATCTCGCTACGATTCGCGGCCAGTATCTTCTGTATGGGTTTTGTTTTCTTCGTCGCCACGCGCGAATCCGATCACTTCTTCAACAGCGGCTCCGCAAAATGCACCGGCACACCAAAATTTGATCCCCCGAATCCCTTCACAATCGCAAACGTAACCCCAATCACTCCGCCGTTGGTATTCAACAATGGCCCGCCCGATCCACCCGACGTCGTCTGCGCGTCATACACAATTTTGTCCGGCAGCACGTCGCCCACGTGCCCTTGTGTCACCAGCGGCCGAATTAATTTTCGTCGCGCCAACTCCGAAAGCACCAGCTTCGGTTCACCCCCGCTCGTCTTCACGATCTCCTTTACCGTCTCGTCGCCCGCCCGCGCCAGAATGGCATCCAGCCCCGTCGCGTATCCCACGCTGATCAACGCCGCCCCGCTGATCGCCGCCTCTTTCCGCGCATCGAGTCTCAAAATCGGCCGGTGCAACTCCGAAAGATCCCCATGCACCAACGCCAGGTCCGCTTCCTGTGAGATTTGCGAAATGCCCACGGGTATCCCCGCCGCCCCTCCAGGAAAATACGCCATCATCTCAGCGATCACCGGCTCCAGCCCCTGCTTGACGGCTCCGGACAGTTCTTCGTTTTCCCACCACGGCTGCACCACGTGGTGATTCGTAATAATTTTTCCTTCTCCGGCGATAAATCCCGTTCCAAAAAAATCCGCGCGCACTTCCGGCCCGCGTCCGTCGGTCGTGTACACCGGATTGCCGTCACTGTCTTTCAGCGGCATCCCGTCCGCGCTGATTCCCCCGTAGCGCAGCCGCCGCCCGCTCGCCTTTTCATTGAACGCCACGGCAACATGCAGCAGGCATACGCTCGGCGCGTACGACCGGATCACGCCCTCCGCCGCCAGCGAATCGCCTTCAATCTTCGTGAGTCGCGAAGTGGTCTCTTCGAGCTGGTGCCGCAACGCCGAAACATCTCCGCCATCGGGAGTGGAAAGCTTTTGCTTCAACGCCTCCCGCTGCTGCACCAACTGTTCTTTTTGCGCGATCACGTCCTTGTTCGCGGGATCGTCGCGCATCTTCTGCGCCGCGGTCATTAGGTCCTGCTCGGTCTTCACCCCGCGCTCGAGTTGCGCGATCACCGAGTACGCCTGCCGCGTGGTCTTGTCCGCCTTCCGCGAATACAGAAAAAATATCCCCGCAATCACCAGCGCAATCGTAAATAGCGACATCACGCCGATCCTGAGAAAGCGATCCAGCGAAAACGCGTCGCGCGTCATCTTCTCCGTAACCGCCAGCGCCTGAAACGCCGTCTGCGCCACCCCAAAACTCTCTTCCGCAAGGCGCGCTTTTTGCTCCGCCTGCTCCTGCAGGGCCTTTTGCCGCAACTGCGCGCGCACTCGCGCCAGCAGTTCGTGCTCGTCCCATTGCTCCGGCAGCACATCATCCGCGCCGTGGTCCAGCGCCCGCGCGCGCGCCTCTGCATCCCCGCCCGCCAGCAAAATGATCCGCGGATTCACCGCGCCGCTCAGCGCTTTCAACTCAGAGAGCAATCCGAGCGAACCTTCGGCCAGCGTCCGTCCACCCAGCAGAATCAGGTCCGAAGGATTGCTGCGCGCCTGTTGCAGCGCCGCTTCGGCCGAATCGGCGATTGCCACGGAATAGCCGTTAGTCTCCAGTGATTTTTGCAACGCGTCGCGGATATCGCTTACTTTTGCGACGATCAGGATGGTCTGCACTCGGTTCGTCAAGCTGAGCCTAATTTCGCGCTGCGGAAAACGCTTCTTGCAGCAAAGGGGATTTGCCTGAATCGTTCCATTGAGCGGGCTCGCCGCGCCAAAGACACCGGCGCTCAGCGCCCGCGGCATCTCACTCCAGGAAAAAATCCAGATGAGAAGTCTACCTTACTGCGGCTTCACTTTCACTTCGCCCGGCTCCATCGGTCCCTGGGTGCCCATCGGCGGCGCTGCGCGCATCTGCTCCAGTTCCGCCTGCACCTGCTCCCACACTTTCGGGTCCTTCTTGAACGCGTACGGCACATCGGGCTTCTCAAAGAACGACTGCAGTTCCGAGCGTATCTCCGGCGAGGCTGCGCGGAATTTGTCTTCCGCAAGTTTGTGCAGCAGCTTGGCGCGCGCATTATCGTTCAGCTTGTACTCACCCGGCCGGCTGATTTCGCCTAGATCAAAATTAATGTTGTACAGCTTCAACTCGCCGCGTCCCTCTTCGCCCAGCAGCGCCCGGTACTTGTCAACCGCGGAATTGAAGCTGGCCTGAAAAAACTTCTCCGTCTCCGGCGTGGGCACTTTCAGTTCCAGCACCCGCAGCGGCCCTATCTTCGGCAGCAATTTGTATAAAAACGCCAGGAACCGGTCCGTCGCCGTTGGCCGGATATACTTGTTCCCCCACTCCTTCTCATATTGCGTGCGCGAAAGGTTGTAGCGAAACTTCCGCTGCGTGGCGCTCGGTTGCTCTGCCTTGATGTCATCTTTCTTAAGGCTCCATGCGATTCTCGTCGCCCGCGGAATCAGTTTGCTCACATCCCGGCGGTAGGAATTCAGCACCAGCTCTTCATCCGCCAGCACATCCTTCAGCTTTATCCCGTAGGTCTCTTCAAAAGCCCGGTCCAGCAATTCCCGCGATACTTCAAACCCGATAAAATCGTGATAACTCTCCGGCGCATAATTCTCCCGCGCCACTTCCAGCACATCGAATCCGAATTCGGTCTTCACGTGCGCCAGTGGATCATCTTCATACGCCACCGTGTCGCCGAATTTCTTCCTCAACTTTGGATAAAGGATAGGAACCGCGCGGTTCGTGGCCAGTCGGTGCCCGTCGTTATCGGTCACGTAATGCGAAAGCGCGCCCAGTGCGAACGCGTACTCATACACGTCGCTCGCATCGCGAAGCAGCGCCTCCACGAAATCACCGCTGCGCACGTAATGCGTCAGATCGCTGAAAAACGGGCTGCCATGCGGGTAATACCCCAGGTCCTGAATGATCGAGCCGCCATACGCATACGCCTGCGCCGCGCTCAGTTGCTCCTCGTTCGCCTGCGGATATTTCTGACGCAGCAACGGCTTTATGCTGCTCTCCCACACCGTATCAATGATGGCTTGATGCGCCAGCACCGCGTAGCTGTAACCCGTCACCGGGGCAAAAAAAAGTATTACGGCCATTGTAGTCGCAAAAACTCTGACAAATCTCGATGAGCGAAAATTCAGATGAAGAGAAGCCAAACGGATGCAACCTCGAAGGTGTTTGCGCTCTTCAGTTCGAACGCGTCACCCACGAGTGTAACCCACCCGTCAACGCAACGCCGTCAGGAAAATCCCGTATGCCCGCCTTCGCTTAGCGCCTGCTCTTCTCTGCGCCTCCGCGTTTACTTCTGATCTTCTCTCTGCATTACCCTCTTCTCCGTGCCCTCTGTGTTAACTCTTTTTTCCACTCCCCCCGACCCGCCTCCAAACAATCTCAATACTTCCGCAACACCCCAATCACCCGCCCCTGTATCTTCACGTCGCTCGCTGCAAACATCAGCGGCGCCATGTCCGAATTCGCCGGCTGCAACCGTATTTTCCCCGGCCCTTCGCGGTAAAACCGCTTCAGCGTCGCCTCTTCCCCGCCCACCAGCGCCACCACAATGTCTCCCGCGTTCGCCACTTGCGTCTGCTCGCACACCACGAAATCGCCATCCATGATGTGATCTTCAATCATCGAACTGCCCTTCACCTGCAGCACAAACGAATTTCCCCCGCGCGCAAAATCTCCCAGCGAAATCGTCTCTCGCTCCTCCACCGCTTCCAGCGGACGCCCCGCCGCGATTCTTCCCACCAGCGGCAACTCTTGAATCCGCCGCTCGATCACCTGCTCCTTCACCGGCTTCGGCAACTGCACAATCTCGATCGACCGGCTCTGGTTGTAGCCCCTCCGGATAAATCCCTTCTTCTCCAGCGTGCTGATGTGCTTGTGCACCGTCGCCAGCGACGTCAGCTTCATCCCTTTTCCGATCTCTTCAAAGCTCGGTGCGTAGCCGTTCCTGGTTTCGAACGAAACCAGAAAATCCAGAACTTCTTTTTGCCGTTTAGTCAGGGCCATGAGCGCCTCCGCGAGAGTTTCTCGGCGCCATAAAGTTCGCGCCGCAGTGGACTGTGTCCTGGAGAGGGATCCGCGCAGCCAACGTGTCGTACTTTAGGCGAAAAGAAAGCGAACGTCAAGTAGCGTTTTGGATACCCACACTTTCCTCTCCCTCTAGCCCTCCCCTTCTTCCTATGGTCCTATTTCTTAGAGCCTCCCGCTCCCATCATGGAAACGACCAGACAGCGCTCCGCCGGTATCACCGCCTCCGCCATTCTCTCCGTTCTGATCGGCATCGCCATTCTTCTGCTCTGGGGCTTTTTCTTCCGTGGCATTATGGCCATCCCCCGCTTTAAGAACGGGAAATATATCTATCAAATCTTCCCGTTATTGTGTGGACTCATCATCCTCGTCCCGCCGGTGCTCGCTGCCACTTCCATTCGTATGGGCATCGGACTCTTTCAATTGCGCTCCTGGGCCCGCAAGCTTGCCCTGCTCTGGGCCTCCGTCGCCATGGCTTTTTGCCTCGCCATCATCGCACTCCGCCCATTTGAGACTTTCTTCCTTCCCACCGATTTCGCCAGCGAGACCTTCTACTTCCTCCAGCTCTTGGCTCTCACGGCCATCTTCTCTCTGCTCCCCGTCAGCATGTGGTGGCTCTTTTATTTTCGACTCGCCAGCGTGAAAGCGCAGTTTGAGCCTTTTTAGCAACACTTCGGCATCCGCCGCTTCCACTTCCCTCTTCTCGCTGTGTTATTCTTGCTCTAGCCGGTTCCTGGCGGTCCGGCGCCCACTCCCACGGAATGCACACCGAACCGCTCTCGACCGAGCGGGCGATTGCCTCTCCATTCGGAGGGGCCAGTTACGCAAAACAGTTTCGCGACAAACGTTTCGCAATACAGGGGGTTAGGCTCCGCGATGTCCACCGTTTCCGAAGTTCCTGCTGGTAAACACAAGCGCGAGGTCCTCGAGCAGGCGGTCATCCGCTTCGCCGGTGACTCCGGCGACGGTATGCAGATTACCGGCAACCAGTTCACCAATACCGTCGCGCTGTACGGCAACGACATTGCCACCTTCCCGGACTACCCCGCCGAGATTCGCGCCCCTGCCGGCACCGTCCCCGGCGTCAGCGGCTTCCAGTTGAACTTCTCTTCCAGCGAAATCCACACCCCGGGCGATGCCGTGGACGTCTTGATCGCCATGAATCCCGCAGCCCTCAAGGTCAACGTCGCTGACCTCAAAGCCAACGGCATCCTCATCGTCAATACCGACAGCTTCAACGAAGCCGATTTTCGCAAGGCCAAAGTCACCAGCAATCCCCTCGAGGACCATTCCCTCGACAAGTTCCGGGTCTTCCAAGTCGAACTCGAACGCCTCACCCGCGTTGCTCTTCAGCATCTCGGCCTGGACGCCAAGTCCATGGACCGCTGCAAGAACTTCTTCGCTCTCGGCATGTGCTACTGGCTCTACAACCGCTCCATGGAGCCCACGGTCCGCTGGATCGATTCCAAATTCGCCAAGAAGCCGTTGCTCGCCGAGGCCAACAAGCTCGCCATGAAGGCCGGCTACTCCTATTGCGAAGCCACCGAAGCCTTTCAGATCAGCTATGAAATTCCGCCCGCTCAGTTGGCCCCCGGTGTGTACCGCAGCATCAGCGGAAATCAGGCGCTGGCCATCGGCTTCGTCACCGCCGCGCGCAAAGCCGGCCTGAAACTTTTTCTCGGCAGCTATCCCATCACTCCCGCTTCCGATATTCTCCACGAACTTTCGCAATACAAAAATTTCGGCGTGATTACCTTCCAGGCGGAAGATGAAATCGCCGCCATCACCTCGGCCATCGGCGCCGCCTACGCAGGTTCGCTTGCGCTAACTTCCACCTCCGGCCCCGGCATGTCCCTGAAAACGGAAGCGCTCGGCCTCGCAGTAATGACCGAACTGCCTCTGGTAGTTTGCAACATTCAGCGCGGCGGACCTTCGACCGGCCTGCCCACGAAAACCGAACAGGCTGATCTCTTACAAGCGCTCTTCGGACGCAACTCCGAAGCGCCCATTCCCGTGCTCGCGCCCGCCACTCCCTCCGATTGCTTCTGGATCGCCGTGGAAGCCTGCCGCATCGCTCTGAAATACATGGTGCCCGTGATTATTCTTTCCGACGGCTACCTGGCCAACGGCGCGGAGCCCTGGCGCATTCCCGCGGAAGAAGACATTCCCGGAATTCCCGTCCATTTCGCTTCCAACCCCGAAGGATTTTTGCCCTATAAGCGCGATCCGCAAACCCTGGCGCGCCCTTGGGCCATTCCCGGAACGCCGGGCCTCGAGCACCGCATCGGCGGCCTCGAAAAACAGGACATCACGGGTAACATCAATTACGAACCGCTGAACCACGAAAACATGGTGCGCATCCGCGCGGCAAAAGTCGAGGGTATCGCCCAGGATATAGCCAACGTCGCGCCAACCGGCGATCCTGAGGGCGACTTGCTCGTGGTCGCCTGGGGCTCCACCGCCGGCTCGATTACCCAGGCCGTGCAATCGCAGCGCGAAAAGGGCCGCAAGATCGGCCATCTTCACCTGCGCCATCTGAATCCGCTTCCGAAAAACGTCGGTGACATCCTGAAGCGCTACAAGAAAATTCTCGTCCCGGAACTCAACATGGGCCAGCTTCTCTGGATCCTGCGCGCAAAATTCCTCGTGCCCGCCGTGGGCCTCAACAAAATTCAGGGCCGGCCCTTCAAACAAGCCGAACTCGAACAAAAAATAGAAGAGATGCTGGGAGTTTAGGAGCGCCCGATGACCACAACCGCCTTGCCCGTGCTCACCAAAAAAGATTTTCAGACCGACCAGGAAGTTCGCTGGTGTCCCGGCTGCGGCGACTACGCCATTCTCGCCGCGGTGCAGGCCGTTTTCCCGGAACTGGGCGTACGCCGCGAAAATTTCGTCATCGTCTCCGGCATCGGCTGCTCCAGCCGTTTTCCGTATTACATGAACACCTTCGGCTTCCACACCATTCACGGCCGCGCGCCTGCCGTGGCCACGGGCATCAAGATCAACCGCCCGGAATTGGAAGTCTGGCTGGTCACCGGCGACGGCGACGCCCTGGCCATCGGCGGTAATCACACCATCCACATGCTGCGCCGCAACGTCGGCATCAAAGTTTTGCTTTTCAACAACCGTATTTATGGATTGACCAAGGGCCAGTATTCCCCCACGTCCGAATTTCACAAAATAACCAAGTCCACTCCGTACGGCTCGCCCGATCGCCCATTCAATCCCATTTCGCTCGCGATTGGCGCGGAAGCTACCTTTGTGGCCCGCTCCGTGGACGTTTTTCAATCCCACTTGAAACAACGACGGCGCCTGGAACGGCATCACCGAAAAGGACGCCCGCAGCGAACACGTCATTCAACTCGAACACGGCAAGCCGCTGGTCTTCGGCAAGAATCGCGACAAGGGCATTCGCCGCAAGAATGATGGCGACATCGAAGTCGTCGCACTCGGCAATGGCATCAGCGAATCCGATCTCGTCGTCCACGACGCGCATCACCCGCGCCCTTCCTACGCCTTCCTGCTTTCGCATATGGAAGATCGCCCCGGATTTCCGACACCGATAGGCGTGCTGCGTGCCTGGGACGATTTGCCGCGCTTCGAGGACGTAATCAACGACCAGCTAAACGATGTAACCGCCAAAAAAGGCCCAGGTAACCTGACCAAGCTCCTCCGCGCCGGCGACGTCTGGGAAGTAAAATAACAGCGCCGCGATCAATACAGTCATTGCAAGGAACGGCGCGGCGTGCTCTTATGCAGGTGTGAAGTCTTCGGGCACTAGGATGTTTTAGGGGGGTTGCCAATGAGCATCATTACCAGCACTCGACAAGCCGGTAGCGTTACGATTGTGGATATCAGCGGACGCATTGTACTTGGCGAAGAGAGCGCCGCTCTCCGCGACGAGATTCTCGACCTGTTAACCAAGGGACATAAGCAGATTTTGCTCAATCTTGCCGACGTCGATCATATCGACAGCATGGGCCTGGGTGCCCTGGTCGCTGCCTTCGCGAGTGTGCGCAAGCAAGGGGGAGAACTGAAACTTCTCAACCTCAGCGATAAAGCCGCTGACCCGTAAAAGACGAAGCCGCGGCCGTGAAGTCCTTCGGCCAATCGGCATCAGCAACCGCCTAACCGCATAATTGTCACGTCTCTCCGCTGATGAATCGAATCACCAGAAGTCTGCCCGCCGCATCACGCCAATGCCCAGTGACCGCGTTTATCAGGAATCAGGCTCTAATCGGTATCCTGTTCGAGATTAGTTCCGAGTGGCCGACCATTCGTCCAGAATCGGTAGTCCGTGCTAGGCTTTGCTCCAACGGGAAGCAAAAATATATGTCGATGTGTCTTCCCTGAGAGTCTCGCACAGGAAATTCGTGGTCTTTACGGTGGGTGGCAAGATGGTACGCCCTATTTGCATTTTGTTGCTCTCTTTGCTTCTGCAGGGTTGTGCGAGGCCATCTGTTCATGAACCGGTTACATTGACTCTTCTGGAGGAGTGGTCGAACAAGACGTTCAGCGAGGCGCGCCAGCAGGAGTTGCAGCAATTCACTCGGGAAACAGGAATCCGAGTCAGTCTCCTTCCATCTCCGGATTCCGCGCGGCAAAGGTTAGTTTTGTGGCGAGAGTTACTCGGGACAGGCGCTCTGGGTCCTGACGTTTACGGCATTGATGTGATCTGGCCTGGGATGCTGGCCGAATATTTCGTAGATCTAAAGCCATATTTCGCCAACGAGGTCTCCCTCCAATTTCCGGCCATGGCCGCCCCCTACACCGTGGATAACAAGCTGGTGGCCATTGCATATCGTGCCGACATCGGACTTCTGTATTATCGCACCGACCTTCTGCGACGGTATGGATATCGTGACCCACCCAGGACATGGGATGAGCTGGAGATTATGGCGGCTCGAATTCAGGCGGGCGAACGAGCCAAAGGTAAGAAGCAGTTTTGGGGCTTTGTGTGGCAAGGGGCGGCTGATGAAGGGTTGACCTGCGACGCGCTGGAATGGCAGGCAGCCGAAGGCGGTGGGCGGATCATCGAGGAGAACCACTCGATTAGCGTTAATAATCCGCAGGCGATCAAGGCGTGGCAAAGGGCGGCGCACTGGGTTGGTTCCATCTCACCCCCAGGTGTAGTCGGATATAGAGAGTGGGATTCGCTAAACGTTTGGGTCGCAGGCGACGCGGCATTCATGCGGCATTGGCCGTCAGCCTCCCTCGACAGCCAAGCGGCAGGGTCGCCAATCCGAAATAAGTTCGATACAGCCCTGCTGCCCGGTGGTAAGGCAGGTCGAGTGGGTACTTTGGGAGGATGGGGCTTGGCAGTTTCCCGATTCTCGGCTCATCCCCGTGAAGCCTTAGAGCTGGTCCGGTATCTCAGCCGTAGAGACGTGCAGATGAAGCGGTCCCGCGAGCTTTCGCAGCCACCCACTTTGCCGGAACTCTACAATGTCCCTGAGGTGCTTGAACTGAATCCCCGTTTTGACCTTTTGAGTCAAGCGTTCCAGACCGGCATGGTTTCGCGTCCTTCGAACGTCACTGGCAAGAAATACCAGGACGTGACCGACGCGTACATCCAGGCAGTGCACTCCGTGCTGACTGGCAAGAAGAGTGCGCCGGAAGCTGCTGCAGCCCTGGAGGATGAATTGGTTCGCATCACCGGTTTCAAGAAGGGACCGCCCCTAGGGGAATCAGCACACACTGAATAGAATTCTGAACCGGTCCAATAACCTCACCGCGACCGGCTTCAGCTTCGTGCGCAAACGGTGAGAGGTGTGGCGTGAATTCGAGGCCAGCAGTAGCTCGATAGGAACAACCGATGGGGCTTCACACCGCAACACGATTGAACCGTTGGGTCAAAAGCGCTGAAGCGAAGACTTTTCATGCCGGTCGGCTCGCCATCGGCCCGCGTTTGATACTCGGCTTCGTGTTCATCATCCTGTCGATGTTAGCCGCGGATGCCATTATCCTTTGGCAATTCTATGTGGTCCAGACTCAGGCAATGCGCCTGAACGATATCGACCAGAAGCTAGTTGCGGTTTTACGTGTGCATACTAGTATGTTGGCGTTTCATGATCGGCTGGATGGGCTCGCCGACGCCGAAGATGCCGATCGATTGCTGATAGAAGCTGGACCCCTTCGTACCGCGGTTCTAGAGGACATCCGTCGCGCAACGAGCGCCCTCAGTCTTCCACCTTTGGACCCCCGGCGAGATCCGACCATCCTGCCTACCCTTTACGTCATTCAGAGCGCGCTGCCATCGCAGCTTGAGGCCATCACCACACTCGCCGCATCCGGCGACTGGCGGGCTGTGCACCTGCGCCTGATGAACCAAGTACGGCCACTGGAATACTTGGCCTCGGCGCTCGTCGAGAAAGTCGAGCACGCGGCCAGCGAACAGCAGGCTGAAACCGTGCTGAACATTAGGCGCGTGCGACGTCTAGTTTTTTGGGTTGTGCCGCTGACTGCCGTCTTCACGTTGCTGATCGCCGCTACCCTCGGCCTAACCATTACCCGCAGCATCACGCAGCCCTTGGCGCGATTGGTGGAAGGCTCCAAGGCATTGGCACGGGGCGAGTTTCAGCATCAAGTGTCTGTCAGTGGAAAAGATGAACTCGCTCACCTCGGGCAGGTCTTCAACGACACCGCCCGGCGCTTGCGCGATCTCTACGCGACGCTGCAGCGCAGCGAAGATCGCCTCCGCCTTGTTATCGATACGATTCCGGCGCACGCCTGGAGTGCTCGGCCTGACGGCTCCGTTGATTTCATCAATCAGCGTCTCCTGGAGTTTTTCGGTCGATCTATGGAGGACATACTGGGCTGGGGTTGGGGTTCCTTAGTTCATCCCGATGACCTCGCGAGGGTCGTCGGGGAGTGGCAGGCAGCCGTCGCAACTGGGGAACCGATGGAGAGTGAAGCACGGCTGCGGCGGATGGACGGGGAGTATCGCTGGTTGCTGATCCGCAACGTGCCGCTGCGCGATACGCCGGGAAACATTGTTAGTTGGTATGGAACCGCTATCGACATCGAGGAACGCCATCGAGCCGAAGATGCCCTACGGCAGAGCGAGGCCTACTTAGCGCAAGCGCAGCGGCTTAGTCATACAGGAAGTTGGGCTTGGAACGTTGGCACCAAGCGGATTTTCTGGTCGGTCGAAACTTTTCACATTTTTGGCTTCGATCCCAATACTACAACGCCAACTCCAGAAAGCTTCCTGGACAGGGTGCATCCGGACGATCGAGCCTCTATCGGACTGGTCGAAGCCGAGCTTTACAGTGGGAGCGACACCGATTACAACTACCGCATCGTTCTTCCAGACAGTTCAATGAAATATATTTGCAGTGTCGCCCACCCCATCCGCAACGACTCGGGCCAGGTGATTGAGTTCGTGGGTACCGTGATGGACGTCACCGAGCGCAAGCATGCCGAGGAAGAGCGCGAGAGACTGCGCCAGGTACAAGCGGATCTCGCGCACTTAAGCCGGGTGACGACGATGGGCGAGTTGACGGCATCGCTAGCGCACGAGATCAGGCAGCCGATTTCCGCAGCAGTAACAAACGCTAAAACCTGCTTGCGATGGCTTGGTCGCGATGAGCCCGACGTGGCAGAGGCATGCGAAGCCGCATCGAGACTCGTTAAAGACGTAACGCGAGCGGCTGACATCATTGGCAGAATCAGCTCGCTGTTCAAGAAGGGCGCGCTGCAACGGGAGTTGGTTGATGTAAATGAGCTGATTCGAGAAATGATTGTCCTGCTGCGCAGCGAAGTAAACCGCTACTCAATCTCAATCCGTATCGAGCTTGCTGAGGATCTTCCCAAGGTCATGGCAGACCGTGTGCAACTGCAGCAGGTTTTCATGAACCTTATGCTGAACGGCGTCGATGCCATGAAGGAAACGACTGATGGAGGTGAGCTTACCATCAAGTCGGAAACCAGCGATGGTCAACTGCTGATCTCGGTCAGTGATACCGGAGTGGGATTCCCCGCGGAGCAGGCGGAGCAGATCTTCAGGGCATTCTTTACGACCAAGGATAACGGGACCGGTATGGGGCTGCCCATCAGTCGCTCCATCATCGAGTCTCATGGCGGCCGCTTGTGGGCCACCGGCAGCTCCGGACGCGGCGCAACTTTTCAGTTCACCCTGCCCGCCACGGTCGCGGCGCACGCATAACTCCTCAGTTGCTCCAACGTGATAGCCAACGTTCGTTTTCCATGTGGGCGATCCCACACTGTCAGCACGCGCTGATCCGCGCCGCCGGGTCCAGGCCGTGCTCGTCTATCGAACGAAGGCTCGCGGCATTTTCTTGGGCGAGTCACGGGGAACTCGGAAGTAATTCCGCTTGCCGGGTAAGTCCGGTAATCGAAGACTGACCCGTTGCGCGCAGATGGCGTATAATCCGTTTGGCAGTCCGATTGCTCCTCTTGGGGTGTAGCCTGTTTTTTTGTAACCGGAAGATACCCAGCCCCTCATGGATTTGAAGCAAAAGGACCCGAAAGTTATCGCCCAAAATACGGAGCAATACTCAACGCTGAATTTTCGTGTAGTGGTAGTTTTAGTACTTTTTTCCGCCGCACTCTTCGGCGGTCTTTACTACTCTCTTTCCGATTCACCTTCTTATTCCGCCGGTAATCCTCTGCCCACACTGGAGCTTACATCCCTCGACTCGCCCGATGAGCCTGCTGCCGCCAATTCCGGGCCTGGAAGGCCCGTTTTCGCCTATTCCGTAATTCCCGGCGGCGTCCGCAACGCGGATGAGTTGCGGGCGGCGCTTCGGCGCGACGCTCTCGCGGCCGCGCACTACTCCGGCTTCCGCGTGGAACGTACCAAATTGGTACGGCTCAAGGAAGACCACACAGCCTATGTCTCCTACCGTGTAGGCAACCAGATCTTCTGGAGTTCACGAAAGGTGACACTACACGCGGGCGAGGAACTTCTCTCCGACGGAAAAAATTTGGCTCGCACCCGCTGCGGCAACCGCCTTTCGATGGATCCTGCGCTTCCCGTCGCGGCGACCGGAGAGCCTTCCGAAGCCACGCTGGGTACCCCTGTGGTGCTTCCGCGCCCGGAGGTTTCCACGGAAGCTTTTCCGCTGCCCCCCATCTGGGGAGACGGCCCAAACCTTCCCCCGATTGAGTCCTTGATGAGTCCGCCGCCGGGCGGTTCACCGGGAGGCCCGCCGACGCCGGCAGGTCCACCAATCATCTGCTGCAGCAGCGGCCCAGGTCCCCACGGACCGGTTCCTCTACCGCCACCACCCATCTCAACGCCCGAGCCCTCGACGCTAGCGCTTCTGCTAGCCGCCATCGTGCTCTGCGCTCTAATCCTGAAACGACGCTCCTAACCACGATTCATCAATCGCACTAGCAGTTTCCGCGCCCGCATCTTGCCGGCCTCTTCCGCTGGTCGCTTGGCACTGGTCGCTTCCTACCGTGCCACCGCGGCAGCATTGCTCCGGCGCGCGACTTCCCACAGCGCGACATATGGCTTCAACTCCTCCATCATCCGCGCGAATTGCGGCAGATCCAGTGATTGCGCGCCATCGCTCATCGCGCGTTCGGGCGCGGGATGCGCCTCCACAATCAGTCCATCGGCGCCGATGGCCACGCCCGCGCGCGCCAGCGCCGGCACCAGGCTGCGCTTTCCGGTGGCGTGGCTGGGATCGAGAATCACCGGCAAATGCGTCAATTCATTCAGCACCGGAACCGCGGAGATGTCGCAAGTGTTCCGCGTGGCGGTTTCAAACGTGCGGATGCCCCGCTCGCACAGAATCACGTCGGAGTTGCCGTGCGCCACGATGTACTCCGCGCTCATCAGCAATTCCTTGATCGAGCTGCTGAGCCCGCGTTTCAGAAGCACCGGGCGGCCGCATTTGCCGAGCGCTTTCAGCAGCATGAAGTTCTGCATGTTGCGCGCGCCGACCTGCATCACGTCGGCGTACTGCGCCACAAGCTCGACATCACGGTCGCCCATCACCTCGGTCACAATGGCCAGGCCACTGGCCTTCTTCGCTTTTTGTAACAGTTTCAACCCTTCTTCTTCCATGCCCTGAAAATCGTACGGCGAAGTGCGCGGCTTGTACGCGCCGCCGCGCAGCATTTTCGCTCCGGCCTTGGCCACCGCTTCCGCGGAGCGCAGAATCTGCTCCTCCGATTCCACGGAGCACGGCCCGGCGATCACCACGAATTCATCGCCGCCGATTTCCGTGCCGTTCACCTTGATGCGCGTCTTGCCGGGGCGAAATTCCTTGCTGACAAATTTATACGGCGCGGTAATGCGCACCACTTTCTCCACCTGCGGCATGGCTTCCACCGATTCCAGGCACGCTGTCACATCTCCCACGCCAACGACGCCGATCACCACGCGCTCCTCCCCCTCGATCGAATGAACTTTGTAGCCAAAGTGCTGCACGATCGCCATAACGCCATCGATCTCTTCCCGTGTTGCATGGAGTTTCATCGAAATAATCATCTGTGTTTCCCCTCGCGCCCCTCTTGATTCAGAAGTTGATTCAGAAAATGTTGCGCACCAAAAAAAATGGCCCACTCAGTGCGAGTGGGCCGAAATTCTGTGTTGGCACTCTGCTTAGACGGCGGCCCCTCGCTCCCGATGGGTGCGATACGTAAATCGCCACGCGTAAGAGTAGATGGTGCCGTTCATGGAGAGCAGTCTACCGGGTTTCCGCAAAAAGGCAAGGCAGAATTTGCGAATGGCAGAATTGGGCGGAATCCTAGTATAGAAGGACCGCGATGCGGAAGCGCGTGAAGCCGGCGGAAGCGCCCGCGTCGCAAGCGCCGACGGCGGCGTTTCGGAATTTGCCGGATTGCACTTTCTGGTCAATTTCTCCCGGCAAGCGGGCAAGGTCGGCGGTCTCGTAGCGAATGACAGAGCTGGGGCGCTGGCCGGCCCAGCCGCGATCCATTTCGCAAGTCTTACGCGCT
>WNEZ01002700.1_pt1 | contig 15226 bp, 12 predicted proteins | sample 5400521 | NCBI WGS metagenome assembly WNEZ01 (sample SAMN13153339, study PRJNA577476) | soil metagenome | isolation source: 120 cm saprolite under Douglas fir tree site 2 hole 1 replicate 1 | place: USA:California | collected 2015-04-18
AGGACGGGCCGTGGGCGGTCGGACTGCTGGTGGCTGACACCGCCTCGCCGGGAGAGCAAGTGTCGTCGACGAATCCGCTGTTTGACCGGCACGCCCTTTATGCCGTGGGACGGGTCAGCCGCGATATCGGCAGCCAGTCTTCGGTCGGACTGCTGTACACCGATCGCGAGGTCGACGGGTTCTACAACCGGGTGGCGAGTGTTGACGGGCGCTTCAAGCTGAATGACCACTGGACGCTGAACGCGCAGGGGGTGTTCAGTGCCACCATCAATCCGAAACGGGGCGTTTTCGACCAGTTCAATACCACGGGAGGTTATCAAGCCGGCAACGCCGCGGAAGTTGTGTTGAACCGGGACGGGCTCAAGCTGCACTACTTTCTGGACTATGCCGATCGGAGCCCCAATTTTCGGACGCTTACGGGTTTCGATCCCCAGCCGGATATCCGCAACCTATATCAGCACTTGAAGTACACCTTCCGCCCCGAGGGCAAACACCTAATTTCCTGGGGACCAGAGTTTGAAACCTACCAGACTTACGATCACGAGGGCAATCGCATTAATTCGGGTTATTTTCCTTCGATGCATGTCGAACTGATCGGCCAGACGTTCCTGACCGCTTTGTATGCCCAGGAAATGGAACGGCTGCGGCCGCAGGACTTCTCGGCGCTCACCAGCATCCAGAAATACGTTCGTCACACTACGGAGTTTGCGCTCGATACAAATGCTTTCCGGAAATTTTCTGTGCACGCCGATTATCGCTTCGGCACGCGCGTGAACTACGATGCGCCGCTCGTGCAGGTGCTGCCAGAGTTTCCGGTCACTCCGTTTCTGGCGCGGCGTAACAGCGCCACTGTAACCCTCACAGTCAGGCCGACCCGTTCGCTGAGGATCGACAACACTTACATCATGTTCCGCCTGCACAGTCTGGACGGCTCGTTTGGCGCCATGAACAATCACATCATCCGAACCAAATGGAACTACCAGTTCACGCGGGAACTCTCCTTCCGATTCATCGGCCAGTACAACACCGTGCTGTCGAATCCATATTTCACTTCCCTGCAGACCATAAAGAACTTCAACGCCGATTTCCTGATCACTTATCTCGTGCACCCAAGCACGGCGGTCTACGTCGGCTACAACAGCAATCTGGAGAATGTGCTGCTGCCGCTGGGGACCGACGTCAATGGACAACTGCGTCACGCCGAAGGCGGACGGCTGCTCAACGACGGCAGGAACTTCTTCGTGAAGGCTTCGTACCTGTTCCGGTTTTAGGGCAGAGACGCGGCGAGGCAGTCACACGGCAACCCGTTTCTCCAGTCGTGATAGAAGGAGATTCGTATCAGGGCATCGCTTTAGCGATGCCGATGTCCGCACAATTTGGACGCGCCTTTAGGCGCTGCGGCATCCCGGGCCCGCTAGTGCTTGCTCATCAGTTCGAGAATCGCTGCCATCTCGACTTCGATTCCGGTCTTGAGGCTTGGTTCGCGATCCGGCGCGAAGTAGGGCGAATGCGGGCCGGGAAGTGCCTCTCCAGTCTTCTTCGCCTCCGCATATTTTTCTGGGTTGACCGCGCCCAATTCGAGCATGACGCTCGGAATTCCCGCGAAGCGATATTCGGCAAAATCATCGCTCGCCATGATCGGACGGGCGATTACGACGTTCGAATCTCCCATGACATGCTTCAGCCGATCCGCGAGACGGTTGGTGGTCTGAGGATCGTTGTAAACCGCGCCGACACCTTCAACGTGCTCGACAAGCGGCTTCTTCGGCGCGCCCGCTGCTTCCGATTCAGCCACCGCAATCCGCGCGATCGATGCCAGCAGATGCTTGCGTACCTCGTCCTTGTAGGAGCGTACGGTCAACCCCATCACGACTTCGTCAGGAATGATGTTGTTCTTGGTGCCCCCATGGATCGTACCCACGGTAATAACTGCCGGATCCTGCGGATCGATCTCGCGGGACAGGATGGTCTGCCAGCTAACGACGGTTCGCGCGGCAATCACGATGGGATCGACCGTCTCCTGCGGGGCTGAACCGTGTCCGCCGACGCCATACACAGTGACGTTCACGGAATCGGCATTCGCCGCGCTGAAGCCGGGCGTGTAGCCCACTTTCCCGGCAGGAAGTCCATTGCTGTCGTGCACGGCGAAGACGAAGTCGGGCTTAGGGAAGCGAGTGAACAGTCCCTCTTTGATCATGGCCTTGGCGCCGCCGATGCGCTCCTCGGCGGGCTGGCCGACATAGATAAAGGTTCCGTGCCAGCGGTCTTTATTCTGCGCCAGCAGCGCGGCGGTCCCGATGCCGATCGCCATATGCAGATCGTGTCCACAAGCGTGCATCACCGGCACCTCGACTCCGCGGTCATCATGGGTGGTGACATGGCTGGCATAAGGAAGACCCGTTTTTTCCGGGACCGGCAAAGCGTCGAGTTCGGCGCGCAACATGACCACAGGGCCCGAGCCGTTCTTGAAAACCCCGACCACGCCGGTGCCGCCAAATCCGGTGGTGACGTCGTATCCGAGCTTGCGAAGGTGGTCGGCGATTTTGGCCGCAGTCTTCTCCTCATGATAGGAAAGCTCGGGATTGCGGTGCAGGTCGAGATAGAGCGCTTCGACCTGAGGATAGACGGAGTCGATCTGGGTGGATGGGGCGCGCCAGGGCTCAGCGGCCCACAACGTTACGGAAAGCGACGCAGCGGAGAGCGAGAGAAGCAGGAGACGTTTCATATTTTTCCCGTGGAAGTTTTGTGGTGACGGCATTAGACCACAAACTGCCAGGAGAAAGCAGCCACGCAAGCGAACGCCTAGGGACAGCCGCCCCCGGCTGTCCGGCGGGGCGAAGCCCCGCCACGCATTTGACTTCTAGGATGAACTAATGAAATTCCAGGCGAGCTGCGCTCGCGTGGACAGCCGAGAGCGGCTGTCCCTACGCGAACCTAGCGCACTGCCGTAGCCGCGCAGTGCTGATCGAAGGCAGCCTTTAAGTCGGCGGCGATGGCGGTGGCATCGCGGGTTTCGATCTGGTGGCGCTGCATCATATAGACTGGCTTACCATCGCGCAGAATCGCAATCGACGGCGACGACGGCGGGTATCCGGTGAAATAGGAACGGGCGCGCGCAGTTGCCTCCGTGTCCTGTCCGGCAAATACGGTTGCGATCTTGCTGGGCTTGGTCGCATTCTGCAACGCCAGGCGCACCGCAGGACGCATGCGTCCGGCAGCGCATCCGCAAATGGAATTCACCACTACCATGGTTATGCCCGGTTCATTCTGCACAAACCGATCAACGTCGGCAGCGCTGCGTAATTCTTCAATTCCCAGACGCGTCAGTTCTTCGCGCATCGGGATCACCATAATTTCGGGGTACATGGACTCTCCTGTATTTTCAATTCAGTCTTAATAAGGCCGTTTCGCAACAGCAATTCGAAGCGTAGCCGCGTTCTCATTATGTCTTCCCAGGCAGACATGAGATGCTCAACTAACATGCTTATCTAACTATAGAGCAATCTCGCCTCATGACGATTCAGGAAAACGTTCCGCTGGCGCCACTGACCACCTTGCAGGTGGGCGGATCGGCCCGCTACTTTGCGGAACTGAGGCGAGAAGACGACGTTCGGGAGGCCGCACAATTCGCGAAAACCAGCGACCTGCCGCTATTTGTGTTGGGCGGGGGAAGCAACTTGGTGGTCGCCGATTCGGGCTGGCCGGGAGTGGTCCTAAGAATCGCGATCGGCGGAATTACCACTCCAAACACAACAGACGCCCAGGGCAACGCCGTGCTCTTCAGCGTGGGCGCAGGCGTCAACTGGGATGACTTTGTCGCCCAGGCGGTCGTGCAGAATTGCGCTGGAGTCGAGTGCCTGAGCGGTATTCCGGGCAGCGTCGGGGGCACGCCCGTGCAAAACGTTGGCGCCTATGGCCAGGAGGTCGCCGACACGATCGAATCGGTGCGCGCGCTGGATTTGAAAGATGACCGCATAGTGGTTTTGCCCAAACCGGCCTGCGGATTCCGTTATCGCACCAGCATCTTTAACGCCACGGAACGTGAGCGGTACATCATCTTGCGAGTGAACTTCCGGTTGAAGCGGGGCGGCGCTCCGAGTCTGAAGTATGCCGATCTGCAAAACCACTTTGCCGAGAAGAAGACGACGCCATCGCTCGCCGAAACCCGCGAGGCCGTGCGCGAAATACGGCGAAGCAAAGGCATGCTGATTGTCCCCGGAGACGACGATTGCCGCAGCGCCGGATCGTTCTTCAAGAATCCCGTGCTCAGCGACGCGCAGTTCAAAGATCTGGCCGAGCGCACCGCCGCGAAAGGACTCGAAATTCCCAGCTACCCCGCTCTCGATGCACAACGCAAAGTTTCAGCGGCATGGCTGGTGGAGCACTCGGGATTCTCCAAGGGATATGGGGAGGGAGCGGCCGGAATCTCGCACAAACACGCTCTGGCGCTGGTCAACCGGGGAGACGCAAAGGCAAGCGACGTTGTCGGCCTGAAAGATGAGATCCAGCACGGAGTGCAGGAAGCATGGGGGATTCTGCTCGAGCCAGAACCGGTGTTCGTAGGATTCTGAACTAGTCCCGACTCTCCCGTAGAGACGGGGCTTGCCGCGTCTCGGACCGCACCCAACAGTTGGGGCGCGTCACGCAGAGACGGGGCAAGCCCCGTCTCTACGGGGAACAAAGGGCGGCGCATCCCGCAGCAAACGGCTCCCCCATGCCGGCCCAGAAGTGTCCGCTACCGCGAGATCCGCCCCGTTGATTCATCGGCCAGCGCGCGCGCGCGCTTGAAAATCTTTTGGAACATCTCCTTGGTCAGCTTCCCCGTCTGCGTGTTCTGGTTCGAGGGATGGTAGGACGCTAAGAGGACGCGTCCATCCGGCAGGACGTATTCGGCGGCATGGCGGAATTCATACTCCCGCTTGCCAACAATCAGCTTTCTTCGCTTCAGGTAGTTGAGATAGGCTTCGAATCCGATTCTCCCCAAAGCGACGATGACGCGCAGATCTTTCAGTCCTTCGAGTTCGCGCTCCAGAAATGGAGCGCAATTGGCCAACTCCTCAGGTAGAGGCTTGTTATCGGGCGGCGCGCACCGGGCAGCGGCGGTTATATAAAGACCGGTCAGCACCTGCCCGTCGTCCCGGGCGGTCGCGGTGGGCAGGAGAGCGAATCCCGTCTCGTGCAGCACCGGGTACATGAAGTTGCCGGAAGCGTCTCCGGTGAAAGGGCGCCCGGTGCGATTGGAACCGTGGGCGCCGGGGGCGAGTCCGAGAACGAGGACGCGGGCATGGGGATCGCCGAAGCCGGGAACGGGCTTGCCCCAGTACTCGCAGTCGCGGTAAGCGCGGCGCTTCTCGCGGGCGATCTGCTCGCGATACGCGACCAGGCGCGGACAAAGCGTGCAGCTGATGACCTCGGCGTTCAGAACCGTGAGCCAGTTGGGGACGGGCATCCGACTTCATTGTATTTGTTTGTGTGTATCTGTTCGTGTGGAGCGGGCGCCCTCGCCCGCTGCCGTTGCCTTTGCCGTTGTAGTTGCTTTTCCTAGGCCGCGACCATCGTGTCGCCGAGGGTCCGCCTTAGCCGCACGCTTTTCGCGGTCAAGAGTATCCGCCGGACACGAAAATCTGCCCCTATAATGTAAGAGTTCAGTAAGGGAACGCAACTCTTGGACCGTCGACGATTTCTTAGACAGGCTTTCATCGGGACGGCGGGGTTAGGCGTTGCCGTTGCGGTGGATGGTTTCGTGATCGCGCCGCACATTCCCGTTGCTGAGAACGTCAACGTTCGCCTGCCCCGTCTGCCGGAAGCCTTCCATGGATTTCGCATCGTCCTCATGGGAGACATGCATTTCGGTCCCTACATAGGGAAGGCCCAGGTCGAACGCGCAGTTCGGCTCGGCCTCTCTTTAAGACCGGATCTCACCATCCTCACTGGAGATTTCGTCTCGCACCCGCTTCTTGAGCGAAAGGGCCCTCGTGGCGCTCGCCATGCCGAGCCGTGCGCGCAGGTTCTTCAACAATTGAAAGCAACTCCGGTCGTATCTATTTTGGGCAATCACGATCACTGGAACGATCCCGATATCGTTGCAGAAATCCTTGATAGCCATGGTCTCCAGGTCTTGCGCAATCAATCCATACCTCTGGAACGGGATGGCCAGCGGATCTGGGTCGTTGGTGTAGACGACGTTTATGAAGACGCTAATGACCTGGACAAGGCGCTTCAGGGGGTCCCACCAACCGAGACCAAGATCGTAGCGGTCCACGAACCCGATTTCGCAGATGAGACGGCCCGGCATTCCATCGATCTTCAGGTTTCAGGGCATTCGCATGGTGGACAGGTCCGAATTCCCGGTTACGGTGCCCCGGTCTTGCCGCGACTGGGAAGGAAATATCCAATCGGCCTCAACCGGGTTGGGAACCTGCAGGTTTATACCAACCGTGGAATCGGAATGGTCACTCCTCCGGTGCGTCTGAACTGTCCTCCTGAAGTCACCGTGATTACTTTAGTGGGTAGCGTAGCCCCCTCCGCCGTTTGACGTTGCTCTTCGAGAGTCTTTACACTCAAGCTAAGGCGCAAGGCGTCGCAGTCGAGCGACTTCCCTCCCGACTCTGCTGCCGCGACCGCTTTGGAAAGGTTACTGTGAGCCCCACTGATATCAAGGACAGCGCAACCAAAGACAGCACGACCAACGAAAGCGCCACCAAGCGCGAGATTCAGGTGGAGATTCCGGTCGCGGATGTCAACCGGCAGACCGATTCGCTGATCCAGAAATATCAGAAGGTGGCGCGTATTCCCGGTTTCCGGCGCGGCCATGTTCCAGCGTCGATTATTCGCCAGCGTTTTTCGGAAGAGATCAAGACCGACATGGTCGAGGCTCTGATCCCGCGCTACTTCCGGCAGGAGGCAGAGAGGCTGGGCATTCATCCCGTATCTCAGCCGCGGGTGACGGATCTGCACTTGCACGATGGCGAGCCGTTGCGGTTCAAAGCCGCCTTCGAGGTGCTGCCCGAGATCAAGCTGGAAGCCTACAAAGAGCTGCGCGCCGATAAGCCGAAGATCGCGGTTTCCGAGGCCGATGTTGAGCAGGCGCTCGCCGATCTGCGCGAGCGGCATGCCAGTTTCAATCCGGTGGAGGGCCGCGCCCTCGCCGATGGCGATTTCGCTCAGGTCTCGCTCGATGGCAATCCCAAGCCTGGCGAATCCGAATCGGAAACAATGGCCGACGAAGGGCAGCCGGTTCACATGGATGAAGTGCTGGTCGAAATCGCGGGCAAGGACACGATGCCGGAATTCACCGAGCACCTGCGCGGAACCAGCCCCGGAGACGACCGGACCTTCGACGTGAACTATCCCGAAGATACGCAGGACAAGCGCCTGGCGGGAAAGACGTTCACCTATGCAGTGAAGGTGCAGTCCATCAAACAGAAGAGTCTGCCGGAGCTGAACGAAGAGTTCGCGAAGCAACTGGGGGAATTCCAGACTGTGGACGATGTGCGGAAGGCGATCCGCGAGCAAATGGAATCCGAGCGCAAAAACCAGGCGGAACGCGAGGCCAAGGAAAAGTTGGTGGGCGAGCTGATTCAGCGGAACGATTTTGAAGTTCCCGATTCGTTGATCGAACAACAGATTGACATCCGTCTGGAGCGGGGACTGCGCGCGTTGGCGGCGCAAGGCCTGACTGCTGAGCAAATGAAGAAAATGGATCTGTCGCGTCTGCGCGTGGGACAACGCGAGCAGGCGATTCACGACGTAAAAGCTGCGCTGCTGCTAGAAAGAGTGGCGGAGGAAGAGAATGTACAGGTCAGCGATGAAGAACTAAATCAGGAACTGGAATCGCTGGCAAAACAATCAAAACAGACATCCGAAGCTGTACGCGCTCGTTTGACACGGGATGGGGGCCTCGATAGAATCCGGACACGAATCCGCAACGAGAAGACCCTCGATTTTCTGTATGACCAGTCCGCGTAATCAGTGATGATGCGGACCATTTTGATCCTCCCCCGAGCCGACGAGACCGACTTCAGGGCAGCAGTGTGGAAAGGGCGAACGTGAACACGCAATCCAACGATGCGCGAATGATGCTGGTACCGATGGTGATCGAATCGACGGGCCGGGGCGAACGCGCTTATGACATCTATTCCCGGCTGCTCCGTGACAACATCATCTTTATCGGCACGCCGATTGATGACAACATCGCCAACCTGGTGATCGCCCAGATGCTGTTCCTGGCGCAGGAGGACCCGGAGAAAGACATCCAGCTCTACATCAATTCGCCAGGCGGGTCGATCACGGCGGGCATGGCGATTTACGACACCATGCAATACGTAAAGAACGACGTGACCACGATTTGCATCGGCCAGGCCGCTTCGATGGCGGCGTTGCTGCTTTCGGCGGGCGAAGCCAAAAAGCGGTTGGCGCTGCCGAATTCGCGCATCCTGATCCACCAGCCCTCGATGGGCGGTCTTTCCGGACAGGCGACCGACATTGACATTCATGCCCGCGAAATTCTGCGTATGCGCGAGATTACTAATCAGTTACTGGCCAAGCACAGCGGCCAGAAGCTGGATAAAGTGGAGAAGGACGTGGAGCGCGACTTCATCATGAACTCGCAGCAGGCGAAGGAATACGGAATCATTGACGATATCATCTATAAGACCAGGTAGAGGACAGCCTTAATATATGATCGGCAATTCGTTAAGCAATAATAATGTAGAGACGCGGCTTGACGCGTCTCAGCCCGAAGCAAGGAGCCAGCCGCGGCTAGGCCACCAGAAAAGGAGTAAGGCCGAGTGAAAACCAGATCGGGTTCGGAAGAGATGTTGCGCTGCTCGTTCTGCCACAAGTCGCAGGACGCGGTCGCGAAACTGATCTCGTCGCCAAGCGACTATCCCCGGGCATACATCTGTGACGAGTGCGTAGCGGTCTGCAATTCGATCCTCGAAGACGACCGCACCGCGACTCCTTCGGCTGCGGTTCCGAACCAACTGCCGAAGCCGCAGGAAGTGAAAACGTTCCTCGACGAGTACGTCATCGGACAAGAGCAGACCAAGAAGAAGCTGGCCGTCGCCGTCTACAACCATTACAAGCGCATTTACATGAATCGCCAGCGCACCGGCGATGGCGTCGAACTGACCAAGTCGAATATTCTGCTGATCGGGCCAACCGGAACCGGCAAAACGCTGCTGGCGCAAACCCTCGCCCGCATGCTCGATGTGCCGTTCGCGATCGTGGACGCGACCACGCTGACCGAGGCCGGATACGTCGGCGAAGATGTCGAGAACATCATCCTGAAACTTCTGCAGGCGGCCGAAGGCGACGTCAGCCGCACCCAGACCGGCATCATCTATATCGACGAGATTGACAAGATCGGGCGCAAGGACGAGAACCCCTCAATCACGCGCGACGTGTCGGGCGAAGGCGTGCAACAGGCGTTGCTCAAGATTCTCGAAGGCACGATCGCCAACGTTCCGCCGCAGGGTGGGCGCAAGCATCCGCATCAGGAATTCACGCCCGTCGATACCACAAACATCCTCTTCATTTGCGGCGGCGCCTTCGTCGGCCTGGAGAAAATTATTGGGCGGCGCATCGGCAAGAAGGCTCTGGGCTTCCGAATGGGAGAAGATACGGAAACCGAGGCGGGCATCGCCGCGCTGCGCAACTTTGAACTCGTCTCGGAAGCGCAGCCCGAGGACCTGATCAAGTTCGGCCTGATCCCTGAGTTTGTCGGGCGCCTGCCGGTGATGGGAGTGCTGCAGCAATTGGACGAAGACGCGCTGGTCGAAATTCTGACGCGCCCGAAAAATGCGATCGTGAAACAGTACCAGCGCCTGTTCGAGTTTGAAAATGTGCGGCTGAAGTTCAGCGACGACGCCAACCGGGCGATCGCGCGCCAGGCCATGGCACGTAAAGTCGGCGCCCGCGGCTTGCGCATGATTCTGGAAGAACTCATGCTGGAATTGATGTATAGTCTGCCCAGCCAGAAGAAAGTTAAGGAATTTGAAGTGACCCGCGAGATGGTGGAGAAACGAAACGTCTCGCTGGCCATGATCGAAAAAGCAGCTAGCTAGTTCAGGATGCAGGGTGCCCCATCCTGGCGTCGCGTCTTTTGCGACGCCAGGGTGGGATTAGAGTCCAGAGACGGGAGACCGAGTTGTCGAACCCAAAGGAAAAGTTCGAGAGCAAGAAACTGCCGATGATGCCCATTCGGGACGTGGTCATCTTTCCGTACATGATGACTCCGTTCGTGGTGGGCCGCGAGTCGAGCGTTCGCGCGCTCGAAGAAGCTCTGGCCAGCGATAAGAAGATATTTCTCGCGACGCAGCACGATGCCAGCATCGACGAGCCCAAGGCCGGAGACATCTTCCAGGTCGGCACCATCGTCAACATCGTGCAGAGCCTGAAGCTTCCCGACGGAAACATCAAAGTGCTGGTCGAAGGCATCGAGCGTGGCAAGATCCTCCAGGTCGTCGAGACCGAAGGCTATCTGCAGGCAACCGTGCGGGTCGCCCGTTATGCCACTGAGACGACGGCGCAGATTGAAGCGGGCATGCAGCGCGTCACCGGCATGTTCGAGCAATATGTAAAGCTTTGCCAGTCGCTGAACTACGAAACCATGATCGCGGCCGTGCGCATGGAAGATCCGGCGAAGCTGACCGACACTATCGCCGCCAACCTGCAACTCTCGATCGAAGAAAAGCAGGGCTTGCTCGAGATCTTCGATCCCGCTGAGCGCTTGAACCGCATAGGCGACGTGCTTGACGTGGAAATCGAAAAGCTCAACATGGACCGCACCATCCAGTCGCGTGTGAAGCGCCAGATGGAGAAGGCGCAAAAAGAGTATTACCTCAACGAAAAGATCAAAGCGATTCAAAAAGAACTCGGACGCGGCGAAAAGAGCGAATTCGACGAACTGAAGAAGAAGGTCGAATCCGCGGGCATGCCGAAGGAAGTTCGCGACAAGGCGATCCAGGAACTCAAGAAACTGGAAGCGATGCCGCCCATGTCAGCTGAGTCCACGGTTTCTCGCAACTATCTCGACTGGCTGCTGGCCGTGCCGTGGAAGAAGCGGTCGAAAGAGATCCGCAACATCACGCGCGCCGAAAAAACTCTGAACGAAGATCATTATGGCCTCGAGAAAATCAAGGAGCGCATTCTCGAATTTCTCGCCGTCCGCCAATTGGTAAAAAATCCGAAAGGCTCGATTCTTTGCTTCGTCGGACCTCCCGGCGTAGGCAAGACTTCGCTCGGAATGTCGATCGCCAAAGCCACCGGCCGCAAGTTCGTGCGTATGTCGCTCGGCGGCGTGCGCGATGAGGCGGAAATCCGCGGCCATCGCCGCACCTACATCGGCGCCCTGCCCGGCCAGATCATCCAGATGATGAAAAAGGCTGGCACCAAGAACCCGGTGTTCATGCTCGACGAAGTCGACAAAATGTCGATGGACTTCCGCGGCGACCCGTCGGCGGCGCTGCTCGAAGTTCTCGATCCCGAACAGAACTTCATGTTCGTCGATCATTACCTCGACGTCGAATACGACCTCTCCCAAGTCTTCTTCGTGGCCACGGCGAACGTGATTCACACCGTTCCGCCCGCCCTGCAGGATCGCATGGAAGTACTGCGCCTGCACGGCTACACGGAACCGGAAAAGGTCGAGATCGCGAAACAGTTCCTGGTAAAGAAGCAGATGCTGCAGGCAGGGTTGACGGAGAAGAACGTGCAGTTCTCCGACGACGCGATTCAGCAGATCATTCGCTCGTACACCCGCGAAGCCGGGGTGCGAAACCTGGAGCGGGAAATTGGCAACATCTGCCGCAAAGTGGCGCGCAAGGTGGTGAAAGAAGGCGCGAACTTCTCCGCTTCGATCCAGGCGGGAAAGATCGGCGACTACCTCGGCGTGATAAAGTTCCGCGACACCCTCGCCCACGAGAAGAGCGAAGTTGGCCTGGTGACGGGCCTGGCGTGGACCGAAGTGGGAGGGTCGATCCTCAGCACTGAGGCCTCGGCAGTGGATGGCAAAGGCAAGCTCACTTTAACCGGCCAGTTGGGCGACGTGATGCAGGAGTCGGCGCAGGCTGCCATGTCCTACATTCGCTCGCGGGCGGCGCGCCTCGGACTGCCCCGCGATTTCTACCGCACGCTCGATATTCATGTGCACGTCCCCGAAGGTGCGATTCCAAAAGATGGCCCGTCGGCAGGCATCACCATCGCAACCGCCCTGGCCAGCGCGCTAAGCCGGATTCCGGTGCGCCGCGATATCGCCATGACCGGCGAAATTACGCTCCGCGGCAAAGTCCTTCCCATCGGCGGACTGAAAGAAAAGCTCCTGGCCGCGCATCGCGCCGGATTATTCGAAGTGATCCTGCCGCAGGACAACGAAAAGGATGTTGCCGAGGTCCCAGAGAACCTGCGCACCGCGATGAAATTGCATTTCGTCGAAAATATGGACCAGGTGCTGGCCGTCGCCCTCGAAGGCCCGCTGCCGCAGATGTCATCGGACACCGAAACAACAATGGCTCCCATCGTGACGCCCCCCACACCGGAGATTCCCACGGCGCGGCAGTAGCCTAGAACGCCGCCGCGGTGGAATTTCACTCATGGCACCCCGCGTCTTTGGCGTTGCCCCGAGTCTGGCTTTCCCGTATCTTAGGGCCATGGACGTGCACCTTAATAATCCCGAAATAAAGGCGCAGATAGACCGTTGGGTAGCAGAAACCGGACGCGGCCCTGATGAACTGGTTGAGGACGCCATGGCTGGCTACTTCGAGGAGTTGGCCCAGACGCGGGAGACGCTCAACAACCGGTATGACGACTTAAAGAGTGGCAGGGTAAAGCCCATCCCCGGCGACGAGGTCTTTGCCCGCTTGCGTGAAAAGAGCGCGGCCCGCCGTTCCCAGTCAGGTTCCAGCCGTGATAAATGACCGGCTACGATTTCCACCCGGAAGCTGCCCTTGATCTTGACGAGATTTGGGAATTTATTGCCGAGGCTAATCTGGATGCCAACCTCGACGCCGCCGGCCGAGTGATCGCAGATATTTTGGCCGCCCTCGATAAGCTGCTGCCTCTCCCAAACCAGGGCCATAAAACGTCCAGACCTCGCCTCGCGGCCGCTGCGGTTTACCATGGCCCGCGAGTACCTGATTGCCTATGCGCCAGACGAAAGACCGTTGTGGGTTGTTGCGATATTGCACGGACGCCGCAACCCGCGCGTGATGGCTGCGATTTTACGGAGTAGAGAGTAACCTCCGCTTGAGAACTATCGGAAAAAGAAGGGCAACTCTACGGCCCTGCAATAGACTAGAGTGACGCCGCAGTGGAATCCCACTCATCGCAAAGTGCGCGATGATTGGGGCACCCGGCAGCAAGTCTGATCCAGCTCCACGATGCATATCGGATCAGCTAGAATTTACCCTCGGAACTGACCCACACCCATGAGCTTTGAACCGATTGAGAACTACGGGGTGATTGGCAATATGCGGTCGATTGCGCTCGTGGGTGTAAACGGTTCAATCGACTTTCTCTGCTACCCAAATTTCGATTCTCCCAGCGTGTTTGCCGCGCTGCTCGATGATGAGAGAGGTGGCTGTTTCCAGATTCAGCCGCAACTCAAAGAAAGGCGCGTACGGCAGCTGTATTTGCCAGACACGAACATTCTGCTCACACGATTTCTTGCCGAGGAGGGTGTGGCTGAGCTGACTGACTACATGCCCATTGGGGCCGACGGGGAGCAACCGAATGAGATTATCCGCACCCTGGCCGTTATCAGGGGCGAGGTCGATTTCAAGATGCGGTGCCAACCACGATTTAACTACGGTATGTGTGGGCACACTGTGAACATCGAAGATCGGTGCGCGATTTTTTCGCCGGCGAGCGATACCTGTCCACCGATGGCGCTGTACTCCACCAGTGTCCTGCGACAACAGTCCCAGGATGCAACCTCCGAGTTCAGCCTCCGCGCCGGCGAAAAGGCGACGTTTATCTTTGGTGGAGTTCGCCCCCGCGGACAGGAACCCGAGATGGAATTTGTAGAGCAGCGCTTCAAGGAGACAGCGAGCTTCTGGAAGGGATGGATCGCGAAATCAAAGTACAAGGGCCGGTGGCGCGAGATGGTCAACCGTTCCGCTCTAATGTTAAAGCTGCTGATCAGCCGGGAGCATGGATCCTTGATTGCAGCACCGACATTTTCCCTGCCGGAACAAATTGGCGGACCGCGCAATTGGGATTATCGCTTCACATGGTTGCGAGATGCGACATTCACGCTTTATGCGCTGATCCGATTGGGTTTTGTCGAAGAGGCTGAGGCATTCATCGACTGGCTGAAGGGGCGGCTCGGTGACGATGCGGAGCGGGGACCGCTGCAGGTGATGTACGGGATTGATGGCAGGCAGAAGCTCGATGAGCTGACGCTCGATCATCTGCAGGGGTATGAACATTCGCGGCCGGTGCGCATCGGAAACGCAGCCTATCAGCAGTTGCAGCTGGATATTTATGGCGAAATGATGGATTCCATCTATCTCGCAAACAAATACGGAGATCCCATTTCCTATGCCGGGTGGCAGGAAGTTCAGCGGATATTGGAGTGGCTGGGCAAGAACTGGCAACGGCCCGATGAAGGTATATGGGAGGTTCGTGGCGGCGCGCGAGAATTCCTGCACTCGCGTTTTATGTGCTGGGTGGCTTTCGACCGAGCCTTGCGGCTGGCGCAGAAACGCTCGCTTTCGGGGCCTCTCGATGCCTGGCAGCGCACCCGCGACGCGATACGACAGGACATCTTTACGAACTTCTGGGATGACGAACTGCAGTCGTTTGTGCAATCAAAGGGGACGAAAGACCTGGATGCGTCGGTCCTGCTAATGCCACTCATGCGGTTCATCAGCCCGGTCGATCCGATGTGGCGCTCGACTATGAAAGCGATTGAAGCACGATTAGTCGAAGATACCCTTGTCCGTCGCTACGAGGCGGAACGCACGCATGTGGACGGGCTTCCAGGCGGAGAGGGTAGCTTTACTGCATGCTCGTTTTGGTACATCGAATGCCTGGCGCGCGCTGGGGAGTTGGAAAAGGCTCAATTGTTGTTTGAGAAACTCTTGGGATACGCCAACCATCTTGGACTCTACTCGGAGCAAATTGGTTCAAGCGGGCAACATCTCGGCAACTTCCCACAGGCATTCACTCATCTGGCGTTGATTAGCACCGCAACGTATCTGGACAGGGTCCTTTCCGGCAAGGA
>WNEZ01008837.1_pt1 | contig 15223 bp, 11 predicted proteins | sample 5400521 | NCBI WGS metagenome assembly WNEZ01 (sample SAMN13153339, study PRJNA577476) | soil metagenome | isolation source: 120 cm saprolite under Douglas fir tree site 2 hole 1 replicate 1 | place: USA:California | collected 2015-04-18
GAAATAGATCACCGGTTACGGATTGTTAAGTTCGAACCCCTACAACCTGCCAGTGTAGCCTGTGCGGAACGACGGTCACCAGCCCTCTCGCGATTAGAAATCGATCGTCCGCCGCAATTTCAGCATTTTTCTCGAGGCCGGCGAAGGATGACGCTCGAAATTTCGGAATCGAACGGTGCGGCCAACCCGCCGACGCAGAAGAAGGTCTTGATAGTTGAGGATAATGACCTCAATATGAAGCTCTTCAACGATCTGCTCGTGGCGCACGGCTATGGTACATTGCAGACCAAGGACGGGGTCGAGGCGCTCTCGCTGATCCGCCTACACCATCCCGATCTAATCTTGATGGATATTCAGCTGCCCGAAGTATCGGGCCTTGAAGTGATGCAGTGGATCAAGAAAGACGACAAGCTGCGAATGATTCCGATTATCGCGGTGACCTCTTTTGCGATGAAAGGTGACGAGGAGAAGATCCGTGAAGGTGGTTGCGAAGCCTATATCTCAAAGCCGATCTCGGTAGCGAGCTTTCTGCGAACTGTCGAGAGGTTTCTCTCCTGAGACGAGCGCTTTTCCTTCTTTGGTGCGTGCGAACATCTGATGTCTGCCCGAGTGCTGGTTGTCGATGATGTCGAGGCCAACGTAAAGCTGCTCGAGGCCAAGCTTTCGAGCGAGTATTTCGATGTGCTGTCGGCGTATAGCGGACGTACCGCCTTAGAGATCGCCGACAGCGAATTGCCGGACGTCATTCTTCTCGACGTGATGATGCCCCGTATGGACGGTTTCGAGGTCTGCCGGCGGTTGAAGGCCAACCCGCGAACCGCCGACGTGCCGGTGGTCATGGTGACGGCATTGTCCGACGTCGCCAATCGTCTTCGCGGTCTTGAGGTCGGCGCCGATGATTTTCTGACCAAGCCGGTGAATGACATCGCCCTTTTCGCGCGCGTGCGTTCGCTCGCGCGGTTGAAGCGGATGATGGAGGAATGGCGGTTGCGCGAAGGGATCTGCGGTCGCTTCGCCGGCGGCGATACCGCTCGGGCCGAAGATGCCAGCCCTGCGCGGATCATCCTTATCGAGGAGGATCAGTTCGCAGCTGCCAGAATGGCCCAGATCTTGCGGCCGATCGCGCAACTGGCGACTTGCCAGAGTTGCCCTGAAGCGCAAGGGCTGCTGGACGGCGACACCGAGCTGATCATCGCCAGCCTGTCGACGCCGAGCGGTGATCCGCTGCGGCTGGTCACGCAGTGCCGGGCGAGCGAGACCTTCCGCCAGCTGCCGATCCTGCTGATCGCCGAGGAGACCGATCTCCTCCGTCTCGCCAAGGGCCTCGATCTTGGCGCCAATGACTATCTCATTCGGCCGGTGGATCGGAACGAGCTGCTTGCGCGCACCGGCACTCAGGTCCGCCGCAAGAGGCTGCAGGACCGGTTGCAACAAAACTATCAACGCAGCCTTTCGCTCGCTCTGACTGATGAACTAACCGGTCTCTACAACCGTCGATACCTTCTCGCGCACCTCGACGAATTAATCAATCGGGTCAACCATGACCGTATGAGTGCAGCAATCTTGCTGTTCGACATCGACCACTTTAAGCGGGTCAACGATACTTATGGCCATGCTGCGGGAGATGACGTGTTGCATGAACTTGCCGCACGCACGATTAACAGCGTACGCAGCGTTGATCTCGTGGCGCGATTGGGGGGCGAGGAATTTGTCGTGATTATGCCCGACACCGACATCGCTATCGCCAACACTGTTGCCGAGAGACTGCGCCAGGCGGTCGCCAGGGATCCGTTCATCGTCAGGGCAGGCGGCATGAAGGTGTCGGTCACAGTCAGCATCGGCGTTACCGCGGCCGCGGAAAGCGGCGATTGCCGCGATGGGCTGCTGAAGCGCGCTGATGACGCTCTTTACAGTGCCAAGACAGCCGGACGCAATCGCGTGGTCACCCGTTTGCCCGACTTGCCGCCGATCGCCTTGGCTTCCCTCGGCCAAAGAAATGACGAGATGACCAAGTCTTGAGGTGATTTGGTCAGGTCTGATCCGGCACGCGATGCTGAGCGGGTAAATTCGACCGTTTGCCGGAATCCACCTGCCGGAATCCATCTGCCGGAATCCGATCTGTCGGCACACGGCTCAGCCCGCCAGGCGCGGAAATTTCTCGGCCGCGATGCAAATCTTCGCCGCCGACATCCCGACATGGAGGTTCGGCGCGGCGTCACGCGCAACCGTCGAGATCGCACTCAACTGAAACCCCTGAAGCCTTTTGTTGGGGCCAGTGTGCAAGCCGCGCGAGCTCAAACAATTAGCGTCGCTCACATTCGCCCGATCCCACGGGCGGCGGACGCTCGTATGACGAGTTTATGACGGTGTCTGTCTACAAGGAATTAATTTGCCTGTGGGTCCCTTCGGCCAATGGGGGCCCGCTATAAATATAACCGCGAAAACGGTGCCGCTATCGGAGTAGTTCTCGGTGGGAAAGCTGTTATTTTTACCGGATATTTCCTCGTTTGAAGTAAAAAGAGCATTCTCTAACTCAGAGTTTTCGCTCGCTTATCAGCCGATGATCGAGCTGCACACCGGTCGAATTACGAGTTGCGAAGCGCTGCTGCGCTGGAATCATCCATTACGCGGCATGATCCTACCAAGACAGTTCCTGAATATTGCTGAAGAAATGGGGGTCATGCCGTGTCTTGGGAGGTGGGTATTGCGCGCGGCGCTTGCCCAGGCTGCAACTTGGCCGGACGGGATCCGAGTGGCCGTCAACATCTCTGCTGCCCAATTCCTCCTTGGCGATCTTCCTCAGGTCGTGCGGGAAGCCCTGGCCGCCACTGGGCTCGACCCCAGACGCCTCGAATTGGAAATTACCGAGACTATCCAGCCCTCACCGGATGACACCTTTTTGAGAACGCTGTACCAGCTACGCCGGCTCGGCGCGCGCCTTTCGATCGATGATTTCGGCATCGGCCATTCCTCGCTCCGTCGGCTGCGCGGCTTTGCCTTCGACAAGATCAAAATCGACCGGTCCTTTGTAAGCGGGTTTCCGGAACGAGCCGTTGACGCGGCCTTCGTTCGCGCGATCATTCGGCTCGGTGCCGAACTCGGCGTCACCACAACCGCCGAAGGCGCTGAAACCCGTTCTGAGGTCGCTGGCCTCAGAGCGGAGCGCTGCACGGAGGTACAGGGCTTCTTCTTCAGCCATGCGCTTCCGACCGCAGAGATCCGCGACTTCATCACCCTTGCTCAGCATCAGGGCATCCGGCACCCCGCTGGGGTCACGAGAGATGCGCTATCTTTGCGCCGATTGCGCACAGAACTTCGAGACCAAAGCCCGACTTGAGGTGAGTTCGGGCGGCCTCATCTGGGATCGGGATACTATTTAATCTTGGCTTCTTTGAATAAGACGTGCTTGCGGGCGACAGGGTCGAATTTTTTCAGCTCAAGCTTGCCGGTTTTGGTCCGCGGGTTCTTTTTCGTGACGTAGTAGAAGCCGGTATCGGCACTGCTGACCAGCTTTATCAGGACGGTATTTGTCTTGGCCATCGGGTCTCTCGAGTTCAGGGACGGCGTGGGTCGGAAAATAGCGATCCGCCGGCCCCTGTCAAGCCAGGCTCGGCCGGGGTGGTCGCCGCCGCGAGCGGCGGGGCGGTGGCCACGTGCGGGGTCGCCGAAATGGCGTGCACTGCCTGGCTGTAGAGCACCGGATCCGAGAGGAGTCGCTTAGCGACTTTGACGTCGATCTCATGATCGCCCTGCCGCGCCGGGCACGAGCGGCGCAGTTGAGACCAGGCGTTTTCGTCCAGTGATGCCCGCGATCTTGGTGTCAGCGGCGCCGAGACATTGGTGCGTTGCAAGGCAACCTGGATGGAATTGTCGTCATCCCCGAGATCGCTCGTGCACAGGGTCGGAACCACGCCGTGTTGGTGCAGAAAGTATCCGGATGGGGCGACCAGCTGGGCCCAGGTCAGCGTCAGCTCACCGTCGTTGGGCAGACGTAAAACGGTTTGCACGGTACCCTTTCCATAGGAGGCGCTGCCGACGACGACAGCACGTCCAACATCCTGAAGGGCTGCAGCGACGATCTCGGAAGACGATGCGGAACCGCCGTTGATTAGCACGACGGTCGGTATCTGCGGCGCCATGCTGTCGCCGGACGCTTCGAAGAACTGATGGCTTGCGGGGTGACGGCCGACGGTCGACACGATCGGCCCTTTCGAGATGAAGACATCCGAGAGGCTGACGGCCTGATCGAGCAGCCCGCCAGGATTGCCGCGCAGGTCGAGGACGATGCCGCGCAGACGCGGACCCATCTCACGCTCCAGCCGGCCGAGATCCTCGACGATCTGCTGCGTCGTGTTTTGGTTGAAGCTCGCAATCTGAAAAACCGCGATCTCGCCGTCTCGTGACACCGTCACGGTAGGGAGAATGACCAGCGCGCGTTGGATACGAAAGCTTCGCCTTTGACCGAGGCTGGGACGATACACGGTCACCTCAACCGGGCTTAGGATCGGGCCGCGAAGCGCGTGGATCACATCGCTCTGCGACCGACCGGCCGTCGCGGCCCCGTCGATCGCCACGAGCTTGTCATCGGGCCGTATGCCAGCGCGCTCTGCGGGACCACCCGAAGTGACCTGCGTGATCCGGAACTCCTCGCCGGATACGTCGAGGGTTACACCCACCCCGCCGAAGCCGTCGCGAATGGCGCGTTGATCTCGCGCGATTTCGGGTGGCGCGTAACGCGAAAAGCGGTCGAGCGCGCTGGTGATACCGTCGAATAGGGCCTTGTCGATCTGGTCTTCCGAAAGCGCGCCGAGGATCGGGGATGTTGCCCTGGCGCTCGCGACTAGCCGGCCGATCAATTCGCCCCAAGCGTGGGGGGCGTCACCGGTCGGGGTGGCAAAGGTGGCCACCTGTCGACCGTCATAGTTGACCGCGACTTGGGTCCCGCCTTCCGAGCCAGGGCTCTCCGTAACCGAAAACTTATTGTCAAGCCGGGAAAAGCGTGCAGCGGCGGCAAGAATGAGCTTTCGGCTCGAAACCGGTGAAATATAAAGGTCGGTAATCTCGTCGAGACCGCGAGCGAACAAGCGCGCCGTGGGGTCGTCGGGCAGCGATTGGTGCATGGTGCAGGCGGCGAGCAAGAAGACAAGCGAGAACCTGCTCGCCCGCGCGAGCACGGCGGCCGGACGCAACGGCAACGGCATCGACTCCAGAAGAGGAAGACCCGCGGATACCCCCCGCCGCGATGGGCCCGGCGATTCGCCGGCTATGCGAAACTTTCGCTCGAACGCGACGGTCACATTAGATCGCCGGCGCCTGGCAATCAACGCTGCCGGCGCGGGCGCCGGCGTGCAGACGGCTGCGCACGCGCGCCGATCCGCGTCTCCGCCGAGCGGCGAGGGGTGGCGGTACTCTCATCCTGTTCGATCCGGAAAACGATGCGGCCGCCGATCCCGTCCGCCTCGGTGAGCCGGACCAGCACCTCCTCGCCGATCCGGAAGACCCGACCCGTCCGCCGCCCGATCAGTCGTTGGGCCCTCGCATCGTGCTCGTAATAGTCGCTGGACAAGGTCGATATGGGCACGAGCCCCTGTGCTCCACTCTCCAACGTGGTGACGAACAACCCGAATTCGGTGACCCCGCTGATGCGGCCGGTGAAGATGCTGCCGATCGACCGAGCGAGAAGCGTTGCACGGTAGCGTTCAATCGCGGCGCGTTCGGCTGCGGCCGCGCGGCGCTCGGTCGCCGAGATGTGCTCCGCTATAGCGGTCAGCTCGTCTGGACGCGCGTCTGAGGGCAGGGTGTCTGGATCCGGGTCGGAACCGCGAGCACTGATGCCGGCAATCAGCGCTCGATGCACAATTAGGTCGGCGTAGCGGCGGATCGGCGAGGTGAAATGAGCATAGCGGCGCAGGGCAAGGCCGAAATGCCCGATATTGTTCAGGCTATAGACGGCCTGCGCCTGGCAGCGGAGGACCAGTTCGTTGACGAGAGCAGCTGCTGACGTTGCTGCAGCGTGACGCAGCACCCGATTGAACAGCTCCGGCTTCGGCGCTTGACCTTTCTCGAAACTGAGGCCGACGATGCCGGACTCGACGAGTAGCGCACGCAACTCCTCAACTTTCTCGGGGTCGGGCGCGTCGTGAATCCGGTACATGCAAGGTTGCCGGCGCGCCTCCAACTCCTCGGCGGCGGCGACGTTTGCCAGGATCATGAATTCCTCGATCAGCCGATGGCTATCGAGGCGGGCCACAGGGAGGATCGCGGCAGGCCGTCCTTCGGCATCGAGCACGACCCGGTTCTCGCCGATGTCCGAGGGCACCACGGCGGGAGCGGGTTATGGAGAGGGCCGCAAACGCGCCGTAGAGGGCTGACAACGCTTCCTGCGTTAGCTTCGAGACGCGCTCGGCGCCACCGTCCCGCATCGCCTGGATCTCTTCGTAAGTGAGCCGTGCGGTCGAGCGCATCATTCCGCGCTCGAAACGGTGTCGCCGTTTACGGCCGAAAGCGTCGATCCACAGATGGACGGCAAGACACGCGCGGTCGACGCCCGGCTTCGCGGTCGAGCGCGCTGCCGGGGCGCACATAATGGGCGACGTCGGCGATCGCCACGATCAGATGCCAGCCATCGCCATTTCCCGGGTCGGGATCGGGCTCGGCCCAGACCGCATCGTCAAAGTCCCGGGCATCGCTGCCATCGATGGTGACCAGCGCAATATCGCGGAGATCGGCCCGTCCGGACAAAGTCGCCGGCAACGCCGCCTCGGCTTCGGCGATCGCCGACGACGGGAATTCGGTGGGGATGTCATAAGTCGCGATCGCCAGGAGACTTATCACACCGGCGTCCGAGGAGTGTCCGAGCCGTTTGACGATGCGGGCTCGCGGGGAGCCGAGCCGCCCCGTCGGGAGTTGCTCGGCGGTGACCAATTCGCCGTCTTTGGCGCCCTCGGCGTCGCGCTTTGCCACCCGGTACTCGGCTCGGTCGCGCCGATCGGCCGACAAGACTGTGCCGCCGTCGAGACCGCGGTGAAAAACGCCCACGATCCGGGTGGTTACCGGGCCGAGCAAGCGGATGATCCGAGCCTCGATCTCGCCGCTCTCGCGCGGGATCAGGCGTGCTGCGGCGCGCCCACCGATCGGGAGGGGCTCGCTGAATCCGCTTTCGACCAGACGCAGGACCGGCGCCGGGTCCGGTCCCTGCCAAGCGAGTGGCCGCGCGAGCGGCACGCCGTCCTCGTCACTGCCGAACCGCTCGACGATGGTGACCTCGGGCACCGCCGCGCGATCATCGGGGGCCGACCCGAACGTGCGGGTAGTCTTGCGTTTCCCGACTGCAGACGGGCTTTCGCGAATATGGGCAAGCTCATCGGCCGCCGGCAGAAGCTTGCCCCGGCCCCGTCTGCCGGCAGCCCTCGAGCCTCGCTTTGCCATCTACGCCGGTGGCGCGCTCGATCGAGTTCCGGGTTTTCGCGTACCGGTTTTCTTTGTCGGGCCGGTCTTCTTTGTCGGGCCGGTCTTCTTTGTCGGGCCGGTCCTCTTCGTTACGCCGGTCTTCTTTGTTACGCCGGTCTTTTTTGCGGCGCCGGCCGCGGCGCGGGCTCGCGTATCGGCCACCCTCACAGCCCTCCGCGGGCTCGCTTTCGCCGGACCGGATCTGCCGGATTTGCGTAGCCGTCCCTTCGACTTCTTGCGCTGTGCAGCGAGCAGCGGCACGGCCTCTTCGAGAGAAAAAGTGTCCGGATCAGCGCTTCTCGGCAACGAAGCGATGAGCCCGTCATAGCCGACATAGGGGCCGTAGCGACCTCTGTACAGAGCAACGGCGCCGCCTTCGGGATGCTCACCGAGCTCGCGCAAGAGCTGTGGTCCGCGTCGTCCCGGTGTTGCTGGCTCGGCGAGCAGAACGACGGCACGGTTCAAGCCGATGATCAGCACGTCGTCATCGGCGGCAAGCGACTTGAAGGTCGCTCCATGCTTGATGTAGGCGCCGAAGCGTCCGATGCCGGCAAGGATAGTCTCGCCGGTCTCCGGGTGCCGTCCGAGCTCGCGCGGCAATCCGAGCAGCCGCAGGGCGGTGTCGAGATCGATATCGGCAGGCTTCAGCGATCGCGGCAGCGCCACCCGTTTCGGTTTAATCTCACCGTTGCCCGTACCGAGCTGGACGTAATGGCCATAGGGGCCCTTCCTGAGACTGATCGGCAGGCCGCTCGCCGGATCGATTCCGAGCGGGATGTCAGCGGCGGCGCTCTCTTCCGCCTCTCCCTCGATTGCGAGAGGCCGAGTGTAGCGGCAATTCGGGTAGTCGGAACAGCCGATGAATGCACCAAATTTACCGAGCTTGATGCTAAGCCTGCCGGCCCCGCAGCCCGGGCACAGGCGCGGATCGCGCCCGGAGCCGTCATCCGGGAAAAAATGCCGACCGAGCTCGGCATCGAGAGCGGCCAGCACCTGGGTAATCGTGAGTTCCTTCGTGCCGTCGACCGCAACCGAGAAATCTCGCCAGAAATTCCGCAGCACCTCCTTCCAATCGGTGCGTCCGCCCGACACGTCGTCGAGCTGGTTCTCGAGATCGGCGGTGAAATTGTACTCGACGTACCGCTCGAAGAAGCTCGTCAGAAAGGCGGTGACGAGCCGCCCGCGGTCCTCCGGCAGAAAGCGCCGTTTCTCCAGCCTGACGTAGGCGCGATCCTGCAACACCTGCAGGATCGAGGCATAGGTCGAGGGGCGGCCGATCCCAAGCTCCTCGAGCTTCTTGACAAGGCTCGCCTCGGTATAACGCGGCGGCGGTTGAGTGAAATGTTGCCTCGGTACGACCTCGCCGCGTGCGAGCCGCTCGCCCGGGCGCATGCCCGGCAAACGGGCCCCTTCGCCCTCCTCGTCGGCGGCATCATCGCGGTCCTCCTGGTAGAGCGCCAGAAACCCGTCGAAAATCACGATCGAGCCGTTAGCGCGCAAGCGAAGGCGAGCGGTGGCGTCGGCGATGTCGACGGTGACCTGCTCGAGGAGCGCCGATGCCATCTGGCTCGCGAGCGTCCGTTTCCAAATCAACTCGTAAAGCCGCAGCTGATCGCGGTCCAGACGATTGGCGATGTCAGCCGGCTTGCGTGCGAGATCGGTCGGTCGGATCGCCTCATGCGCCTCTTGGGCGTTCTTGGCCGGGCTGCGGTAGACGCGGGGCTGGTCCGGGACGTATTTCGGCCCGAAATCGGTGCCGATCAGTTGGCGGGCGGCGGTCGTCGCCTCGGCCGAAATCGCGACTCCGTCGGTCCGCATATAGGTGATCAAACCGACCGTCTCGCCTGCGAGATCAATACCCTCGTAGAGGCGCTGGGCGATCTGCATCGTGCGGCTGGCCGCCAACCCGAGCTTGCGCGATGCCTCTTGCTGCAAGGTCGAGGTAGTGAACGGCGGAAACGGGTTGCGGCGAACCTGGCGGCTGTCGATTTCGCTGACGGCAAAGCCTGGGGCGCGCAGGATGGCGTCGGCCGCAACGCGGGCCTTGGCCTCGGTGTCGAGATCGAAGCGGTCGAGGCGCTTGCCGTCGAGGTGGGTCAACCGTGCGGTGAAGATCTGTCCCGCCTCGGTCCTGAACTCGACCTCGATCGTCCAGTATTCGCGCGACTTGAACGCCTCGATCTCGGCTTCCCGCTCGCAGATCAGGCGTAGTGCTACGGATTGGACCCGGCCGGCCGAGCGGCTGCCCGGAAGCTTGCGCCAGAGCACCGGCGACAGCGTGAACCCGACGAGGTAATCGAGCGCCCGGCGGGCGAGATAAGCTTCGACGAGCTCGCGATCGATTTCGCGCGGCCGGCGAAACGCCTCGAGCACCGCGTTCTTCGTCACCTCGTTGAAGACGACCCGTTTTACGTCGAGATGCTTCAATGCCCGGCGGGATTTGAGCACCTCGTTAACATGCCAGGAGATCGCCTCGCCCTCCCGGTCTGGGTCAGTGGCGAGGAAAAGGTGGTCGGCGCCGCGAACCGCCTCAACGATCGTCTTGACGTGTTTTTCGGACTTGCCCTCCACCTCCCACAACATCGCAAAGTCCGAGTCGGGGAGCACCGAGCCGTCCTTGGCCGGCAGATCGCGGACATGACCGTAACTCGCTACGACTTTGTAATCGCTGCCGAGGTATTTGTTGATGGTTTTCGCTTTTGCCGGCGATTCGACGACGACGACTTTCATGAATCCGTTCGATCGAGGCGCCGGGGCGCGGAGAATTCTTAACTCAAGGAAACGAGATTGCCGGGGTGACGTTCGACCCGGCCGGCAAGTTCCAATTCGAGCAGCAATGTGGCGACAACAGCCGCTGACAATTGGCATTGGCGCACCAGTTCGTCAACCGCGACCGGTGTGGGTCCCAATTTTTCGAGTATCAGCTCGAGCACGTCCTCATCCCCTATCGGTTGGGCGACGCCCGGCGTCGGCCAGTGCGGCGCCGCCGGGATCGCAACCGCCGGGATCGGGCGAAGCGGCTCGATGCCGCGCAGCTGCGGTTCGAGCAGGGAGAGCACGTCCTCGGCGTTTTCGGTCAGCGTAGCGCCATGCCGCAACAGGTCGTTGCAGCCGCGCGAGCGCGGATCGAGCGGCGAACCCGGCACCGCAAAGACCTCGCGTCCCTGCTCGAGCGCGAATCGGGCCGTGATAAGCGAGCCCGAACGCGCCGCCGCCTCGACGATGATGACGCCGAGCGCCATCCCGGAAATGATCCGGTTGCGGCGCGGAAAATGGCGGGCCTGGGGTTCGGTCCCGAGCGGCAATTCGGCGACGACCGTACCCCGACTCGCCAAGGCGTCGTGGAGCCCGCGGTTCTCCTCGGGGTAGACGACATCGACACCGCCGGCGACGACGGCGACGCTGCCCGTCTCGAGGGCGCCCAGATGTGCGGCGGCGTCGATGCCGCGGGCAAGGCCGGAGATCACCACGAGCCCGCCGCGGCCGAGTGCGGCGGCGAGGTCGCGGGCAAAGCGCCGGCCGTTCGCCGACGCGTTGCGCGCACCGACCACGGCGATCATCGGCCGCTGCAACAGCTCGGCCTGGCCAAGCACGGTCAGGATCGGCGGGGCGTCCTCGATCATCGCGAGCGCGCTCGGATAAAGCGGCTCGCCCCAGCAGACGAGCCGCGCGCCGGCGCGATGCAGCGCGGCGAACTCGGCCTCGGCCTCGGCCCGGGTTACCGCGGTGACGGTTTTGGCGCGGTCACCGCGGCGGGCGAGACGGGGCAGAACATCGAGTGCTGCTCGCGCCGAACCGAAGCGGCGCAGCATGGCATAAAAGCTGATTGGCCCGATCGTCTCGGTCCGGCACAGCCGCAGCCAGTCGAGGCGCTCCTGCGGATCGAGCTCGCGTGTGGCCAGGACAACCTCAGCCTTTGTTGAGGGAAATTCGGTTTTCGGTGCCTGCCATCAGGCGCCGAATGTTGGCATGGTGTCGCAGGATGATTAACAGGGCGATACCGGCGATCATCAACGCCGTCCTCGCGTCGACGACGAAGGGAGCGACGATCGCGCCGGCGGCCGCGGCGACGAGGGCGGCGAGCGAGGAATAGTGGAACAGCAGGGCGGTGGCGAGCCAGACCAGGGCGGCGGCGAGCGCCACCGGCCAAGCGAGGGCGAGTAGGACGCCGAGTGCCGTCGCAACGCCTTTGCCGCCGCGCAAGCCGAGCCAGATCGGAAACATGTGGCCGAAAATCACGCAGCCGGCCGCGACGAGCGCCGCCTCCTCCCCCCAAACCCGCCCGATGACGACCGCCGCCCAGCCCTTGGCCAGGTCGAGCAACAGAGTGAGAGCGGCAAGGCCCTTGCTCCCGGTGCGCAGAACATTGCTAGCGCCGATGTTGCCGGACCCGATCCGGCGGATATCGCCGCGGCCGGAAACTCGGGTCAGCAACAGGCCGAACGGGATCGAGCCCAGAAGATAGCCGATGACGGCGGCGGCGAGCAGGGTCAACACCCGGGACTCCGCTCGCTCAGTCTCCCTGCTCTGTGGGAGAAAAGGCGAAAAAACCCCCGCTCCACACGCATAAATTCTTGATTAATCAAATACTTGTTGGGCAATTGGGACGCCGCTCGGACGGTTCTTGAGGAGACTTTGACGTTGCGCAGGACGCCGGCAGGGAAACCGGAGCTGCTCAACCTTCGGCATCGATCCTGACACACAGGATACACCAGGATCTTGCGCCGCCGTGGCAAAGTCCCGAGCCTTCATGGTGCTCAACCCTCGTGCAGGAAGATCGTGCGGCCATCGACGATCGTGCGCTGCACCCGGCCCCGGACGGAGCGCCCGTCGAACGGGGCGTTCTTCGATTTCGAGCGGAACTCGTCGGGGCAAATATGCCAGGCCAGATCCGGGTCGAAGAGAACGAGGTCGGCCGGTGCGTCGATGGCGAGACGGCCGACCGGGAGGCGCAGGATAGATGCCGGGTTTAGGGTCAGCCGCCGCAGCAACTCGAGCAGATCGAGATGCCGATTGTGGTAGAGCTCGAGCGAGAGCGGCAGCAAGGTCTCGAGCCCGACGATCCCGTATGCCGCCGAGCTGAACGGCAGGCGCTTTGAATCCTGGTCCCACGGAGCGTGGTCGCTGGCGATCGCGTCGATCGTACCGTCGCGCAGCCCCTCAATCACCGCGCGCCGGTCCCGTTCGCTGCGTAATGGCGGGGAGAGCTTGGCGAACGTCCGGTAGTCGCCGATCGCCGTCTCGTTGAGCGCGAAATAAGGGGGTGCCGTGTCGCAGGTCACCGGCAGGCCCTGCACCTTCGCGTGTCGTATCGCCTCGATCGCGGCGGCCGTCGACACATGGGCGATGTGGTAGCGGGCACCGGTGATCTCGACGAGCCGCAGATCGCGCTCGACCATGATGATTTCGGCCGCGGGGGTGATCGCCGCGAGGCCGAGCCGTGTGGCGATCTCGCCCTCGCTGACCTCGCCCGCGCCGGCGAGGCTCGGCTCTTCCGGATGCTGGAGCACCAACAGATCAAAGCTGCGGGCATAGGCCAGCACCCGGCGCATCACGAGCGCGTCGGCGACCGCCTTGACGCCGTCGGTGAAGCCGAGGGCCCCATTCGCTGCGAGCAGACCCATCTCGGTCAGCTCATGCCCCTTGAGCCCCTTGGTCGCCGCCGCATAGGTGTGGACCTTGGCGAGCTTGACCTCGCGCGCCCGGCGGGCGAGGAACTCGACGACCGAGACATCGTCGACCGGCGGCTCGGTGTTCGGCAGGGCGACCATGGTCGTCACCCCGCCGGCGGCGGCGGCGCGGCCGCCGCTCTCGATCGATTCCATGTGCTCGGCACCGGGCTCGCGCAATTGCACGCGCATGTCGACGAGCCCAGGTGCCAGGCACAGGCCTTCGGCCATCACTGTATCGGCGTCCCGTGCCGCGGCCGAGAGATCGCCGCCGATTGCGGCGATCCGTTCGCCCTCGACGAAGAGATCGCCCGTGGCGTCGAGCCCGCTTGCGGGATCGAGCAGCCGGGCATGGCGGATGAGAAGACGGGTCATGCGATCGTGCGCGCTTCGAGACGCGCCCCGGGGGCGCTCCTCAGCATGAGGGTAGTCTTTGATGGCATTAACGGAATTCCTCATTCTGAGGAAGCCGCGCAGCGGCTGTCTCGAAGGACGCACAGCGTTGATCCGAGAAAATCATTTCGTCGCGTCCAGCCACGGCGGGGTCGGGAGCTCGCGCGACTTCAGGAATTGTGGGTTGAAGAGCTTCGATTGGTAGCGGGTGCCGGAATCGGCGAGGATCGTCACGATCGTGTGCCCGGGTCCGAGCTCGCGCGCCAAGCGGACCGCGCCGCAGACATTGATCCCGGTCGACCCGCCGAGGACCAGCCCCTCCTCGGTGACTAGATCGAACAGCACCGGCAGCATTTCTGCATCGGTGATCTGGTATTGCCCATCGGGCGCGAAACCCGCGAGGTTGCCGGTTTCATGGTTGTTGCCGATGCCCTCGGTGATCGAATTGCCTTCGGGCTTCCACTCGTGGCGCGCATACCAGCTGTAAATGCCCGAGCCCATGCAGTCGGAGAGATAGATCTGGACCTTGGGCTTGCGTTCCTTGAGTGCGATCCCGACACCGGAGAGGGTGCCGCCGGTGCCGACCGAGCAGGTGAAACCGTCGACCTTGCCGTCGGTCTCTTCCCAGATCTCGGGGCCGGTCGTCTCGTAATGGCCGCGCCGGTTGGCGAGATTGTCGAATTGGTTGGCCCAGATCGCACCATTCGGCTCGCTCGCCGCGATTTCCTCGGCGAGCTGTCCGGAATAGCGCGCGTAATGCATCGGATTGGCGTAGGGGACCGCGGGAACGAGTCGCAGATCGACGCCGCCCAGGAGGAGCATGTCCTTCTTCTCCTGGCTCTGCGTCTCGGGCATGACGATGACGGTGCGGTAGCCGCGGGCATTGCCGACGAGTGCGAGGCCGATGCCGGTATTCCCGGCGGTGCCTTCGACGATGACCCCGCCCGGGCGCAGCTGGCCGCGCTCCTCGGCATCCTTGATGATATAGAGTGCCGCCCGGTCCTTGACCGAACCCCCGGGATTGAGGAACTCGGCCTTGCCGAGGATCGTGCACCCGGTCTCCTCGGAGGCGCGCCGCAATTTGATCAGCGGCGTGTTGCCGACTGTGCCGATAAAGCCGTCGCGGATCTTCATGCCACTCTCCGTACCCCAAGCGCCCGATGCAACACTATCGGCGGCAGCAGAGCGGACGCAAGCCCAGGTAAGGGGGTCCTCGGCACGGAGTTACGATCTTCCGCGAGCTGAGCCGGGCCTCTACGCACAAAAAGCAACCCGACGACTCCGTTCCAGCGTATGGTTTCGCTTTCGGATGCTGCGAGGCGCGCGCGATGGTAGCGGCATCGGCACAGCAGACGGTCGCCGAACGCGGGATCGGCGTTCAGAACATCGGCGATGGTAACACCATTATCGTGTATGCTGGCTTGGCCGAACTCAGTCTGGTCCGCAAACATGCGCGCAAGGCTGAGCCAAAAACCGACCTCCAGTTGCTTCGCGTCGATCTCCGCGCAACCACCTTGGTCGGACGGGAAGCCGAACGGTCGGCACTGAAGGCATGGCTCACCTCGAACCGGCCTGTGTCCGTGCGGTGCATCACCGGCCGGGCCGGGGTGGGCAAGACCAGGCTCGCCCTCGAATTGTGCGAGCACGCGGAGCAAGCCGGCCGGACCGCCGGGTTTGCGCAATACGGCCAGTTCCCGGAGTTCGTAAAGCGC
>WNEZ01002702.1_pt1 | contig 15221 bp, 13 predicted proteins | sample 5400521 | NCBI WGS metagenome assembly WNEZ01 (sample SAMN13153339, study PRJNA577476) | soil metagenome | isolation source: 120 cm saprolite under Douglas fir tree site 2 hole 1 replicate 1 | place: USA:California | collected 2015-04-18
GTATGTGTCCGGACCGATGGAAGTGGAGTCCAGCGCAGGAAGCATTTGCCTGACGCGCGTAGCGGGAACGGTGCGTGCGGCGACGGCGGGCGGGACGATCACGGCGTGGATTAATCCGGACGCGCCTTCCGCTGGTTGCACGGTGCACTTGCCGGGATTGTCGCAACTGACTTCCGGAAATGGCGACATCGTGGTGTTTTTGCCGCGCAACCTGGCAGCCGATATCGATGCGGTGGTGGAATCCGGCGGCGGGCGGCGCATTGAAGCGGACCCGGCACTAGCACTGCAAATTCAGGAACGCGGAAATGGGCCGGTGCATGCGATGGGCGCCCTGAATGGTGGCGGGCCTCCGTTGAAGCTGCGGACGACAGCGGGAAAAATCCGGCTGCAATTCCTGGATTCGGAGACTGCTTTGCGCCAGTCACTGATCCAGGAGCAAAAAGAGCGGCTGATGGACGGCTTGAATTCAGCGCAATTCACTCCCACGGGATTTGAGAAGCCGCAATCGTGGAATGCACCGGAGCCTGTGGGTGGAGCGGAGGACCGCGGCGATTGGATCGATCGTTGGCTGAATACGCTCGAGACCACTTTCCTGGGAGGCATTCGCGAAGATCCCGACGAGTTGCAGAAGCACTTGGTTTCGGCTCCGCCGCCGGCGTACCCGGAAATTGCGCGGCGGGCTGGAGTGCAAGGGATTGTGCGGCTGCAAGTGCACGCGACGAAAGACGGGCGCATCGAAGTGGACAAGATCCTTAGCGGGTCGCCGACGCTGGCGGACGCCGCGATTGCGGCTGTGAAGAAGTGGCGGGTCAGGCCGTTTTCAACCGGGGGCAGGCCGGTGGACGTGATCTCGACAGTTACATTTAATTTTCAATTGCATTAGGAGCGGGCGCCGTTGGGCGCCGCAAACGAGTTTCGTTCTGGTCTTCGATTCTGGAAGCTGATTCTGGAATGCCGGTCCTCGAAGGAGGTAGAACGTTATGCTCCGCCGCTCTATTAGTTTTGCCGCACTGTTTATCCTAGTGTTGGCCGCAGCTTTGGCTCCGGCTGGCCTGGCCATCACCAAAGAATTCAATCAAACCTATCCGCTGCAGCCGGGCGGTTCCTTTGAGCTGCAGAACGTCAATGGCACGGTGGATGTGCAGGGCTGGGACCGCGACACCATCGAGATTCACGCGGTGAAGACGGCGAAACACAAGGAGTCGGACCTGGACCTTGTGTCCATCGATGTGGACGCCAAGCCGGGCGTGGTCTCGGTGGCGACGCGCTACCCACAGAATGAAGGAGTGGAAGTGGCCGTAGAATATACGGTGCGCGTGCCGCATTACGCGCACGTGGAGCATCTGGGCACGGTAAACGGGACGCTGCGCGTGTCAGGAATCGAGCGGGTGGAAGACTTGCGAACGGTGAACGGAAACATTGAAGTATTTGAAGGCGGTGGCTCGGTGCACGCGCGCACCACGAACGGCAATGTGCATTTGGAGCTTTTGCACGTTCAAGACAAGGACGGGGCAATTGCCGAAACGACGAATGGTTCGTTGCTGCTGGCAGTCCCCGCCGATACGCATGCCGATCTTGAGGCTCGGTGTCTGAATGGAAATTTCTTCTCGGAGCTGCCGGTGGCTTTCGAGAGTACGCTGAAGCCACGCGAGATGCACGGGAGATTGGGCCGTGGTGGCGCGCCGATCCGGCTGCACACGGTGAACGGAGGGATTCGTTTGGTGGCTTTGCGGTCGACGGTTTAGCGCGGCGTGCGTCTAAGGAAGCAAGCAGTCACAAGACAAAGAGGAGAATCACGACCATGAAGAAGAATATTTTGTGGGTCAGTGGGGGCATTGCTTCGCTCGGCATCGCGCTGCTTGTGTTGCCGAGCCGCTCGGCGGCGCTTCAAGAGCAGGACGAGACTTCACCAGAGGTCAAGGTGGAACGTCTTCCTAAAGTGCGTGAGTTGAAGCGAATTCAAGTTGATGGGGACCGCGCGTTGCAAGATGTGGGGCGAGCGCTGGAGCAATCTGAAGGTGTTTTGGCGAGTGTGCGGGAGATGTCCGATCCGGAGATCGACCAAATTGCCATTTTTGACGGGGCAGAAGGACCAAGTTGGCTGGGCGTCGAGACGCAAGAAGTTACCGCGGAGAATGCGAAGGAGTTGAAGCTGCCGGCGGAGCGCGGAGTAGTTGTGGCGGACGTGACGAAGGACAGTCCTGCGGCCAAAGCTGGGCTGAAGGAGAAGGACGTCATCACCGAGGTGAATGGGCAGCGCGTGGAAGGCGCAGCGCAGTTTCGAAGAATAATCCACGAGATTCCAGCAGGGCGGGCGGCGCAGCTTACTGTGTGGCGTGATGGACGAGCGCAAACGCTGAGCGCGACGCTGGGCAAAGCTGAGGAGCGCCACGATAAGTGGATGGGTGCGACACCGGGAGCCTTTGCGTTTCGCATGCCGGAGGTGCAGATTCCGGAGATGCCGTCGATTGACTTGGGCGGCGAGATGAGCGTACTGGCGGGCGGGCGTCCCCGGCTGGGAATCGATGCCGAGGACATTGGCGGGCAACTGGGCTCATTCTTCGGCGCTCCGGACGGCGAAGGAATCCTGGTGCGCAGCGTGAACAGCGGGTCGCCGGCGGAGAAAGCCGGGATGAAGGCGGGAGACGTGATCACCAGCTTCAACGGCGAGCGCGTACGCAGCCTGGGGGACCTGCGGCAAAAACTGGCGTCGCAGAACGACGCCAAGGCCGCGAAGATTGGCGCGCTGCGAAACAGGAGCGAGGTGACTCTTTCCGTGGAGTTGCCGGAGCGAACGCCGAAACAGCACAGAATTATGCAGCGCACGAATATTTAGCTGCTGCGCTCAACCGTGCCCGCGCTGCCTGCAAGGGCTGGAAGCGGTTCCCTTGGAGAGGGTCCGGGCGTTCCTGCCCGGACCTTTTTTGTGCTGGTCAATTGCTGGAGCGACGGCTGTGCTTTCTTGCCAGGCGAAGCGGTCTACTGATGGCTTCCACGAGCGCGCTGCGATTTCCTTCTTTTCCCGGACTCCAGTCTTCCTCGGTGGGAGACAGCGAGAGGCGCAGCAGGTAGGCCGCACCGGGGAGCAAGCCGCCGCGCATCTTAGTGCGAAAGGCAGCGCGCTGTAGTATTCCGAGGGTGTAAGGCTCGTGGGAGGCGAGGCGGCTTTCGATCTGCTCCCCAAGTTTTGCGACGGTGCGGTCGGATCGCACATCGGCTTCAACTTGCTCAGGCAGTTCGGCACCGAGCACGTGCGAAGCAAGGTGCAGGCCCAAGCGCAAGATTCGCTCCGCACCGACCTCGCGGGCTGCTGCCAGAGCGCGGTCCCAATCCGGCGCTTGTCTTGCAATCAGCGCCGCTACATCGGCAATCCACATGAGGCGTCTCCAAAAATGCTTGGCGCCGTGCACGCAAATGAGGACCAGCTCGTCCTCCAGCGAGAGCGTCGGAACATCACGAGCGTCGACTGCGACGGCCGCTCGGCGCTGAAATATTTTCTCGATCTGCAGCGGTCGTGGATGATAACGGAACGTGCGTTCGGTGTGAAATTCCAAGAGAAGCTGCGTGCCGGATTTTCGGAAAGCGTATTCGCCTGGAATTTTCTTTGCGTCGATGGCCGTCAGCGGAACTCGCGGGCCGTAGTCGAGGTCGAGCATGGCTTGTGTCGCGCGGCGAATCTGTGCTTGGCGAACGACGAGATCAAGGTCGGAATATTGACGCATGCCCGGGTCACCATAGCAGCGAACGGAAAGCGCGGGGCCTTTGGTCACCAAAGTTTCGATACCAGCTTCAGCAAGACGCTCCAGCAAGCGAAATAGCTCAGCGGTCATCTGCAGGCTGCACGCGGTATACGCGCGGCGTGATTCGAGCAATCTGTCGCGAATGTCCGGAGGCACCAACACGAGGTCTAGATTCAGTACGCGTTCAGCGAGAAGCGGCATTACGCCATGACTTTCGGCGTCCTGCAGCAAGACCAGCCAGTCGACAGAATCTTGCAAGAAATCAGCAAGATGGTCGGCATTTGCTTGAGGCGCGGCGCATTCGAGCAGGACCAGCCATTCTGCTGACTGACGATGTTCGTGCGTCGTTAAAGTTTTCAGCAGCGTCTCCATGGATACCGCGAGTTAGTCGACGAGATCGCTTTGGCAGCGGCTAAGGGCAACAGTGCGGCTCAGAATCCAAACAGCCTGCAGCCGGACTCAGCCTCTCATTGTGCCGGAGTGGGCGAGATCGCAGGCAGCGTCATGGGTTCCCTTGCGCCCTGGATGTGGACCAGTGTCTCCCATCGCGGCTTCCTGGATAGCAGATTGCGGGACGGTATCCCTGTCTTGGCGAAAGATTTTTCGCAATCCTGGGAGGATGGTCCGCGCATGTTGCCTTCCATGTATGCCAGGCCGGGGCAACGAGTGCAGCCCACAACATGAACGCACTGAGAGCAACTTGGCAAGTCACGAGTCCTGATAGAGCGAACCTCATTCAATTGGTCGGAATGGCGCCAAATATCCAGAAATGGTGTACGCCTGACATTTCCGCTAGGCAGGGGAAACTGTACGCAAGGATAGACGTCGCCATAGGGCGAAACGTAGCAGGCGCTGTGCCCGGCGCTACACGGCAGACCGTCCAGATCATCCTCATCCGCCTGCTTCGGAGGGGCGCAGAATTCCTCCACATCACCCACCAGAGCTTCATCGCGGAACACTTTTCGCAGCGAGTCCTGATTAATATTCAGGCTCAAAATCGACCTGTCTCCGTCCATTCTCGGCGTGATTGTAGGATCAATCGTAAACGCGACGCCCAGATCGGCGGCCAATGCCTTGACGCCAGGGTAGTCTTGGATGTTCTGAAGCATTAGGACGTTGGCAATGATGACTTTCAAGCCTTGCGCTCTGAGAAACCGAATGGCATCCACGGATCGCTTTAGCGAGCCGGGAACTTTGGTAATGGCATCGTGAATCACCGGGCGGTGCGAGTAGATACTGATTTGAATCGAGTCAACACCGAGAGACCTGATGCGGTCCGCCTGGCGCTCGCGAATCAAGATCGCGTTGGTCTTGAGCTTAACGCAGAAGAGCAATGCGCGAGCGTACTCAAGGATGTCGAAAAAGTCTTTTCGCAGCAGTATCTCGCCACCACTCATGGTGAGAAAGAAAACCCCGGCTTCGGCCAGCTGGTCAAGAAGACTCCGGATTTCCGGCGTCGTCATCTCGCCATGGTCATCGTGGTCGAGATAACAATGGACGCAGCGTTCGTTGCAGCGGTACGTCAAGTCTAGCTGCACGCTAAGCGGAATCCCCAATCGGAGCGCCTTGGCATTCATCTCCTGCATCAATGCGCTCATTGCTGCTCCTTGCCGGCAGGCGCATTCTGGAACGGCTTGTCGGAGAGCAGGAATATACCGTGTTCCGCAAGTGCTTCAGCTAGCGCCTCTGCATCCCGCAAGGCTTCGGCTAGCTCGACGTCAAACTCCTGACAAATCCTTTGCTCCACGATATCGTCCAGCGTGGTCAGACCGTCGGCCGCCTCCCAAATGACGGTCGCCACCTCATTCAAGGAGAACAGAGTGGAATCCCGCCCCGACATGATCATCATCTCGTTGCCAAGGCGGCGAGCTGCAATCTCGGAGCTCCGCGCCACGTACCGGTGGTTATTCACGCAATCAACTCCCACACACTGGTGTCCGGCACGAACGTAAGGCGGTAAACCGGCACGCGGCTGACGAATTGGCAGGCAGACGCAAACACCAACCTGACCAACTCCGCGTCCTCTGCAAAAAAAAGAATATTTGCGAGCAGTGCGCGGCCTGCTTCGGCGTGGGCAAGAGGCTCGATGCGGTTTTCCGGACCTTTGGCCAGCAGATACAAAGCGGCAATCGGCGCGCAGATATTGTCACCCACCTTGGCCAGCTCTCCCGTAAAGGGCGTACCGAAGGCAGAGTATCCGCCATCCCGCTCCCGCACGTAAGAGATCTCATCTGTGAGCAGCGTGGCATTTCCTGGCGCCAGTCTTGCCATGGTCGTTTTACCGGCACCAGACACGCCCGCGAATAGGAACGCTTTTCCGTTGCGCACCGCGCTAGCCGCGTGCACGAGGAAGCCTCCTTGCTTCGAGAGAACCAGAGTGTGTACGATGCGCAGTATCGAGTCGATGGAGTAAGGGTTAGCGGATTGCCAAATATTGCCACTTTTGGAGGCTGAATCCCATTCGGCGTGAAAGTCACCACGTTTCAGCGACCATCGCCCTGATCGCTGGAGCACGCTCACATCGTCGTCTGCTCCGACGTCACCCGGGGGAGTCAAATCCACATCAAACTCGAACTCCGCATAACTTCTGTGCTTAACGAAACCTGCATAGCGCTTTTCCAGCAGATGCAAGAAGGTTGAGTCGCCCGTTCGCACCCGCACGGGAACGTCGCCGATTTCGATGACGATGTCACGGTCAAGCGTGGTCGTCAGCTCTGACACAGGGCCTCTTGCTCGCAAGGACGACGCCGACTCGCGCGGAGACGCGAGAGGATTCCGGCCGCCCGTCCAGAGCGAGAAACCAGCATTGCCACAGTTCGCGCGCCGAAACCGAGCCGCCTGAGAGGCTGGATCCACTCCCCGCCGCGAAGGATGCCAGACACCTTTCCGAGCAGCTGAGCAGGGCTGATGGGGGCATCCTGCGACGGGAGCGCGTCGCCTCGGGTGATTAAGCTCGGAGCTTCCAGATCATCTGTCTTGAAGACGACGCGGTGCGCGATAAGCCTGCCATGGCAAACGAAAAGCACGATATCGCCCGGATAGATTTGCTCCATCTGCTGCCGGCGAATCAATAGCAGATCGCCCGACCACACCGAAGGAAGCATGCTGAACCCGGTGACTCGCAAACGCAGGCTGCCGAAGAGTCGCAGCGTTTTCTCCGCCAGTTCGCATTTCGCGGCATGCGCCATTTCACGCGTGGCAGGGTCGGGAGGGATCGAGTGCCCCCTCACCCTCGCACCTTCGTGATGCGGTCGCGAAACGCTGTACTCGACGAGAGAAGCCGCATGTGAAACGCCGCCTATCCGCGTGAACTAGGAGCTCTTTCTATTGTGCCGGCACGAGGCCTGCGTGTCGTTGATTTTACCGCACGACAAGGCCATGGTCTCGAACACCCGCTCATGCAGAAATGCAGGTTTTTGGTAGGGCCTCTTCCTCTTCTCGCTTGGTTTTTCAGCAGCCGCATCTCTCGAATTGTGATTGGCTTGCTCGTGCATATGCGTTTCAGTTTAACCCCGATTGCGTTGCTTTCACAGCGCAACCAACGCCAGCGATTCCGTTACAACGGAGGGCAGTCGTCGAATTCTTAAGAATGGAGAAGTAGATACTTGAAGCCTGCCCAGCGCCGCTTACGTTATCGATTACAATCCCGCTGGTGCCGCCTCTTTCGGGCAGCGCGGCGGCAACCGCGGCCGGGAATGTGAAAGGGGTCGCGGTGGGCACGGAGACAGACATGACGCAACCAAATGCGGCGCATGCTGCCGGGCTGCCAGAAGCCTGCACGCTGAAGAACATCCAGTCGGTCGTGCCGTTCAAGATCTCGGTCACCGGGGAACATGTTGTCACGGCCGTAGCTAGGAGGAGGGTGCCGGCGTCCACAACGGCCATGGTGCCGTTACTGTTGAAGGAAATACGCTTCAGTACCGGTTGATTGTCAGCAGCAAGTGCACTGGACGGGCCTGAATTCGGGCCGCTGTTCCCGCAAACATACAGGTGGCCTGTCGCCACATTGGAAAAATAAGCGTCATCAAAAGCGCCGTCGTGCAGATTGAACCTTCTGCCAGTTCCCACATCGAGTCGCGTAACACTCGCGGCGCTCAAAGCCGTATCGGCCTGCACCACATTTGCGCCACCCAATATGGCGTTGGTATGGTTGCGGGTGAACGAAAAAACCCTGCCTTGGGTGGAATCCACGATGGGCGCGTCCGTAATGCTGCCAGCGTTGCCGCTGACGGCGACGCTTGTGGAACCCAAGCAAGGCGGAACCACCCCTATTCCTGCACACGCACCAACAGTACTGCCTACTTCCCTGACGTAGCTAAGAGTTCCGTCCACATCATTCACAAAAATGTTTCCCGAGGTGTTGTCCACTACCGGCCCAGTAAGCACGTGGCCACCGCGTACCGCAATCGGCCAGCCACCCGTGGTCACTTCGGCCGGCGCGCCGAAGAACACGCCGGTGAACCTATGGAGATTGCCGCTATCATCGCCGACATAGAGATTGTCCGTGTCGAAGTCATAGAAGGGTTCGGAGCTGGTACTGCCGCTGGCGTTGCCGAAAACCAGACTGAGCAGACAAGATGTCGCCGTGGCTTTACAAGTGACATAATTTGCGCCTGTCGTGACGCTGGTGGTGACAAGCACTGGTGCCCCCACTGTGCCACCATCGCCCGGTTCCCATCGCAGTATGTGCAGGACTCCTGTCCCACCACCTCCGCCCTCCATGTAGGCCACCTGCGTGCCGTCAAAGGACAGCGTAGGAGAAGTCAAGGTACCGGAGATACCGATGTTGGTCTGGGTGCGATAGGCAAACAAGACCGAGGGCCCAGTGCTGCAAATTCCACCCGCACCCGCATAAAGATTGTTAAAACCAACGATGTTCAGCGATGTGTTACCGGTTAGGCTGGTATTGAAAACGATGTAGTCGTTCGCGCAACTGGGAGCGGCGTTGATATCGAACGTAAACTTCGCAGGGGACATACCCTCGCCGACCGTAGCGCCAGGGCCTAACGAGATGCCCCAATCTCTTTGCAATCCATCGCCGGCGTCATTCACGTGATGACGATGCCCGAATTCGGAAGAGAACGCGCCTTCCTTGTCCGGTATCTCCGCACGGACGTTGCGACGGAACCATTGGTGCCAAAAACGGTGCCGTTGCTGGTTTTGCAGCGCCTGTCCCAAAGTACCCGAACTCGAATAAATCAGGTGTCGATGGCTCCAGTCTTGGGGCAGTGGGATCCTGTAGCGAAAGGGACCTGGGGAATTGGGAGCCTGACCCTGCAAAACCATCGCCACCGCCGCCAAACCAACTAAGGCGATACCAAATCGAACGGCTCTCCGGTTCGACAGCTTCATGTTTTCTCCATGAGCTATTAGACTGTGGAACGATTATAGCGCGCGTTCCAAATCGGGAAAGTGAAATTGTAGCCGTTCGCGTCAAATGCTATATTTACTTTTTATTAAATCAATAAGTAAATATCCTAATTTGCGTGGGAAAATCTTGAGCTGTGCCGGCCTCTTTACATAACGCCGGATACGTTCAGGACTTCTTCTTCCTTAGTTTGGTGTCGATGCCCGGGGAGATCTCCTGCAACGCTTCCAGTCCCTGCTTGGCTTGCTGACCATAGGGACCGTTGGGGTCCAGTTCGACGGCTTTTTGGTAGGCCTCCACAGTGCCTGGTTGCACTATGACTTCCAACTTGCTGCCGACCTGTTTGTAATCCATGGAGCCGACTAGCGCGGCACCGAGCAGATACCAGGCTTGCGCGCTCTTGGGATCCAGTTCGGTTGCTTTCTTTAACGGCTCGACGGCTTCCTTCATTTTTCCCACGTTGTAGAGGGTGATGCCGCCGTTGCGATAGGCCTGCGCCGCATTTGTGGGATCCAATTCCGCGCTCTTTTTGTAGGCATCCATAGCTTCAGGAATCTTGCCGGCGCGGCCGTAAATGCCGCCCAAATTGTTGTAGTAGGCGGCGGTGGACTTCAGCTCAATGGCTTGCTTGTAAGCGTTGGCGGCATCCTCGGCGCGGCCGTCGGCGTCGTAGGCGTCCCCGAGACGCGCCCAGATAAGATTAAGATTGGCGTCCTTTTCGCCGGCTGCGGCTTTTGCCGCTTCAAGCTCCGTCACGGCTTTGTCGGACAGATCCTTCATTTCCTGTTTTTTCGCGTCGCGCTGATCCGCGGGAGCCTTGGCCAGGTCTGTCTTGGCCTGACTTGCCTGGTTGAGGAACCCAACGCCCGCCTCGTAGTGCGCCTTCATTCCCTGAAATTTTTGCTGCTCCTCGTCTCGCTTCTTGGCCTGTTCTTGTACCGCCGCGCCCTGTTTTGCAAGTATTTCTTTGAAATTTGCATCGGCCTTTGCGTCTTCGCCACCCTGTACCCGGACCTTGGCCATCTGATACGGCGGTTGCTTGTCGTTCGGCGGAGGAAAGGATATGACCGTGACGTCGTAGACGCCAGGCCGCAGACTCCGAATGTTGTATCTGCCGTCATTCTCGGTCTTCGCCTCCTGCTTTACGCCTTGATCGCTTACCGCTTGAACGGTAAGGCCAGCCCAGGGTTTTGCGTTTAGGTCCAAGATCACGCCGCTAATAGATCCGGTTTGTGCCGAGGCGCCGGGCGCAAGAACGGAGACCAATGCCCCAACGATGAGTGCGGCGGACACCAAAAATTTATCAGCTCTCTTCATGCCCATTTCTCCTTTTAAACAGAGACGAGGCCTGTGCTGTCCGCCTCGCCGGCGTGCGCCTATTATCTCCGAACTTGACCTCATGCCAAGCTTAAGGCTGTGCTGCTACCGTTCGCCGGTAGGGAATTCGATCCGCTACCCCAGCTTCAGCGAATGCCCGCAAGCGCAGCAAGCAACTGTCGCAAGCGCCACAGGCTGCATCTTCGCTCTGATAGCAGGACCACGTCAAATGCAGTGGGGCCCCGAGCTCGACTCCGCGCCGAACGATTTCGCTCTTCTTCAGCGTGATCACCGGCGTGACAATTTCGATTCTTGTTTCCGGGCGTGTACCGGCGCGAACGAGTTCCTGAAATGCCCGGTAATATTCGGGCCGGCAGTCCGGGTAGCCGGAGCTGTCCTCGGCAACGGCGCCGATATAAACAGCTTCCGCGCCAATGGCTTCCGCCCAGCTCACTGCTACGGAGAGAAAATGGGCGTTGCGAAACGGCACGTAGGTTACAGGAATGTCGCCGTGGGGCCCACGAATACCTAACTGGTCTTCGGGCACGGCAATCTTCTGATCCGTCAGAGCGGAGCCCCCTATGGCGCGGAAGTGGTCGAGTTGCACGACCAGGCGTTCGCTGATTCCATAAAAGTCGGCGACGTCCGTGAAGGCACGGCGCTCGCGGGCCTGTGTGCGCTGCCCATAACTCGCATGGAGGGCCGCGATTTTCCCGGCACCGTAGCGCTCGCATGCGATGGCAGCAGTAACGCAGGAATCCATTCCCCCGCTCAGCAGCACTACGGCTTGTCGATGTATCTTGCCCATAAAGATCTTCGTACTCGTCTTTGCTCCTAAACGCCCTTGGTGACGGGATCCCAGACAAACTTGTGAAGCTGCAGACCGAGCCGCACCGGCAATCCATCCGCAAGAATCCATTCCACCAAAACTCGTGGCTGCAACCCTTGCCACTTCCCCTGCGGGTCGTCAAACACCGGGGAAAAAAGCACGGCGCGCACTCTCTGGGGGAGCTGATGTTGCAAGGTGAAGTCGCGCGCAAACTCGTAATCGCGCCGCGTTGAAAGGACAAACTTCACTTCATCGTTTGCGCTGATGGCCTCGAGATTCTTCATCTCGAAGGTGTCCGCTTCTCCGGAGTCCGGGCACTTCACGTCGACAATCTTGATCACCTCTTTCGGTAGCCGTCCGACGAACCGCTCGCCGCTGGTTTCGATCAGCACGGTATATCCTGCGGCCAGGAGTTTCTCCGCAAGGGGGTAGATTTCATCTTGCAAGAGCGGTTCGCCACCAGTCAATTCCACGAGCGGCACCACTGCGTGGGGGGCGCCCGCCCCGTCACGCCGCCCGGCCAGCCCATCGACGCGCGCCAGCACTTCGTCGACGCTCATCTTCTTTCCGCCGTGAAAAGCGTAGGCGGTATCGCACCACGTGCAGCGCAAATTGCATCCGGTCAGGCGGACGAAAATGCACGGCAGTCCGGAACGCGTGCCTTCTCCCTGAATCGATTTGAAGACTTCGGTGATGAACATGAGATTTACCGGCTGGCGTTTCCTGCGGGCTTGATGCAGAGCTCCCGCCTTGTGTTGTTCTTCTACTTCCCGGGATGATATTGCGCGCTGGCGGTGTCCGTCTCCCAGATCACGATGTCGGTAACCCGGGCTCCGGCGGGCAACGCTTTAACATGCCCGGTGACCTCGTCATAAAAATATTTCGCAAGATTTTCGGCCGAAGGATTTATGGTGCGAAAGGGCGGCAAATCGTTGATGAACTGGTGGTCGAGGCCGCCGATAATCTCGCGAATCGCTCTCTTCAATTCTGTAAAATCGCACAGTAACCCGATGGAATCGAGCTGAGGGCCCTCGACCGTCACGCGCACGCGGTAGTTATGGCCATGCACGTTCTCGCACTTGCCGTGATAGCCGCGAAGCGCGTGGCCGGCCGAAAATGTCTCCTCGACGCTAACTTGAAACATAGTTTGTTCGTTTCCGAGTCCGCCGTTGGACCTTTGCTCTTACTGCCCTCCCAGAAACCTCGCAACCTCCCTCAATTCCTGCGTGGTCGAATATCCCGGGAGAGACTCCAAGAAAATTTTACCATACGCCATCCTCTGAATCCGGCTATCGAGCAGCGCCAGCACGCCGCGATCAGTCTTTGTCCGAACGAGGCGTCCAAAGCCTTGCTTCAGCGCGAGCACCGCTTGTGGAACCTGGAACTCCGAAAATGCGTTGCGCCCATCTTCCTGCAACGCCTTCACTCGCGCGGCGACAATCGGGTCGGTGGGCACCGCGAAGGGCAGACGATCCACAATCACACAAGAGAGCTGATCCCCGGGCACGTCAACGCCTTGCCAGAAACTCGAGGTGGCAAACAGCACTGCTCCTTGTGTGTTCTTGAATCGTTCAAGCAGCACCGACCGCGGCGCCGTACCTTGCAGGAGCAGCGGAAACGACACGCGACCGCGCACGCGCTCGAACAGGTCATTCATCTGCGAATGGCTGGTGAACAAACAAAAAGCGCGCCCCTGGCTGATCTCCAGCAATTTCACAATTTCATCTGCCGCTGCTTGCGAAAACGCCGGATGGCGGACGTCCGGAATGGCGCGGGGCATGTACAGAAGCGCTTGTTTTGCCCAATCAAACTCGGGCGGCAGCGCTCCTTCTCTTGCGTGATCGAGTCCCAGCCGCTGCCGGATGAACTCGAAGCGCCCGGCAACCGTGAGTGTGGCGGATGTCAGCACGATGGAATCGAACTGTTCGAACAGCCGGGCACGGAGAACCTGGCTCACGTCAATCGGCGTAGCGGCCAGAAAAACACCTTTGTTTCGGCGCTCGTACCAGTAAACGAAATTGCGTTCGTGCGATTCCAAAAGAAACGACAGCTCCTGGCGAATCTCGAAACTCCTGCGCGAGATGCGTAATAACTCTTCCGGCTTCTGAGCCATGGCCGCAAATTCAGTTTCCAGTCCTTTCAGCGCGCTCGCCAAAGCGTCGTAGGTTTCGCGATGCTCCTCCAGGAACGCCGCGCGCTCGTTTTTCTCGAAGGGATAACGCCCGTCGCGCGGGGGGAATGCGTCAAAAAAGGCGCGGCTACGCTCACGAATCCTCTGAGTTCGCCGCAGCAGCGAGGGCGTCCCGAGGTGCAGCAGCCGCAGGGCGATGTCGGCGTCACGCGCCAGTTCCTCGAAACGGTAGTTCGAAATCTGCCGGCCAAAGTAATCGCTGGCTACGTCCTCCATCTCGTGCGCTTCGTCAAACACCACCGCCGAATATTCCGGCAGGATGCTGCCGAAATCGTCTTGCTTGAGTGCGAGGTCCGCGAAAAATAAATGATGATTCACGATGATCAGATCCGCTTCCTTGGCGCGCTGCTGCATGGCGGTGATGAAGCATTGCTTAAACTCCGGGCATTTCTGGCCCGTGCAGGTATCGCGCCTCGCGTCGATTCGCGTCCACAGTTCCGAATCGTCGGGCAGAAAAGTGAGCTCGGCGCGATCGCCGGTTTCCGTCAGCTTGGACCAATCCTGAATCTGGCGAAAGGCATCCGTCTCTTCAATGCCTTTAAGAATCGGTTGGCCGGCAATTTGATGCAGCTTGGCGCGGCACAAAAAATTCGAGCGCCCCTTCATGACCGCTGCTTTCAACTCGGGTGCAAAGTGCTTTTGCAAAAATGGAATGTCTTTCTGATAGAGCTGCTCCTGCAAAGACTTCGTGGCGGTGGAGATCACCACGCGGCGCCCGCTGCAAATCGCCGGCAACAGATACGCCAGCGTCTTCCCGGTGCCCGTCCCGGCCTCTACCACCACGTGATGGCGGGATTCGAACGCGTCCTGCACCAACTCTGCCATCAGGAGCTGCGCGCGGCGGTGCTCGTAGCCGCCGATCATGCAGCGCTCTAGCAGCCCGCCCGGCCCAAACACGTCCTGCATGTTTGGCTGAATTTTCTTGTTCGCCGCGGAGGCTTCCGCAGAGACTTCGCCGTTCTCGTGGCGCGCAGGCTCTTCATCCAGCGGAACATACCGTCTTTCCGCGGTGGGACTCTGCTCTCGCTGCGCCGCATAGGCTTGCCGTCCTACTGCTGCTGCTTCACGTTTTGCCAAAAATCTATATCCTCTACCCGTCGGAACGCCAAGGGTTGTACCGCCAAAGATAGCACAAGGAATGACACAGCCATGACATAAGCCTGAGCCAACTCTTTGTAGAATCGAATCCGGGTTGTCACATTGAGCGGTTGAGCAATCGACCTGGCTTTTGCCATTAATTCTTGGCGGGCAGGCGATAAAATCGTTCTTGGGACGTGGGTGCTTTTGCTCGGCTTAGACTCGACACGCACTCAGACGTGGGGGCTCAATGAACTTCCGAATTGTTTTCGCCGCACTGCTCTTGCTGTCCGTAGCTTTGGTCTCGTGCAGCGGTTCGCCGAAGTCACCCTGTACTACGAATTGTGTGGGTGGCACCGCGACTCTGAGCGTGACCATGACCGCTGCGCCCCTGACGCCGCCACCCAACACCAACCTTCTCTCCTTCATCGTCGATGTAAATACCATCACGCTCACTTCGTCCACCGGGACGAACGTAAATATTCCGCTGAACAACACCAGCTTTAGCGTCGATCTCACCAAGTTGCAGAGCGACTCCGCTTTTCTTGGCACGTCGGCAACCGTGCCCGCGGGCTCCTACACCAGCATGAGCGTTAGCCTCTCAAGTCCGGTGGTTACCTTTTGTACGCAAACCGCGGGCAACACCGGTTGCGCCTCTGGCAGCGTCACCACGATCTCCAGAGCAACAGCGGCGTTGAA
>WNEZ01021421.1_pt1 | contig 15221 bp, 12 predicted proteins | sample 5400521 | NCBI WGS metagenome assembly WNEZ01 (sample SAMN13153339, study PRJNA577476) | soil metagenome | isolation source: 120 cm saprolite under Douglas fir tree site 2 hole 1 replicate 1 | place: USA:California | collected 2015-04-18
GACGATTGCTGCCCCCATGCTATGCTGACTCGCGAGCGGAGAGCATTGCCTTCTAATAAGCCCCCAAGCGGTCCAAATCAGCCGATAAGGACAAGTGCTCCGGACGAGAATCGCCGATCTCTTGTCAGCAAAACGGTGGCCGGAGAAACGTCCGGCGTCGTGTCCAACGTTGATCTTGGCAACATTTCCTTTCAGGATCCTGAAAGCGCCCGGGCAAACTTCTCACGCGCCGTTTCGCGTCTGTCGCCGGGGCTGGCGGGCGCGTTGCCGGCTCTGCTGGCGGAATCTCCTGATCCAGATTCAGCCCTGATGCTGTTTGACCGCCTGGTGAGCGAGGCTTCTCCGGAAGTCGTGCGGCTGCTCGACCGCCACAATTCTCTTGCCCACTATGCCATCGTAGTATTCGGTCATAGCCGCTTTCTAGGCGAAACGCTTATCCAGAATACCGATCTGCTGCATTCCTTTCTGAGGGACAAGAATCTGGATCGCAGCTTCTCGCGGGAAGAGTTTCACGAGAGCCTGGCTCGGTTCCGCTCGCGTTCTTTTGAGACTGACATCTCGCTCCTGTTGGCGCGTTTCAAACGTAGGGAATATGTGCGCATCATGTTGCGCGACGTGTTGAAGATCGCTCCTCTGGCGGAGACCACGGCTGAGATTTCAGCGCTGGCGGACGTGCTGATCGAAGACGCTTTGCGCGAGGCTGACAGCCGGCTGCAACGTCGCTATGGAACCCCACAACATTTGGACTCAGAAGGCCGGCTGGTAGATACGCCGTTCGCCGTCCTGTCTCTGGGCAAACTGGGCGGCAGTGAATTGAACTACAGCTCGGACGTGGACCTGATGTACATCTTTGGTGACGGGAAAGAGCCGCCACGGACGACGGTTTCTAACCGCGAATATTTCATCCGGCTGGCCCAACAGGTGACCGAAATTCTGTCGCGCGTGACGCGTGAAGGCGCGGTGTTCCGTATCGATTTGCGATTGCGTCCGCAGGGCGCGGAAGGAGAGTTGGCAATTCCTCTGGCGCAGGCGTTGCGCTATTACGCCTCCACCGCGCACGACTGGGAGCAGCAAGCGCTCATCAAAGCGCGACATTCCGCCGGAGAGGCCAGCCTGGCGCGCGAATTCATCCGCGCGGTCCAACCCCATGTTTATACCGAGCAAGTGAACTTTGCTGCGATCAAAACGGCGCTGGTGGCACGGGAAAAAATGCACAAGCGGCGCCAGCACGGTGCAGCTCTCGAGCAGTCGAATCGAAGTATCAATGTAAAAATTGATTCGGGAGGCATTCGTGACATCGAGTTCCTGGTGCAGTGTCTGCAAAGAGTTTATGGAGGTGCAGAGCCCTGGCTGAGGTCCGGCGGAACTTTGTTTTCTCTACAGAAGCTGCATGACAAAGTCCACATCAGCGGCAAGGAATTTCACGACCTGACCAGCGCGTATGAGTTTCTGCGTCATGTCGAGCATCGCCTGCAACTACAGCAGGGACAACAGACTCATCGGTTGCCGGCGGGAGCAGCGGAATTGCGCATCTTGCAGCGGTCGATGGAAGGCTATGCTCCGGGAGAAAGCGCGGAATCCGATCTAGAGAAGACGGTGCGACGGCGCATGGCTGCGGTGGCTGAGATTTATCAACGCATTATTTATCAGCAACAGACACGGAGCCTTCGCGATGCAGCGGACGTTGAGTTCCAACTACGGAGTACACCCGAGCCGACAACTGCAGATCAATCGAATCAGCAAATACTGGAACGGTTGGCAAGCGATGCTCCCTGGCTGTACCAGATCGCCAGCCGTCAGGACCTGGTCCCGCAGACTCGGAAGAATCTTTTCCGATTTCTGAGTTCAGCGTTTACCAGCTCGGAGCGGTATGCGGCGGTGCTGAGGCATCCAGAAGCAGTGTCTCGCGCGCTGGCACTCTTTGAGACCAGTGACTATCTAACGGACATCCTAATTCGTCATCCCGAGGAGATTGCCACGTTGTCAGAGCTGGGTGAAACATCTTCCCGCGTGGGGAGTGGCTACTTGTTCCAGGGTCCATTCGCAAAGGATCGGGGAGGCGACCCTGTCTTTGCATACCTGGGCGCCTCGCAGGCTCCCTATGGAGAGAAATTGTCCTTGCTGCGGCAGCACTATAGGCATCGCATGTTCGCCGCAGGGGCGAGGGACATCACGGAACTGCGAAATGTTTACGAATCACTGGGAGCGACCACAGCAGCCGCCGAGGATGCCATCACGGCAGCTTTTTCTCTTGCCGGTCAGCCTGAAGGGATTGCAGTGATGGCATTGGGGCGGTTGGGCAGTGGGGAGTTCGATGTGCTCTCCGATGCCGATGTCCTGTTTGTGTCGGAGGAGGTTCACGATCGAGGAGCGCTTACCAAGGCCGCGGAGCAAATGATGCAAGCTCTTGCCGCCTATACGCGTCATGGGATGGTATTTCCCGTGGACGCCCGCTTACGCCCGCGTGGCGGCGAAGGCGAACTCGTGGTGACTCCTGCACAACTACAGGCTTACTTCGGGCAGGAAGCGCAGCCATGGGAAGCATTGATGTATACCAAGCTGCGCTTCCTGGTGGGGGCGCATGACCTCGGGGAACGAACGATGTTGGCGACAAAAACGCTCTTTAGGCGTTTCGCTGAGGACCCGACATTTCTGCGAGCCGTGCGTGAGATGCGAATCAAACTTCAGACAGCTGATGGGATTGAGAAGAGCTTCAAAACTTCCGCCGGGGCGATCTACGACATCGACTTCCTTTCGAGCTATCTTTTGGTGAAACGGGGAATTAATCACAAAGGAGGGAGTCTGCGGGATCGGTTGTGGCGCTGTGCGGACGCCGGAGTGCTTGAAAAGGCCGATGCGGCCGCGCTTGACCACGCGGCGGAGCTGCTACGGACGGTGGAACACATCGTGAGAATCGTGGTGGGACGCGCCCGCAAGTGGCTTCCTGCCACCGAGCATGCCCGGCAGGTTACAGAAAAGCTGGTTGGCCAGATATTGGTCCGCGAATTTCCCGGCGGCTTGGAGGCGGAGCTGGCGCGCACCTGCGGTGCTGTGCGTGGGATTTATCAGCATGTTTTGGAAAGTTCCAAATAGGCGGTTTCAACGTCCTGCCCGATTTGTGGGAAGGGCGTAGTTGCGGGCTACGCCGAAGCCGGTCACCCCGATGTGAACGATCGATACCCAGCGCTCTACTTTGTGATGTCCGGTGCGATGCATCCAGTAAGAGAGGCCGACCGATGTTGCAGTTCCGGCCAATTCCAGTGAAGCGAAGCCTGCAGAGTTGTTGACCACGTCATCGGGAAGCAGAACTTCTTCGCGGCCCCGAGCCTGCATATTGCGGGTGGAGGCATAATCGAGACCGCGAAAAATGGCTACGCCAGAAAACAACATCAGATTGGTACGATCCCAGAAGGGGTGCGGCGGCGCTGCCAAGTTCTCCGGTTTGGTGAACGCTGGAGGGATTGGTTCGGCGAGGGACACCGCGGCACTTGTTTGCAAAACATTAGGCCGGCCTGCTGGTTCGGACTGCGAGGCCGCACGTGCCGCCATAAACAGAGAAGTTATCGCGACGAGCGCGAGTCTCCCCAGTCCGCGCCGCGAGGTACGCATCGTTGCATTGTAATGTAGAGTTTCTCCCACAAATCTGCCCGGTCATTTCTCCGCAGACATTGCAACCCTTTATAATTGTGCGTTTTACCAGTTGGTGACGGAGGTATGTGGATGACGGCTTCCTATAACGGTTTGCCGGTGCCTGCCAATGGCGCCGGAATTACATACAGCAATGGACGATATCAGGTGCCGGACAATCCGATTGTCCCATTTATCGAAGGCGATGGCACGGGGCGCGACATCTGGAAAGCGTCGGTGCGGGTATTCGACGCCGCGGTGGAGAAGGCGTTCCGAGGTAAACGGCGCGTGGCCTGGTACGAAATCTTTGCCGGCGAAAAGGCTAAAGCGAAATTCGAGAATTGGCTTCCCCATGACAGTGTGAACGCCATCCGCGAGTTCCGAGTAGCGATTAAAGGGCCGTTGACCACGCCTGTCGGAGGCGGGATCCGCTCATTGAATGTCGCGCTGCGTCAGCTGCTTGATCTTTACGCCTGTGTGCGCCCTGTGGAGTACTACAAGTTCGTCTGGATTCGGGTGTCGGCATTAAGCCCATGTCGGTGACCGGTACCAAGCGGCTCGTACGAATGGCCATCAAGTTTGCACTAGAGAGTGGGCGCAAAAGCGTCACACTGGTGCACAAGGGCAACATTCAGAAGTTCACCGAAGGTGCGTTTCGCAAATGGGGATATGAACTCGCCACGGAAGAATTCCGCGACAAAGTAGTGACCGAGCGCGAGAGCTGGATTCTCGACAATAAAGACAAGAACCCCAACCTCAGCATTGAGGAAAACGCCAATCTGGCGGAGCCAGGGCTGGAGTTTGCTACCGAAGAATTTCGTCAGGGAGTGTACAAGGAAGTAAAAAGCGTTTTGAATTCGATTTACGCTACCCACGGCAAAGGCGCCTGGAAGAAGAAGCTGATGATCAATGACCGGATCGCGGATTCGATCTTTCAACAGGTAGTAACCCGCGCTGATGAATATTCCGTGCTGGCCACACCCAATTTGAATGGCGACTATATCTCCGACGCATGCGCGGCTCAGATCGGTGGGTTAGGAATCGCGCCAGGAGCGAACATCGGCGATGGCTACGCTTGCTTTGAGGCTACCCACGGTACCGCTCCCAAGTATGCGGATAAAGATGTCATCAATCCTAGTTCGGTGATCCTCTCAGGCGTAATGATGTTTCGCTTCTTGGGATGGAAGGAAGCTGCGGATTTGATCGAGCAAGGTCTGGAGCGCACTATCGAGCAGAAGAAGGTCACCTACGACTTCGAGAGGTTGATGGAGGGCGCAACCAAGGTGAAGACCAGTGAATTTGCCAGCTACATCATCGAGAATATGGGAGCTGCGGTGCTGACCGCGGCGGATTAGTCAAACCACAGAGAGCGCTGAGGCACACAGAGGAATAACGATTCTTGAAAGGATCTTAATGCGCGCGAAAGTGACAATCGTAGGTTCTGGAAACGTGGGCGCGACGGCAGCTCATTGGATTGCGGCCAAGGAACTGGCCGATGTAGTGCTGATCGATATCATTGAAGGCGTACCGCAGGGCAAGGGCCTTGACCTGCTGCAGGCTATGCCGATCGAGAAACGGGACTCTTACATACTCGGCACACAGGATTACGCCGACACCGCGAATTCGGACATCGTTGTGATTACCGCCGGCATCCCGCGCAAGCCAGGCATGAGCCGCGACGATCTGCTCAATACCAACCACAAGATCATGAAAGATGTGGTGGGCAAAGCGGTGGAACACTCGCCCAACTGCATTTTGATTGTGGTATCGAATCCCTTGGACGCGATGGCTCAAGCAGCTTACAAGATGAGCGGTTTTTCGCGGAACCGCGTGATTGGGATGGCCGGGGTGCTGGATTCAGCCCGCTTCCGCGCGTTTATCGCATTGGAACTCAAGGTAAGCGTGGAGAACGTTACCGCATTTGTACTCGGTGGGCACGGCGACACCATGGTTCCCTTGCCCCGGTACTCGACCGTGGCTGGAATTCCAATTACCGAACTGATGGACAAAGCCGCGCTGGAGCGGTTGGTTCAGCGCACCCGCGATGGTGGGGCGGAGATCGTGAAATATCTGAAGACCGGCTCAGCCTACTACGCACCTTCCGCGGCGGTGACCGAGATGGTTGAGGCGATCCTTAAGGATAAGAAAAAAATTCTGCCCTGCGCCGCTTATCTCGAGGGAGAGTACGGGATTCGTGGACTCTTTGTCGGTGTGCCGGTGAAATTGGGCGCCAAGGGGATCGAGCAGATTATCGAAATCAAGCTCACTACGGAGGAGAAGGCGGCGTTGGATAGGAGCGCAGCGGCGGTGAAGGAGCTGGTAGCGGTGATCGGAGTCTGAAAACCTAAATCAAACCGAATCTCAGAAACCGAGGTCTTAAAAAGATAGATATCAGTTCCAGGTTCCCAGTTCTCAGTGAATTACACGCGCTCTATAGTGACTGATTTCACCAGCAGATCTTTTAGGGGTTTGTCTTGCTTGTTGCGCGGGGCAGCAACGATCTTTTCAACCACATCTTTTCCTTCCACTAATTCCCCAAAAATTGTGTGCTTGCCGGTGAGCCACTCAGTGGGAGCAATTGTGATGAAAAACTGGGAGCCATTGGTGTTGGGGCCGGCATTGGCCATGGCCAGTTTTCCTGGTTTATCGAACTTGTGCGGCGAACCTTTGGTTTCGTCCTCGAACTGGTAGCCGGGGCCGCCAAAGCCAGTTCCTGCTGGATCGCCTCCCTGGATCATGAAATTGGGGATCACGCGGTGAAAGATTGTGCCGTCATACAAACGGTCTTTGCTTTTTTTGCGGCTGACGGGATGCGTCCACTCGCGCTTGCCTTCGGCGAGTTCGACAAAGTTGGCGACTGTCTTGGGCGCTTCTTTTTCAAAAAGACGACAGACGATGGTTCCTTCGGAAGTATTGAAGATAGCGTACGAGCCAGGTTGACGGGCCATACGAGTCCTTTCTTGCTTAAGTTATTATTGCGGAGCAGTTTGTGGTGGCGTCACGGTTTTGGGCGCGACCTTCTTTGTAATTTTCCGCGATACGGGCGACTTCGGCGGATTGGCTCCGCCTCGCAGAATTGTGATGTGGACGATTTTCACGGGGCGAAATGGGCGGTCATTTGCGTCTTTTCCCATGCGAGCAATTTGCTTAACCAGCACCACGGTGGGTTCGTCGCACTGGCCGAAGATGGTGTAATTGCCGTTCAAAGAGGGATAGGCCACTTCAGTGATAAAAAACTGCGATCCGTTAGTGTCTGGACCGGCATTGGCGTAAGCGAGGCGTCCCGGACGGTCGAATGTGAGGTCGGGCGAAGTTTCATTCTTGAACGCGTATCCGGGGTCGCCAGTTCCATTACCCGCGGGATCTCCACCTTGAATCATGAAATTGGGTATCACGCGATGGAAAATGGTGCCATCGTACAAGGGAACGCCGTGTTTCTTCTGATGTGATATAGGGCTGGTCCAGTCTTTTTTGCCTTCCGACAAATCGATAAAGTTTTGCACTCCAATCGGAGCCTTGTCGGGAAACAATTTGCAATTCAGTTTCCCGGCGGTGGTCTCTATGCGGGCTGACACGTCAGCGGCAGATTTTGCCGCAGGCGCCTTCGGGGACCGTTTTGCCGCAGGCGGCTTGGTTTGTGACCACAGAGGTACGGCGACTAGACACAGCAAGATAGTCATAAGATTGAGGTTGCGCATGGAAGCTCCTGAGTAATTATGCTCGACCAGCCGAAGATTGTGCTTGCGGCGACAAAACCGGTTTTCAATTTTACGCTAAACCAAGATTTATTTGGTATTGGCGGACGTTTGCATCTGATGGCTGACTTTTTCCACGTCGCGGAACACACGCAACAGATTGCCCCCCAAAATTTTTCGGATATCGGCGACGCTGTAGCCGCGATCCAGTAAGGCCTGGGTGATTTTTGGCAGGTCGGCGGCGGAATCGATGCCTTCGGGAGTGGCTCCACTGACGCCATCGAAGTCGGAGCCTAATCCTACGTGGTCGACGCCTGCAACCTTGGCGATGTGATCAAACTGGTCGATGAGCGACTTGAACGGCGGACGTGGAATCTTTGCCGCCCACGCTCGCTGCACCTGATCGTATTCGGCGTAAGAGACCGGTTTGCCCTGGGCCTTGCGTTCCGCCACAAAGGCATCCACAGCGGCATCGCGATCCTTCTTTTGCGCGTCAGCGGCCTTGCGATAATTCTCGTCGACGAATGCGGAGTAGAAGTTGACCATAACGACTCCGTTATTCTTAGTTACGGCGCGCAGCATGTCGTCCGTCATGTTCCGAGGATGGTCACTTAAAGCGCGGGCGCAGGAATGCGACGCGATCACAGGAGCGCGGCTAACGACTACAGCATCGTAAAAGGTCTTATCGGAGACGTGGGAGATGTCCACCATCATGCCCAGCCGGTTCATCTCCAACACCACCTGCTTGCCGAAATCGGTCAGGCCATTGTGATGTTCGATCTTGGGGTCGGTGACATCGCCCGACGAGTCGGCCCACTCGTTGGTGTTGGACCAAGTCAGCGTCATGTAGCGCACACCAAGGCGATAGAAATTGTCCAGGAGATGTAAGTCGTTTTCGATGGCATGCCCGCCTTCAATACCCATGAGTGCAGCCAGTTTTTTCTGTTGATGGGCGCGCTCGATATCGGCCACGCTGAAGGCCATCATCATGCGATCAGGATGACGGTCTGCCTGCTGGTATACCGAATCGATAAGATCCAAAGCGCGGTGAGCGAATTGGCCTTTGAATGAGGGTTCGACCCAGATGGAGAAAAATTCTGCGCCGAGATTGCCTGCACGAGCTTTGGCAAGAGTGACATGTCCCACATCTTTCGGATCGCTGTTGCCAATATCGAAATTCTCATCCAAAAAGCGCTGAGGTGTATCGGCATGAGTATCCACGACAATCGACGAGTTGTGGATGGCAAGAGCGCGGGCGCTGACTTGAGGTGGGGCGCTGCTCTGGCCGGCAGCACTCAGGGTTGAGACCAAAAAGGTCCCGACAAGGAACAATTTTGCGGGCATGAGGATGTTCAGGCGATGCAAGGGATGGATTGTATACGGTAACGCCTGGTCAAGAAACTACTGAGAATTTCCGCCGGCGGCAGCGCCGGATATAACTTCGGTTTCGGCCTGCTCTGGAGACTCACCGGCCAGCATTCGGGACTCTCGCCAATCAGTGTAGCGGTCGGAAACCATCACGTGAAATACCCACTGACGGCGCTCTTCTTCTGGTTCGATCAAACCCAGATTCTTGAGCGGGAGCATGTATTGCTGCATCCACTTAATCTGCTGCCGGCTCATACCGCGGCGTTGGATGTCGACCGTGACACCCGCCAGATGGGACGACGCAGTCTCGCCTACTTCGGGTGCCGCATTGCGGTTGTGGCGTCTGAGCTTCTTTTGGATCTTCACTGTGCGCACTGCAGAATTCACCTGGATCTGCTTACGAAATTCTTTGTAGTAAGCCTGACTCAGGTCCTCCAAAAACTCGCGCGTCCAGGGTCGGCAATAGCGCCGATCGGGATCCAGTCGCGGGTCGAATCGCAAAAACTGATTGGAAAAAATGGGAACCAGATCTTCGCTAGCCTTCAAGTTCTGGAGTTCGTCATCATCCTGGATGCGCGGCAATTCCAGGCGGTCAATTTCTTCATTCTGGCGCAACAGGGAATCACGGGATGGGCGGAAAAGAGGATTCCAGTGCAGGCGGCGCAGGTGGGCCCGACGAATACCAGTTTTTTGCTGACGCCGAACCAAATTGTGATGCAAGCCGAAAGCTTCACCGCATACCGCCATGGTCAGCAGCATCAGAAGAACAGCGTTTCGTCGTGTCTTCATATCCACCAAATGGCCTCGAATCTGATCTCGCCTAATGTTGAAGGATGCGATTATTGTAGCCCGCTATTGCACTAAAACAAGAGCACATTCGAAATGCAACCGTTACGCAGGAGTTCACAAATAGGTTACCCCTGGTTACTTCAATCCCCCGAAACGCGCGCCCATAGCGGCTTACACGTAATGTCAACAACAAGATGCAATCCAGCAACAAACAGTTTTCTGGGGCTTTGGTAATCTGGCCGGGATGACCGCGCGAGGCTACGACGTCTCGCAGCCGCGATCACTTCCTAAACAGATCACCCAGAGCCTGTTTCATAACATCGCCTCCGACCTCTGCAATGGATCGGGTAAGAGGAATATCTTCCATTAGAGCCGCCAATCGCTCGCGCTTAAGAGCCTCCCCGGTGGGATGCGTATTGAAAAGCCGTACTTGAGAAATGGCAGCGGCGCCTACGAAACCAGTACTGTCGTTGAATTGAGGACAAGCCTCCATGCAGCAGCAACACGAAATACAGCGGGAGAGAGGATAGGCGGCTTCCTGATCCTCCATCGACAGGCGTGGACCGGCACCCAGATCATAGGTACCGTCAATTGGCACCCATGCCTTCACAGCCTTCAAATTCTCAAACAAGACGCTTCGATCGACCGCGAGGTCTCGAACAATGGGAAACTTGGAGAAGGGTTCGAGGCGGATGGGCTGGTCAAGCTGGTCGACTAGGGCGGAGCACGCCATCCGGGCACGGCCATTGATTAACATGGCGCAGGAGCCGCAGACTTCCTCCAGGCAGTTGGAATCATAAGTGATGGGTGTAGTCGGCTTGCCTTGTCGCGTGACCGGATTGGCGGCGATTTCCATCAGTGAGGAGATCACGTTCATGGCCGGCTTCCACGGAAGTTCGAATTCCTCCCAGTGAGGCTTGGCTTCGGGGGTGGCCTGTCGCTTGATCTTGAAATGAACTTTTTTCTTGTTATCCGCCATGGCTTTCTTTATTAGTTCGACATTCAATGTGAAACCATGTCGTGACTCAGTACTTCCGTGGACGCGGCGGGATCAACGAAATATCCACCGGCTCGAATTCAAAACGCGGTTCATCCGCGTCAGCTGCGAAGTATGCCTTGGTCGTCTTCAGCCAGTTTTTGTCGTCGCGATCAGGAAAATCCGGCTTGTAGTGCGCTCCTCGGGATTCATCACGGATAGCTGCACCTTGTGCGATCACGCGGGCCAATTGCAACATGTTGTAAAGCTGGCGCGCAAACACGATGGTGGTATTCGCCCACTGCGAACGGTCACTGAGATTGATATTCTGGAAACGTTCCAGCAGTTCGCAAAGCTTGGAGTCGGCCGCCTGCAGATTTTTGTTGTAACGGATGACAGTACAATTCCGGGTCATTAACTCGCCCAGTTCACGCCAGAGCAGGAATGGATTCTCCTTCCCCTCCGATTTCATCATTCGCGCATTCAGTTCCTGCTGCCGCTTGCGTTCGGCGTCAAAATAACCGTTGGACGCCATCGACTTTTGATTGCGCGCGTATTGCACGGCTGCCGGTCCGGCAACGAATCCGCCAAAAATACACGACACCAGCGAATTCGCGCCTAGACGATTAGCGCCATGGTATTGATACTCGCACTCGCCAGCGGCGTAGATGCCCGGAATATTCGTGGCCTGCGACAAATCTACCCATAACCCTCCCATGGTGTAATGCATGCCGGGGAAAATCTTCATGGGAGTATCGCGCGGATCGTCGCCCACGAACTTCTGGTAGATTTCCAAAATTCCTTCCAGCTTACGGTCAAGCACTTTACGGTCGATGTGCGTCAGGTCAAGATAGACCATGGGCTTGCCATCAATTCCCAGTTGGTGTTCGTACACCACTTTGTGGATGGCGCGGGTGGCAACGTCTCGCGGGACCAGGTTGCCATATTTTGGATACCAATCTTCGAGAAAGTACCAGCGCTCGCTTTCTGGAATAGTTTTTGGATCGCGATTGTCACCCGCCGTCTTCGGAACCCAAACGCGCCCGCCTTCACCGCGCGCGGATTCCGACATGAGCCGCAATTTGTCTTCGCCGGGAATTGAGGTGGGATGTACCTGGATGAACTCGCCATTGGCGTAATAGCAACCCTGCTGGTAAAGGGCCGATTGCGCCGATCCCGTGCACACTACCGAGTTCGTGGATTTGCCGAAGATCGCGCCAATACCACCGGTGGCGATAATGATCGAGTCGGCAGGAAAGACGCGAACTTCCATGGAGCGCAAATCCATGGCGCAGATGCCCCGGCAGACGCGGTTGCCGTCAACCACTGCGGAGAGGAATTCCCAATGCTCGTACTTGGTGATTTTGCCTTCCGATTCGTATCGGCGCACTTGCTCATCGAGCGCATACAGGAGTTGCTGCCCGGTGGTAGCGCCGGCAAGTGCGGTGCGATTGTAGAGGGTTCCGCCGAAACGCCGGAAGTCCAGCAACCCTTCGGGCGTGCGGTTGAAAGTAACGCCCATGCGGTCGAGCAGATCGATGATGGCAGGGGCGGCGTCGCACATGGCTTTCACCGGAGGTTGGTTGGCCAGAAAGTCGCCACCGTAAACGGTGTCGTCAAAGTGCTGCCAGGTGGAATCGCCTTCCCCCTTTAGATTTTTAGCTGCATTGATGCCGCCCTGAGCACAAACCGAGTGCGAACGCTTCACCGGGACAATAGAAAACAGTTCGACCTGTCCGCCCATTTCCGCGATCTTGATTGCGGCAGAGAGTCCCGCGAGTCCGCCACCGATTACTATGATTTTCGGATTTGCTGCCATCTCTCCTCGAATTTCAATGTGTACGGGTGATGCGTGGAACTTACCGCATCACAAAAGATTTTGGTCCGGAGTCAAATGGTTCCAGCGGCTGAAGCGGCGTTTTCAGAAACGCGCGCATGGTGACTGCTCCCACCAGAACAAAGAGCAAACCAATCGCAAAACAGACGTAACCAAATCGGCGTCGAGCGCGATCGCCGGTAGTGATACCCCACTTGGCCGCGAACAACCACAACCCATATGCGAAGTGCCACGAGGCGCAAAGAATTCCCACGGCGTAGAAGGCCACTGCCCACGGATGTTGAAATTCCAACTGCACTTTACCGAAGGCGGAAGCGGGATGTGTCAACAGGTGGACGCCGCTGAAGCGCAGATGCCAGGTATGCCAGGCCATATAGAAAAAGGCGATGGCGCCGGTCCAACGCTGAGCGGTATACATCCAGTTGCCCGTCCAAGGGTAGTCCCCGACGTTGGAATCTCCGCGATACCAGATATAGAAGCCGTAAAGGGAGTGATACAGAATGGGAAGCCAGATCCCAAAGAGTTCGAGTCCTACGACGAAAGGGAATCCAGTCAGCAGCTCAACTTGTTTCGTATACGCGCCAGGACCTCTAGTGGCGAAGGCGTTGGAAACAAAATGTTCGATCAGAAAGAATCCAATAGGAATAATTCCGCTAAGCGAGTGCAGGCGGCGAAGTAAAAATGAGTAGCCCTTGCCAGCTCGTAAGGGAGCCACTCTGTGAGCCGCAGAGATGGGTCGAGGACTCGTCGTGGAAGCCACGAAACTCCTTGTGAGTTTAGAAGTGAGACCAGAACCTTTTATTATGTTGTTGCGGGAGAAGTGAAGTCAAGGAAGGCACGGTAATGGTTCAGAGTGACTATCTGTCTATGTTGAGGAATTTAGTCCCAGTTTTACGTTCTCGGTTCTCAGTTCTTTGCGCAAACTGGCTACCTTTGATCGATTGACCATGAAATAAATTTTCGGAAGGCTTCACCCCGGTGGCTGTACGTGGCTTTTTCTTCCGGAGTCAGCTCAGCGAAGGTTTTTTTAATCCGAGGAGAATAAAACAACGGATCATAGCCGAAGCCGTTCGAGCCGCGTGGTCGATCCAGAATCATACCTTCTGCTTGTCCTCGAAATACGGCCAGAATTTCGCCATCGCGGGCGGCGGCGATCACGCATACGAAACGTCCGGCCCGATTTTCTGGCGGAACTTTCTTCAGTTCGCGGAGCAGGCGCGCGTTGTTGGCTTGGTCATCGGTATTATTCGAAAGCAAATGGGGTTGTTCGGCGGCGTAACGTGCGGAATGCACGCCGGGTGCGCCACCGAGCGCATTCACTTCGAGGCCTGAATCGTCGGCCAGGACAATTTCACCCGCAGCATGGCGGCTGTAGTGTTCAGCTTTTTTGCGGGCATTTGCCTCAAAAGTATCGCCGTCCTCTTTCACTTCGGGAAGGGAAGCGTAGTTTGCCAGCAAGGCGATCTCGATGCCGTGAGGCGCCGCGGCGCCGGCAAAATCGCGCAGCTTGCCCTGATTCGAAGTGGCGATCAAGATGCGCTGCATTAGTTCACAACTTTCATCGATTCAAGGCTAATCTTTTCCGTGAAAACACGGTTGTCGCCAAAACCAACAAAAGTGCCACTCCCGAAATAACTCCTGCCAACGTCCGATCCCAGGTTCGGACGAACCTGATCTCCACGCGATTTTGTCCGGCGTCGACCGGAATGATCATTTGTCCGGTGAGCTCCTGGGTTTCCGCTGAGGTGGCGCGGCCGTTGACCTGCGCTGCCCACGCGGGATAGTTGAAAAGACGCAGAACGAGTTTTTCCGGTTCCTGTAGATCAGCGGTGAAAATCTTCAACTCCGGGTCCCACCGTTTTGCATGAATTTGCGCTGCCGCGCTGCCTGCGATCGTGACGTGGGGAGCATCCTGTTTGACTTCAGAGGCGTCGGCGCCGGCAGGGACGTACTCGTCGACGCCTTCGTATCCCGAACCCTGTTGCTGATTGTCCAGCATCTCTTCGATGTCGGCAGCGGTATCCCACCAAGGGGGCTGGATTCGCTGCCAGGCGAACGCTATGACTGCCAACAGGACAACACTGACCAGCAACCGGGTCCACCAACGCCGGAAAGCGGTGGTCAGCAGCAATGCGAATACGACGTTCAGGCACAACAACCAGCGCCAGGGAAGCTGCACGAAACGAAGTTTAGGGAGATGATTCCAAGCTGGCGCCGTCAGCGAGAACATGAGAAGCGTAGCCGCAGCTCCCCAAGCAACGAGCATCCACCAAATTGGCGAAAGACGCTGCCTGCGGCGAGCAAAGAATGTGGCCACGGCAAGCGCAATGATTTCGGCGGCGGCCACCAAAGAAACTAGGAGGTTGAACCGATTGTGATCGGCATCATTGATAGTGGTAAAAAGAAAGTTGTCTTGTGGACGCACGCCGGGCGCGAGCACCTGGAAAATGTTCACCCATCTTTCTTCATATGCTGCCGGGAAAATGTAGAAAGTAGCCAGCGCCGCTCCCAGCACCACCGCCACACCGCCATAAAGCAAAATTCGCCGGGAACGACGGGTAATTGCCACCACGACCACGAGCAGCGCCACGGAATAGTTCACCATCACCGCGGATGGCGCATTGGTCAACCACGCGGCGGCAATGATCAGCGCGACTGGAATGATTGCTCTTCGGCCGCGCTCCTCCAACTGAAGGACATACAGAAGAAGCAAAGGCAACAGCGCTCCGGCGAGCAACTCGGCAAAAGCGCTGCGCCAATAAACGATGACGATGTAGTAGGGATTGGCAGCGTAGAGAGCGGCGGCAAAAATAGCATCCCTTCGATTTAGCCAGCGTCGCGCCAGCAGGAACATCGAGCAGCCAGATAAGGTAAGCGCTACCCAGATATAGGCACTGGGTACGGCCTTCCACGGCAGGAGCGCCCCCAG
>WNEZ01005356.1_pt1 | contig 15216 bp, 13 predicted proteins | sample 5400521 | NCBI WGS metagenome assembly WNEZ01 (sample SAMN13153339, study PRJNA577476) | soil metagenome | isolation source: 120 cm saprolite under Douglas fir tree site 2 hole 1 replicate 1 | place: USA:California | collected 2015-04-18
AACGCGAACCGGCCCCGCCGAATCGTAGGTTCCGGCAAAACTGCGGTAAGATTTGCTCATTCCCCGGTAGCTCAGTTGGTAGAGCGCCTGACTGTTAATCAGGAAGTCGCTGGTTCGAGCCCAGCCCGGGGAGCCAACTCTTCAACATCATGCGCCCTTCTTCCTCGTCCAAGCGGTAGCGCATATACCCGCCCGCTGGTCAGCGGGAGCGGCTGCTGGTTCGCGGCGCGCTCAGGAAGGAGAGGTTTGCTTGACTCGGGAGCGGTACTGCTCGGGGACGGCATCCAGGCGATCGGTCCAGTGCACTACGTCCTGCTCATCGATCCAGCGATAGAGATGGCCGACACGTGCCGGAGACTGGCGGCTGCCCGAGCCCGGCTCTCGGGCCGGTGAGGCGGCGAGAGCCGCAGGGAGCGCCGTAGGAGGAGCCGCCAGGGGCGGCGACGTCGGCGGATTCGGGATCCACGCCCACGTGAACGGCGTCGATACCCCATCGCCTCGCAACTCGTACCGCCCTGTCGGGAATTGCACGACGTTCTGCGTGGGATCGGCTGCGAGCGAGACCGTCCCGCTCGGCGGCGTATAGCTCACCGGCGGGCTGTAGCTCATTGGCGCGCTGTAGCTCACCGCCGGATCGTAGTAGGCCTGCGGGTAGTACGCTGGGCCGTAAGGGGGTGCCGCATAGACAACGGCCGGAGCGCCGGCTACCACCGCGAACGGGAACGACGGTCGGATGAACGGGCGTGGGACGAAACGCTGCGGAGGAAATGGCACCGCGACCGAGCGACTGACTCCCAAGGTAGCGCCCCCGACGACGGGACCAGTGACGAAAGGCTGAGGAAGTGGCACCGCGACGGAGCGGCTGACTCCCAGGGTAGTGCCCCCGGCGACAGGACCATTGTCGTGAAATCCTTGAGCCCGCTGGGCGAGGGCGGCGCCCGGCGCAACCAACACACCCATCGCCAGGGCCAGAGAGGCCGCAACAACCATCGGCGCTGTCTTCACCGTCAATCTTTTTCCCTCAGCGTCCACATATAGAAGACCGTTCGAGTGTGCGCCTGTGTACAGGCACCGTCAAGGGGGATGAGGTGGTCAAGGGCTGGCCGGCGAGCGGGGTCCGTCGAACTACTTCAGTTATTTCCGTCGCACCTTACCGGACGAGCGCGTGCTGACGCGCTGGCCTTCGACACGAGGCCGGAGTCCGCCGCGCCGTAACGGGCCGAAATGCCGCTCAGACGGTCCTAGAGCGGCACCGCGCTGTAATCAGCGTGGCGAAGTTGGCGCCGGCGAAGTCGTGTGATGCGAAGGCGGGCGCCGCAGTGCGGATCCGGGCTCGCGATCTCCGTGTCAGTCGTCATCCAGTCGTTCGGATGCGTCGGACGCTGCTTGGCCGGGATGAACGGTAGCACCGCGAGCATCGCGTAGAGCGAGAACGAGGCCTCGCGCCCGGGCGGAAAGACGATGCGGCCGCCGATCACGTCGAAGGTGTCGCCGGCCTTCGCGTGCATGACGAACGGCTTCCCGGTCTCGATCACCTCCACACGCAGGTCGTAGAGCTCGAATTCCTCGTTGACCGTCTGGCTCATCGGCTCCCCCTTTCGGCGGCGGGCGGCGCTTCGGCGTAGGGGCCGTCGGCAGGCGCGCCGCCGATGTTCTGGTTCTTCCACATGATCACGCTGTGAGGGCCGTCCTCGACCCGCTCCAGCTCGTAGCAGTCGCCGCGCGGCCCCGCCGCCTGCGAGACGACCCGCGAGATCGCGCCCCGATCGCCTTCATCGAGTGTCACGGCCTGTGCGAGGTCGTCGAGATGCACGGCGTTGTGCGCGCCGACGATCACGGCCGCGACACCGGGCTTGTCGAGCACGTACCGGATCGCGACGCTCGCGACGCTGACGCGATGGCGCTTCGCGATCGCATCGAGCACGGACAGCAGCTCCTGGAATCGACGCCAGCCGCCGAAGTCCTCGATGATCAGCCGATACTTGACGAGCGAGCGGTTGGCAAACGGCGGTTGGGGCTCGGGCGCCCCGAGCCAGCGCGCTCCGATGAAGCCACCCGCGAGCGTGCCGTAGCAGAGAAGCCTGATGCCCTGCGCGGCGCAGAACGCGGCCAGGCCATTCTCGGGCCGGTGATCGAGCACTGAATACTGGAGCTGGTTCGTCGCGACGGACACGCCGCTCGCGACGATCTCCGAGAGCCGAGCCGTATCGAAGTTGGTGGTGCCGATGAGCTCCACCTTGCCGGCGGATTTCAAGTCGTTGAGCCAGTGCATCGCCTCCACGTAGCCCGGCACGCGGTAGTCCCACCAATGGAACTGCACGAGGTCCAGACGCTCCTGGCCCAGCCGCGCGAGCGACGTGTCCACGATGTGCTCCACGTCACGGCGCGTCAGACGCGGCAGTGATTCGAGGTCCGGGACGAGCTTGGTCGACACGCGCAGCCGGCGCGCATGGTCGGGGTGGCGACGGCGAAACTCGCCGATCAACTGCTCCACGCCGACGTAGTGGTCCGCGCAATCGAAGAGCGTGATCCCCGCCTCGACGAAGCGACGCATGTCATCGATCGCCGCCTCGCGGGCGTACGGTGCGCCGTGTCGCTCCGCGAGCTGCCAGTTGCCCTTGGCGATTCGCGAGACGACGAAACCCGGCGCGAACGTCACGACTTCGGGAACCATGCCTGTCGCCCGATGTTACCCTTTCCCCGCCATGGCCGACCGACCACGTCGCCCTCCGCGCATCGAGCTCGGGCCCGGGCTCGAGGTGCCGCGGGTGCTCACCGGCCTGTGGCAGGTCGCCGACATGGAGCGTGACGGCAAGCCGCTCGATCCGGACGTCACCGCTCTCGCGCTCGGCGAGTACGCCGACGCGGGGTTCGACGCGTTCGACATGGCGGACCACTACGGCAGCGCCGAGATCCTCGTCGGCCGGTATCTGGCGAGTGCCGGCCCCGGACACGCGACCGCGTTCACCAAGTGGTGCCCGCTTCCCGGGCCGATGACGCCGGAGGTTGTTCGCGAAGGCGTCCAGCAACGCCTCGAGCGCCTCGGGCTTCCGCGCATCGACCTGTTGCAGTTTCACTGGTGGCAATACCGGCATCCCGGGTACCTCGACGCCATGCTCGAGCTCGATCGGCTGCGCCGCGAAGGTCGCATCGGTCACCTCGGCGTGACCAACTTCGATACCGATCATCTCCGCCTGCTCGTCAAGCACGGCATTCCCGTCGTCTCGAACCAGGTCTCGTTTTCGCTGCTCGACCGTCGACCGGCGGGGCGCATGACGGAAGTCTGCCGCGAGACTGGCGTGAAGCTCCTGGCCTACGGCGTGCTCGCCGGCGGCTTCCTCAGCGATCGATGGGTCGGTCGACCCGAGCCGACGGAGATTCCCGACTGGAGCAAGTCGAAGTACAAGCGCTTCATCGACACGGTTGGCGGCTGGGACGTGTTGCAAAGGGTCCTCGCGGCGGCGAGGACCATTGCGATCAAGCATGGCGTCTCGGTCGCCAACGTCGCCGCGCGCTGGGTGCTCGAGCAGGAAGCGGTCGGCGCGGTGATCATCGGCGCGCGGCTCGGCGAGCGTGAGCATCGCGGCGACAACCTCGCGTTGTTCGGATTTGCGCTGGACGACGCGGACAGGGCTCGTCTCGTCGAGGCGCAATCACGAATGCGCGAGATTCCCGGCGATTGCGGTGACGAATATCGAAAGCCGCCGTTCCTCACCGCATCCGGTGATCTGAGTCACCACCTGGCGGGATTGCCTCGTGTCTTCGCGGCGAGAGCGGGCCTCGCCCGCCCCGAACGCGCGGTCGTCGACTCCGGCAGTCGCTGGGAGCCGATCGCCGGCTATGCGCGCGCGGTGCGTGCCGGCACTCGCATTCTCGTCAGCGGCACGACCGCAACGCACGGCGATAGCACCATGGTGTGTCCGGGCGATGCGGAAGGACAGACCGTCTACATCCTAGACAAGATCGGCGCCGCCATCGAGGCGCTCGGCGGGGAGCTCGACGACGTGGTCCGCACGCGGATCTACGTCCGAGATGCCACGTGCGCGGAGCCGGTGGCGCGCATGAGCCCCCGAAAATTCGTTTCCAGCGGATCGCCCTGGGAGGCGCTCGCCGGATACTCCCGCGCCGTGGTCGATGGCCGCTGGGTTTTCGTCTCCGGCACGGTGGGATATGACGTCCGTACGAACACGTGGCCGCCGACCGCCGACGCGCAAGCCGCGATGGCGCTCGACATCATCGAGCGCGCGCTGCGCGAGGCCGGCGCCACGCTCCTCGATGTGGTGCGCGTGCGGGTCTACATTCCGGATCGAGCCGACGTGGCCGCGGTGTCCGCGGTGATCAAGAAACGTCTGGGAGCCGCGCGCGCCGCCAACACGACGGTCTGCGCGCCGCTGGCCGTCGAGAACAGCAAGGTCGAGATCGAGGTGACCGCGCTCAAGGCTCCGGCGCGCCGGCCCGCGCCGCGCCGTAGTCGCGCGCGGCGCCGTCCGCGCTGACCAATCCCGCGGTGACGTCGGTGTCGATGCGACTACGCGTGCGCCGCGCGGGATCGCCCACGCCGCCGCCGCCAGGCAGCTCGAGCACGATCCGGTCTCCGGCCGGAACCGTGTGCACCGCCTTGGTGGCCAGCACGGCGCCGGAGGCGAGCCGCGCGGTGCCGTGACGTCCCGGCCGTCCCCCGGAACGTCCGGCCGCGGGATTGCGCAGCCGGTCGAACGTCCCGGCGCCCACGGTGAACGGCGCCGCGTCGCTGTTGCCGATCTCGATGCACTGCCCGAGCCCGCCGCGGAACTCGCCCGCGCCGCCGGAATCGGGCAGGTATTCCTTGACCCAGAACACGAGCGGCGACTCGTTCTCCGTGATTTCCACGGGCACGACGCCGACGCCGCTCGGAAACGCGGTGGTGTTGAGACCGTCCTTGCCGGGCCGGGCGCCCGTGCCCCCGAGCCCGACGTTGAGCACGTTGAACGGCTTGCCCTGCGCCCGCGTCCCCGCCATCGGCAGCACCCAGATCGAGCCCGCGCTCTCGGCCGGTACGCGCCCGTCGAGCACCTGCGCGAGCGCGCCGAACATCAGATCCGGCAGCATCTGACCGATCACGTGCCGCGCGGTGACCGGCGCGGGTCTCAGCGGCGCGACGCACGTGCCGTCCTCGATGAGCACGCGGAAGGGCTCGAGCGAGCCCGCGTTGTTCGGGATCGCCGGCGCGATGATGCATTTGAGGCCGAAGACCGAGTAGGCCTCGGTGTAGCACCGCGGCGAGTTGATGCCGCGCGCCGAGAGGGGCGAGCTCCCCGCGAAATCGACGGTGATCTCGCCGTCACCGATGTCGAGGCACGCGCGCAGCTCGATCGGCGACTCGTAACCGTCGAGCGTCATCGCGGTGCGGTACGTGCCGCGCGGCAGCCGACGGATCGCCTCGCGGGTCGCTTCGCGCGACGTGTCGAGGATGTGCCGCGCCAGCTCGTCGATCGCGTCGAGCTCGAACTCGCGCATCATGTCGGCAAGGCGCGCCGCGCCCACGTCATTGCACGCGATCAGCGACAACAAATCGCCGCGCGCCTCGATCGGATTGCGCGAGTTCGCCATGATGATGGCGAACACCTTCTCGTCGACCGCCCCCTGTTCGCGCAGGCGAAGGTGCGGCACGCAGAGCCCTTCCTCGTAGACCGAGCGCGCCTCGGCCGAGAAGCCGACGCCACCGACGTCAGGCGTGTGGCAGGTGGAGGCGAAGAGACCAACCGGCCGCTCGCCGCGGAACACCGGGGTCACCATGACGAAATCGAACAGGTGCCCGGTCCCGAACCACGGGTCGTTGGTCACGAAGACGTCGCCGGGGCGCATGGTGATGATCGGGAAGCGATCGAGGAAATGGCGCACCGCTGCCGCCATCGTGTTGACGTGGCCCGGCGTGCCGGTCACCGCCTGGGCGAGCATGCGTCCGCCGGTGTCGTACACGCCCGCCGAGAGGTCGCCGGCCTCGCGCGTGATGGCGCCGAACGCGGTGTGCAGCAACGCCTGCGCCTGCTCCTCGACCACGGCGATCAGCCGGTTCCACATCACCTGCATGTGAATGCGCTTGAGCGCCTCATTCATCGCGGCTCTCCATGACGAGGTAACCCGCGCCGTCCACGAAGAGGGTGAAGCTCGCGGGTACAACGGTCGTGGTCTGGCCTTCCTCGATCAGCGCGGGCCCGGCCAGCTCGCATCCCGGTTCGAGATCGTCGCGCTGGTACACGGCGAACGCGACCATGCGGCCGAGCGCGGGCTCGTAGACGTTTCGCTGCGAGCGCGCTGGCGGCGCGGCGTGCTTCTGCACCGGCTTGGCGGGCAGGGGGGCTTCGGATGGCGCCGAGACCGTCACCGACCAGGTGACGAACTCGACGTCCTGGTCGGGCATCGTCACGCCGTAGACCGAGCCGTACAGCGCCTCGAACTGCGAGCGCAGGCGGAGCGCATCCTCGGCGTGGAGCGCGCCCTCGGGCAGGGGGAGCTGCAGCTCGTGCCCCTGACCGATGTAGCGGACATCGACGACGCGCCGAATCGTGATGTCGCCCTCGGGCACCGCACGGCGCACCACATCCGTCGCCGTGGCGGCGCAATCGTCGAGCAGCCCGTTCACGACGCCCGCGTCGAACCCGGACAGCGTGGCGCGATGACTCCGCACCACCTGGAACGAGACCGGAGCGCGCAGGAAACCGATCGCCGAACCCACGCTCGCTCCTTCGGGAACGACGACGCGGCGCACCCCGAGCTTTTCCGCGAGCCGGCCCGCATGCAGTGGCGCGCCGCCCCCGAACGCGATCATCGTGTAGCGGCCGATCACTCGGCCGCGCTCGATCGCGTGCACGCGCGCCGCGTTGGCCATGTTCTCCTCGACGATCTCGGACACGCCCGCCGCGGGCCACGGCGCTTCGAGCCTGAGCGGCGCGCCCACGTGCGTCGCGACGGCGCGCTCGGCGGCCGCGGTGTCGAGCGCGAGCGCGCCGTCGGCGAATCGCTCCGGATCGATGCGGCCGAGCACGAGGTCGGCGTCGGTCACCGTGGCCTCACGTCCGCCGCGCCCGTACGAGGCCGGTCCCGGATCGGCGCCCGCACTGTCCGGGCCCACGGTGATGCGCTGCATCCGATCGACCCGCGCGATCGAGCCGCCCCCGGCGCCGATCTCGACCATCTCGATCACCGGCACGCGGACCGGAAGACCGCTGCCCTTCACGTTCCGATAGGCCCGCGCGACCTCGAACGTGCGCGCCCGCTCGGGCTCACCTCCGTCGATGAGGCAGATCTTCGCGGTCGTGCCGCCCATGTCGAAGGACAGCACGCGCTCGAGCGCGCGTTCGCGCGCGATCCAGGACGAGAGCAGGGCCCCGCCGGCGGGCCCGGACTCGACGAGTCGCACCGGAAATCGGGCCGCGATCTCCAGCGTGGTGAGACCGCCACCTGACATCATGAGCAGCAACGGGCACGTCATGCCGAGCGCATCGAGCTCGGCGCGCAGCCGCAGCAGATAGCCCTGCATCATCGGCCGCACGTAGGCGTTGGCGCAGGTCGTCGAGAACCGCTCGTACTCGCGGATCTCCGGGCAGACCTCACTCGAGAGGCAGATGGTGACGTCGGCCGGCAATTGCGCGCGCAGGATCTCGGCGGCGAGCTGCTCGTGCTGCGGCCAGGCATAGGCGTGCATGAATCCGATCGCAACCGCCACGACCCGCTCGGCACGCAGCCGCTCGCCGACGGCGCGCACCGCCGCCTCGTCCAGCTCGCGCAGGACGCGTCCACGGCCATCGCGCCGCCCGGGCACCGTGCAGCGCAACGGGCGCGGGACGAGGGGAAGCGGGCGCTCCATGTACACGTCGTACTGCTCGAAGCGCTTCTCGTAACCCATCTCGAGGATGTCGCGCATCCCCTCGGTGGTGACGAAGGCGGTCCTGGCGCCCTTCCGTTCGATGAGGGCGTTCGTGGCGAGCGTCGTGCCGTGGACGAAGACCGAGACCTCCGACGGCGGGAGTCCTGCCGCGGCGAGCACGCGTCGGATCCCCTCGAGCACACCAACTTCAGGCGCCGGCGTGGTCAACACCTTGGCCGTGTCGCGGCCGGCCGGGCTTTCGAGGACGACGTCGGTGAACGTCCCGCCGATGTCGGCGGCCAGTCGCGCTCGCATCAGACCGACACCTTCGCGAATCGCGGCTCGCGCCAGATTTCGGTCTCGAGCACGCGACGAAGGCGGGACACGGCGACCCACACGTCCTCGTGGCTGATCGCCACGGGCGAGATGCCGAAGCGGATCACGTCCGGTTTGCGGAACGAGCTCACCACGCCGTGCTCGAGCAAGGCTTCGCAGACTGAGCCGGCACCCGGATGGCTGAAGCCGACGTGGCCTCCCTGCTCGTCGTAGTCGAGCGGCGAGGTGACGCGAACCCCGAACTTCCCGCATTCCTGCTCGAGCAGCGTGATGAGCACCTCCGAGAGCGAGCGGTGCTTCCAGGCGAGATCCCCGCGTTTCACGTCGCGCCAGATGTCGACCGCCGCGCTCATCGCTTCGTTGGCGATGATGCCGGGCGTGCCGGTCAGGTGTCGCCGGACGCCCTGGAGGGGCTCGTAGGTCGGCGCGAACGCGAACACGTCGGCGTGTCCCATCCACCCGGCGATCACGGGCCAGGCGCGCTCTTGATGCCGCGGATGCACGTAGAGCCACGCGGGCGCGCCCGGACCGCCGCAGAGGTACTTGTACCCGCAGCCGACGGCGAAATCGGCGCCGGTCCCGCCAAGGTCGACCGGGATCGCGCCGGCCGCATGCGACAGGTCCCACAGCGTGAGCACGCCCCGGGCGCGCGCCAGCTCGTTGATCTCAGCCATGTTCCAGCGCCGGCTCGACCGGTAGTCCACGTGGCTCAAGTAGAGCACGCCCACGTCGCCGGAGAGCGCGGCGTCGAGCTCTCGCGGCTGGTCGATGCGGCGGACCGCCGCGCCGCCGCCCGCGAAGCGCGCGAGCCCTTCCGCGACGTACGTGTCCGTCGGGAAGTTGTGCGCTTCCGTGACGATCACGGGCCGCGTGCGATCGAGCTGCCAGGCGTAGCCGAGGATCTTGTAGAGGTTGATCGTGGTGTTGTCGCAGAACACCACATCGCCCTTGCCGGTGCCGAGGATGTGCGCCAGGCCCTCGCCGAGCCGCCAGGGCTTCTCCAGCCAGTCGAAGCGGTTCCAGCCGCGTCGGCGCGCGTCCCGCCAGCCTTCCAGCATCACGCGTTCGACGCGCGACGCCGCGTCGGCCGGCATCGCGCCGATCGAATTACCGTCCAGGTACACCGTGTCCTCGGCCGGCCGGGCGAAGCGGTCACGCATCGCCCTCAAGGGATCACGAGCGTCGAGGGCGCGGCAGTGCGCCAGATCGATCATGGGCGTGGACCTTTCCCTTCGGCAAGCAGCGCCTGCACCAAGAGGATCTCGACTTCGTGGCATGCGACCAGGCGTTCCCAGCGCGCCTTGCTCATCGACGCGTCACGCCAGGCGACGAGTGTCACGAGGCACGAGCCCTTGTCACGGCCGGTCGCGTCGCCCGGAACCACGCGCGCCATGACGCGCGGCGCGAGCGCCCGCGGATTCGTTCCCACGTGGTAGTCGACGATCAACCGCGCGGCATCGCCGACCGGCCGATAGAGAACTTCCGTACCGTCGAAGAGCGACCGGCCCCGGAAGAGATTCCGGCCCACCTTGCGGGCCTCGAACGACCCGAGCGCCCACCGGCCAACTTCGAGTCCGTCCGAAAGAAACGCGTAGGCGCGTCGCGCCGGCACGGCGCACTCGGCGGTGACACAGTGCGAGAGCTGCGCCACATCAATTCTCGACCCGCTTGAACAGGGCCTGCATGTCCTCGATGGTGATGATGCGGTCGGTCACGATCTGGCCGTCATTGATCTTCCACACGAGCGCCGGCCCGGTCACGTCGCCGTTGGCGTCGAACTCGATCGGGCCGGTCGCGCCGAAGTACTTGATCGGCTTGCCCGCCTTGATGAGCTCGAGCGCCTTCTTGAACTCGGCCGGCCCCGTGCCGACGGGCGCGCCGTTCGGGACGTGCACGCGGCGCACCGAGTCCCTGATCGACGGGCCGGACAGATCCTTGGCGATGTTCATGGCGAGTGCCATCACCATCAGGGCGTCGTACTGCGTGTGCACGCCGGGTCCCTTGGTGTCGGCCTTGAATTTCTCCTCGAACGACTTGTTGAACCCATCGACGTGCGGGCCCGCCACCTGCGCGTTGTCCATGCCGAAGAAGTCCTCGACGAACTTCGCGCCCACGCCGTTGACGAAGTCCATGGTGCGCATCGAGTTGTTGAGGGCCACCTGCTTCGTGCCCCCGAGCGACAGCCACTCGCGCACGATGGTGACGGCGTCCTTGGGGAATCCGATCAGCAGCAGCGATTCGGGCTTCGCCGCGAGCGCGCGCGTGACCTCGGCTCGATAGCTCGGTTGATTGTCGTTGTACGGCACTTCGGCGATCACCTCGCCGCCGAGCTTGGCGAGCGCCGCCTTGTAGAACCGCAGCATATCCGTGCCGAAGTCGGTGTTGATGTAGATGACGACGGTCTTCTTCATGCCGCGCCGCACGGTTTCCGACGCCGTGGCGTACGCCTGGGTCTTGCTGGTGGGAATGGTGCGGAAGAAGTACCCGCCGCTCCGTCCGTCGAGCGTGAAGGGGCTGGCGGTCGAGCAGCACGTGATCTGCACCACCTTTGACGGCGCCGTCACCGCGGAAATGATCGGACCTGTGACTCCCGAGGAGATGGTCCCGGTGAACGCCGGCACGCGCTCGACCTCGACCAGGTACTTGGCGGCATCCACGCCCACCGTCGGCTGTCCCTGGTCGTCCCGGAGGATGAACTGCACGGGGCAGCCCTTGACGCCCCCACCCTGGTTGACGTGCTCGATTGCCAGCTCCGCCGCCTGCGCGATCTTCTTGGTGATCGGCGCCATCGAGCCGGTCAGCGGCAGCACCCCGCCGATCTTCACCGGGCAGCTCTGCGCGGCCGCCGTCTCCGCGGACAGTAGACCCGCCGTCAACGCCACGGCAAACACGATCGCGCTCCGTCTCCGTAGTTCCATGTTGTCCTTCCTCCGTTGAACCGGTCGGCAGCAGGAGGGAGCTTAATCGTTCACGTGCCCAGAGACAACCGCCGCCTCGCTGATCGGTAAGCGCGGGTGTCAGGCCGGCGAGGGTGCCCGCGCGATCGCGAGAGCGGTCACAGAGACCACTGAACCGATTCTTGCTTTGAGGACTCTCGACTTCGCTCAAACGAGGAGCGAAAAACCAGAACGAAATCGGATCTGCGACGGACTAGTCGAAACCCGCCCAAGCACCTCGTGCAGCATCGCCCAACGATGCCGTTCTCATTCGCCACACCACAATGTTGTCTGACCTAAGGTGCTCGGGATTGTACGGTATCGACCCCGGCACATAACAGTCGAACGCCGCTGTGATGATGTCTTCTGACCCAGCGTCAACCGCCTATGAGAGCGGAAACAGGAGCCCGAAGAGCTTCCGCCATTCCTGGAGCGCGTCGCCCTCGACCTTTGCCCACAGCGCCCGAACCTTCGACGCGAGGCCGCAGCAGCCAAGGATGAACGACATCGCGTTGACTCCCGGGCGAGCGGCCGAGGCCGCGAAGTTTTCGATGACCGCGCGAAATTCAGCGAGCGAGACTTCATGGTCCTTCAGTTGATAGTGCCGAACGCGCGTTCCGCTCGCGCTCGCGAAGATGATGTCCACGTCGTCGAAGCCTTCCTTGATGAACGACTGAAATTCGGGATCTGCGAGCCATTGCGGAAGAACCGTGATGATGTAGGCGTCTTGGAAGTTGTAGCCGAGGCTGCCAATCACACCGTCACGCTGACGGGGCGCGAAGAGGCTGTTGCCGCGCGTCTGGGATTTCATACGGCGCTTATCCATAGGCCGTCTTGACGTGGAATTCTCGTTCCTTGGTTTGGCGTCGGCTCGCAGGTGAAGGGCCGCGTGTTCATGCAATCAATCCGAATTGACGCCGGACCTCACCGGTCCCGACGAAATGCGACAGCAGGCGGTAGTTCTTCTGTTCGTGTCGGATCTTGCCGGCGATGATCGCGGGATGAACATGGATTGCCTTCGACAGACTGACCACAGCCACGGGCGTGGGATTTCGACGTGCTTCGCTCGGCTCCCAGATCGCAAGCGGGACCAGAGCCTCCTCAGCCCATTGATCTGCCTGATCTTCCTTCGGCTCCCGCCGGCCACCCTCGACTTCGCGCAGCGTCAGGTCATCGACAAAGGCAGCGTCACCGCCAGCCTCCATATGACGGCCGAGATGCGCGAGTTCGTGCAGGAGGCAGAACCAGAAGCTATCAACGCGGTCGTACCGAAGGGTCAGGCCCACCACCGGTGTGCCGTCGCCAAGCTTGAGGGCCGCGCCGTCCAGATAGGTTCTAGGCAGGTGGCGAACGACGACCAGCGAGATGCCGTGCTTGCCGAGAAATTCTTTGGCGAGCCGCGGCCCTTCGTCTGACCAGCTCAGACGCGCGACATGGCCGAGGAAATCCAGTGTGATGGTTCCCGGCTTGTACGAAACCGGTGGGCGAGCTTCGTTGGCGTCGGCGAGAACCTTCCAGCACCACGCCTTGAGCGCGTATGGATCCATCTTGGCATTGGCCCGGGCGTAATCGTTCTTGCGGTAGAGCGCGGCGGCAGCGACCGCTGGCCCACCCGCGCGCCGGATCAGATCCCCAACGAGCTCCTGCGCACGTGACTCGAGGTTTTTGACCTTCGGGATCCAGCCGAGCTCAGCCATCGCCTTCACCGGAAAACGGCTCCACTCGATGCCTGCGAGCGGGTCTTCGAGTGACACTCCCGCTTCTTGAAGAAGCACCTCAGCGGGGATGCCGAGGTGTTCATGGAGTGCTCGCGCCATCGGCATCGTGATCTTTCTCTTGCCAGACAGCACCTCCGAAACCTTGGCTCGACTGCCGATGAATGGAACGAGGTCCCGTTGAGTCAAGCCTGCTTGCTCTAGTCGGAATTCGATGGCGGCGACTGCGCTCGGGTAGCCCATCGCGACGTGCTTTTCCTCATAGTGCTCGACAAGGTCCGTCAGGACGTCGAGCTCCTCACCTTCCGATGTGCCGGGCTCGGCGTCCATGAGCGCGTCAATACGGGCGAGTGCGGCTTCGTAGTCCGCTTCGGTCCGAATTGCCTTGATGCCCATGTCACACCTCCTCCGCGTCGATGTCGTCGTACTCGGCATGCGTGCCCACGAACCGGATATAGACCACCCGATACGAGTAGTTGATCTTCACCACGAGCCGGTAATCGTTGCCCTTGATGTTGAAGACCACGCGGCTGTCGCCGATGACGCTCGCGATCCGGTACTTCGCCTTGACCTTCGCGGGGGTATCCCAATCCTCCTTCTGGACTTCGCGGTACCACGCGAGAAGCGCCTCCTCCGCGTCCGGGTGCAGCTCCCAGAATTCCCGGAGGGTCCTCTTCGCGATGATCCGCATAGCCGATCATACATCGCTCCCATTTATTACTAAAGTACATTGCTCCCTAATAACTTTCAAGTCAACGGATATTATTTTGGGAGCACTATACTTGATGACGATCTACATGTACCTGAAATATTGCGTATTCTGGAACTAGCCAAAAAGCGGAGACGGTAGGCTTGTCGCGCCTGGGGGATGACCTCCTCAGCCGAACCACCGACTCGCGTCTCGACCGGTATCTGACCTTCGGCCGGGATCGGGCGGGTGAAGCGAGCTGTATTCTTGGCCGCCGGCCCTGGCCAAACAGCTATGAGCAGCCCTCTCGACTTCCTCCGGGTGGCCAGTCGACCGGCGCCCGACGCCGTCCTCGCCTATCACACGGCGCTCGAGGCTCAAGGCGAACGCGCTCAACGTTGAAACGATACTTCGTCAGCTTGCTGTTCGTCGGATACGGGAGGTCGTATGACTGCCTGTGCTCGCGAACTGTTGGACGAGTTCCTTTAATCGTTCACGTGCCGCGAGACAACCGCCGCCTCGCCGATCAGCCCGCGCGGGCGAAAGAGCAGCACGAGCATCAGGAGCAGGCCGATCAGGATGACCTGGACCGCGGCGCCCTGCGCGGCGTGGCTCGGCGGCACCAGCTTGCTGACCGCCACGCCGGAGCCCGCCCAGATGGCCCAGACGACCAGCGCTCCGAGCAAGGCGCCGCGGTTGTTGCCGCTGCCGCCCACGATGAGCATGGCCCAGACCTGGAATGTGACGATCGGCAGGAAATCGAACGGGCTGACGAAGCCGATGAAGCTGACGTAGAGCGCGCCGGCAAGACCCATGAGGGTCGAGCCCAGGACGAATGCTTCGAGCCGGAAGCGACGGGCACTCTTGCCGAGCGCGACGGCGGCGGTCTCGTCCTCGCGAATCGCCTTCAGCACGCGTCCCCAGGGCGACATCAAGACTCGGTCGAGCGCCCAGTAGATCGTCGCCATGAGCACGCCCATCAGGCCAAGAAACCAGAGGTTGAAGCCGAACGGCGTCTCGAACAGTTGCGCCAGCGGTTTGCCGATGCGCGTGAGCCCCTGCGCGCCGCCGGTGAGCGGCTCCCAGTTGAGGGCGACGAGCTGGATCGAGACGGCGACGCCGAACGTGGCGATGGCGAGGTAGTCGCCTCGCAGGCGAATCGTGACGAGGCCGATCAGCCAGCCCGCCAGCGCCGTCGCGGCCATCGCGGCCAGCACCCCCACGAGCCATGGCAGGCCGAAATTGCCGACGTACTGGGGTTGCGGCGCCGCGGTGAGGATCGCATGCGTGTAGGCGCCGATGGCGTAGAACCCTACGACGCCGGCGTTGAACAACCCGGTGAACCCCCACTGCAGATTCAATCCGAGGGTGAGGACACCGAGGATCAGCACGATGCACGCGAAGAACACGAGGTAGGCGAGCATCTAGTTCCGCTCGCCGAAGATGCCCTGCGGCCTCAGGAGCAGGATCACGAGGAGCAGCAGGAACGGAATCGCGCCCTTGTAGCCCGGGCTGATCACGAGCAGCGACAGGTTTTCCGCGAGGCCCACGAGAAATCCGCCGATCACGGCGCCGGCGAGGCTTCCGGTGCCGCCGAGGATCGCCGCCGCGAACAGCGAGAGCAGCAGGTTGAAACCGATCTCGGGATGAAGCTGCGGCGTGAGACCCGTGAACACGCCGGCGAACGCCGCCAGC
>WNEZ01007190.1_pt1 | contig 15216 bp, 15 predicted proteins | sample 5400521 | NCBI WGS metagenome assembly WNEZ01 (sample SAMN13153339, study PRJNA577476) | soil metagenome | isolation source: 120 cm saprolite under Douglas fir tree site 2 hole 1 replicate 1 | place: USA:California | collected 2015-04-18
TCATGGTCAGCGCGATTTAGGACCAAGCCGGAGGTGGCGCGACCTTGACCGATTCTGACCGGCGACCAGTCACTGGTTTGTTGACCCTGGGGGTATCGCCAGTCTCTAATTGCTACGTGAAGTCGCAGCCAGTCGACGTGATCTCCGCTGATCCGCGGACTATCTCCTCCCGGGTTGCCTGGACGATGGCGGTTGTTGCGTTGCTGGCAGCGGCACTGGCCGGGGGGATCACGGTCGCCGTCCACTACCGGGGGGAGGTGGCATCGCTGCGCCGCCAGCTGCACTCGGTCCCCGCCTCTCATCCGCCCAGCACCGTCCCGCTGATGCTATCCAGCAGGACGGTTGCGCTGCCCTCGTACGGGGCGCTAAACGGTGCGGTGACTGTCGTCTCCGCCAAGTTTTCCGGAGGGCTGGCGCGGATCGTGCTGTCCGCTCACATAAGCGGCGGTAGGCCATACACGAGCTACGCTCTGACCGGGTTTGACTGTGCGGGCAGCCGCGGCTACGAAACCTGGGCCGCCGGTGTCACCGACGCGGACGGGACCGGTAACCTGAGCGGTCACGCCTTGACGGTCTCCCTGAGTGAAGAATACTGGCTCTATCTCAGCCCGTCGTCGCTTCCGAGCGATGCCGGCCCAGGCCTGGACGGCAGCTTCACGGCCGCCGGGAAGTTCTCCGCCTCTCCTGCAGGGAATCCAGCGTGCTGAGCTGACGAAAACCGCTAGCCGTGCCCGCCGCATAGGAATCGATACAAGTGATTTGTGGATTGCTCGTACCGGTATACGAGGCTCGAACGATCTTGTGTGGGTGGGGCCTGCCGCGAATTACGCCGCGAAACTGACTGAATTGGATTCAGATTATCCAACGTGGATTACGCATCGTGTATACGATCGTATGGAAGATTCGGTTAAGCGCGCGACTTCGGGTTCTCTAATGTGGGAGGAGCGCTCTTGGACAAGCATGAAGAGTCTAAAGATTTATCGATCAAATTACTCGTGGTCGATCTCATGACGTCCGCCGAGATGTAAAGGCTTCATGGTGGCCTTGCTACGTGCCCATCCGGGGTGAACAGCGACGTCGGCCAGGGCGCGGCAACGAGTAACAAGGTAGTCAAGGCGGGCACATGTGTGACCATTGCGGCTGCCTTGCTGGTGGCCTCGTTCTTCATCGGTGTTTCCGCAGTTCTCCCGGTCGTGGGCTTCTACTTCATAGCCTTGCTGGTAGCCGCAGCCCAGATACTCGACTCACGGCTTGAGAAGCGCTCCCGCGGGCAGCCACCGAAGCGGCCAGCGCAGCGCGGCCAGGCGCTCGAAGTTGAGCGGGATGGCAGGATCGGCGATGATCTGACTCTCTCCGAAGTCCGCAGAGATGTCCGTGCCCGTCGCGTGTCTGATCATCGAGCTATCCAGCGCATCTGGCGGTCACTGACGATACGTCGAGACCAGGGCCGACCTGCGAACCTACCGGTCACGGGATGACCAGTCAGCCCGTCCGGCCGCGCTCTCTTCGAGCTGCGCGGTGGGTTGCGCGGTATTCGGGACGGTACCCGGTGCAAGCCGGGCAGTGGCCGGTCACACGCGTAGCTGTTCGATCACCCGGGAGCGAGCCAGTTCAAACGCGGGTTTGTCGAAGCCTGGCGAGCCGCGTTCAGCGAACCAGTGGCGGCTGCTGTCGTAGCGATAAGTCTTCAGTCCGGTTCCTGCTGCCCGGAAGGCATCTTCGACGGCGGCGACCTCTTCGTCTGTGAAGTACTCGTCATCGGGGTACAACGTGCAGGACGACGCGGCGGGTCCGGGAAACTTCCCCCTCGGGTGGCTGCCCGCCATAGAACAGGACTAGTTCGTCGGGGCCAGCCGCTCCTCGCCCGGCGAGATGACAAGCGAGGAATCCTCCCATGGAGAAGCCCATAGCCGCCCACGCGTGCTCCTGCGCGGCGAGTTCGTCCGCGCACTGCCCGATAAGGCGGAGCGCCGCGTCGTCATCCAGCGCCGCTTGAGAAAGCGCCTCCGCTTCTTCGATCGTGGCGGCGGTCTTGCCGCCATACAGGTCCGGGAGCAGGACACGCCGGCCGGCGTTCGCGAGGTCGCTGGCCCACTCGCTGACCGCCGGCGTGATGCCCCACCAGGGGTGAAGGAGGAGGACTGGCGGATTACCCGCCAGGCCGATTGTCCTGACCGCGTCCTCGCTGGCCGATGTGCTCATGCTTCTCCCATCGTGGTAGCAGGGCCTCGGCGAAAGCTGCGCACTGGACCGTACCCGCGAATTCCGCATCGGTGATTGCTCCGCGCCACTGTCCCGTCGAGGTAGGCCAGCAGCCCCGGAGCTGGTTCACCGGCGAGCAGATAACGCGCCTTGCCCGGCCGGTCAGTAACCGGTTGAACTCCCCTGAGGTCAGCCGCCAGGACAGGCACCAGCATGTCTTGTTGCCGTCGGCGCCTAGCATGGTCGCGACGTCATCGAACAGGTCGACGGTCGCGGGTCGCACCGCCAAGGCCATGCGATGAAGGATGTCGCACGGCGGAACCGGCAGGACATCGTGAACCTGGTCACCTCCGGGCCTGTCGAGCTGAGTCGCGAAGAGGGACGCGAGATGTCAACGTGAGGACTGGCCGGGCCCGTGCCTGCGGTGGGTGCCCGGATTACCGCGCGAAGAAGTGGACCCCTATCCACGCCCAGGCGACCAGCACTCCCACCCGTCCGGTCCGGGTGCGCATGATGCGCGTGAATACCTCGCCGAGCGGCGGGATCCCGGACCGCCTCCGAACCGCGATCAGCTCAAGCAGTACGCCGGCCAGCAGGACAACCAGGTAGCCGAGCACGGTGACGTCGTGAGCGTTCATCGGTCCACCAGGAACCAGCCGATCATCAGCCAGATCCCGATCGCCACGGACCGGCCGGCGTGGGAGGTGAGCAGGGGATCGGTCAGCGCGCTGATAGTCGGGTGCCCATAGGAGGTGGTTGTGAGGCTGGGCTGCTGAAACAGGGAGGCAAGCTCCCACAGACCGCCCGCGGCGAGCAGCCCGGCCCAGAGCGCACTGCCCGGCAGCGGGAGCCTGCCAGGGACGGGGCGGTACCGCAGCGGTCCTCGCCAGCCGGCCACGACCACGACCGCGGCCAGGCTGATCACTGCCGCGGTCGCGGGCCAGGAGTAACGGGTGAACGAGCCGGCGACGGCAGCATAGAGAACCCCGAGGACCAGCCCGGCAATGACGAGCGGCAGCCTCCGCCGGAGCAGCGGCCGCCCAGTCGGCCGTTGACCGGCCGACGGCCGTCCGTCCGCAGGCGGACCCGCCGTCCCGGCGCTGGCCGGTGCCGCGTCGCCGCGCTGTGGGCCGGCCCGGCGGCTGCGCGCGGAATCCCAGGCCAGGCTGACCGCCACCACCAGGAGCAGGACGCCGTCCACGGACCTGCCGGAGACCGCAGTGAAGAATGCGGTCAGGAGCAGGATCACGACAATCGGCTCGCGGAAGCCGGACATGGCAGTGATCGCGCTACTACTGCGGTCCGGCGGAGCAGCCGTCGCCCGGGCGACGGCGCGCTCATCCGGTCCGGCGCCGTCACGGTCAGGCTTGTCGTCTGCCACGCCACGCACCGCCCGGCGCCCCTCCCTGCTGCGGCGCCGGGTGATGCGGGTCACCCGCCAAAGCTACCGTCGCGGGATGAAGCGGTGAAGTCCGGGCGCCTCCTCGTCGCAGCAGCACGGGTGATGGTGGTAGCGGCAGGCTCGGTACGAACTCAGCGCTGGAGCGCTACTCGACGCAGCGATGGTGACCTCCGGCGCGATCGCCAGCAGGGTCGATCGCATGGAGCGCAAGGGCCTCTACCGATGTACCACCCAGGTAGCACCCAGCCTCGGGCCGGTAACGGCCGGCCAGCGGACACGGACGAACATGGACGGAGGCTGGCCCGGCCGCGGTCTTTTCCGGCCATTGACACACGCGGTCCGTACCATCGAGGCCGTGGTCACTCGCTACGACGTCTCGGCCGTGCCGCTGCAGGGCGGCTATGTGGCCAAGCAGTGCCCGGTCCGCGCCCAGTGGGACGCTATCCGGCCATGTGACCCGCTGCCGCCGTCGCCGCTGCTTGAGCGCCGGCTGGCGCGTGGCAGGCAGTTCGAGGCGGAGGTCGTGGCCCGGCTTGTCGCCCTTCACCCGGGCGCGCGGGTGGTCGCCGGTGCGGACCGGGCCGGGCGAGAGGCGGCGACGGCCGGCGCGATGAGGGCCGGGACGGCTCTCATCCTGGGCGGGCGGCTGCCCGCTGATCTGGCTGGGCGGCGGGTGGGCGAACCCGACCTGCTGGTGACCGCGGCCGGCGGTTCCGGCTACCGGCCGGTGGATATCAAGCAGCACCGTTGCCTGGATGCCGGCGCTGGCGGCCTGCCGGCGCTTTGCTCGTCGCTGAACCGCGTGAGCTGGGAGGCAGCGGAGGCAAATCCGGGCTCGCTGGCCCGCAAGCGAAAGGATGACCTGCTGCAGCTCGCCCATTACCAGCGCATGCTCGAAGCCGCGGCGATGGCTCCTGCCGGGGGTCGCTGGGGCGGCATCATCGGCGTCGACGGCGTGGTCACCTGGTACGACCTGGACGCCCCCATCTGGCTGACCCCGTCGGCGGGTGGCCGGCCGAAGCGGCGCTCGAGTATGGCGGTGTATGACTTCGAGTTCGGCTTCCGGCTGGACATCCTTGCCGTCGCCGCCGCGCACCAGGACGATCCCGGGGTCGCTCTGCTGGTGGCGCCGGTACGGATCGGCGAGTGCGCGGAGTGTCCCTGGTGGTCGTGGTGCGGTCCGCGGCTGCAGGCCGGTTCCGGTGACGTGAGCCTGCTGCCGCGCATCGGCTGGCGGGCGTGGCGCATCCACCGCGACCACGGAGTCACCAGCCGGGCCGCGCTGGCCTCGCTGGACCATCGCACCGCCACCTTGGTCTCCGCCAACGTCGACCTGCGGCCGATCACCACAGCGCTGGGTACCCGGCCCGATGACACGCCGGTCGCGGCCCTTACCGGAGAGCGGAAGCGGGCGCAGCTGGCGCGCCTGGCTGATGCGGACATCCGCACGCTACGCGATGCCCGGATGCTCTGCCTTCGCACGGCCGCCTACTGCGATCAGCCGATGCGGGATCTTCCTGAGCAGATTGACCGTGCCCGCGCCGCCCTCGGCGGCTCTGCGGCCTACCGGCGCCGCGGCATCGCCCGGGTCGAGGTGCCCCGCGGCGAGGTCGAAGTCGACATCGACATGGAGAACATCGAGGACGGCGTCTACCTGTGGGGCGCCCTGGTCACCAGCCGGCCGGGCCGCAGCTCCGTGCCCGCCGGCTACCACCCGTTCTGCACGTGGGAACCGATGACCAGCGAGGCCGAAGCCGGGTTGTTCGCCGAATTCTGGGCGTGGCTGTCCGGGCTGCGCCAGGACACGGCTGCCGTCGGCCTGGCGTTCCGCGCGTACTGCTACAACGCAGCCGCCGAGAACACGCAAATGCGGCGCATCGCCGCTGCCGCCGGTGTGGCGGACGAGGTCGCCGCCTTCACCAGGTCCGGGGACTGGGTCGACCTGCTCCGCGTGTTCGACACCCAGCTCCTCACCGGCTCATCCGCCGGGCTCAAGAGCGTGGCTCCGCTGTGCAGCTTCTGCTGGGACGTCGAGGACCCCGGCGGCGGCGAGTCGATGATCCGCTACGACGAGGCCGTCAACGTCAGCGAGCCCCTCGCGGCACGGGCTGCCCGCGACTGGCTCCTCGCCTACAACCGCAACGACGTCCAGGCCACACTCGCCCTGAGGGAATGGCTCGACCGAGCCGCCACCGGCTGCCCGTCAGTCGAAGACCTCGGATCATGACGACCGATGGCGCAGAGCCCTCAGGCCGACAGCCATCTGCTGCCGCTGGTTGCCTGGCGGGCCAGCGCAGCGGTGACGACGCCGTACCCCGCCAACGAGCATGATGGATCCATGCCAGGAACCGAGCGTGCGGCGTGCGTGGCCACGGTGCCTGCGCCGCTGCTCTTCCTGATCGCTGACACCGGCGGCGGGCACCGGAATGCGGCCAGGGCTGTCGGCCAGGCCCTCGACCGGGTCTACCCGGGCAGCTTCGCCCCGGTGCTTTGCGACCCGCTGAGCGGCCTGGGCTCGGCCCGGCTGCTGCGGTGGGTCGTAGGCCTGTACGGCCCGGCGATCCGTCTCACACCGTGGCTGTGGGGTGCGGCCTATCATGCCTCTAACTCGCGCCCGGCGATGGCACTGCTGCGGACGCTGCTCCGGCTCGCCGACGGGCCCGCAGCTGACGCGGCTGCGGCTCACCGTCCGGCAGCGATCGTGTCATTCCACCCGCTGACCGGCATGGCCGCGGTCGCAGCGAGGGATCAAGGCGCGCACCGGGCGCCCGTCGTGACCGTCGTCACCGATCTGGCCAGCATGCATGCGGCCTGGCGCTACGCCGAGGTGGACTTGATCATCGCACCGCTTACTGCCGTCACCGGGAACAGTAGGCCGCATGGCCCGGCCCGCGACCGCTGGGCGGTAGCCGGCCCGCCGGTGACCCGGGATTTCTGCGGAGGCCCGCTGCGACCGCGTGAGCGCGCGATCCTGCGGCGGTCGCTCGGCCTGAGCGAGAACAGTTTTCTCGTCCTGCTGACCGGCGGGGGCGAGGGCAGTGGTGGCATCGGCAGGCGTGCCGCCGCGATCCTGCGCCGGTTCGCCGATATCGACGCTGTGGCTGTCTGCGGGCGCAATCTGCGCCTGAAGCGCAGGCTCGACCGGCTGGCAGCCCGGTCTGGCGGTCGGCTGACGGTGCTTGGCTTCGCCCCGAACTTGGCCGACTGGCTGCGGTGCGCCGATCTGGTAGTCACCAAGGCGGGCCCGGGCACGATCGCCGAGGCCGCCTGCTGCGGCACGCCACTGCTGCTGACTTCGCACCTGCCGGGGCAGGAGAAGGGCAACACCGAATTCGTGACCGGAGCGGACGCCGGTCGGCGCGTGCCTGGCGTGCGCCGGTTGCTGGCCGAGATCGGCCGTCTGCGCGGCGACCGGACTGCAGTTGACGCGATGCGTGCGGCGTCCGCGCGGCTGGGCCGGCCCGGCGACGCGGACGCCATCGCCGAGCTGATCGCCGGCCTGGCCAGGACCGGGCCGGCGACCGGCGCTGGGCCAGGGACGGCGACCAGGCCAGAGCCCGCTGCCGCTGCTTCGGCGCAGGCGGATTCCGCTGGCCCCGCGGCTGGCCTGGCTGGCCCCGCGGTAGGCCTGGCTGGCCCCGCGGCTGGCCTGGCGGGTTCCGCGGCTGGCCTGGCTGGCCCTGCGGTAGGCCTGGCTGGCCCCGCGGCAAGCCTGGCTGGTTCCGCTGCTGGCCTGGCTGGCTCCGCGGTCGGCCTAGCCGGCTCCGCGGCGGGGCGGGCAGGCCCGGTTAGCCGGGCGGGCGGCCAGGAGGGAGGCAGACATGGGCCGGGCTGAACCGGGCGCCGGGAGGCCGTCGCGCGGCAGGGTGGCGGCGGGCGCCGGGAGGCCGTCGCGTGGCAGGGTGGCGGCGGGAGCTGGGAGGCTGCTGCACGGAGCCGCGGCAGGCATCGGACCGGCTGGCGCAGTGGAGGCGGCGAGCCTGCTCCTTCCGGTCGCGACGGAGCTGCGCCTGAAGCGGGCCGCACGCCCGATGACCGACCGCTGGCGACAGGTGCCTGTGGAGCCCCGTGACACGGTGCAGCTCGGGATCAGCTTCCGGCCGCTGCAGGCGGTGGCGCTCGGGCTGGATCCGCAGGCTGCCCTGCAGGCGCTGGTTGCCTACCCGTTCCAGCTGCTCAGGCTCGGTGCCTACTGGAACCGGCTGGAGCCCGAGCCCGGGGCCTTTGCGCCCGGCGAGCTCGACCGCCAGCTCGATGCCGCCGAGCAGGCCGGCAAGCAGGTCATCGTGTGCGTCGGCCCGGTAAAGGCGTTCGGTTACCCGGAGTTCTTCGTGCCGTCGCACTACCTGGATCAGCCCCTGCGCGAAGGCGCCCTGGTCACCCCTGATCGCCGCAGGCGGCTGCTTGACGCCGGGACCGCGTTCCTCACCCGCGTCGTCGAGCGATACCGGGGGCGTGCGGCGATCGTTGCCTGGCAGGTCGAGCACGAGGCAGTCGACCCGCTCGGCATGGAGCACTCCTGGCGCCTGTCCGAGGCGTTTGTCCGCAGCGAGGTCGATGCCGTCCGCGCCGCCGACCCGGGCCGGCCTGTCATGATGAACGGCTTCCTGCCGACCTCGACCCCCGTCCGGCTGCAGCAGTGGTGGCGCACCAGGGACCAGGGCGACTCGCTGTCGGTAGCGCAGCGCCTGGCCGATATCGTCGGCATCGACTTCTACCCGCGCCATGCGCTGGCGAGCGCCGGGCCGCTGGCGCTGTACCTGGACGGCAGCAGGGCCCGATGGCAGCAGCAGCGCCGGGAGCGGCTGCAGAGCTGGGCCGCGCGGGCCGGCCGGCGGCTGATGATCGCCGAGGGGCAGGCTGAGCCCTGGGAGGCTGTGACGACCCCGCCCAGCCCGGCCGGCCGGGTAATGTACAGCTGCCGTCCCGAGGATCTGATCGGGAACTACAGCCAGTGCATGCGGTGGATCGACCGGCGATCATCCGTTATGGATGGGTATTTGTTCTGGGGGGCAGAATACTGGCTGCTGCGGGAGCGGCAGGGCGACCCCAGCTACCTGCGCGCGTTCGAGCGCGTCCTGGAAGGTGCCTGACAAGCAAGCCCTGATAAGCAAGCAAGCACAGCTCAGCGGGTTCGTTCCCGGTAGCCGAACACCGCGGCCCCGGTGATCATGAGGATGACGAAGAGTGCCCCGGTCACCGCCGCGTCAAGCAGCGGGCTGCCGGACACCACCTGGCGGTAGCCCGGCGTCCCGGCGTAGAACGCGGCGCGGGTCAGCTCGACCACATACCGCATCGGCATCGCGTGCGCCAGCACGTCCAGGTAGAACGGCACGCCGCGCAGCGGCACGAGGACGCCGCCGAGCACGTACTGCGGGATGATCAGGAACTGGAAGATCTGCATCGCCGAGCGCTGGTTCGGCAGCGCAGCGATGGTGGCCAGCCCGAACGCACCGCCCAGCAGGCAGCAGGCCAGGCACGGCGCCAGCAGGACCGCCAGCTGGCCAGGTGAAATCCGGACACCGAACGCAACTGCGAACGCCGTGATGAAGACCCCCTGGCAGAACGCGACCAGGGTCTCCCCGGCCACCTTGCCGGTGACCAGGGTCAGCCGCGAGACCGGGGTCACGAAGAGCTCGCGGGAGAAGTCGTTCTCCCGGTCCTCGACGATCGAGATCATTCCGGCGGCGGCGGACTGGAACAAGCTGGCCGCGAGCACCCCGGTGAACGCCAGGGTCACCGCGTTCAGGCCGGAGACTCGGCCAACGGTGGGCTGCAGGATGCTGCCCAGGCCCCCGATGAGCAGGACGGGGAATGCCAGGTTGACGGCTAGCCGTGGCCGGTCGCGCAACAGCTTGATCACGTCTCGCTGGGCGATGACCAGCACCGCGGACAGCTCGTGCGCCAGGCCGGTCAGCACCGGCGGGGATCCGGTCCGCGGCTGCGCGGTCATGGCCCGGCCCGCTCAAGCAGCGAGAGGTAAGCGTCCTCCAGCGACGGCTCGGCGATCTGGAACCGGGTCAGCTCGGCGCCAATCGCGGCAATGATGCCCTGCGCGCTGCGCCCGTCCAGCGGTATCCGCAGCGGTCCGGCCGGCCCGCTGCTGGTGACCTGCAGCCCGAGCGCCTCAAGCTCGCGGCGCAATCCGGCCCGGTCTAAGGCGTCGAGTACCAGCTCCGGGCTCAGCTGGCGCGCCTTGACCTCGGCCGGGCTGCAGCGCTCGATGAGGCCTGCGGTGGGCTCGTCGAGGAAGAGTACCTGCGGCCTGTGCAGCAGCGCCCGGACGATCTCAAGCCTGCGCCGAAGCCCTCCGGACAGGGCACGAGCACGCTGCCCGAGGAGGTCAGAAAGACCCAGAACGCCGGCCAGCTCCTGCACCTGTTCGCGGTAACGAGCCGGCATCAGGCGGTAGCGCGGCCGCCACGGGTAGAGCCCGTAGAGCACCGCGTGCAGCCTGATGTTCTCCTCGGCCGTCAGGTTGAGGTCGAGTGAGGGCTGCTGGAAGACAATGCCGATCTCCCTGCGAACCCCCGCTTGCTCGGTGGCCAGGTTCCGGCCGACGATCCGGACCCGGCCGGAGGTCGGGGCGAGGGTCGTGGTGAGTATGGACACCGTGGTTGTCTTTCCCGCGCCGTTGGGCCCGAGCAGGCAGAAGAGCTGACCCTCCGGGACGTCGAAGCTGACGTCGTCCACCGCGTTGCTGTGCGCGGCCCGGTAGCGCTTGACCAGGTGAGCGACCTCGACTGCTGTCATCGGACGCGGTCCTTCGCGAGAAGCTGACGGTCAGGAGCCGGCCGGGTTGGCATCTGGTTCCCGCAGCCGACGGTAGCGCGCGTCGAGCCCGCGCCGCCTGGCCAGCCAGGCGAGCGGATGAGTGACGGCGCGGACCAGCCCGGCCGGGAGATACGGCGCCCGGACCTCCCGCTCGAAGTCGCACATGAACAGGGCCAGGTCGAGCGGGCTGGGCAGGGCGCGGGCCGCAGCGTGCTGCTGCTGAGCCAGCGCAGCAGCGGTTTCCAGCAGCTCCTGCATGCTCAGCGCCGGCCTGGTCTGCACCGCAACCCTGGCGGGCTGGCTTCCGGCGTTGGCGAAGTGGTGCACCGTGCCGGGCGGGATCCGCACGGTGTCGCCAGGCCCGGCCGTCACCCGCCGGCCGCCGACCCGGAATCTCATCTGCCCAGCGAGGACGGTGAAGCATTCCTCCTGCTCGGGATGGGCATGGCTGCTGGGCACCCGTCCGCCCGGGGCGAGCACGAGCTCCCACTCAAGCACGCTGCCGCCGGTCTGCGCGGCTGTCATGCGGATCGTGATCTGCTCACCGCTGAGCGGGTTCTCGATGACCTGCCCGCCGGGCGCCATGACGTGCCTCCTGATCAGGTGATGTCCTTTGCACGGTAGTACGCGCGGCCAGGAGGGACAGCATTGCCGGGGCACCGCCGGGCCGCGGGAGCCCTCATCACCGCGCAATTCGCGCATTGAGCGCCTGCGCAGGGACGTCCTTCGCTAGCGAGCTAGAAGACGGCGAAGGCCGGGGCTCGACTACACAGAGTAAGTAACCGGTACATCTGCGCAATCGATGGGTAGATCCTCCTAGGGGCGGCGCCGCACGAGTCGCTGCGACAACGGGGGAGGCGTTGTCCCGGTCGGCCGCCGCGATCGACGGGCACAGAGACGCCGTGCTCACTCAGGCGCTCGTCGCCGCCTACTGGCACGAGCGCGAGGCGACGCAGGCGTATCTTTCCGCCCCTTCACCGGCCGCGTTCCATGAGGTGACTTTGGAACATGCGCAGTTCACGGCCACGGCTGACGCGCCGGGCCTGACCGGCTCGGCCGCAGAAACAAGCTTCCGGGCGCAGGCCGTGGCGGGGAACGACAGGCTCTACGCACTATTCACGCGGATTCGAGGCGCCGCTGGAACGTCACTGGCTCGTGAGCTCGCCGCGGACCAGCAACTGAATGTCGGCGAGGCAGGGGTCCTGGGTCCGCTGAACGAGCTTGATCGCGCCCAGGCGCAACGCGCGCAAACGGCGATAGCGGCGGTCAGCTCGGCGAAGGACCAGGCGATCGCGGTAGGGATAGCGGCGACCGTCCTCGCCGTTCTGGCGGGCGTCGCATTCTCGTTCTTCGCGCTCCGGCTGCTCGGCCGTGCTTTCGAGCGGGAGAAGGAACTGACGGCGGCGCTCAGGCGGATGCGCGACCTCCTTGCCCGCCTCCGCTCGACCTCGGCCGTCCTGAGCGAGGTCACCGGCGAGCTGAGGCTGGCGGCGAAGAACGCGGCGGCGGTGACGACGGAGCAGTCCTCGGCCGTTGCGCAGACGTCAGCGACGATCGAGGAGCTGGCGACCACGGCCGGCTCGATCGCCGATAACGCGCACGCCGTGGCGAAGGCGGCGGAGCGGACCGGCGACACGATGCGGGACATGCAGGAGAAGGTGGAGACGATCGCCGCGCGGGCGCTGTCGCTCGGTGAGCGCGCGCAGAAGATCGGCGAGATCCTTGAGCTGATCAACGACATCGCGGGGCAGACGAATCTGCTGGCGCTGAACGCCGCCATCGAGGCGGCCAGGGCCGGGGATGCCGGGAACGGGTTCGCCGTCGTCGCCGCTGAGGTGCGCAAGCTCGCGGAACGCTCGATTCACTCCACCGAGTCGATCAGCGTGATCATCACCGGGGTGCAGGACGAGACGAACGCGACGATCATGGCTACCGAGCAGGGCACCCTGCAGGCCCGCGAGGTCGGCGAGCTGATGGCGTCGACGGCGACGATGCTGGATGAGTCGATTCTCGCCACCCAGCAGCAGAAGTCGGCGGCCGACCAGGTGGACAGCGCGATACAGCAGATCCGCGAGGCGGCCGACCAGCTCGCCGCCGAGCAGGCGCAATGGTCGGTCACCGCCGAACGGCTGGACACGCTGGTGGACGAGATCGAGGGCGCCCTGCGAGATGAAGTCGGGCCGAGCAGCTCGTGAGCGTCTACGTCCGGGTGCGGGTCACCTCGGAAGCCTTCGCGGTTCCCGTCGAGCACGTACTCGAGGTTGCCGAACTCGGCGAGGTGGAGGCTGTTCCGAGAGCCCGGCCGGAGATGCTCGGCGTACGGAACGTGCGCGGCCAGATCCTGCCAGTCGTCGACCTCGCCCTGCTGCTGGGGATCCCCAGAACGACGCCGGCGAGCCGCTTGCTTGTCGCCGAGGACCGGGGAGAGCAGGCGGGCTTCGCGATCGACGCGGTGACCGGAGTTGGCGAACTGGCAGATCCGACCGAGGAGACAGCGTCCAGCCTGCTGGTAGGCGCCACCCTCGCCGACGGCGAGCTCACCGGGGTCATCGACGTGAGCCTGGTCTTCGAGTCGCTTCAGGGACGCAGCAGTGAGTGAACTCGACGATGAGCTCACCGAGATCTTCCGTGACGAGGCGGCAGAGCGGCTCGATCAGATGGAGAAGGTGCTGCTCGCTGTCGAGTCCGGGGATACGGGTCCCGAGACCGTCGATTCACTGTTCCGCAATGCTCACACCATCAAAGGGGCTGCGGGGATGCTCGGCCTCAACGACATCCATGCGCTCGCGCATGCCGTCGAAGAGGTGCTGGCAGGTGTGCGAGGCCAGGGGATCTTCAGGCCAGGAGTCGCCGCTCCGCTGCTGCGCGCGACCACTGCGCTACGCGCGCAGATCACCGGAGCGGCGGAGCCCATCGACGATCTCGTTGATGATCTCGCCGCTAGCGCGGCAATGCTCGCCGACGGCGAAGCTGGCGCAACTGAGGCGGCCCCTCCGGCGGTACCCGGGACGGCCCCGCCCGGGACAGCGGAGCCACCGCCGGGGGTCCCTGCAGCGCCCATGCCAGCGGTACCCGAGGCTGCCCCGCCGGGCGTGCCTGCGGCGCGCAGGGCAGAAGCACCAGCGGCTGCCCGGCCGGGCGTGCCTGCGGCCGCGCCGCCTGACCAGGACACCGCCACTACGGGGCCGGAAGGTCCCAGGCCGAAGGCCGAGCGCCGCCCGCTGCGGGTTCCGGCTGAGAAGATCGACCGGCTGCTTGATGTCGTCGGTGAGGTGATGCAGTACCGGGGCCGGCTTGCTCACTCGCTGGCCGGCCAGGCGCGGCTGTCCCAGGATGTCGCCGATGTGCTGAGCGGCAGCGAGCGCATGCTCGACGAGCTCAAGGACACCGCGATCGGGATGCGGACACTCCCAGTGGAAATGATCACCCGCCGGCTGCCGCTAGCAGTGCGGGATCTCGCGCGCGCCGCGGGCAAAGATGTCGAGCTGATCGTCAAGGGTGCCGACACTGAGATCGACCGCGTGATCCTGGAGAGTCTCTACGATCCGCTCGCCCACCTGCTGCGCAACGCCGTCGGCCATGGCATCGAGTCACCGGAGGAGCGTGAGCGCGCGAGGAAGCCCGCACGCGGCCGCCTTGAGGTCCGGGCGGTGCCGCGCGGCAGCCTCGTCGAAATCGTCGTCGCAGACGACGGCAGAGGTGTCTCGCCGGAAGTAGCCGAGCAGGCCAGGCTCGAAGGGTCGCTCGCGGATGTGCTTGCGCAGCCCGGATATTCGACAGCGGAGAAAGTGACCGATCTCGCTGGCCGCGGCGTCGGCATGGACGCCGTCAAGAGCTACGCGCGGTCGCTGGCGGGCAGCTTCGAGGTCCGCAGCGAGCCAGGCCGGGGGATGGAGGTCAGCCTGCTGCTTCCGCTCGCGCTCGCGCTCATGGAGGTCCTGCTCTTTGAGCGCGGGAGGGCGATCTATGGCGTGCCGCTGGTGGCGGTGGAAGAGGTCGTTGTCGTGACGCAGACGCTCACGCTCGAAGGCCGGGCCGCCCTGGAGGTCCGGAGCAGGCCGCTGCCGGTCGCTGACGTGGCCGTGCTTATCGGCGCGACTGCGCCGCCGCTGCGGGACAAGCCGCCAGCGCTCGTCATCTCCGCCGCCGGGTGCCGCGCCGTTGCCACCTGTGACGCGGTACTCGGCAAGGAGGAAGTCGTGGTCAAGCCGCTCGGACCGCTTTTTGGCGGCCTTGACGGATACCTGGGCACAGCCATCCTCGGCGATGGCCGGATCGCGCTCCTCGTCGAGCCGGCCCTGCTTACCCGGGGATCGCAGGGTGTCCCGGCGACGATCACTCCGCCGGAGGCGGGGAAGGTCGTGGCACCCAAGGTTCTCGTTGTCGAGGATTCGTTCACGGTCCGCGAACTCCAGCGCAGCATCCTCGAAGCGGCCGGCTATCCGGTCGTGACCGCACGCGACGGCCGCGACGCGCTGGGAGCCCTTGGTCGCGACCCTGAGATCGCGCTCGTGGTCACCGACCTTGAGATGCCCGAACTTGACGGCCTCGAACTAACCCGCACGATCCGGGCCGACAAGGTGCGCTCGTCGCTGCCGGTCGTCATCGTCACCTCACGCGGATCGGAGGATGACCGGCGTAAGGGAGTCGAGGCAGGCGCCGACGCCTACATGGCCAAGCAGGGCTTCGATCAGCAGGCTCTGCTTGCGATAGTCGAGCGCCTCGTCGGCCGGTAACGAGATGACCATACGGCGCGTGCTCGTCTGCGAGGACTCGCGTGTGTACTCCACCGCGCTCGTGCGGATGCTCGAGTATGACGGAGACATCGCGGTCGCCGC
>WNEZ01002707.1_pt1 | contig 15212 bp, 14 predicted proteins | sample 5400521 | NCBI WGS metagenome assembly WNEZ01 (sample SAMN13153339, study PRJNA577476) | soil metagenome | isolation source: 120 cm saprolite under Douglas fir tree site 2 hole 1 replicate 1 | place: USA:California | collected 2015-04-18
CGCTGCCGCGCCACCCAAGCCAGCTTTACGAGGCCGGGCTTGAGGGAATCGTGCTGTTTACGATCCTGGCGTTGATGATTCGCTTCGGCGCCCTGAAGCGGCCGGGCCTGATCCTCGGCAGCTTCATCGCGATCTACGGGTTTGCGCGCATCGTCGGCGAGTTTTTCCGGGAGCCCGACCCGCAGCTCGGATTCTTGTGGGGCGGGCTGACCATGGGCATGCTGTTGTCGGTGCCGATGATCATTGCAGGCGCGATCATTATTGTGGTGGCATGGCGCCGAACCATGTCGAACCAGATGCCGAACCCGATCGAGGGCAAACCGTGAGCGAATATTCGCCGCTCCAGTCCGAAATCAAGCAGCTCATCAAGTCGTCCGGGCCGATGCCGGTCTGGCGTTACATGGAGCTGTGCCTGTCGCATCCCCAACACGGCTATTACGTTTCGCGCGATCCGCTGGGGCGCGAAGGCGATTTCATCACCTCGCCCGAAGTGAGCCAGATGTTCGGCGAATTGCTCGGGTTGTGGGCGGCGTCGGTATGGAAGGCGATCGGTTCGCCATCGCTGCTGCGACTGATCGAACTGGGACCCGGCCGCGGCACCATGATGGCGGATGCGCTGCGCGCGCTGCGGGTGCTGCCGCCGCTCTATCAGGCGCTGAGCATCCATCTCGTCGAGATCAATCCGGTGCTGCGCGAAAAGCAGAAGGCTGCGCTGTCGGGCGTGCGTGTCATTGCCTGGCACAACAGCATCGACGAGGTGCCCAAGGGTCCCGCGGTCATTTTCGCCAACGAATATTTCGATGTCCTGCCGATCCACCAGATGGTGAAACGCGAGACCGGCTGGCACGAGCGTACCGTCGAGCTCGACGGCAACGGCAAGCTGGCGTTCGGTTTCGCTGCCGAACCAACCCCGCGCTTTGAAGTCCTGCTGCCGCCACTGGTGCGCGCCGCGCCGGTCGGCGCGGTGTTCGAATGGCGTCCCGACGCCGAGATCATGAAGATCGCGACCCGCGTCCGCGATCAGCAGGGCGCGGCGCTGATCATTGACTACGGTCACGTTCGCAGCGACGCCGGCGATACCTTTCAGGCCATTGCCCGCCACAGCTTCGCCGACCCCCTGAAAAACCCCGGTCTGGCCGACGTCACCGCCCATGTCGATTTTCAGGCCCTGGTGCGCGCCGTCGAGGATCTCGGCGCGCGTGCCCATGGCCCGGTGCCACAGGGTGAGTTTCTGAAACGGCTCGGCATCGAAACCCGCGCGCTTACGCTGATGGCGAAGACCACGCATGAGATTTCCGAGGACATTTCGAGCGCGCTGAAACGGCTGACCGGCGACGGCCGTGGCGGCATGGGGTCGATGTTCAAGGTGCTCGCGATCTCTGAACCCGGCCTTGCCTCGCTGGCGGGGCTGAACGATCAGGATCAGCAAGATGTCGGGGCCGAACTGCCATGAGGTTGGGATCGCCCCTGCTCTCTGCCATTCCCGGCCTGCGTCACACGTTCTTTACGCGCGAGGGCGGGGTGTCCGGTGGCATCTACGCCAGCCTCAATGGCGGCCTCGGCTCCCGCGACGATCCCGCTTCTGTCGCGGAGAACCGCCGCCGGATGGCGGAGCAGATCGGCGTCATCCCCGAGCACTTTCTCAGCGTGCACCAGACCCATTCGCCCAATGTCGTGGTGGCCAGCGGACCCTGGCAAGGCGTGTCGCGGCCGCTGGCCGACGCCATCGTCACACGCAACGAAGGTCTCGCCATCGGCGCCACCGCGGCCGACTGCGGACCGATCCTGCTGGTCGATCCGAGCGCGCGCGTGATTGGAGCCGCGCATGCCGGATGGAAAGGCGCGCTGACAGGCATTGTGGAATCCACCGTAGAGGCGATGGAACAGCTCGGCGCCGAACGCAGCGGCATCGTCGCCGCGATCGGCCCGCTGATCCGCCAGCACTCCTACGAAGTCGGCAGCGAATTCGTCGAACGCTTCGTGCAGGCGGATGCGGAGAATACCTTGTTTTTCATTCCCGCGGCGCGCGAGGGCCATTCGATGTTCGACCTTGCCGGCTTCATCCGGATGCGGCTCGAAAACGCCGGCGTCCTGATGATCGACGACACCGGCATCGATACCTATTCCGACGAGCGCTTCTTCAGCTATCGCCGCTCGGTGCATCGCGGCGAGCCGGACTACGGCCGGCATGTGCATACAATCGCGCTTGCGAGCGAGTGACTGTTTTCAATCGAAGGCGGCGTGCCGGACAGGCAAGCACAGGCATTCCACCAGGTTCAATTCTTGGCGGATGATGACGATACCTTGCGCGGCGCCAACGGAAGAGTCTTGGTCCGGCTCGAGTTCTTGACACGCTTCGCCTGAGCAATATCGGCGAACGCGCGGTCGAATTCGTGGATACGATAGAAAACGATGCCGCGATCGATGTAGGCATCCGCAAAGCCAGGATCGATCTGAATCGCCACGTCGAAGTCGGCGAGCGCGCGGTACAGGTCGCCACCGATATACGCAGCGATTCCCCGCTCTCGGTAGGATTTGGCATCGCGCGCTGTGAGGTCGGGCGCCGGGTCGGCATTGGCCATTGCCTGAGTGCTGTCTGTATTCGCCGCGGGTGCAGCATTCGTCGCGGGTGCAGCGCCGCTCGGCACGATTGCGTCGCTGGCGACCCCTGCACTCTCCAGCTTTTCCGGTGGCTTATCGCGGCCGGTTGTATCGGATTGTTTCGTTGGCGTGACAGCGGCGATCTCGGTCCGTGCGCGCGCCGCAATTTCGGTCGGTTTTACCGGAACGATGGATGCCTTCGAGACCTGCTCGAAAACCAAGTATCCTCCGATCGACACGGCCGAAAGGCAAGCAACCTTGATCGCATCGGAAGCGACCTTGCGGATGGTACGCTTCAACTTCCAATGGCGCTGCCGGAGTGTGAGCGCCAGCAGCCGGTCGTATGTCGCGCGCTGATCCGCATCGCTCAGGATGGCATTGGCACGGACAATCTGCCTGAATTTTAGCGGAGCATCCGGATCGTCAGTATTGGTGTCAGGGTGGGTCGCTTTGGCGGCCTGGCGGAATGCCGTCCTGAGGCTTTCGGCGTCGTCGTCCGGAAGCGCGCCGAGCAAATCGTAGAGAGTCTTCATCGTTGACTGGTTACTCTCGCGGACGCTCCCCCTCAGAAATTCCGACCGTGGAGTCGCCGACTAACAAGGCCATGGGTATTCAAAAACTGATGTTTCAGTATGGCCAAAACATGACTCGTTCATCGCAGCGCAATACCGCCGCTGTCTATGACGGGGATTAGCGGGAGGTATCGGTCGTTTCGAGTGGGCCTGGATCCGTGTGAGATCGGTATGACCGCACCGCAACGGTGAAAGGTCGAATGACCATCTGGTCCGGCCGTTGATGGACTCGGCCTGTCGCGGCGGAACCGGTTACCGGATGGTCGCCAGCGGGGTCCGAACGGGCTCAATCTCGCATCTGCTGGACGCCTGCAGCAGCCGCAAACGGTCGCGGACCTTCTTCTCCGCCTGTTGGTAGCATTGCCGCTCGTAATCTAGTCTCAGGCGCCCCCATTGATCCGGATCCACCGTCTTGAGCTCGGTTGACCTGAACTCGCAGTCGGGGGCTGGTTGCGATAGCAGCAGCGCCCGGTTGGGCCGGCGAATTCGAAAGTCAGGGTGTCCCTGGGGAGGTGCAGCCGCCTCAATGGGGTCGGTTTTGACTTCGTGCTGAGCCGAATTTTGAGCGCAACCGGCAAGCGCCATCGTTAGCGACAGGGCGGCGAGGGCCAAAAGCTTTGCAGCATGCGCGGACAGTGCGCCAAAACCTCCGGTGCCCGATCGCACGCCACGCGATGCACTGTCACCAGAGGGCGCTCGACCCGCGATCGCCATGTTCATGTTTCCCAATTCAAAACGAGGCAAGTCGGCCACGTCTGTCGTGCAGCGCTCATCGCAACACCAACTTCGCGCAGCAACAAGCGCCTGGCCCCATGGCCGAACGCGGCGATCATGGATGAAGAATTCGAATTTCATTTTAACATTTACGATGAATCAAATGTAAATCGGCCTCGTGCCGAATGGCCTCGCGGCGACAACGCGATGTGCAAGTGGGCGGATCGCCGCCCTGCTCCGAATCGCTCTCGCGGTCAGAGGCGATTGCCCCGTTGGCGCTGGAGGGCGGGTAGCGCACAATTCAAGCGGATCACAATCAGTCGCGCATGGGCTTGCCTCGTCACCAATATGCTAGAATGATCCGGTAAGGGCGCACGACTTCCGTCGAAAGGACGGAACGCGCCTGATAGCAACGGGGACTTACCATGCACGACCAGAACAATGTCTTCTATGCTGTCGCGCTCTCCCTGGTCATCCTGATCACCTGGCAGTATTTCTTCGCGACGTCCTTCCTCGGCAGACCGAGCGCGCAAAAGACTTCGCAGATCGGCATGATGGCGCCCGACGCAGCCATCCGACCGCAACCGCAAGCCATCGCACCGCAGGCCGCGACGATTCCAAGCCCGCAACGGTCTCAGCCGTTCTCGCGACAAGACGCGCTTGCCAGATCGCAGCGTGTCGCCGTCGATACGCCGCGGGTCAAAGGCTCGATTGCGTTGACCGGCGGCCGGATCGACGATTTGTCGCTGGTGCAATATCGCGAAACCACCGATCCCAAATCGCCGGCCATCCAGCTGCTTTCGCCATCGGGCGGCCCGCAACCATTCTATGCGGAGTTCGGCTGGATCAATTCTTCCGGCATCAATCTGCAGCTGCCCACTCCCGAAACCAAATGGCGTCTGGAGGGATCCGACAGCCTTGGGATTGGACGCCCGGTGAGGCTGGTTTGGCAAAATGGCGAGGGGCTGGAATTTCGGCGAACGATTTCGGTCGACGACAAATACCTCTTCAACGTCCGCGACGAGGTCGCCAACAAAGGCCAGGCGGCCGTCGTTCTGGCTCCCTATGCATTGATCTCCCGTCACAGTCCGCCACCGACGCTTGGCTATTATCTGCTTCACGAAGGCGCCATCGGGGTTCTGGGCGACCAGGGATTGCAGGAAGTTACCTACAAGACCCTCGATGACAAAAAGCGGATGGCGTTCAATATCGGCCATGCGTGGCTCGGTTTTACCGACAAATACTGGGCGGCCATCTTGCTCCCCGAGACGTCTTCGCAGCTCCAGGCAGAATTCTCCGCAAGCTCCCTCGGCGCGCTCAAGACCTATCAGGCCGACTATGTGCAGGATGCACAGACCATTGAGCCCGGTGGCACCGCAACCGCCACCGCCCGGCTGTTCGCCGGCGCCAAGGAAGTTGCGATCCTCGACGGCTACGACAAAGCGCTCAATCTCGATCGGTTCGACCTTGCGATCGACTGGGGCTGGTTCCGCTTCATCACAAAGCCGATGTTCACCTTGATCGATGCCATCTTTCGATGGGTCGGAAACTTTGGCGTGGCGATCCTGGCCGTCACCTTGATGCTCAAGATCGCCTTCTTTCCGCTCGCCAACAAAGCCTATGCGTCGGCGGCGAAGATGAAGGCCCTGCAGCCGCAGCTTCAGTCTATCCGCGAGAGTTTTGGCAACGACAAGGTGAAGCAACAACAGGCGACACTGGAGCTTTACAGGAAGGAGAAGATCAACCCGATCGCCGGGTGCCTGCCGACGCTGGTTCAGATTCCGGTTTTCTTCGCGCTCTACAAAGTCCTGTTTGTCACCATCGAGATGCGTCAGGCGCCGTTCTTCGGCTGGATCAGGGATCTGTCTGCCCCCGACCCCACCAACCTGTTCAATCTTTTCGGGCTGATCCCGTACGACCCGGTGTCTCTGCCTCTGCTTGGCGGGTTTCTTGCGCTCGGAGCCTGGCCGCTGCTGATGGGCTTCACGCAGTGGGTGCAGATGAAGCTCGCGCCGGCGTCGCCCGATCCGGCGCAATCGGCTGTCCTGAACTGGATGCCGGTTATCTTCACCTTCATGCTGGCCAAGTTCTCGGCAGGCCTGGTGATCTATTGGACCTGGAATAATTCCCTTTCGATCATTCAGCAGGGCATCGTCATGCGCAGGAATGGTGTCCGGATCGAACTCTGGGACAAAGTCCGGGCGATGTTCGGAAAACGCAAAGCCGGCGATTAGAGCGGCGATCCGATCGCCGCTGTGGCCCGGCTTTGCATTTTGCCAGCCATTGAGTCTTAATCTGCGACCTCGGTTCGAGCTGACGGCTGTCATGACGGCCCAATGGCACACGGTGGAATGATGGCTGGAGAGCGTCGCAAGATCACTGTCGGGCTGGTGTTCGGTGGCCGCTCGGATGAACATGAAGTCTCCAGAGCCTCTGCCGCCAACATCCTTCGCGCCCTGAACCCCGACCGTTATGAGGTTTCCCTGATCGGCATCGCGAAGGATGGTCGCTGGCGTATCTGCGATGCCGGTAACGGCGCGGGAACGGGCGCCGCCGCGCTGGTAATCCCCGACGACGCGCCGCAAATCGCGCTGATTCCAGGCGGCGGAGGCAGTTTCGTGTGGTGCGACAGCGACCAACCGAGACGCAGCGCCGTAACGCGCTTCGACGTTGTATTCCCGGTCCTGCACGGGCCGAACGGAGAAGACGGAACCGTGCAAGGCGCGCTTGAGCTGGCGGACGTGCCGTTCGTGGGTTCGGCGGTGACCGGTTCGGCCATCGCGATGGACAAGGATGTCGCCAAGCGCCTGATGCGTGATGCCGGCCTTCCCGTGGTGCCGTTCGTCACCGCAACGTCTTTGTCTCCCATCGACTACGCTACGGCCGTTGCCGCGCTGGGAACGAGCGATTTGTTTGTAAAGCCTGCCAATATGGGTTCGTCGGTCGGTGTCTCGCGCGCACGCTCGCGCGAGGAATTCGCGGCGTCGTGCGAACTCGCACTCCGCTACGACCATAAGATCCTGGTCGAAAAGGCGGTGAGCGAGGCGCGGGAGATTGAATGTTCTGTCCTGGAAGAATCCGACGGCCACATTCATGCATCGCAACTCGGCGAGATCGTGCCGGCGAGCGAGCACGGCTTCTATTCGTATCAGGCCAAATATATCGACGCGGATGGTGCCGCCCTGCTGATTCCCGCAAAACTTTCCCCGCAGCAGGTCCGTCGTCTGCAGGAGCTGGCCGTTGAGGCGTTTCGGCTGCTCGGCTGCGCGGGCCTCGCCCGAATAGATTTCTTCGTCAAAGGCGACGACATGTTTGTCAACGAAGTGAACACACTCCCGGGCTTCACCTCGATCAGCATGTATCCCAAGCTCTGGGAAGCCAGCGGATTGTCCCAAACCGATCTGATGGACAGACTGATCGCGCATGCGTTTGCGCGTCATGCGCGGCGCCGAGCGCTGAGCTCGGAGTGACAAGGCATTCAAATAATTGAGATCGAAAAAGGACCGCTCGAAATTCAATCTTTTCGAAATGTGACGGCTCCCTGCCCTAGACCTTAACACATTTTAACGATATCGCTCCCCTCGATGAGGGACACCATCGCAACCCTGTTCCGGGCCGTCGCGGGCACCCGGACCGCACCGCGCGCCGCGGTTGCGGCCATGCTGCTGGCAATGGCGTGCGGACTCGGCGGCTGCGCCGGCGGCGGCGCCGCGAGCGGCGCCTATGCGATGGCCGGCAGCAGCGGCGGTGCCACGGTAGCGTTCGAATCGATCGACGGCCCGCCGCCGCAGGTATTCGACCGGATGGTGAGTGTGCTCGACAGCGAATCGAAGCTGCGCAACCTGTCGATTGTCTCGCGCGAAGGCGCATCGGCCTATCGCGTGCGAAGCTATCTTTCGGTCCAGGTCAATCACGGCCGCGCCAGCATCGCCTGGGTCTGGGACGTCTATGACCGCGACCAACAGCGCGCGCTGCGCCTCGCCGGCGAGGAGCCGGCCGGCAAGACCGCGGGACGCGACGCCTGGGCCGCGGCCGACGATCTGGTGTTGCGGAAAATCGCGCAGGCCGGATTGAGCGGCCTCAGCGGCATGATCAACGGAACACTGCCGGCAGACACGCCGCCCGCCGCCGCGCCGGGCAAGGACGGCCCGGCGGTGGCGAGCACAGAACAGCCCTTGCCCGCCTCGGGTGCATTCAGCGTCAGCGCGCTGAGTTACACCGCGCGTTAACGATACAAATAGTTGCCAAACCAGCGATTTTGCGCAGGAAAACCTGGTAGGACGGGTTGCCAGCCGAGCCATCTGCTTGATATTACCTCGCTCGTCGAAACGCGCCTTTTTTGTGGGTATCCCGATATGCTGAACATCGTATCCAGCAAGGCGCGGGGAGAAGGGTCGATGCCGGCCAAGAATGGCTCCATCAAGCTCGTCGCCGGCAATTCCAACCCTGTCCTGGCGCAGGCAATCTCCGATTGGCTGCATCTGCCGCTGACCAAGGCCGTGGTCCGCCGCTTCGCCGACATGGAAATCTTCGTCGAAATCCAGGAAAATGTCCGCGGCTCGGACGTGTTCATCATCCAGTCGACGTCGTATCCGGCCAACGACCATCTGATGGAGTTGCTGATCATCACCGACGCGCTGCGCCGGGCTTCGGCGCGGCGCATCACCGCGGTGATTCCCTATTTCGGCTACGCCCGGCAGGACCGCAAGGTTGGGTCGCGCTCGCCGATTTCCGCCAAGCTGGTGGCCAACATGATCACCCACGCCGGCGTCGACCGCGTGATGACGCTCGACCTGCACGCAGCGCAAATCCAGGGCTTCTTCGACATTCCGACCGATAATCTCTACGCCTCGCCGGTGATAGTGCGCGACATCAGGGAACGCTTCGACCTCACCAAGGTCATGGTGGTGTCGCCCGATGTCGGCGGCGTGGTGCGCGCGCGCGGCCTCGCCAAGCGCATCAACACGCCTCTGGCGATCATCGACAAACGCCGCGAACGCGCCGGCGAATCCGAAGTCATGAACGTGATCGGCGATGTCGACGGACATACCTGCATCCTGGTCGACGACATGGTCGATTCCGGCGGCACACTGGTGAACGCCGCCGACGCCCTGATCGCCAACGGCGCCAAGGAAGTTTCCGCCTATATCAGCCACGGCGTGCTGTCCGGCGGCGCCGCCGCCCGCATCACCAGCTCCAAGCTGAAAGAGCTTGTCATCACCGACTCGATCCAGCCGACCGAAGCGGTACGCAACGCCGCCAACATCCGCACGCTGTCGATCGCCTCGCTGATCGCGGAGGCCATCGGCCGCACCGCATCGGAAGAGTCGGTGTCGAGTTTGTTTGATTAGAATCAAGCGAGCCTATCGCTATGTAGCCCGGATGGAGCGAAGCGGAATCCGGGGCTCTCGTTACGTGATGTCCCGGATTTCGCTACGCTCCATCCGGGCTACGGGTTTCTAATTTCCATCCTGTGTGAGCATTTTTTGTCATGGCCGGGCTTGTCCCACGGCCATGATGAGCTTCGACATAACGCGCCAAATCCAGACGCGCGTTCGCGTCCCGCAGCGCGAATGCGCCCGAGTCGTGCATTTATCTCTCGCCCCCTTGGAGGGCGTGGGGAATGCCGGGTGCCCGCTGCACCCGCGGCCTCGTGTGCCCTTTGTATTGGTGGAACGCACACGAGTAACAACGAGTACACCGGAATCACCCGACATTCCCGCACGCAATGGTTTTACGGCTTATGTCGGGCTCTCCCCGGTGACCGGGCTCTTTTGCCACCGTCGTCAGCGGATATGGTCTTGTCTAAGCCCGGTCGGGCCGACGCAACTCCGCGAACTTGACGCCAGCGTCGGGGCGTCAGGACCACACGATTTTGCCGTCCGCAGCAACATCTCTCGTCAGCGTGCCGGCGACCGCTCACAAGTCTTTCGACTCGCCCTGCGATCCCATCGCGCGCAAAACGCTGCCGCGTCCACCGCATCCCGTGCCCTACGTCCGTGACGATCGCGAAACGCCCCTCTGTGTGGGACGGGATGGCGCGAATTTGTAGAGATGATTTGCCCGACGGGTGAAGTGAAATATTTTTGCAAGGAGGACTGGACAGCCCAAATCACATTGAGAAAGCACAACAAATCGCCGCGCAGGCGCAACAGACTTGGGTGCTCAGGTGGCCGATCGGCAGCCCGGATACTGCGACTTCAACTCGGCTTCTCAAACCCCGGCCGCGGCACCAGGTTCATCAGCATATTGGCGTAGCCGCCATCCACCGTGATCTCGTCGCCGTTCACATAGGACGACCGGTCGCTGGCCAGGAACAGGATGGCATCCGCGATGTCTTGCGGCATGCCGATCCGTCGCGTCGGGACGACAGCGGTGCGCCGCTCGGTAACCCCGGGCGTGTCGTAAAAGGACTGGCTCATCGGCGTGATGATCATGCCGGGACTGACGACGTTGCTGCGGATGCCGTGCGGTCCCCATTCGCTCGCGAGCTGACGCGAGAGCATGACGACACCGGCCTTGCTGACACTGTAGGCGCCGCTGTGCGCCTGGGCATGGCTGCCCGCGATCGACGCCACATGAATGAGACTGCCGCGCCCGAGCTTTCGCATGTGCCGGCCAAAGATCTGGGCGCAGAGGAAGTAGCCGGTCAGGTTGACGGAAAGAACGGCGTTCCATTCGGCAAGCGACAGATTTTCGAGCCCGCCGGGACGCAACACCGCCGCCGCGTTGACCAGCACGCTGCACGATCCCAGCGACTTCAGGGTCGTCTCGGAGGCGGCGACAACACTCTCGGCGTTCGAGGTGTCACAGCTTGCGATCACATGCTCGCAGCCAAGTTCGCGCAGCTCCGCGCGCGTCGTCTCGAGGCCGCGTTCGTCGCGATCGATGGCGGCGACATGGGCGCCGGCCCGGGCGAGACTTGACGCGACGGCCCGGCCGATGCCGCCACCTCCGCCCGTCACCACGCAAACGCGGCCTGACAGGCCAAGCCAGTCGGATGAGTCTTGTCCGGTCATATCAGTCTACTGTCCCAATCCAGTGAGGTGACGCCCGATAGCATAGCTGAACGCATGTGGGATCGCATTCGCGCAAGCCGGCTCAGTTCAGCCGCAGCTCAGTGATGTGCCGAGGATCCGGGCTCAGCTCATTACGTTCCACGCGCTTGACGATGTCCGTCAGCACGGCATTGGCGCTGCACGAGAGGCCGACCTTCTTGCCCTCGCGCACCACGAAGCCGTTGAGGAATTCGATCTCCGTGCGCCGGCCCTTCTGCATGTCCTGGCCCATGGAAGGACGCTGCTCGGAGGAGGTGTGCTTGCCGTCTTTGAAGCGCTGCTCGTCGCAGGCGCGCATCGCCGCCTCGTCGCCCTCGCCCGCACGCGCAATCGTCTCGGGCGGCAGATGCAAAACCTCCTCCAGTTGATAGCCGTGCGCTTGCCCGACGCGGATCGCTTCGCTCCCGAGCCGGGTCGAGAAGCGGCGGATCGGCTCGCTTTGCAACATCTGTCCGCCGGGCAGGCCGGTGCAGGCGGAGAGTCCGTTGCCCATGGCGTTGGCGACCAGTTTCGACCAGCGCTCGCCCCACAGATTGCCGGTTACCTTGGCGCTGTCGGCGTAGCCGACCAGACGGCAGATTTCTTCCGCCCGTCGCGTGATCCGGCCGTGCACTTCGCCGGCGCGAAATACGGTGTGCGCCGTCCCGCCCTTGCCAGCGCCCCGGTGAATGTGGCCGGGCTCAGGCAGGTTGACCGTGATGCTGCTCGCAATGCACCCCAGCGTCTTGCCCCAGCCTACGATGCCGGCGATCGTCTCTTCATTCATGCAGTTCTGCAGCGATACCACGTAGCCGTCCGGCGCCAGATACTGCTGGATCAGCGTGGTGGCCCAGGCCGTGTCGTAGGACTTCATGCACACGAAGGCGATGTCGACCGGCGTCTCCTTGGCCAGCTGCTGCGCGTCCGTGACGTGCAGCGCGCGCACCGGAACCGAGAATTCCGCGACGTCCCTGGCGTGGGTGACGCGCAGGCCATGCTTCCTCATGTGCTCGATGTGCTCGGGCCAGGGATCGATGAACGTCACGTCCTCGCCCGCCTGCACCATATGGGCGCCGGCATACCCGCCGACGGCCCCCGCTCCGACAATAGCTATCTTCCGACCCATGCTTTTCTCCCGGCATTCCCAGCAGCCGAGGCTAGCGTGCCGGCCGGGCTCATCGCAACGGTTGAAACGCATCGCGCCAGGCGCCATGCGTTATTCGCTTACTTGTCCTCGTTCGTCCATCTGGCCATTTCGTTTGACTGGCCAGACTAGACGACATTTTCTTAGCCCGTAGCAACCATTAGGAGGCGACCATGGTAATTACGGCGTTTCTCCGATGTTGCTGATGACCACGGTTGTCTTGTCGAAGTGCGCCGTGATTTCAAGCGTGCCGCCGAGCGCTTCGATGTAACGGCGCAAACTACTCACGTGCATGTCACCGCGCTTTTCAAGCTTGGCCACGGCGGGCTGGTTGACTGTGAGTGCATCCGCGACTTCCGCTTGTGAGAGAGAACGCGCCTTGCGCAACTCCTCAAGCGTCATCGCCTCGCGCAGCGCGGCGGCCTTTGCCGCCACACGTGCCCGGCGCGCGGGTGTGAAGTCCTTGGTCAGTTCGCTAAACGGCCTGCGTCCAGTCATGGTATCAATCCTTCCTTCCTGATCTCGGCGATGTAAATGTCATAAAGTTGGTCGGCGATCGGGACCATGCGCTCGTAAAAGCGATCATCGCCCGTCTTGTCGCCGCCAATAAGCAGAATCGCCGACCGCCTGGGATCGAAAGCGTAAAATACTCGCAGCGGTCGTCCACCGCTCTGCACACGCAACTCACGCATATGAGCGTGCTTCGATCCGTTAATCCCTGACGAATAGGGAAAAGGCAGTTGCGGCCCTTGTTCGATCAGCAACAACCCAGCGGCAGTTATGTCATCCTGCTGCGCTTCGCTGAGACCATGGTACCATTCCGCGAACTCGTCAGTGTGCTCGACGTTCCAAGCCATCGAAGGCAGTATATTCCATTAATGGAATATATTCAAGAGGCCAAATTTATGGGTGGGACATCCAGTGTGCGCGGCGCGCTCGCCTTGGCCAACCTCGGCGATCATCGTGGTTCGCCGGAGAATTCCTGCCGCAGTGCTGACAGGCGGTCGAGCGCGGCTTGGGGCAGCGGGCCTTTTTGGACCGCGGCGAGGGCGTCCTCGAACTGTTGCGGCGTCGCCATGCCGACCAGGATCGTGCCCATCGCCGGCTGAGACAGCGCAAACCGCGTGGCGGCTTCGGTCAGGCTGGCGGCGAAACCCTCCCCTACCAGCGGGATCAGACGGCGTGCGCGATCGACATCGGCATCGTAGCTCATCGCCGAACCAATCGGCTCGGGCGCCGGACCAGCAATCGGATGACGCTCGGCCGAGCCCGACAGGGCGCCGCCGGCCAGCACGCGGATACCCACGACGCCAACGCCGGCTGCCCGGGTAGAATCGAACAATCGTCCATAATCCTGCGCCGGATAGTTCGTCGGCAATGCCTCGGCGGCAGATGGATTGAGCATGTTGTAGACGATTTGAGCGCTGTCGAAGGCACGTGCATTAATCACTTGTTGCAGTGCCGCCGTGTCCCCTACGGCCGTCATCCCGAGGAAGCGAATCTTCCCCTGCGCACGCAGGCGTTCGAACGCCGGTACTACGTCGTCGAGCACCTGTCGGACGCTCAGTGCCGATCCGCCTCCTGTCTCGGTAATCGGATTGTGCAGGTGAAAGATATCGACCCGGTCAAGACCCAGTCGCGCCAGACTGCCTTCGAGCGACATCGTTACGGCGTCGGCAACGCGGCCGAACTCGCCGGGCGGCAGCCGGACCTTGGTGCCGACGACCACGCCCGCTGGTTTCAGCTTTTGCAAAACGCGGCCAAGGTTGTTTTCCGATTCACCATTGCCGTACTGCACCGCGGTGTCGAAATAGTTCACGCCAGCGGCGACCGCCCGCGCGATGGTACGCTCCTGGTCGGCAGGATCGCCGCGTACCATGAATCCGCCCACTGCGCCGCAGCCAAAACCCAGCACCGAGAGCTGCATTCCGGTGCGCCCAAAGACCCGCAATTGCATCGATGTTCCTCCGACTGCATACACACACTACTCAAGAGACGCGCCGGACTTGCGGCACGCTGATGCGGCGCTGCTTCGATCGCGCACACCATATGTCTAGAGCCTTTTCCGTGTCGATAGAATCGAAACGGGGCTCTAGATTCTTGATTTGACGCGTTTTCTTGACGCGAACCGGTTTCCACTTCGCTTGAAAACGCTCTAGGCGCGCACCTAAATGCGATCCGGAAACCGGATGATGAAGTTTTCGCGATTGGGCATTTTCACCTTCGGCAAGGTTTGCGCATTCATCATATCGTTGGCGCCGATCAATTTGTTCTCCGCGAGAATGTAGGCGGTGAGTGCGTAGACTTCATCATCGGTGAGCGAACGCGGCGTTTGAAACGGCATGGCGCGGCGAATGAAATCGAAGATCGTCGTTGAATACGGCCAGAAATTCTTGATGGTTTTCTGCGCCGCGGAGATACCGGCGATCTCGCGATCACTCACCAAGGCGGCGGCGGAGCCGCCTTTTCCGTTGTCGCCATGACACAGTGCGCACTTATCGGCGTAGACCACAGCGCCCTGCGCGGGCGTGCCGCTGCCTTTCGGCAGTCCCGCGCCATCGGGCAGGATGCTGATGTCCCAAGCAGCGATGGCCGTTTCATCGATCGGCTTACCGAGATTGGGCGTCTCGGCCAATGAGGCGTCGGTCATCATCGCTGATAACAATGCGGCGGAAAAGATCGCGCACCTAGACGTAAACATGCTTGACCTCCCCATTGCTTGCGACGCCCCAACTGGTGATCGAGTTGTAGTGCTGATTGGGAAAGGTCAGGACTGGCGCCGGTTTCGTCAGTTCGCCGCGTGCGGCCACGAATTCGGCGCGGGTCGGCTGTACATTGCCGGCTTCATCCCACGCCCGGCTCAGCAGCGTGGCCGGGCCGCCGTCCCAGCGCCATGGCATGCGGAAACGGGTGAAGGCCTTGCTCAGTACCGGTTCTTGAAGTGCCGCTTGCGCCCAGCTTTGGCCACCGTCGGCGGAGACCATCACTTTCTCGACCCGGCCGGTGCCGGAATAAGCGATGCCCGAAATCTCTTGGAGACCAGGACCCTTCAACATCATGCCGTGCGAAGGGCTGGTGATGAAGGATTTGACTTCCTGCAGGAAATAAAACCGGTACGCTTTGCCGTTCGGCAGGATCTGCGAG
>WNEZ01011780.1_pt1 | contig 15209 bp, 14 predicted proteins | sample 5400521 | NCBI WGS metagenome assembly WNEZ01 (sample SAMN13153339, study PRJNA577476) | soil metagenome | isolation source: 120 cm saprolite under Douglas fir tree site 2 hole 1 replicate 1 | place: USA:California | collected 2015-04-18
TCGCCGCCGTTGCGCGCGAGGCACAATCAAAAGGTGCTTTGGAACGCACTGGCACTCGGCTCCATCGATACCGTTGGAACGGATCATTGCCCGTTCGACACCGAGCAGAAACTTCTTGGCAAAGATTCTTTCGTCAATATTCCCAACGGGATTCCGGGAATCGAGGATCGCGTCAACCTGTTGTATACGCATGGGGTGAAGCGCGGACGCCTGGATCTGGATCGCTTCGTCGACGCCGCGAGCACGCGCGCCGCGAAACTTTTTGGGCTTTTCCCGCGCAAGGGCACGATTGCTGTGGGTAGTGATGGCGACCTCGTCGTTTACGACACGAACTACCGTGGCGTTGTTTCCGCGAAGTCGCAGTACGTAAACAACGACTATAATGGTTTCGAAGGAATGGAAATCGAAGGCCGCCCCTCGGTCGTGGCCGTGCGAGGCAAAGTGCAGGTACGCGATGGTAAGTTCATCGGCCAGACTGGCCGCGGCAAAATGCTGAAGCGTGAGGCGGCTCATTTCTAGCCGAACCCTTGTGAGCGTGAACCCCAAACGTATGGTTGCGGAATTGAAGGAGCTTCGGGCGCTTACAGGTGACGAAAACGGGGCCCAGCGCGTGGCCTGGACGGACACCTGGCTGAAAGCGCGCGAGTGGTTCGTGTCAAGGGTAAAGGAACTTCCCGTTGACCATCACTACGACGCGGCAGGAAACAATTGGGTCACACTGCCCGGCGCATCCGAAAAATCATTGCTGATCGGGGGGCATCTCGATTCTGTACCCAACGGCGGTTGGCTTGACGGTTCATTGAACGTGCTGGCAGGCCTCGAAGTGCTGCGCCATATTGCTTCCGAGTTTCACGGCAGACCCCCGCTCACCGTCCGCCTCGTGGATTGGTCCGATGAAGAAGGCGCACGATTTGGCCGCAGCTTGCTGGGTTCCTCGGCATTTGCCGGAACACATTCCATCGAAGCAGACCGGAGCCGCACCGATCGCGACGGTGTGAAATTGGAGGACGCGTTGCGTCGTTGCAGCGTGGAGATCGACAAATTCCCCGATGCCCAGAAAGAACAAAACAACGCCGCCGCATATCTCGAATTGCACATTGAGCAAGGACCTGTGCTTGAGCGCATGGGCTTGCCACTGGGCGTTGTGCTGGGCACGAAAGGCGTGGAACGGCACATCATCACGTTTCACGGGCAGGAAGCTCACTCCGGTTCGACGCCCATGAACGCGCGCCGCGATGCGCTCGCGGCCGCGTCAAAGCTGGCACTAGAAATCCGGATTATCGCCAGTAAGCACGAAGACGCCGTTTGCACCATGGGAAGCGTGAAGACGTTCCCTGGAATCGTCACGGCAGTCGTGGGCCGTTGCGAAGTCACACTGGACCAGCGCGATCTGGATGCCCATGCCCTTGCCCAAATGTATCGCGAAGCCCAGGAAGCCAGTTACCGCTTCGCCGCCGAAGAGAATTGTACAGTGAACTGGTCGCGCCTCTGGAACATCGAACCCGTACCGTTTCATCCGCACCTATTGGATCTGTGCGAGCAGGCCGTTCGGGAAACCTCCGGCGCTTCGCATCGCATGCCTTCGGGCCCGCTGCACGACGCGGCCGAAGTATCGCGCGCGGGAATTCCCACCGTTATGGTGTTCGTGCAATCGCTGAAAGGCATCAGCCACAATAAGATCGAAGACACAAAGGAAGAGCATCTCGAAATGTCCGTTGTGGCCCTCGATCGATTGGCGTTCAAAACGATGGACTGGATTCTGAAGCAGCGCTAAAGCTCTTAAGGTTTCAAGGAAGGACACGCAACTTATGGATTCTCGCAAAATAGTGCAAGAAAACCGCGACTACACCATGTTCTCCTGGTCTGTGCAGGGGGCATCGAATCCGATTCACATGAAGCGCGGCCAAGGCGTTTGGTTCTGGGACGGTGATGACAATCGCTGGCTCGATTTCAGCTCGCAGCTCATCAACTTAAACGTTGGTCACCAACATCCCAAAATGCTGGAAGCCATCAAAAAGCAGGTCGACGAACTCTGCTTCGCGGGGCCGGGCTTCGCGACAGAGCCACGCGGCCAGCTCGGCAAAAAGCTCGCCGAGGTCACCGGCCTGGCGAAAGCCTTTTTCACACTGGGCGGCGCTGAAGCGAACGAAAACGCCATCAAAATGGCCAAACTCTTTACTGGCCGCGACAAAATCATTACGCGCTATCGTTCCTATCACGGCGCCACCATGGGTTCGATGACCGCTTCCGGCGATCCGCGGCGCTGGCCCGTCGAGCCGGGTGTTCCGGGAATTGTTCGCGTCTTCGATCCCTACTGCTATCGCTGCCCGTTCGGACAAAAGGTGGAGACATGCCATCGCGAATGCGTTTCACATATTGAAGAAATCATCCAGATGGAGGGCCCAAACACGATTGCGGCGATTCTCGTGGAAGGCATCACCGGGTCAAACGGCTTGCTCGTTCCTCCGGACGACTACTATCCCAAGCTCCGCGCGCTCTGCGACAAATACGGCATCCTGCTGGTAGACGACGAGGTCATGAGCGGATTCGGCCGAACCGGTAAATGGCTCGCTACGCAACATTACGGCATTCGTCCGGATATCGTGACTTGCGCCAAGGGCCTGACGAGCGGCTACCTTCCCCTTGGTGCCGTGATTGTTTCCGATGCCATCGCCCAGCATTTTGAGACGAACATGCTTTGGGGCGGACTCACCTACAGCGGCCACCCCGTTTGTTGCGCCGCCGCCGTCGCCAATCTGAACATCTACGAAGAAGAGAAAGTCTTTGACAACGTCGAGCGCCAGGGGCGCTATCTAGCCTCTCGCCTCGAAGCCATGAAGCAGAAATATCGTTGCGTCGGCGATGTTCGCTACAAAGGGCTCTTCAGCGTCCTGGAACTTGTCAAGGACAAAGCAACACGCGAACCCTTGGCTCCGTTCAACGGCAACAGCCCGGAGATGACCAGGCTCGCCGAGCACTTAAAGAGCAAGCATCTCTACGCGTTCAGCCGCTTCAATATGTTGTGGGTTTGCCCGCCGCTCATCATCAATGAAAAGGAACTCCGCCACGGCCTGGATATTGTGGAAGAAGGACTGGCCTTGGTGGATGACGCGCTTTTTCCGACATCCGCTACACAACCTGCGGAGGTTCTGGCGCGAAAGTAGGACCGCGCGACTCATGGGGCGCCATTCCTGCGGAGAATCATAAAAGATGGGCTGATGCTGGTGACAGCGGTCAACGCAATATACGCCATGAGGGAATACATGCGCCTCACGCCGAATACCCCGGAAGTTTCGCGTCTATTTGGTGTCGATTTCTAGAGAGCACCAGGCAGACTTAGCGGAGCCAAACAGACCTAATAGAAATCCAGCTAAGGCCATTATCTTCAGCTAAATATGGACATTTCCAGAGTTTTCAAACACATAAGCAGGTGTAGAATCCACCCGTCCCATCCTAATATAGACATTAATATCCAGAAACTGGGTTCGAGGAAAGGGACCCTGTGCTGGCGATTTGGAGCTGCGGAACGGGCGGCAGGGGGGAGCGTGTCGGCGTTTCGAGGGCGTCGAGCCACAGGCGGATCGTCGCTCGATGCGGGTCAACTGCGACTCCAGCAAAGGCTTCTGGGTAGACATCGAGGCGGCGTAAGGCTGAGCGGAGCAGCGAAACGGTGCCTGCTAGGTTGCCGCGCTGGAAATGGTGGAAGGAGGCGCGGCAACCTGGATCAATCCTTACAGAAAGGTCTTTTCCGGCTCTTGCGCGGCGAGCCAGACAGATTCCCAATGCTCGTGTACTTCGAAGAATGCGCCGGAATGGAAGCAACGCAGGCTTCACGTAAGTCTCTTTGGGTCCAATCGAGTGAGATACCCTTTCGCCGTTGTGGCTTAATGCCCCCTTAGTGCCCCTTGAAGTCTTTGCTATGGGATTGAAAAGAGGAAAGTAAGTTGGTGGAGCCGATGGGATTCGAACCCACGACCTCCTCGATGCCATCGAGGCGCGCTCCCAACTGCGCCACGGCCCCACCGGAGGAACTACCAAAGTTTATCATAGCGCGCGCGAAAGAGTCCCGCCGGGCGAGTCCGCGAATAACTACATCAACGACAGGCGCTCTTCGCTCAGGTCCAGCTCGTGTTCGACTCTTCGCAAGACTTCATCATTGATTCGGCCCTCGTTGCGCAGCCGCAGGGCAGTGCGGAGCTCGATCCGCACCAGCTCACGCTTCAGCTCCTGGTGGCGCTCGTAATGCGCCGGGTTGCTGTCACCCTCGCCGCTCTCCCCGGCCAGCGTTGCTAGTCGCTCGCTATAATGTTGCTCGATGTCATCATAGACGTCGGCAAACTCTGGGCGATCCTTCGCTCGAGTTCTTAGGAGATGATCCAGGGCGGCCTCGATCATGGCGCGGCGCGCTTCCTTTTCCTCGGCCTCGTGCCCCACAGTCCTGATGCAGGAAGCGCCGGCGTATCACGTTTGCGAGATACGCGCCCGGGAACATCCAGATCAGCCGCAGCACAATCACGATGACGCTGAAAAGCGCGCCATACTTTACAAGCTGCCCAAAGCTGTAGTCGTGAATCCCCGCGAGCACGAACGGCAATTGCAACCCGATCAGCACGAAGACCAGCCCGTTCAGGACGAAGGTCAGCGCATCCCACACCGCCCAGGCCTGCATGCGCACGTTTGGCGAGAAAAATTGCGAGCTCTGACGGCTCAGGTACAGCCCGCACGCTACAACCGCCAGCACTCCCGAAGCGTGGATCGCCTCTGCTGCCAGGTAAGCCACGTAGGGAACCAAGATGGTTAACGTGATCTCGATCGGGCCATCGTCGATGAGCTTGTGAATTCGCCCTACGACAACGCCAACGAGCAGGCCGAGCGCGAGCCCCGCAATCGTGAGATGGGCCAGGCGCAATAGGCCCGCACCTAACGTCGGTGTTTGCCCGCTCACCACGATCGCGACGCCGAATTCCAGCGCCAGCAGGCCCGTCGCATCGTTCACCAGACTTTCACCCTCGAGGATATCCACAATGCGCTGCGGCAATCCGACGCGTTTCGCGATGGAGGTTGCGGCAATGGCGTCGGTCGTGGCCACCACTGCTCCCAGGACGAAGCCCAGCCGCCAGTCAAATCCGGCGAAAACCCACTTTGTAGTGGCCGCTACGCCCACGACCGTGAATCCCACGAGGCCGAAAGCCAGCATGAGAATGCTGACCAAATTAAACTTGAACTCGCTCCAGGAAGTGACCCACGCCGCGAAGTACAGCAGCGGCGGCAAGACGACCAGAAAAACGACGTCCGGGTTCAACGAAACTTTCGGAATTCCCGGCAAGAAGCTGAGCAGCAGGCCTGCAATCACCAGCACGATGGGATAGGGTGTCTGCAGCTTGCGCGCGAGGGCTGCAAACACGACAACAAAAAGCAGCAACAAGAGGATAACCAGCTCGATTTGGTGAATCCCGCCACTCTGCATCATCTTGGGCTTATCGCCTCACATCGAACTGCTTTGAAGATACCGCAGAGACACACGAAGCGTCTAATTCGGCTGCGCGAGATGGGGCGTGGCATGGGCCCTGGGATTCCGTGTTCGGCGATCGAAACAATGCAGGGATCACTTGCCGGAAGGTTGCTTTGGAGGGATTTCCGCGTAGCCCGGCGCGGCTTGCTTCAAATTCGCGTCCAATTGCGCGCTCGCGTCGCCAATCGCCCAGCGAATCCCACCGCCGACCAGATTCAGGAAAAACTCGTTCTTCCAGTTCTCCGGCCGGTCTCCCATCGCCGTGTAGAACACGCGCCCCTTGCCGTGCAGCCGCGCCCACGTCACGGGATACGGCGCGCGCTGGTAGCATTCGCCCTTCATGCTGTGCGTATCCAGGGTGAGGATGACATGCAGGTCCGGCACAAAATCCTTTAGCGAATACCACTCCTCGTTGAAGCTCACGGGCGAATTCACGTGTTCCAGCCCGGGAAATTTCGGGTCATTCACGATCAGCGGCGCGTCTTGCAGCCGCGGCGTGCTCCCATGCACGATGAATTCCGCGCCAAGCATTTTCAGATAGGGATCTTCGTTCTCCCCGTTTGCGATGTAGCGACTCGAATGGTCCGGCGGATCCGGCTGCGTGTGAAACGTGTCGCTCGCCGCGTGAATGCCTACAAATCCCATTCCTCCCTTTATGGCGTCCAGCAAATTCTGCTTGCCTTTGGCGGACATCGGCGGCTTGCCGTCCGTGCCCAGCGTCGTGAGATCCCCGGTGGTGAAAAACACCATTGCAGCGTAGGAGTGGAACTCTTTCGAATCGAAAATGCGCCCATCCTTGGTCACGCCCACCTTGTATCCGTGCCGGTTCCCCAGGTCCGTCACGGCCTCGTCCACGACGCTCGGCTTTCCATCGACCCGTTTCACGACATCGTGTTCCCACCCCGAGGATTTCGTGAAAACAAGGACCTTCTTTTCTTTTGCCGCGAGCAGCCGGTTCGAAAGCGCCAGCCCCGCTCCTGTCAGCGCCGCGCCACGAAGAAATTCTCTGCGATTGGAATCAGAAAAGATGTTCATGGAATTCCCTTTAGTGGTGTCCTTCCGGATGCCCGCAACCGGGAAACTTTTCGAACACGCGGTCCTCGGTCCATCCCAGCTCGCGCATTCCTGCTTCCGAGGAGTAATACGCTCCGCTGATCCATCCCTTCAGGTTTTCAAAGTGCCCGCGAAGACCGGGATCCTCTTTTCTATCGCCGCCAGTTGCACTTTCTTTCGCCGGTCGCGTTGAAGCATCCGTCAGCAGCGCATTTTGCTCCCCGGCGTTGAGAGCAGGGAATCGCTTCCCGAAGCGTTTCTGCGATTCCGTCTCGAACGCCGCAAGCGAATCGACGAAGCTTTTCTTGTGTTCAGTCGTGTCCACGCTCAGGAGCAGATCGATGAAGCGGTCTGCCTGTGCCTTCCGCGATCCCGGAACGATCGCTTCGGCAAGCGCAGCCAGCGTTTCTTCCTGCTGCGCATTGAGGAAAAGCGGCTTCCAATTTGTTGCACCAAGCTTTTCCGCCTCCTCGAACATCGCGCCATTGGCCAGATGTTCATAAATCGGATGCGAAGCCGCCACCAGAGGCCACGCTGCACCGGCTCCCGCGCCTGCGAGCAGCCGCTGCACCATCTCCCGCCGCGTCAGCCGTCTGTTTTGGGCTGCTTCCACCTGGATAATTGGCAATGCGCTCACTTTGCCCATTCCAGTCCTTTCGCCTCCCCCAATTTTCGCGCTGATGGTATCACTCACGCTCAATCGCTCACAAGAACAAGGAAGTCTGGTTTCCTTCTTCCTCGATTGACCTGTTTCCCGCCGCTTGTTAGCATCCCAGTTCGAATTGCAAATACATGGCCGAACAAAAAAAGCAGTCTTACGATGTCATCGTCGTTGGTTCCGGCGCATCTGGCGGCTGGGCTTGCAAGCGTCTCGCAGAAGCCGGTCTGAAGGTCGCGCTTCTTGAAGCGGGCCGCCCGCAGTCTGATAAGAATTTCACCGAACACAAACCCGCGTTCGAACTCAAATACCGCAACAAGGCCCCGGAAATCATCCGCAAGACGCGCCCCATCCAAATCAAATTTGGAGTTTGCAACGAGTACACCTACAACTGGTTCGTCAACGATCTCGAAGAGCCGTATACGACGCCGACCGACAAGCCGTTCAGCTGGATGGGCCGGCTGCGCATAACTGGCGGACGCACCAACGTGTGGGGCCGCGTGAGCCTGCGCTTCAGCGATTGGGATTTCAAGTCCGCCTCGCAGGATGGTTACGGCGAAGATTGGCCTCTCGGCTATAAAGACATCGAGCCTTATTACGACCTCGTCGAGAAATACGTCGGCATCACCGGCTCCGCCGAAGGACTCGAGCATCTCCCGGACGGGCAATTTCAGCCGCCCGTCCCGCTCACGTGCCAGGAAACTCTCTTCCGCAATCGCGTCAAGGAAAAGCTCGGCCGCACTGTCATGCCCTCGCGCAATGCGAATCTGACCAAGCCCCTCAACGGCCGCGGCCCCTGCCACTACTGCGGCCCCTGCGAACGCGGCTGCATGACCCACTCGTACTTCAATTCCGCGTTCACCACCGTCGCCGATGCCCTTGCCACCGGCGACTGTACGCTCATTTCGAACGCCATGGTCCACAAGGTCCTGATGGACCCGGAGCGCAACCGCGCACGGGGCGTTCTCTACGTGGATCGCGTCACGCGTCAGTCCCGCGAAATCTCCGCGCGAGTGGTCATCCTCTGCGCGCAATCGCAGGAGTCTGTTCGAATCTTGCTGAATTCCGCAACGCCGCAATATTCGAATGGTCTCGGCAATTCCAGCGGCGTCCTCGGCCATTACCTCACCGCACACGTTCGAAGCGGCGGCGGCAGTGGCGAATTTCCGGCCCTCGGCGCAAAGGCTTCTCTCGGCGCGCCCGTAAAGCCGCTCGGCATTTACATCGCGCGCTTCCGTAATTTGCGCAACGAACCGCCCTACAAAAAGTTTCTCCGCGGCTTTGGTTACGAGGGCGGGTCCTCGACGAAATTTAACTGGGGCGCCCCCAGCTTCGGCGAAGCCTACAAAAAAGCCCTTCGCGAACCCCGCACGAGCATCGACATCACCGGCTTCGGCGAAGTCCTTCCACGCTGGGACAATTTCGTCGAGCTCGACCCCAATGTGAAAGACGTCTACGGGATTCCTGTCCTCAAAATTCACATGTCCGATGGCGAAAACGAACGCGCCATGATCCAGGACATGGGCGACTCCGCCGGTGAAATGCTCGAAGCCGCCGGCGCAAAAAATATCCGCACCTACGCGCATCCTTCCGCGCCGCGCTGGGCGCTTCACGAAGCCGGCATCGCCCGCATGGGTTCCGACCCGAAAAAATCCGTCCTCAATCAATTCCAGCAGACCCACGACATTAAGAATCTTTTCGTCATGGACGCTTCCGGCTTCACTTCGAATCCGTGCCAGAATCCGACGCTGACCATCATGTCTCTAGCCGTCCGCTCTTGCGATTACCTCATGTCTGAAATGAAGCGCAATTCAATTTAGTTTTCTTCGCAGCCGGAATTCTCGGTCAGACACACCGGCCGCTACCGCTTGCAAGCGCGCGGTATCCCACTGCCATCCTGATTTATTCTGAAGTCTTAAGTGGATTGCCGCGAATGCATTTCCGTGCGGTCCAAAAACGCGCAAGGTGAGGGCAAACTATTCCGATTGTTTCTGCTGTTCCTTTTCCGCCCCATCCAGCCATCGTTCCAGCACCTCTTGCGACGGCGGCGCGACTTCGAGAAACCCAACGCCCGCCCCCATATTCGGCTGCGAATAAACGATCTTCGCCTTGGCCTCGAAGAACGCCTCTCCTGCGGAAATCTTCACCAGCACCATCGTCCCCGTTGGAAAGGGATTCATCATGTCCAGATAGCAGCCAAACCGGCTCAGCTCGCTCACGCGCGAGGCGATTCGCACGTCGGCTCTCTCTTCGATCAGCTCGGCACTTGCGATGAACGAGTACCTCGGCGAACGACGTTTCTCTTGGTATTCGATGGCGCCCTCCGGAACGATTCCCCTTACCACTATGGTACGACGTTTTGCCCCGATTTCAGTTCATCCCCGGTAACCTTTTTGAAACCTCGTCGGCATCGCATAACTTTTGCTCCAGAAGCAACCTCTGCGCGCCTCCTCGATTCAGAGAGGGGTAAGGAGCAAATTCCGGGGCTGGCGAGGTGTACACATGAGGCGATTGCAATCCTTTCATTTTGCCGGTGTCCTGCTGTCTTGCGCCCTCTTTCCTGTCTTTGCCTTCCCGCAAGATATGCCGGCCTCGCAAGATAACGTCCCAAAGCCGCTGACCAAGAGAGAAGCCAAGAAGCGCGAGCAGAAGCTCTCCAACGAACTGGGCCCTGCTTATACGGACTGGCTCAGAAACGTTGTCCCCGACATCATCACGGAAGGCGAGCGCCGCGCATTTCTAGAGCTATCCACGAACGAGGAACGCGATCAGTACATCGAGATTTTCTGGGATCGCCACAATCCCCGGCCCGAATCACCTGAAAACAACTTCAAGGAAGAGCACTACCGCCGCCTCGCTTATGCCGACGAGCACTTTGCTTCTGGCATCCCCGGCCGGAAGACCGATCGCGGACGTATCTACATCATTTGGGGCCCACCCGACGAAATTGAGTCCCATCCTGCCGGCGGCACCTACGATCGTCCTCCCGAACAAGGCGGCGGCTCCACAACCACGCACCCCTGGGAAATGTGGCGCTATCGCCATCTGGAAGACATCGGCGAAAACATTGAGATCGAATTCGTCGACCCCACCAATTCGGGCGAATACCACATGACCATGGACCCGTGCGAAAAAGACGCTCTCGCCCACATTCCGGGTGCGGGCCCAAGTTTGTCCGAGCTCCTAAGCCGCGGCTCCAAGGCAGGCCGCCTCTCCAACGCCAATGGAACCACTTGCCCAATGCCCCTCGGCGCTACTCCCGCGAGCATGCGAGAGTTCGAAGCCATGGACCGATTCTTCCGGGTCCAGCGTCCGCCCACCCGCTTCAAAGATCTTGAGCCGATGGTTACTGCGGGCATTGTCGCCAGCCAGATCCATCTGGACTACCGGATGGATTTTCTTCGCGCGACCAGCAATACTGTCCTTGTCCCCATCACTCTGCAAGTGCCCAACAGCGACCTTAGTTTTCAAAGCAAGCAAGGCGTGCACTCGGCGGTGTTGAACCTGTACGGACGCATTACTACTCCCGGGGGCCGCGTCATTCAGACGTTCGACGCCCTCATCTCCCGCGATTTTCCCGAGTCCCTGTTTCAGTCTTCTCTGGCTCTCTCTTCCATCTATCAAAGAACCGTCCCGCTGCGCCCCGGCCTCTATCGTCTGGACGTGGTCATCAAAGACACCCAAAGCGGCAGGATCGGCATGGTGAACACGGCCTTGCGCGTCCCGCGCTTCGAAGACGACAAGCTTGAGGCCAGCTCCTTGATCCTTGCCGATGAGATCGCAGCCGTTCCCACTGCGCAAATCGGCGCCGGCCAGTTTGTCCTCGGCGCTTACAAGGTTCGCCCCCGTCTCAGCCAGGAATTTTCGAGCACTGACAAACTGGGCATCTTCCTGCAGCTGTACAATTTGAAGTTAGATGAAACTTCGCACAAGACCAACATCTCCGTCGTCTATCGCATCACCAAAGAACAGCAGGAAGTGTGGCGCGCGGTAGAGACGCCCGATCATCTCCACCAGGGGGGAGAGCAGCTGACTATTGAACGCTATCTACCAGTGGTATCACTCTCTCCCGGTCGCTACGCGATTGAAGTCATCGCCATCGACCTGCTCGCCAATGAAACCATTACTCGAACCGCGGAGTTCGCACTCAAGCCTGCCCAGGGCGCCAAGCCAGGCGAAGCACGGCGCCCGTCTCCCAGCGGCCTGCTGTGAGTTAGACTCTCGTGCAATGTCGATTTGTGGCGGTGCGCGGGAACTTGCCGCGTTCCCCGCCTCCGATCTCGAAGAATTCTCCTTCGAAGACTACCCCGATCTCGATGACCCCGCCGTCTGTCATTTTCGCGTGGTATTTCGCGAAATAGTTGTATTATCCTCGTTCCCTCGAAACCCATCTTTCCATCCAGGAACAGGAGGACCGTCGCATGTTTCGCAAACTCATCAACACCACCGACGATTTCACTTTGACCATCCTTCGGCTCTTTTTTGGTGGGGTCTTTTTTGCGCACGGCGCGCAGAAGGCTCTCGGCTGGTTCGGCGGCTTCGGCTTCAGCGGCACCATGGGCTTCTTCACCCAGCAGATGCATATCCCGGCCCCGTTGGCGTTCCTGGCCATCTGTGCAGAATTTCTCGGCGGCATTGGGTTAGTGCTCGGATTCCTCGGTCGCGTCGCCGCCTTCGGCATTCTTTGCAACATGCGATGGTGCATTTTCAGTTCGGATTTTTTGCCAACTGGCTAGGCGTAAAAAAGGGTGAAGGGTACGAGTATCATCTGCTTGCCATCGCGATTGCCTTGGTCCTTACAGTCAAAGGCTCCGGCGCCCTCTCCATCGATCGCGCGCTCTCAAAATCCTGAGCACAAGAACTCTCTGCCGGTTGCAGGATGCTTCGCTCAGTGCGTTGCTGACGCGCTGCCGCCTAGGAACCCGTTCACCGCGGCGAGAAACTCCTCCGTCTTCTCCGTTGACGGCACATGCCCACATTTGTCAAAACTCACGAGCTTTGCTCCGGGAATTCCCGCCGCGTAGCGTTCCCCCGCCGCGATCGGCAGCAAGCTGTCCTGCTTTCCCCACACCACCAGCGTCGGCACCTTAATATTCACCAGTTGATTGTCCAGCCGTTCCGATGCCAGCGCAGGATTGTTGACCAGGCTATGAACCGTGTAACTGTCGTGTGTGGCGAGTTTATCCGCGAAAACTTTCCGCAGCGCATCCTCGTTCAGCCAGCTCGTGTCAAAAAATACTGCCTGCATCAACGCTCGCATTCCCGCCAGAGAACTCGGATTGAGATCCGGTATCGGCCGTTCCTGTTTGAGTCCCGCCGCATCCACCAGCACCAATTTCTCCACCGGGATCAGGTGCGCCCCACCTGTAATCTCCGCCGCGTACAGCCCGCAAATCCATCCCCCCAGCGATTCGCCAACAAGAGTTGCCTTCTCCACTTTTAATTGCCGCAACAATTCATTCAGGAAATCCACGTACGTCTGGACACTGTAATCGAGCAGCGGCTTGTCCGACCGCCCGAAACCGATCTGGTCCGGCACCAGCAATCTGTATTTCTGCGAGAGCGGCCCGATCACCGGCAGCCAATCTTCCTTCTTGCTTCCCAGCCCGTGCACCAGCACCACGACCGGCCCCGCGCCAACATCCCAGTAGTGAATCGTCTGCCCAAACACCGCGATCGTCTTATCTGGCGGTTGTCCCTGCCCAAATGCCGGGACGACAATCACCGCTAACAGTAGGATGAGCCCGAATCTCATTTTTCCGCGCATAATCCCTCCCTGCCTTTCCGGCCCTCTTTAGCACACACCTGCCCCGAATACTACTCGCGCGCGCTTTTCAGGCGAAGTCGTAGCCTCGGCATTCGTCGGATGATGGATTCTTTTAGTGACGTAGGTCTCAAACGGCCAAGTCTGGCATCAAAGAGTGTTCTTCTGCTTCCATTCCTCTCGCATCTTGGGCGTGATCCAAATCACCTTTGCTCCCAGCCCCTGAATCGTGTCAATCGCTTGCGCTAGATCCATGAAAAGGCAGTCAGAATCTGCTTCGAGATAAACCGTCCAAACCATTTGCCGGCTCAACTCTTCCTTCAATTTTACTTCCAATTCCTCTCGCTTTACCGGATGCCCATTCACGAGGAATCCTTTCCGGGCGTCCACATACACGCTGATCGTCTCTGTCCACGGGCTTTTCTCCACCCCCACCGCTCTCTGCTCCCGAAAATCCACCAGCAAGCCTTTCGGCATCAGTCGTGCCAATACCAGGGAAAAAAGTAAGAGCACGAATAGAACGCCGACACAAACCATTCTGAAATTCGATGTGTCGCAAATCAGCGCCATCGGCGGATGCCGCTTCCAGGGAATCACGTTTCGCACCACCATCTCTGGAAACATTCTTGGCGGCCGCTTGTCGAAGAAATAGCCGAGTATCCAGGTGCCCAGTGCGCGCAAAATCAGGAGAATCCCTGTTCCCGCGAGGAAACTGCAAACGAACAGGATGAATTCACCGATTTGTGTATACTCCGACGAAGAAGCGTAGACATGCACCCGCGGATGCCGCGCATTCAAGCATGCCGACGCAGCCGGCCCACTCCACTCCAACTCGTATTTTCCCGGCTTGCCGTCGAATCCATCGGGGATGCCACCACTCTTTAATATCTCTGCCGAACTTGCCCAGAGCTCCCCGATCTTTATCGCCCCTTCGCTCAGCCGGTACACCTTCCAATCGGTATCCTCCCACCAACGAAATGAGCACTTTCCTTCAGTCCAGTCGTCAGCGCTATAATCCGCTTCGAGTCGAATGTGGTAATCTTCACGCAGATTGAGCTCGAAATCTTCTCTCTGGATTTTTCCCGCTTCCAGCAAAACCGGTTTGTCCACCGGCTCAAACGTGCGAGTCTTCAGCCAATACGCGAAACTCCAAGGCAATAGGAGGGCCAGTGCCAGCGTGACGAGTCCCGCCTTCACCAGTGTTTTCGACGGCATATTCTCTTAGTCTATTTGGACTCCGCCGCGCGCAACCGTGTTCCCGGATTTCAATTTCCTCCCGGCCAACGTTCCTTCCATCTTCTTTGCCCACACACATTCTGCGCTCTCCATCCTCGTCGTTAAGCTCCCGTCCGCGGCCGCCAAAAAGGATCGCCTCACTGTCTTTCACGAATCCCTCCTCGTTCTCAGGCCCGGCGGCCGCTTCCTCTTCAATCCATCCTCCTCCCCATCGAAGGGCAAACCAATTTCAACGGGCTCCAGCGCTTCCTCAACTGCGTCCACGTCCTCACGCGCGAGCAACGCTTATCCCGCTTTCTCTACCTCGCCTCCGAATAGGTTGCTCTTTCTCCTTTTCATTTCTCCCTCCGCCCGTCACATCCTGCGAACGGTACCAGCAAAGTAATTGACATGACGGATCCCAGGCTGTATTACATTCTTTCGATTCAACGCCACCACCGCGGGCGGCGAAAAATTCACCAACGACTCCATCAAAGGGAAGGTCGTTCTGCTGGAATTCTGGACCACTTGGTGCGGCTATTGCGCCGACGAAGCGGGCTTCGTCGACAAGATCGGGCATGATTTCGCAAACAAAGGACTCATCCTTCTGGCCATCGACGTCGGGGAATCCAAGAAGACTGTTAAGAAATATCTCGAACAGCACCCGCGCACTTGCAAAATCGTTTACATGGAAGACACCAATCTCGCCGCCATGTATGCGGCAACGGTCTATCCCATTTATGTCGTGATTGACCGCGAGGGATATGTTGCCGGCACTCAGCGTGGAGCCGCAGGGGAAGAAGCTCTGAAAAAACTGCTCGCCCGCGGCGGCCTCGAACTGCCAGAGGAATCGGACTCCGAATAGCCCGCCGCTCGTCCAACCGCGCCTAACGCGGTCTCAACACTACAAACTTGCTGATCGAATAGCCCAGCGCCGCTCCCAGAAACACGTCCGATGGAAAGTGCGATTGCAACGTGACCCGCGAAAACCCAATCGCAGTCGCCGC
>WNEZ01003717.1_pt1 | contig 15208 bp, 11 predicted proteins | sample 5400521 | NCBI WGS metagenome assembly WNEZ01 (sample SAMN13153339, study PRJNA577476) | soil metagenome | isolation source: 120 cm saprolite under Douglas fir tree site 2 hole 1 replicate 1 | place: USA:California | collected 2015-04-18
GCTTCGTCTCCCCCAATTGCCACGCCGTCACTCCCCTGACGCACCGATTTGCTTGCCGCGACGCAGCATTGCGAACGCAGGCCGTGCCGACTTGTCACGCCAACTCGGCGCGCCGGAGCTTTAGCGGAGGCCGGAAACTTTAACGAAGGCGGATTCGGAAAGTCTTTGCTGAAACACGATTACTCACGAGATCGCTCGCACTTCGCCGTCCTGCCCCGCTGAACCACGGTTCGCTGCCAGTTTGACTGGAGGCGGCTGCGCGAAGGCGGTTATCTTAGCGGTAACTCAATGAAGGGTGTATACACGTTTGATCACGAAATCCCGGCAGTTTTCTGGATGAAACCCGGGAACAGAGCTTTGACCGCGTCCAGTTTTCCGGGATGAACTTTCAAATAGGGTGAAGGCTGACGAAGCTTGAAAGAGCGCTAATGTCTGGAACGTCCACTGCTTAACCATGGTATTTGACAACACGTGTGTTCAGCAGCTTAAGTCCGCCCAATGAAGCTGAACCAATTTCGACGTTTTTCCGGCGGACGAGCAGCAGATGCTCGCGCTAACAAAGGGACGCAACGCCACAGACGGGCTAACAGTTACTCGTTTGTCATCATCATCTGGTCCTGCATTGCGATATTAGGTGGCTCGAGCGCGACGGACGCTGGTCCTCACGCCACCGGCTGGATCGAGCTTTGCCCTCCCATTTCTCCTCCGCCACGCTCGTATCTGGCGATGACTTACGACCCCGCCAGCGGAAAAGTAATTATGTTCGGCGGGTTCGACGGCACGGCATATTTGAACGACACCTGGACATTCGACGGAATTACCTGGGCGCAAGTGGCCACCCTCCCCTCGCCTCCTGCGCGTACTAACGCCCAAATCGCCTATGACGCTGTTACACAGAAAGTAGTGCTCTTCGGCGGATTCAACGGCAGAAATTATTTGGGAGATACTTGGCTTTGGGATGGTACAGCTTGCCGATGGACACAGGTCAGACCTGCGCATTCTCCGACGGCTGTCACCGGTCCTATGCTCTTCACCGACCCGAACGGCAGCGTCGACCTATTTGGCGGATTCGATGGGCGTTTCTACCAGGGCACCATGTGGCAATGGAATGGCTTCGACTGGAATCAGTTGTTTCCAGCGACGCTTCCGTATGCTCGCTCTTCAGCCGCCGTTGGCGTGAATAATTCCACTGGTGAGGTGGTCATGTTCGGCGGCCTTGCCGACGTCAATCCGTTCAACACTTGGACTTATGATGGTACGACATGGACTCTGCAGTCCCCGCGTACTCAACCTACATTGGTGTACGGAAGCTCCGCCGCTTTCGATCCGCACCTGAATGCAGTTGTTCTCTTCGGCGGTGGAAGCGGTGGCGTAGATCAGAACAGCACATGGGAATGGCTCCGTTCCAATTGGAAACAACTGCTTACAACGCAGTCGCCCCCGGCGCGTGAAGGTGCCGGCATTGCCTATGACCCTGCCTCAGGCCATGTGATTATCTTCGGGAACTCATTCCGTAACGTCGGTAGCTGCCAGAATCTGCTAATCGAACCGCGGAAATGCGCCTTTGACCGCGTCGAGTTTTCTGCGATGCGGTTTGAACGAAGGACGAACACTGACAAAGTTTGGTCTCATGTTCTGGAACGTACGCCTCGCGTGCGAACATGCCGAGGAGCGAACGTCGCGAATTTGCCGTCGACTACGCTGATGACAGCATCACCCTTTCTGACTTGCGGAGACGTTGGGAGTAGGGCCCGCTGCGGAACGATCCGCGGTTTAAAAAAATCCTGGGCGGTCCGGAGCCGAAGACGATTCATTAACAACAGGTGCTCGGGCGACGGCAAAGTGCTCGCGGACACTGATCTTAAGAAAAATGCCAAGGTTCAGCTATACTTGGTGCAAGAGGGAGATCGCACCGCGGTGGACAAGATCAACGTGGAAGAGCCCAAGTAATTCGGGGCCGAGTAAATTAGAGCCGGCTCGGGCACGGCGAAAAGGACTTCGTCAGCGCTGGCCGATTCTTTTGCGGACTGGCTGTGCTCCGCGGGCGGTCAAATACCTAAAGCGGACAACAACGCACTGTATTCAGTCACAAAACCAGCCAGCTGCGGATGGGACGCTTCAAAGTTTTCCACGGAGTGTTTGAGTTTGCGCAGAGGATTCCTGATCGATTCCGGCTTGCGCTCGGCGCGAGTTGCTTCGTGGGCCGAAGCCTCCACAAGACGGGCAATGCTCCGGGCATCCTCATGATGAGTCTGCGAAACCTTGGCGATCTCTGGTTTGAGCTTCGACAGCAACCCCAGTAACTCGGCTTTCTTATCGGCCGGGATATTTCCGGCAGACTCAATAGCTGATTTGGTCTTCTCGATGTGTTCGTCAGTCATCTATGAATAGCACCGCCTGGTCTCTTCGGTTTCGCCTTTGGATCGCACGGTCAGGCGATCCCGAATTACGGCCAGAATTTTGTCGGGTTATAGAGAGCATACAAGATAAAAACGGAAAGTCTTTGCTGAAACCGATAAAGATCGACATCACAAACGGGAGGGCCTGATCGCGCCCGAAAATGTCTCACCGTCCCGATACCTATGTGGCAGAAATTTGATGATCATTGTCATCGCGGCCAGTGACGTGCCGCCGGAAAGTTGTGTCATGAAAGAACAAAAAGGCGCGACAGGTCAACTAGAAGATCAACACAAAGAGTCCACTTACGCGCTTCTGATTCGCTCGGAAGAAAAGAGCCGCAACGTCATCGAGATGGCAATTTGTCCGATCCTGATTCTCGGCGCGGTCATCGCCATCTGGCAGTTGCGCAGCAACCGGTCAATATTCCGCCAGTTGGACTCGACGCAGGAGGCTGCGTCGCTTGCGTCGACGACCTTCGGGCAGTGCGTCAAGTGCGACATCCGGAAGTCAAAGGATAGAGAAAAGTAGCCACTTGGCAGAAATGTGGTGATTATTGGCATTGCTGCCAATCGCGGTTGCGAGATGATTGCTGCTATGAATGCACGAACCATAAAACGAAAAAATCTAGTCAATGCCGCGGCGAGACCGGGTTTGATCGCTGCGCTTGCTCTCTTCGTTATCGGTGAGCTTTCCGCGAACGCAGCTCCGATCGAAACCACGGGCAGTTCCGGCGATAACAAACAAGCGAGCAAAGCAAACTCGCTCAAGCCTCCAGCCCAAGGCCAGATCCCGGTTGCCTTCGTTATTTCAGATGGCGCAGTCATCATCGATTTCTGCGGGCCGTGGGAAGTCTTCCAGGATGTCATGATTCCCGGCCCTCAGGACCATCCGTTCCATCTTTATACCGTGGCCGAGACGACGGCCCCCATTCGATCGAGCGGCGGGATGAAGATCGTACCCGATTACACCCTTGCCAACGCGCCCGCGCCGAAGGTCATCGTTATCCCCGCCCAAGGTAAGCCGAGCGAGGCGATGCTGAAATGGATTCGTGAATCGACCAAAAACACTGACGTCACGATGTCGGTCTGCACCGGCGCGTTTGTTTTGGCTAAGACCGGACTCTTGTCCGGCAAATCCGCCACCACGTTTCACGCGGCGTTTGGAAATTTCGCGATGCAGTTCCCCGATATTCACCTCAAGCGCGGTGCTCGCTTCGTGGAAGATGGCAATCTCGCCAGCGCTGGCGGACTTTCTTCGGGCATCGATCTCGCGCTGCGCGTGGTCGAGCGCTACTACGGCCGCGAGATTGCGCGAAAGACCGCCTACAACATGGAATACCAGGGACAAGGCTGGATGAACCCGGATTCAAATCAGGTTTATGCGAGCGCACTTGTCTCAACGGCCGAACATCCACTCTGTCCAGTGTGTGGAATGGATGTCGATCCGGCGACTGCGCCCAAGTCCGTGTTTAAAGGCAAGACTTATTATTTCTGTTCCGACGACGATAAGAAAACATTCGACGCGGCTCCTGATAAGTTCGTGACTGCCGAAAAAAACTTGTGACGAGTCATCAGTGACAAGTAACCAGTGACCAGGTCGGAGAAACGGATGAGCGCTAATAGCTTTCGCCTCTCCTCCTCGATTGAGGAGAGGACTGAGGTGAGGAGTTGATGAATCAAAATCCGCCTCGCGCAACGCGCCGGGTCGTGTTCGTGGCCGCGCCGGGGACGGAGATCATCGATCTGGTCGGGCCGCTTCAAGTCTTTGCTCGCGCTGCGGAAATGTTCGGCAAGCAAAATCCCGGTTCGCCCCCAATCTATTCGGTAGAAGTCATTACCACTTCTTCCCACCGATCATTTGTTGCGAACTGCGGGTTGCGCATCACCGCGCATAAAACTTTTCGGGAAATGAGTGGAAAGATCGACACCCTGCTCGTGGCAGGTGGCAGCGCGATCGAGCAGGATGAAATAAACAGTGACGTCGTGCGTTGGCTGAGAAAGATCGCCGGACGGGTCCGACGAATCGGCTCGGTTTGCACCGGGGCAATGCTACTTGCTCGAGCAGGTTTACTCGATGGCCGCCGGGCCACAACGCATTGGAACTGGTGTCACGTTCTCATCAAACGGGCCCCGCGCGCGGACGTTGATCCCAACCCAATATTTATCCGTGACGAGAATGTTTACACGTCGGCCGGAGTCACAGCGGGAATGGACCTGGCATTGGCGCTGGTCGAAGAAGACTACGGTTCGCGCCTGGCGCTGCAGGTCGCGCGCAACCTCGTGCTCTATCTGCGCCGGCCAGGTGGACAATCGCAATTTAGCGCTGCGCTGTCGCTGCAACTAACTGATCGAAAGCCGTTGCGCGAACTGGAGGCATGGGTGCTCGACAACTTAGACAAACCGCTCACGGTGCCGGTGCTGGCGCAACGAGTAGCGATGAGCCCTCGTAATTTCGCCCGGGTCTTCACCAAGGAGATGAAGACCACGCCCGCGAAGTTTGTCGAACGTCTGCGCGTCGAAGCAGCTCGCCGGCGACTAGAAGAAAGTCACAGCAGCATGGAAACGATTGCTGGCGAGTGCGGCTTTGGGAACGTCAATTCGATGCGCAATGTTTTTCAGCGCGCACTAAAAATCGCACCCGGACAATATCGTCACCACTTTCGCCACGTAAAACACTCTTCGGAGATCAAGACGGGGAGGAAAGGCTAGACAGGATTAGGCCGATTTTCTGTAGGCGGTGATTGTGAATCCTGTTGATCCTGTCGAAAAAACTTCTGCTGTCAGTTCAAGGCAATGGCTCTTTGTTTTAGCTCGCGTTTATCTGGGAATCACTTTCTTTTTTAGCGATCACGGCAATGCTCAACCGAACGAATTGGCCGGTTTTCTGAAATTCGCTCAGAAGAACGGCTACGGCTGGTATCAGAACCTGCTTAACGCCGTCGTGGTTCCACACAGCTCGATGTTCGGCGCACTGGTTGTCATCACTGAAATTTACGTCGGGATCGCGCTCGTGTTCGGCTTCACCACTCGACTCGCGGCTTCGATCGCACTTTTTTTACTTCTCAACTACATGTGCGCCAAAGGCGCGCTGCCCTGGGGTCCGGGCATCGACCAATCGGATATCGTTCTCGCGCTTATCGTGCTTCTTAGCGACGCCGGCCGGATTTTCGGGCTCGATAAGCTATTCGCCAACTACTTCCCGAAGTTCTGGATTCTTTGATTGGAGGTCAGGCTGACCTGCATCCTCTGGGCTGTTAGCTGCTCGCGCTTCGACCTCTGCTGCTCGAACTACCGACCATTTCTTCAGGCGATCAAATGCTGTAACTTTACAGGCAGTATCGCGCCGTAAATTGCGGAGGACGAATGAATCGCAGCAACATTTTCGCCGAGTTAAGACGGCGCAACGTTTACAGGGTCGCGTTCGCCTATGCCGTGGCTGGCTGGGCCCTCGCTCAGGGAATCGCACAGGTCTTCCCGGTTTTCGACGTTCCTAATTGGGTCATCCGATTCATTGTTTTCTTAATTATCATTGGCTTTCCGTTCGCGCTCATTTTCGCGTGGGCGTTTGAGATCACTCCTGAAGGAGTCAAACGCACGGCAGAAGCAGACGCGATGCCGCGATCGGCGCGGCCGAGCAATCGGACCTGGATTTACATCGTCGTTGTTAGTGCCGCGATCTCGGTGGCGTTGTTCTTTCTCGGTCGCTACACGGCTGGAAACAGAACAACGTCGTCGGACGAAAAGAAGTCCATCGCCGTTCTGCCGTTTGCGAGCTTGAGCCAGGATAAGAACGACGCCTATTTCGCCGATGGAGTCCAAGACCAGATCGTCACCAATCTCGCCAAGGTCTCGGATTTGAAGGTCATTAGCCACACGAGCGTGCGTCAATACAAGACCGGCGCCGAACGCAACATGCGCGAGATCGGCCGGCAGCTCGGCGTCGCTTACATCATGGAAGGTTCGGTTCGACGCGTCCGGGATCGTCTTCGCATCAACGCGGAGTTAATCGACGCCCGCACGGACACTCACATATGGGCCGAAACTTACGATCGCACCGCGGCCGATTTATTCGCAATCCAGAGCGAGCTGGCTCAATCGATCGTTACTCAGCTCAAGGCCAAGCTTTCGCCGCAGCAGAAGGCGGAAATCGAAGAGCGACCGACTCAAGACCTGGACGCTTTTGAGCTTTACGTTCAGGCCAAGGCAATCATCGACAGCTATATTAATGCGACCGACGTGCGGGCAGCCTTGCTCCAAGCGCTCAAATCACTAGATGAAGCGATCCAGCGCGACCCGAACTTCGTCTCCGCGTATTGTTATGCAGCGCGCGCGAACGATCTCCTGTTCTTTTTCGATCTCGATCCAACACCGGACCGCATTTCTCTCGCCGACGCTGCAATCAACGCAGCGCTCCGTCTGCGCCCCGATTCAGCCGAAGCGCATTTCGCCCGGGCCGATTATCTCTTCCGGTGTTTGCGCGATTACGATCGCGCAATGGAAGAACTCGCGATCGCGCGACCGGGTCTGCCGAACAGCACGCCGTTTTTTATTCTCTCCGGCTACATCAATCGCCGCCGCAACCATTTTCACGAAGCCGAGCGCGACTTCTCCACCGCCTTCGCGCTGGATCCGCGAAATCCGAATGCTTACAATCTTCTGGCTGACACCTATGTGCTCCAGCGCCGCTTTTCTGAAGCGGTCCGCGTGTCTGACAACGTGCTTGCCGCCGGCGAACAGACGCCAATCGTCCGGTTCCGGCGCGCCTCATCCATATTGTACGGGACCGGCGACACTGGACCGATCCGCGAGATTCTGACGAAATATCCAGACATGGAGTTTGCCGGCGGCCAAACGCCGGCCCGCGCCTGGATGGCGATGCTCGACGGCAACTACGCCGAAGCGGAACGGCTTCTGGCCACTTCGCCTCGACAAGACTTTCAAGACATCGACTTCAGCTTTTATTTTCCGAAGAGTTGGTACCAAGCGATGATCGCACGCGCGAAAGGCGATTCGGCGCGTGCAATGGCTGCGTTTCGCGAATGTCGAGAAATTCTGGCGCAGCGATTGATCGTAAAACCGGAACACGCGCGGACGATTGCGGTCCTTGCTCAAGTCGATGCGGGATTGGGGCAAAAGGATTTGGCCATCCGCGAAGCGCAACACGCGATCGATCTGATGCCGGTTTCGAAAGATATTTACGATGGCGCGTTGGTCTTGGAAGGTCTCGCCCAAGTTTACACGTGGAGCGGAGACCGCAGTCGCGCGATTGAGTTAGTACAGAAACTCCTGACGATGCCCGGCTACATCAACTACGGTCGTTTGAAATTACATCCGCTTTGGAGCCCGCTGCGCGGCGATCCGCGCTTCGAAAAGATCGTCGCTTCTCTTGTACCCAAGTAAACGTTTCCACTTTTGTACTTTGCGCCTGTTCAATCGAAGTAACCGTAAATCCGCGACGCATCCCTTTGCCGCGGTCAGATGCCTAAGGCAGAGAGCAGTGCCGAATATACGGTGATGGCCTGCTTCCGATGTAACACCTCAACCTTACGTCACTTCAATAGCGGTAGTGATGATGATGGCGGTGATGGCGGTAGTAACTTCGTTCCGAGAAGCGAGGTGGCTTGATTTCTTTCAGGTCGGCCCTGCCATATTTCTTCTTTGTCCGACGCGCGAAAGTAACAGCGCGGCCGCGAATTGTAAGCTAGTGTTTTGATCTTTATGACCACTCCTTCCACCATGGCCAAGGCAAGTAGCAGCCCCCTACCTGCTGGCGTGGAGGTCTTGGGAGAGATAACGCCGGCTTTTTCTGAAATCTTAACTCCGGAAGCGCTCGCCTTTGTCGCAAAGCTGCAACGTCAGTTCGGCGCGCGGCGCAAGCAATGTCTCGAGCACCGGCAGGAACGGCAGAGACGGCTTGATCAGGGCGAAGGGCTCGAGTTCTTGCCCGGGACGAAACAGATCCGCGAAGGCGACTGGAAGTGTGCGTCGATCCCGAGCGATATCCAAGACCGCCGGGTCGAAATCACCGGGCCGACCGATCGCAAGATGGTTATCAACGCGCTGAATTCCGGCGCAAAGATCTTCATGGCGGATTTTGAAGACGCGAATGCGCCGACCTGGAGGAATATGGTGGAAGGTCAAATCAATTTGCGCGACGCTATTCGCGGCACGATTAATTTCACCAATCCCGAAGGAAAAAAGTACAAGCTCAATGAGCAAGTCGCCGTGCTTATGCCTCGGCCGCGCGGCTGGCATTTGGTGGAGAAGCATGTGCTGATCGATGGCGAACCAGTCGCCGGGGGCTTTTTCGACTTTGGATTGTTCTTTTACCACAACGCGCAAGAACTGATCGCGCGTGGAAGCGGTCCCTATTTCTATCTGCCCAAGATGGAGAGCCACCTCGAGGCGCGCATTTGGAACGACGTCTTCCAGTTGGCCCAGAAAGAACTGGGCATTCCATACGGGACTATTCGCGCCACCGTCTTGATCGAGACAATTCCGGCCGCCTTCGAAATGGACGAAATTCTATACGAATTACGCGATCATTCGGCCGGGCTCAACTGCGGCCGCTGGGACTACATCTTCTCGTGTATTAAACGGTTCCGGAACAAGCGGGATTTCCTGCTGGCCGACCGCGCCTTGATCACCATGACGACGCATTTCATGCATTCGTACTCCCTGCTCTGCATTAAGACGTGCCATCGGCGAGCCACTTTCGCGATGGGCGGAATGGCGGCGCAGATTCCGGTCAAAAACGACCCAAAGGCGAACGAAGAAGCTTTTGCCAAGGTGCGCGCCGATAAGGAACGAGAAGCAACTGACGGCCACGACGGCACGTGGGTGGCGCATCCCGGCATGGTGCAGCTCGCGCTCGACGCCTTCAACGCCATCATGCCGCAAGCAAATCAAATCGACCGCAAACGCGATGATGTGAATGTCGCGAGCAAAGACCTCCTCGATTTCGGACCGAGTGAACCAATCACCGAGCGAGGCTTGCGCACCAACGTCAGTGTCGGCGTCCAATACCTTGAGGCGTGGCTGCGCGGGAGTGGAGCTGTCCCGATCTTCAATTTGATGGAAGACGCAGCCACCGCGGAAATTTCACGCGCGCAGGTCTGGCAATGGATCCGCCATCCTCGCGGCATGCTCGACGATGGCCGGAAGGTGACGAAGGAGTCATTTCGCAGCGTGCTAAACGAAGAGCTGGCGAAAATCAAAACGCAGATGGGAGAGAAACGTTTCGCCGATGGCAAATTCGACGTGGCGCGCGAACTCTTCGATCGGATTACGACTGACGACGAGTTTGCCGAATTCCTTACCTTACCCGGCTATGAGAAACTCGACTGACACCCGCCGCAGCCGACGAGGCGCCGACGGCCAACGCCTGGCTAATCGGCAACCCCAAAAAAAGATGAGCGGGACGAGCAAAACAAAAGGGAAAGGCAGTTCCGGTGTCGGAAAGAACCGGAACGAAATGAAAAAAGCCGATCATGATTGGGCCAATAATCCCCGCTGGAAGGGGATTTCTCGTAATTACTCGGTCAGCGATGTTCGGCGCCTGCAGGGCAACGTCATCATCGAACACACCCTGGCGCGGCGCGGCGCGGAAAAGCTTTGGAGTTTGCTCCAAGCCGAACCCTTCATCAACGCTCTTGGCGCGCTCACCGGGAACCAGGCGCTTCAGCAAGTCAGGGCGGGACTGAAGGCGATCTATCTCAGCGGGTGGCAGGTGGCGGCCGATGCCAATCTCGCCGGCCAAATGTATCCAGATCAAAGTCTTTATCCGGCAAACAGCGTGCCGGCTGTGGTCAAACGGATCAATCAAACTTTGCAGCGCGCCGACCAAATCGCGCGTGTCGAGGGTAAAAACGATGTCGATTGGTTTGTGCCGATCGTGGCCGACGCCGAAGCTGGTTTTGGCGGGCCGCTCAACGTTTTTGAATTGATCAAAGCTATGATCGAGGCGGGCGCGGCCGGCGTGCACCTCGAAGATCAACTCGCCAGCGAGAAAAAATGCGGACACATGGGGGGAAAAGTGCTGGTCCCGACGCGCGCTGCCATCGCACACCTCATTGCCGCACGACTGGCTGCCGATGTTTGTGACGTTCCCACGCTGATTCTGGCACGCACCGATGCAAACGCCGCCGCGTTAATCACCACCAACGCCGACGAACGGGACCGCGAGTTTTTGACCGGCGAGCGGACGCTCGAAGGATTCTTCCGCGTACGCACCGGCCTGGATCAGGCGATTGCGCGCGGACTTAGCTACGCGCCCTTCGCCGACTTAATCTGGTGCGAGACTTCGCAGCCAAATCTGGCTGAAGCGAAAAAGTTCGCCGAGGGAATTCACGCCAAGTTTCCCGGAAAGCTGTTGGCCTATAATTGTTCTCCTTCATTCAATTGGAGGAAAAAACTCGATAGTGGAAGTATCGCAAAGTTTCAACGTGAACTGGGGGCGATGGGCTACAAATTCCAATTCGTTACCCTCGCCGGTTTCCACGCGCTCAATTACAGCATGTTTCAACTGGCGCGAGGCTATCGCGATCGAGGAATGGAGGCCTATGCGGAACTGCAAGAGGCGGAGTTCGCGGCCGAAAAACATGGATACAGTGCGACCAAGCATCAGCACGAAGTGGGCACCGGCTACTTCGACGACGTCGCTCAGGTTATCGCCGCTGGCCTATCCTCCACCACGGCGTTGCGAGGCTCAACCGAACAAGAACAGTTTCATTGAACAGGGCAGAGACGGCTTCGTCGGCAGCCGCGGCTTTAACCGACAGCCGCCTAGCCGCGCTTTGCGCAGAAGCCGCACAGCACGCTTTCGCCAATTACCAAAGGCGTTTTGATGAAATTACTCGCCGCGCGCGCGAGCGTTTTCTGGCTCATGATCTGAAGGGAAGCTACGCGGATTCGGCCGAGAGGCTTCATCTTTATGGCAACGTGCTCGCGAACCTAACGACACAGATAACGGATCTGATGGGCTCGCGCTTGCGCCAACGCAACGTCTGGACCGCGATCAAAGCCGTTTATTCCTCTTTCGTCGCGCAATCTCGAGCCTGGGAGATTGGTGAAAGTTTTTTCAACTCACTAACCCGGCGCGTTTTTGCAACCGAAGGTGTGGATCAAGCAATCGAATTTGTCGATTCCGATTTCGACGCGTCCCCGACGAGTTCTCCTCTCGACGTTCGTCGAATTTATTCCGGAGCAGCCCTTCCGGAATTGATCTCGGCGGCGCTAACCGACTCCGAAGCGGGCGGATTCGCAGCCGAATGCTGGAACGAGCTGGGTGTCTCGGTGCGGCTGGCAGCGGAGCGAGTCGAGGCGGAATTTCCCGGTGCTGGCCAGAGAGATTCCAATGTGCGCCTCGAAATGATTAACCGCGCTTTTTATCGGGGCGGCGGCTCCTACCTTGTCGGTCGCGCGATTCGCGATCGCGGCGATGGTGTCGCGTTGCCTCTGGCCTTTTGTCTGCGCCATGAAGGTGAACGCGGCATCACGCTCGACGCCGTGCTCTTCGGCGAAGCGGATCTGTCGATTCTTTTCTCATACACGCGTGCGTATTTCCGGGTAAACGCCGATTGTCCGCACGCCATGGTGCATTCCTTGCGGCAGCTCATGCCGCGCAAACGTTTAGCCGATCTCTACAACGAAATCGGTTTTAACCGACATGCCAAAACGGAGTTTTATCGCGATTTCGTCGCGCAGCTGAACGCCTCGGCCGACCGTTTCAAAACGGCCGAAGGCACGCCCGGAATGGTCATGCTCGTCTTCACTTTGCCCAGCTACGACGTCGTTTTTAAGGTGATCAAGGATCGATTCGATCCTCCCAAGGATACCACTCCAAACGAGGTGATGCGCCGTTACAAGCTGGTCTTCGAGCACGATCGCGCCGGACGTTTAGTGGAAGCGCACGAGTTCGAGCACCTCCGCATCCGACGGAACCGATTCGAGCCGGCCCTCCTGGAAGATTTGCTCCGCGCGGCCGGAAAGACGGTGCGGCTGGAAGGCGACGACGTCGTCATCGCTCATGCTTACGTCGAGCGTCGCATTCGTCCGCTTAACATTTTCTTCGCCGAAGCCGATGCGACTCAGAGTGCAGCCGCCGCTCGCGATTACGGCCAGGCCATCAAGGATCTGGCCGTGTCGAACATTTTTCCGGGCGATCTGTTGACCAAAAACTTCGGCGTCACCCGGCGGGGCCGGGTCGTCTTCTACGATTACGACGAGCTTTGTTTTCTAACCGATTGCAATTTTCGCGATCTGCCGCAGGCCAGCACGTACGAGGAAGAAATATCGGCCGAGCCGTGGTTCTCCGTGCGCGCGAATGACGTGTTTCCCGAAGAATTTCCAAATTTTCTCCGCCTGCCCGGACCGGCACGTCCCGCGCTGCTCGAACAGCACGCGGATTTATTTCATCCGGATTTCTGGCGCCGCGTGCAACGGAAGCTTCGAGAGGGCGAGATTCTGGAAGTATTTCCATATCGGCCGGAGCGACGGTTAGTCACCGCGAATTGAAGCTTAGTTAATTGGGGCCTTTTTGCTCCAAGCTCGGCGAGAGCTGTTTACACGGGCCGCACCAGTCCGCATAAAAATCGACAACGGTCACGTTGCCGAGTGCGAGATGTTTGGCGATGTCCACCTGCGCGCCGTGAGAGATCACTTCGACTTGTTGGCCGCGACCGCCGACGACCGCAGCAGGTGCCCGAAGCGTATCCCCCTGGTTTTTGGGCGGTCCTTGTCCGGTCCAATATTTGTTTTTTCCTTCGGCCAGTTTCCGTCGTAATTCCGCTTGCTGGTTTCGAAACGTTATCTGACCGGCAGTTTGTTCCGCCGAGTATGCGGCGGCCTTCGTGGCATCGTAATGAAAACGTTCCTGAACCTCTTTAGGCAGTTCCGTGAAGTAAACCTTCGAGATTCCCGAACTGGTTATGAGCACAATGCCGTCGGGTTCAACTCGGCTGACCGTGACGTTTTTGTATTCTTTCCCGTCAATCGCCTTGAAGTCGTCCACGAGTGCGACTGACGCGAAACATAGGATTTAAAGGGTGAGAATCTTCATCTTGCCTTGGCTGCGAAAAACCGTTCGCGCGATAGCTCCCTGATCATGTGATTACGGCGACGATCTTTGTCGGTTTATAGAGTGTCATATAAGACAAAAACGAAACCTCCTCGAATAAAGATGTGCTATCATCCCGCGCTCTAGCATTGGCGAAGGTGGATCAGATTTCAGAATTTTGAATTAGTCTCGATAGTAATGCCCCCTTCCCGGCGCCTGTTGCGAAAATATACATGTCAAACCACGGTAGGGCTTCGCCGTGAATCTCCCGAATTTCTTCGCCGAGTTGCAGCGCCGCCATGTCTACAAGGTCGGCGCCGCCTATGCCGTGGCCGGCTGGCTCGTCGTCCAGATCGTCACGCAGGTCTTTCCGATTTTCGAAGTGTCCGCGCTGGCGCAGCGAATTATCGTGCTGCTGATCGTCGCCGGGTTTCCCATTACCCTTATTTTAACATGGCTCTTCGACATCACACCGAAGGGCATCGTGCGAACCGACGACCTACCAGCGACTGGCGAAAGCCACGCCATGCAACGCGAGAGGGTGGGCATGGATCGCAAGATGAATTACGTGCTGGCTCTTCTGCTTGTGACGGCAATCGGCTACTTCGTGCTGGACCGTACTGTGCTTCGACGCGATTCGGCGCAAGCTACCAGCGATGCGAAGTCGATTGCGGTTTTGCCGCTCGTCAATACCAGCGGCGACGCAGCGAATGACTATTTTTCCGATGGCCTGTCGGAGGAACTTATCGCTGTCCTCGCCAAGATTCCCGGCCTCAAGATCATCGGCCGCAGCTCGTCGTTCCTGTTCAAAGGCAAGTCCGACGACAGCCGGACAATCGGCGAAAAGCTGGGCGTGACGAACCTGCTCGAAGGCAGCGTGCGCAAACAGGGCGACCGCGTGCGCATCGTCGCCGAACTAATCAATGCCGCGGATGGCCGCGCCCTCTGGTCCGAAACATACGACCGAGAGTTGAAGGATGTCTTTGCCGTCCAGAGCGAGATCGCCACCGCGGTGACCGAGCAGCTCAAGATCAAGCACAACGCGTTGCAACAGGGAACGTTCTACTTCCGTCTCAGTACCGAGGAGGGCACACGCAAAGCGACAGAGTTCTACGGCGAAGCCATCCGGCTCGATCCGCGCTACGCGCTCGCCTATGCGCAGCTATCCGCCGCATGGCGACAACTCGCCGCCACCTGGCTGGGTGGCGCTGAAGCCAACGAAGCCTACGCCAAGGCGAGGAACGCAGCACAAACCGCCTTGTCGCTCGCGCCCCATCTCGCCGCTGCGCATGAAGCGCTCGGCTTCGTATTGGTGACACCCGACCTCGATTTCGCCGCAGCCGAAGCCGAATTCCGTAAGGCCGAGAAACTGGCCCCGGCCGACGCCGGACCCAAATTCGCCCTGAGTTTTGTGTTCGCTGTGCAAGGTCGGCTGGCGGAGGCGGAGAACATAATGCGACAGACGCTGGCACTCGATCCGTTAGGCGTGACTCGCTATTTGAATCTCGCCCGCATCCTGATTGCCGGTGGCCGATACGACGAGGCCGAGGCTGCTTTGCGTAAAGCGATCGAGCTTCAACCGGCCGCCGCTCGACTGCATGCCTATCTTACAACTCTCGACGTATTACGTGGGAACGCCGCGGCCGCGCTGCAGGATGCACAGCTGGAGCCGAAAGGATTCTGGCAGTATTACGCACTGGCTCTGGCGCAGCAGGCGCAGAGTGATCACGCCACGGCTGACGCTGCCTTGCAA
>WNEZ01006087.1_pt1 | contig 15205 bp, 14 predicted proteins | sample 5400521 | NCBI WGS metagenome assembly WNEZ01 (sample SAMN13153339, study PRJNA577476) | soil metagenome | isolation source: 120 cm saprolite under Douglas fir tree site 2 hole 1 replicate 1 | place: USA:California | collected 2015-04-18
CCACCGAGATTCAAGGTCCAGTGCCAGGCCATCAACTTGGTTGTGCCGTACGCATTAGGCAGGCCGGCGAGTTGTGACGTGGCGAATAGAAACGGCTTCCCGGTGCGCGCCAGCGTATCGAACACGCGCAGGGAAATCTCGCAGTTATTCTTATACTGTTCGTGCTGCTGATTCCTGGCTTCCAGATACTTCGCGCCTCCAGTGTCCCACGCCAGGAACCACACGCGGTCGCACTTTTTGAACGGCGCAATGTCAAACGGTTTTCGCAGATCGACTCCGGATTGCAAATCCAGCGAGGTCACCGTGCGACCCTTCGCTCTCAGGGCCGCGCCGAGTGCCAATCCAATCAACCCATCGCCGCCGAGCACTAGCTCATTCAATTTGTGAGACAGAAAGAAAAGCCTCCTTCTCGTGACCGGCTTCAGTCGGTAGTTTCGCCCAAAGCCAGTGTAATCAAAAGCACGCTGAAGCGCGCTTCAGGTCGAAACATCACCCGCACACCCGGCCGTCAAACGGCGGGTCCAGGAACCCTGCGGGGTAAGGCCGATGAATCGGCCTAAACCGGCCTTCTCATCTGATATATCTCTGTGCCTTTGGGGCTAACCCGCCGCTTCGCGCGATTATTTTTCCAGTCGCCAGACACGATCGGCAAGCTGGACTTCCCGATAGTCTCCCATTCCCCACGTCGCCGGATTCTGATAGGGAACTCCTTCGACTGTAGCCATCTCGCCCTGATGCAGCGTGAAGTTCTCAGTGCATGACGTCGGATGCATCAGGTGCAGCACAGACCCGGCGAAGTTAATCTTCGCGCCGCACGAGAGCATCTGCGCTGCGCCACGGACATCGCAACCGATCCGGTGACGCACCAGCGCTTCGTCATACCCGCGGGTTCGGTGCCAGAGTTCGCGGCCGGCGAGCATGAACTCGCCGGTGCCCAACTGTTGATATGGAATGAAGCGACCGTAACGAAGACTCCCCAATAGATCGATGTGTTGTTGCACGTCTTCGCGCCACGCAATGTCTACGCGCTCTGCGGTCCACGCGATATCCGGTTTCAGTTCGGCATCGAGAATTCGGTTGACTGTATCGAGGCCGACCGCCGCATCGGCATTGGTTGTCATTATCCATGGCGACTGCGCGCGGCGAATCCCGACGTTCTTGGCATGATACTCGAGCAGCGGCACGTGGGGATTCTCGCAGATTTCAGCGTGGATCTGCGGCGGCACGACGTAGGCGCGCAAACAATCGAACCGTTTTGTCAGTTCCAGTGCAAGCAACGCACGATCAGGTGGTGGGTTCCATTCGACGAACACGACTTCGGAAATCAAATAGCGAATGTTCCATTCCAGCGTAGCCGCCAGCCGCGTGGCGAAATCCGACATGTAATCGTCGTTTCTGCCGACGACGACCGCGGCAATTTGGGGACGCTGTCCGTTGCGACGTGTTGCCAGCCGCGCATACCCCCCGGCCCCACGCAGGACGAACCCGGTCCGCTTGCGAAGTTCACCGAAACGATAACTGAGGCCGCGGATGCCACGAATATTCCTGAGATCAGTGAGCTGCATGCATGAATTTACGGCGCGCCGAGAAAGTGTCAGTGCTCTTTGGCGACTCCGGCGGCGGCCACGACTTCCTTTGCAGATTGCGCCGGCAGAGCGTGCGCCAGTCGTGCTCGTACTTCCTCGGGTCTCTCCATCACTAACTTAATCATCCGGCAAATCTCGAGTATCGCATTCTCGTCAACCGCAGTTCCATTTGGCAACAGCAGAACGCGCGCTGCCAATTCCTCGGTGACCGGCAACGTCAAACCGGCCCTGGGATCCAGCGTTCGGTAAGGCTCCATCCGATGGCATCCGGGGTGAAAATAGCGACGGGCAATAACGTTCTCAGCCCAGAGAACGTTCATCAACTCATCCCGGCCAAATCCAGTCTCGGCCGCATTGATTTCCAGCACGATGTATTGATAGTTGTTTCGCTCGGCCTGGTTGTATTCGATCAAGCGCAGGCCGGGTATGCCGGCCAGCTCCGCGCCGTAAAGTTGATAATTGCGTCGATTTGCGGAAATAAAATCGTCCATGCTTTCCAGCGAGGTCAAACCCATCGCGGCCGAAATCTCGCTCATCTTGCCATTCGTCCCCAGGTAAACCACCTCGTCGTATCCCGCAAATCCGAAATTTCTCATTAACCGAATTTTCTCGGCCAGGGCATCATCATTCGTGGTAATGGCGCCGCCTTCAAAGGTGTTGAAAAACTTGGTGGCGTGAAAGCTGAAAACTTCTGCATCGCCGCACCCACCCAAAAGGCGACCCGAGTGCGAGCAGGCAAAGGCGTGGGCGGCGTCAAACAACAACACCAGGCGATGACGCCGGGCAATCTCCGTGAGCGACTCGACATTGCAGGGCCGGCCCCAAAGGTGCACGGCGAGAATGCCAGTGGTCTTCGGGGTTATCAGCTGCTCCAGGTGCGCGGGGTCCAGATTGTGCGTAAGCGGATCGACATCGCAAAAAACTGGCCTGATTCCCTGCCACTGGAGCGCATGCGCGGTAGCGATAAAGGTGAAGGACGGAACGATCACTTCCCCCGAGAGTCCCGCCGCCTTGATCGCGATCTCCAGGCCAATCGTGGCGTTGCACATCGCGATGCAATGCTGCACGCCTAGAAAGTCAGCAACTCGTTGCTCGAACTCTTTCACGAGCGGGCCTGAATTAGTTAACCAGCGGCTATCGAGAAGTGTCTTGATTCTTTCGAGCAATCGGTCCTGATCGCCAACATTCGGGCGGCCCACATAAATCTTTTCCGCGAAGGCGGGCGCGCCACCAAAGATTGCCAGATCACTTAAGTTAGTCTTCATGACGTCTTGTGGATGCCGATCGAGGAGGTGCCAGCTCTTCAAACCAGATCGTAGTTGCTTAGTCGTTTAATAGTGCCTTCTTTGCCGCAATTCATCAATACATCAACAATTGAAAGACCGGGGTAATACTCCCTGGTTGTCTGTTGGTACGGCTCGTCCCGGGACTTTAAGAAATGGAGGTCGATTCCATTCGCCTGAAAATCACTTTTGTAGTATAGCGTCTGTCCGCCGATAGCGTTCACGAATTCCGATGCTCCCAGCATTTGGCAAACCGCGATCAGCCGCACACAGCCCTTGCTGGGTTGTTGCAGTTTGACCGCAGGAAAAGTCTCGCTCAGACTGTCCCGTTGCAGGCCGCTTTCGAGTTCATCGTAGACTGGATTTGTAATCAGCCTGGTTTTGATCTCCAGATGTTTGCCAACGTCAACGATGGACCTGGTAGAGAGAGCTGACAGCGAATCGGTTTCGAATTCAATGACGGCCTCGATCAAGGCATAGGTCTCCTCGAAGAACGGGCATCTCTTGTAGTTCATGACCAGGGTGCCGAGCAGCTTTCGGCGCCAGTCGCGATGGGCCGAGAGCTTGATATCCCGAATCTTCTTAAATGAGCTGCCGTGCTCGGTGGGGACGGTAAAGTAGGCCGGAGCTCCGCCGACCACCAGCAGACGATTTCTGTTTACCCAGCCACTTTTTATATAGTTAAAGCTGTCGTAGATAACAAATTGGTCAACAGCATCGATCAACTGGTAAAAGCCCAGATAAGGAAACAAGTAGGGCTGGTTCATTGCGAGTTTCATCCGGCAGCGATTGGGATCAGGCTTGACTCTTGAATGTAACAAATCCCGCGAATTTCGCAAGTAGGCGCCTAAATGCTGCTTTCCCGCAAAACTTGACGACGCAGGAGTAAACAAAACGAGTGATGAAATTTGTCATTGTGGCCTCGACCAGCGGGTCGGTGATGAATCAACTCTTGCACAACCCATTTTTCAAGAGTCGGATTCATGCGGTTGTCTCTGATCGCGAATGTCCGGCGATTACCAAGGCTGATGTGCATGGGGTTAGCACAGTGATTTTCGCGGACAGTGATAAAGAGAAGTTTTCGGAGAGTGTGCTCAAATACCTGAAGTCCCAGGGGGCAGACTATGTCATTTCTTTTTACAGCAAGCTCTTTGTTGGCGAGTTGTTGCTTGAATATCGCGACCGGATAGTTAATCTCCACCCGTCGCTGCTGCCTTCGTTCAAAGGACTACATGGCTTTGACGATGCTATCGCCTACGGCGTTCAATATGTTGGCAGCACGATTCACTTTATCGATGAAAACATGGATCAAGGCAAGATTATTCAACAGACCGTCTGCCGGGTCGACAAAAGCCGCCCCGTCGCCTGGACGCGCCATCGCATCTTCGAGCAGCAGTGCCGGTCGCTCTTGCAAGTGGTAAAGTGGCTGGAAGAAGATCGGATCATGGTAGGCGGAAACCGGGTCACGGTCAGGAACTCGACTTTCGGGGATGCCGAGTTTTCGCCCAACCTTGATTTCGCTGAAGCCATCGAGTTGGAGATACCAAAGCCCGCGGGGCTTAGCGCTGGAACATGAGAATCACTGTAGCGATCGCCGCTTATAACGCGGCTGAATACTTGCGCGAGGCCATCGATAGCGTATTGGCGCAAACTTTCCAGCCCTTTGAGATTGTCGTAGTTGATGACGGGTCAACCGACCACACGCGCCAGGTGTGCGGGTCCTTCGGTGAGCGAGTGCGTTACATTTACCAGGAGAACGATGGCACGGCCGGCATCGGAGCACGTTGGAAATCAATTCAGGAAGCGCGCGGTGACTGGATTGCCCTGCTCGATCACGACGATCGCTGGTTGCCAACTAAGTTACAGCGTCAGATTGAAGCGGTCGAACAGTGGCCCGATAGCGGCGTGATCTTCACCAGATATCAGAGCATTGATGAGCGCGGGCAGCCGTTTGAGCCATCGGAGTTGCAGGCCTCAGGTGAAACAATACGCTTTGATTGTCACGATGCTCTTCATCATCTCCTGTGTTCGAATCCCTACTGTCCCTCTTCAGCGCTTGTTCGTCGATCTGCCCTGACTGAAGATGGCCCGCCCAGCGAGACGTCGTGTGGCGATTGGTCCGACTGGTTTCGCATCACTCGCAAATATCCGATGGTCGTCGTGGACCAAAACCTTACCGAGTATCGGGTGACGTCTGAACAGTTCTGTAGCAACAAAGATTATCTGGCGACTCGCATGCGCGAAAGTTTAATGAGCCAGAAGGCTTACCTGCACGGCCGTTGTGCCGCGTGCAAAGAGGCGTTCCGAATCGGCGAGGCCCACGTGAAACAGATTTTCTCAGTGGCCGCGCGTACCTACCTGGATCAGTATCATGCGGCGGTGACGGCGGGTGACACCGCGAGGGCCCTGCCGCTTTTGAAGCAAGCGATGAGGGCCGCGCCCATGGAAGTGCTGCGACCCCGCCGCTTTGCTGCTGCGTCGAAGAATTACCTGCGGGCAAAACTGAAGGGCAGTCGCAAAATAGGTTGAGCCGGCCGCTGCTAACTATCGACGCGACTGAACCCGGCTGGTAGTTCGGTTTGCTCCAGCTCCGTAGTCCAACTCAGGTCTGGCCGGAATACGCCGGGCCACTTGCCCAACCAGTTGCCGCGCATTTCGGCAACATCGCGCAGTTCAAAGACAAGGGCCTCTTCCTCGCGGTGGACGATCACGCCTTCGTCACGAACGACCAGCAATTCGACACGGTACATGCCGTCGTTGAGCAAATTGCCTGGCACGTGGCAAGCAGACCGAAACAGTCCCACCGGAAACTCGCGGCCGTGCCAGACCGGTTCGTGGAGCGTCCCGGGATTGAAAGCGATGATGCCCTGTTCATTGTAGATGTGCAGGCTGATATCAAGCCGTGCGCCTGGTTGCAGGTTCCAGTACTCAAATTCGATCACGAAGGCGGTGCAGATCGTCAATGGATCGGAAGCAACGCCTTTTGCCGGCCGCACCCGCGCGCTGCACAATCGCACTTTATCGTTGCCCGGTGCGGTCGCAATGTCTTCCCAAACCTGTTCGGCGAGGGCCGAGAAAGAATGCTGCAAGTAATCAGCTACCACCTGGCCCGATTCGCCGCTTCCCACAATTTGCCCGCCGTCCAGCCAGATCGCCCGCCGGCAAAGGTTTTGCACAGCCATCATGTTGTGACTCACGAAGAGCACCGTACGCCCTTCGCGGGCGACTTCGCCCATCTTCCCGAGGCATTTTTTTTGAAACTGAGCGTCACCGACGGCCAGTACTTCGTCGACCAGCAGAATCTCAGGCTCAAGATGTGCGGCCACCGCAAAAGCGAGCCGCATGTACATACCGCTGGAGTAGCGTTTGACCGGAGTATCGAGAAACCTTTCAATCTCGGCAAAGGAAACTATTTCGTCAAACTTTCTCTCTATTTCCACGCGTTGCATTCCCAGAATCGCGCCGTTAAGAAAAATGTTTTCGCGGCCCGTTAGTTCAGGATGAAATCCGGTGCCGACTTCGAGCAAACTGCCCACGCGTCCGTACAGATCTATTCTGCCTGTCGTCGGTTCAGTGATGCGCGAAAGGATCTTTAGCAGGGTACTTTTGCCGGCGCCGTTGCGGCCAATGATGCCGACGGCCTCGCCGGTAGCAACCTCGAAGCCGACGTCGCGCAAGGCCCAGATTGTCTCAGTGGGGGACCGGCCGTTGCCGCTCAAACGTCTGAACGGCGCGCTGAACGCGCTCGCCAGCGTATCGCGCAGCGTCCCGTAAGCCTCACGCTGGCCAATGCGATATTGCTTGCTGATATTACGGACACTGATAATTGATTTCATACTAAACCACGTCGGCGAACTCTTTTTCCATACGCCGGAACCAAAACGCCGCATACAACAGGATGGCGACGCTCAATACCGTTGAGACAGACAGGGCGCTCCAGTTGACCGGCAGACCAAAGAGCGCCGAGCGAAAGCCTTCCACAATTCCTGCCACCGGATTAAGCATCATCAGCAATCTGCCTTTAGGCGGCAAGCGGCTGAGTGGATAGATGACCGGTGAAAGAAACATCCAAATCTGGGTCAGAAAGGGAAGCGCGAAGCGCACGTCGCGATATTTGACATTGAGCGCCGACATCCACGTTCCCACGCCTAATGCCAAAATCATAAGCACCAAGATGAGCAAAGGCAGCAGCGCCAGCTGCCAGGTCAGCGTTACGTGATAATAAATCATCAGCGGTACCAGCACGACAAACGCGAGCAGGAAATCGACCGCTGCCGCACAAACGGCCGCGCCGGGAATGATCATTCGGGGAAAGTAAATTTTGGTGATTAAGTGTGCATTGCCAACCAGACTGTTGCCGCTACTGGTAATGGCTGTTGAAAAGAATGTCCAGGCAAGCAAACCCCCATAGGCAAATAGAGGATAAGGAATTCCGTCCGAAGGCATACCGGCGACCCGGCCAAACAGGAACGAGAAGATCACCATCATCAGGAGCGGCTGTAGAATGGCCCAGGCTGCGCCGAGCGCGGTCTGCTTGTAGCGCACTTTGACGTCGCGCCAGGTGAGAAAATAGAGCAACTCGCGATAAGCCCAGAGGTCAGCTAGATTCAAGCTGACCCACGAACTGCGCGGTGCAATGGTTACGTGAGGTTTGTCAGATCGAGTTGCGTCATCGCTCTGATGTGGATTCGACACGATACTTGTATGGGCGGAACTGATCTTGTCGTCGGGTGTCATTGCGATGGTCTGGAAAGCGTTTTGAGCGTGGCTGGCGAAATCTTTGTTAGGCTAAGCACTCGGTTCAGTTGACTAAGGACGAGCCAGAGAATATCGCAGTCTAACGGCGTCGAAAAAGCCAGTCAACCGGGAGGTTCCAACTCTAAAGGAAAAGCTCCCATTAGCCGTGAACTTTACGATCACACCTGACAATTGTATGCTTTCACGCACACTTGAGTCACTGACTAAAGGGTTAAGTCCGCCTGCCTCCCTGGAAATCGGTCTGCCTCATCGTGCAAACTCCACGGTCACATGGACACCAAACTCAGGACGGGACTGACCTACATGCCGCAATTGGATGCGGTACGTACTTTCGCGGTGTCGTTCGTGCTGCTGCAGCACTTTATAGGTCTAAATAATCTGCCGGCTTTAATCGGAACATTGGCCTGGGGACACCTCGGGGTCTGTCTCTTTTTCGTGCTCAGCGGATTTTTGATCACCGGAATTCTAATTCGCTCGAGCGATTTGGTTGCCGGGCATAAACAATCCGCCGGATTCGCCGCGAGACAATTTTATGTTCGCCGATTTCTACGAATCTTTCCTCTTTACTATTTCGTCATTGCCCTCGGACTGGTGCTGGCGATTCCGCCAGCGCGGGAAATATGGACCTGGTTGATCTCATACACAACGAACTTTTACATTTCTTTACGGGGAGATGAAAACTACCTCTTCTCGAACTTCTGGAGTCTGGCAGTTGAAGAACAGTTCTATGTGGTGTGGCCCTGGGTTGTCTTGTTCGCGCCGCGAAAATGGTTATTACCCGCAACTCTGTTGATGATAGCGAGTGGCCCGGCGTGGCGTCTGTATGCCTTCACTCACGGATTAAATTTTGTGGCATTGTACAAGATGACGCCCGCCTGCCTGGACTCCCTCGGAATGGGCGCCCTCCTGGCCCAGGCGCATCACTCAAGCCTGACGAAAAGGACGATTCGAAAGTATATGAACCGGTTGATACTGCCCGCCGGTTTGATCCTCTCTGTCTGTCTGTGGGCCCTCGTGTATTTCGAAATCAATTGGAGCGCAAACATTGTTCTGTTCGACTTGAGCGTGGCGATGATTTTCTGTTGGTTCATCAGCTCGGCGAGTGTGGGCTTTGGTGGCATCGCCGGGTCGCTGATGGCTTCGAAGCCGCTGGTCTATTGTGGCAAGATCTCGTACGGCATATACGTATACCACCAGTTCACGCCACCGATTCTGACATTCTTGTCAGGCAGGTTGGGCTTTTCCTACCAGCCGCTCGGTTGGCGAAGCCTGATCCTCGGCGTCAGCCTAACCATGGTTTTCGCATCGTTATCATGGTACCTGCTTGAACGGCCAGTAAGTAGTTTAAAGCGTTATTTCAGCTATCGCGCCGTCCCACAAGGAGAACTCGAGGAAATTAAGGCTCTCAGTGCCGGCTGATAATGAACCAATCCGCCGGCCCGCTGCGATCTTGCTGTCAACCAGGGCAAAGTTGACACGATATCTATTAAACATTAATTTGCTTGCTCGCCGTGTAGACCGAAACGCCGAGCGAAGCGCTGATTAGACTCCCTGAGTAAAGATGATTGCCGAATCAGTCCAAATCAACCGCGCCCAGGAGGCAGCGCTGGCGTACACCGACCAGGCGGCCGATTCTTACCGCGCGGCGCGGGTAGCTCACTGGAATAGTGTTTCAAAAATGCAGCGCCCGCACCGCCTGAGCAGGCATTACCGCGGGCGGCTAATAGAGCTTTATCGCTTTCTTTGCCCGCCCGGAAAACGTGTCCTGGAACTCGGTTGTGCTCAGGGAGATTTGCTGGCCGCACTCGATCCTGGACATGGCGTGGGCGTGGATTTCTCTCCGGAGATGATCCAACGAGCCCGCGAAAAACATCCGCATCTCAAGTTTGCTGAGCAGGACGTGCGTGACCTCAAACTTGACGAGACGTTCGATGTCATCATCCTTTCAGACCTGGTAAACGACCTCTGGGACGTCCAGGAAACGTTGACGCGGGTCAGGCGCCATTGCACCCCGCGGACCCGAGTGATCCTGAACTTCTACAGCCGGCTTTGGGAAATGCCGCTTTCAATGGCCCAAACACTCGGATTGGCAAGACCGAACCTTCCACAGAACTGGCTTACCGTCGAAGATGTTACCGCACTTCTTTTGCTGGCAAACTTTGAGGTGATTCGCACCCGCGAAGAAGTTCTGCTGCCGTTGCCCATTCCTCCGGTGTCAAGTTTGGCTAACAGATATTTGGTCAAGCTATGGCCTTTTCGCCTCGGAGCGCTGACGCACATGTTGGTAGCCCGCCCAGCCGTCGAGACAGGCGAAGGCAAGCGAGAGAACCCGAGGGTATCCGTCGTCGTGGCGGCCAGAAACGAGGCGGGCAATATCGAGAATATTTTTGCTCGCACTCCCGAGCTTGGCAGCGGCACCGAGTTGGTTTTCGTAGAAGGCGGCTCGAGCGATAACACCTATGAAGCTATCGACCAGGCTATCGCCGCCCATCCGGAGCGGACCTGTAAGCTATTCAAGCAAAAAGGCAAAGGCAAGGGCGACGCCGTGCGCCTCGGCTTCGCCCATGCAACTGGGGATATTCTGATGATTCTCGACGCCGACCTGACTGTGGCGCCGGAGGAGTTGCCTCGTTTCGTCGAGATCCTGACTTCCGGTAAGGCGGAGTTTGCGAATGGCTCGCGCCTGGTTTATCCGATGGAATCCAGTGCCATGCGTTTCTTCAATTTGGTCGGCAATAAGTTTTTTAGCATCGCGTTTACCTGGCTGTTGGGTCAGCCCCTCAAAGATACACTCTGCGGCACCAAGACGATGTGGCGCGAGGATTATGAAGCGCTGGTGGCCAATCGTTCGTACTTCGGTGACTTCGATCCATTCGGGGACTTCGATCTGCTTTTTGGCGCGGCAAAGTTGAATCTCAAGATCCTGGATTTGCCAATCCGATACCGGGATCGAACTTGAAGATGGTAATATTCGCCGCTCGTCGAATCAAGTTCATTTGAGGACCACCAGGTATCGTAAGTACTATGCTGCGCAATCTTCTGGCTCACCCGCTGACTCGCGGTATGAATATCGATGATCCGCGTACCACGAGCTTGCGGCGTCGCATCATTGCAGAGAAGGAATTTCTGCGGAGGATATACATTCAATGGTACCAGCGGGTCGCTGAGGCAATACCCCAGGGCGACGGAGCAGTGCTGGAATTGGGTTCAGGAGCCGGCTTCCTAAAACGCTATGTACCCGGGCTCATCACTTCGGAGGTCTTCCTTTGCGAAGAGATAGACACGGTGCTCGATGCCACGCACTTGCCATTTGCTGATGGCAGCCTGCGCGCTATTGTGATGACCGACGTGCTGCATCACATTCCGGATGTGCGCCGGCTTTTTTGCGAAGCTGGGCGGTGTGTCCGTCCGGGCGGAGTGATTGCAATGATTGAGCCATGGGTCACACCGTGGTCTCGCCTTATCTATGAACGCTTGCACCATGAACCAATCAATACCGAACAGACTGGTTGGGAAATCCCATCAACCGGACCACTTTCTGCTGCCAACGGGGCCCTGCCCTGGATTCTGTTCGGGCGAGACTACCTCGAGTTCCACCGACAATTTCCCGAGTGGCAACTAAAACTGGTTGAGCCGATGATGCCGTTTTGTTACCTCGTTTCAGGCGGAGTCTCTATGCGCAGTCTCATGCCTGGATGGAGTTATCCCGTTTGGCGTGCCGCTGAGAATCTGCTGAGCCCCTGGATGAACACCTGGGCGATGTTCGCTCACATCGTTTTGGAGCGAGTGGAGGATCAAGCGAATGCTTTCAACGACTGCACCTGAACCGAGGCTCGGGCGAAGATCGGGCGAACCTGACTCGGCTAGTGCGAAGAAAACCACGCTATTGCTCGATTCAGCTACCGCGTTTGCTGCCGAAGACAATCTGACATGACTGCCAAGGTTAGAGTTCCATTACGGCACCGTCTGCCTTTAACACGTATCAAGCTCTGCGCGGCGCGGATTATATATCGAACGCTGAAACTCGTTCTGCGTGACGATCATCGGCGAATTCGACGCGGAGGAATCAACTACGAGATTGACTTATCAGAAGGCATCGACTTGTCTCTGTTCGTATTTGGAAGCTTTCAGGATCACATCACAAATATGAAGTACTACTCGCTTCCATGCGATGCGGTGATTTTCGATGTGGGGGCAAACATAGGAGGTATGGCCTTAAGATTTGCCCGGCGCACTGCGCATGGTCAAATCTATGCCTTTGAGCCAACCGCCTATGCCTATCAAAAACTGGTTCGCAATCTCTCTTTGAACCCTGAGCTCGCGTCGCGAATTACGCCCATCCAGGCCTTCCTTTCGGATCACGTCGAGGGCCGTCGTTCGGTACGAGCGTACTCGAGCTGGAAAGTTGATGGCTCGGCCACCGATGCCCATCCGGTACACGGCGGCGTGATTCATGATGCAGAGTCCGTTGAAGTATTGACCATTGATGCGTTTTGCCGGGCCAGCGGGATCGAGCGTGTTGATTTGATAAAGATAGATACCGACGGTCATGAGCTTTCGGTGCTGCTCGGCGCGCGGGAGACGCTCACCAGAAACCTGCCATGTATTATCTTTGAAGCGGGTTTGTATCTGATTGAAGAGAACGGTGGCACGTTCGATCAGTACCTTGATTATCTGACGGCGTTTGGATACAAGCTGATCAACTCCAGCAACCTGCATCAGGTTTCGCGGGAGACTTATCGCGCGGAGATTCCACTCCGTGCCACGACCGATATCGTGGCTCTGCCTCCGGAGGGGTAGCGGAACCATAACCTGTCGGTGAAACGGTGGTTTCGGCAACAACGAAGATGTGGTAAACAAATTACTCATGGCTCAGAACCCGGAACGAGATCACGCAGGCCACGCAAATTTGGGAGGTGGGAAAAGAGCGATCTTCATACTGGTGTTGTTGGTGCTCCCCGCGCTCGTGGTCTGCTTTGGATGGCAGTTGAGAAAAGCCAGTGGTCCGTACTGGCTCAGCGGCAACATGGATCCCACCTATGCCTACCTGATGAACTCTCTGAACCTGGCCGATTTGCGGCGCCCATATTTCTTTGGTCATCCGGGAACGCCGGTTCACGAAGTTGGCGCCGTGGTGATCCGGGTGATGAATTTCGGATCAAGCAAAGCCGAGATGACCCATGACGTTCTGCGCGATCCAGAACGTTACATCGCCGCCATCAACAGCGTTCTCATGGGCTTTTGCGGAATTTGCATCTTGATTGCCGGGTGCGTCACTTTAGAGGTGACCGGGAGTTTGTTTGCCGCTCTTTTGATCGAGGTAACGCCCTTCGTCTCAGGGACCACGCTCACCGGGCTGACTTTGGCACGCCCCGAGCCCTTTATGACCGGGGTGGCAATGTTGGTCGCGGCGGCAGCGGTGCTGACTCTGAGGTGGAAAGTAGAGAGGCACCCTCGCTGGTTCGCGATTGCCTTTGGATTGCTCATCGGAATAGGGATAGCAGGCAAGGTCGATTTTGCGCCGGTGGCCATGGTGCCCCTGATAATTCTGCCGTCGTGGAAGAACCGGCTTTGGTTTATGCTCGCGACTGGCGCGGCGTTTCTCGTCGCAATTATTCCGATTCTCTCACCGCCGCTGATGCGCGAAATGATCGCGTTCATGATTAATTTGGCCACTCATACGGGCCGTTACGGCAGCGGGCAGACGGGCTTCATCGATCCCTCCAGTTATGTTTCGGCAGCGATTAAGCTGGTTCGCGATGACGGACTCTTTTTCATCGTGATGGCGGTTGGCATTCTGGTGTTGGCACTGAAATCAAGATTTCAATCTCTGGCAGGAGCGAAGCGGCGCATCCTAATAGCTGTTACTGCGGCCCAATTGCTGCAGCTCTTAATGGTGGCCAAACATCCCTCCAGCCGTTACCTGATTCCGGCGCTGGCTTTGGTGGGACTTAATCTGGTCCTGTTGGTGGATGCTCTTGCCGCCAAGATGCCTGCCGCCTCTCGGTACGCGCCGGCAGTGCTGATTAGCCTGATGATCGCCGGAGCCCAGTTTTGGACCGGCCGAAACCTGCTGAGGGAGGCCCAGAATGACCGGCGATTTCAATTCGCAGCCTACGAGGCGGTGAATAAACAATTTCCAAACGTACCAGTCGTTACCTACTACACCGCGTCATCACCGTACTACGCGCTGGCTTTCGGAGAAGAGTATGGCGGGAATCTCTATGGCGCTGACTTGCAGAAGCTTTACCCCAACCAATTCTTCTACAACCCCTGGACAGGAGAGTTTTCCAACTTCGCCGGACAGGTAAGCGTGGATCAGATAAGAGGAACCAGCAACTGGTTTGTGCTGAGAGGGTGTTCGTTGAGCGATCCTGACTTCAAAGCGTTCTTGCCTCAAAAACCGCTTCCCGACAACGTCTTCGTCGAACCTATCTCCGGAACCGATGTCGATCATCCGGGCCTCCTGGATTGTGAGGCGCTTTACAAGGCCACCGTAAAGCCGGCGCCTTGAAGCCGCGGGGTTGCGTAACGGTATCTTAGCCCAGGGTTGCGCTTGCGCTAATTGACGGCAGGTCCTTCCCGGCGGCCCGGGAAGTCGCCTCCAGGTCAGCGTAAACCATTTCTTTGATCAATTCAGCGAAGGAATGCTTCGGCTCCCAACCCAGCACCCGCCTGGCCTTACTGGCGTCTCCGACCAGAAGGTCAACTTCCGCGGGACGGTAGAAGCGCTCGTCGACCTTTACGAAATCGCGGTAGTCCAGATCGAGCAAAGCGAAAGCACGCTCGCAAAACTCTCTCACTGAATGCGTTTCGCCGGTCGCAATCACGTAATCGTCGGGCTCAGGTTTCTGCAGCATCAGATGCATGGCGTGCACGTAATCCGCCGCATGCCCCCAATCGCGACGCGCTTCCAGATTGCCGAGGTATAGCTCGGACGCAAAGCCCAGTTTGATTTGCGCGGCCGTGCTGGTGATCTTGCGCGTTACGAATTCATAACCGCGCCGCGGCCCTTCGTGATTGAAAAGAATTCCATTCACGCAGAACATATCGTAGGCTTCGCGATAGTTTCGCGTCAGTTCAAAGCCGGCGACTTTGCTGACGCCATATGGACTGCGTGGATAAAAAGGGGTCGTCTCGCGCTGGGGCACTTCGCGCACGCGGCCAAACATCTCGGAAGATCCGGCGAAATAAAAACGGCACTGAGGGCGCAACTCTTTAAGTGCCGCCAGCATGTAATGCGTGCCGTTGATGTTCACGTTCATCGTCGAGAAGCCGTCCTGAAAACTCTCGGCCACGAAACTCTGCGAAGCGAGGTGATAGCATTCATCAAACGCGTGTTGACTGAGGATGTGAAAGATGCTCGGATAGCTTTCAATGCTCGCCGGATGAAGCTGAAGACGATCAAGCAAATGCGTGATGCGGCCAAATCTTCGCTCCGGGTCTTCGATCCCGACGCGGCGCACCAGGCCATGAACCTCGTAGCCGAGACTCAGCAGATGTTCGGCCAGATAGCTTCCGTCCTGACCCGTGATGCCGGTGATGAGTGCCTTTTTACCCGAAGACATCTAGACAACC
>WNEZ01002709.1_pt1 | contig 15204 bp, 12 predicted proteins | sample 5400521 | NCBI WGS metagenome assembly WNEZ01 (sample SAMN13153339, study PRJNA577476) | soil metagenome | isolation source: 120 cm saprolite under Douglas fir tree site 2 hole 1 replicate 1 | place: USA:California | collected 2015-04-18
TCGTTCCTCGTCCCGGACGGCAGCGTCGATTCGCGGATGGTGTACCCGGCCGGGACGACGCGCATCCCCGAAAGCATCATCAGCGTCCCGATGGTGACAGGGAACCGGCTTTTTGGCGTCCTCTCGCTGGCGCGGAAGGGGGGGCGATCGCTCAGCGACGACGACCTGCGCCTGATGGAATCGATCGCGGCTCAGACTGCGCTCGCGCTCTCCCACGCCGAACAGTACGCCGAGGCGGAGCAGACGATCAGGGCCCTGGCGACGATCGAGGCGCTCCAGCCGACCGACGCTGGGCTGCCCGACACCGAAGTCGACAGCCGTATCCTGCAGGGCTTCGTCGACCTGAGCCAGGCGGACTACGCGACACTTCGGGTGCTGCAGGCCGACGGGCGCTATCACGTCGCGGCGACCGGAGGCCGGCAGTGGCCCGAGAAGGACGCGTCGGTCGGCGCGCCGCTCAGCGCGGACCAGGTGGGCTTTCTTGCGGACCCGCGGGTGACCGTCTACGTGGCGGATCCGGACAGCGACACCAAGCTTCCAGAGTGGGCCCGCCGGGGCACCCAGCTGGCCGGGGTCAAGGCCGGCATCTTCTTGCCGATGCGTGCCGGCCAGCGATTCGTCGGCTTCGTCGGTTTGTACTGGCGGCGGCCGCGCTGGCTTCGGCCGGAGCAGCTCCGCCGGCTGCAGCTCGTCGCGGCGCAGGCCGCCATTGCGCTCGATACCCGGCAAGCGCTGGAGCGCGAACGCGGACGCGCCGACGCGTTGGTCGAGCTGGAACGCGCCCGGCGCGAGTTCATGCAGATCGCGTCGCACGAGCTGCGCACGCCGCTGACCGTGATCCGCGGCTACGCCTCGCTGCTCGAGGAGGGATCGCTTGGCGTGATGCCGCCGGCGGCGCAGCAGGCGGTTCGCACCCTGATGGATAAATCGACCGAAATGCGCGGACAGGTCGAGCGAATGCTCTTGCTGGCCCGGCTCGAGGACGGAGCTACGGCGCAGCAAATGACCGAGCTCGACCTGCGAACCGTGGTCACGGAGGCCGTCGACCGCGTCCGTCCGCAGGTGGCGCTCAAGCACGGGACCGTCCGCCTCGAGCTTACGGCCGCGCCGCTGAGGGTTGTCGGGGATCCGGAGCGGCTCGCCACGGCGGTCGACAACCTGCTGCAGAACGCCGTGAAGTTCAGCGCGGGACCGCCCCGGATCGAGGTCACCGGCGACCGGCAGGACGGGCACGTCCGCCTGGTGGTGAAGGACCACGGAATCGGCATCCCCGCCGCCGCGCGGCCCCGGCTGTTCGAGAAGTTCTACCGGGTCAACGACCCGGAACTGAATAATGTCGTCGGCACCGGAATCGGGCTTTACCTGGTCCGGCAGGTCGTCGAAGGCCACGGTGGACGGGTGGAGGTCGCCAGCCAGCCCGGCCAGGGCTCGGCCTTTGAGATCGACCTTCCGGTCGCGGTGGAAGGCGCCACCCCACGCTAATCCCCGACCTGTTCCCTCCTCCTCTGGGGGGAGGGCAGGGTGGGGGCCGCAAGACTGCCGGGTTTTTGAGGTTCCTTCTAATGTGGCGAACCAGCCAGAGCTCCACGGCGAAACCTCCGATGCTGCACTGGAGATCCCGGCCGACTGGCTGATGCCGGGCCTCGACCTCCAGGCCGTCCGCGAGGCACAGCGGGCAGATACGGTCGCGGCCCTGACCGCCGACCACCTCACGCTCACGGGCGTCGAATTGGTGGTCGAGCGCCGCTGGCTACGGGAAGCCTACTGGCGCCAGGTCAAGCAGGCGATCACCCGCGGATACATCTATCGGAGCTCGGCGGTACAGGTTACGTTGCGTGGCGAGCGCCGGGAGCACGAGCGGCGCGGCACCGGCATGCGCAAAGCCAGCTAACCGGTACCCAGCACCTCCTTCCCCACTGCTAGAGTCTGAACTAGCAAATGAAGACGGTGATCTCGGCGGATCCACCGGTCAACCACGCGCCACCAGAACTGGATCCCAGCCGCGACCTACCCCGCGGTTTCTACGAGTTCCTTCTCCCCCTGCACCAGGCGTTCACGCCACGCCAGCGGGAGCTCGCGGCCCGGCGGCGCCGCGTGCTCCAGGCTGCACACGAGGGCCGGCTGCCCGACTACCTCCCGCCGTCGGAGGCAACGACCGGCAGCTGGAAGGTCTCGCTGCCGGGCTGGTGCCAGGATCAGCGCAACCAGATGACGGGCCCGGCCGACGACGCGGAGCTCGTGGTCAAGATGCTAAATTCCGGGGCGCCCGGCGTGATGCTGGATCTGGAAGACTCCGTCGCCAACGACTGGCCGAACATCAACCAGGGAGTCCGGAACATCATCTCCGCCTTGCGCGGTGAGCTGACCTACCAGGATCGGAAACGCGATCGCGAGGTCGCGATCAACGAGAGCAAGACCGTCATCTTGACGCGGCCGCGCGGCCTTCATCTAGAGCAGGCCGGGGTGATCAAGGGCGAGCGCATGCCGGCGGCGCTCTTCGACGTGGCGATGGTCGCGTACCAGGTCGACCCCGCCCGATTGAAGCATCCGCTCTCGATCTACATCGCCAAATCGGAGTCGGCCGACGAGGCGCTCTGGTGGCGGGATCTTTTCCAAGCCATCGCGGCGGCGCGCGGCTGGCCGTCGGACTACATCAAGTGCATGGCCCTGGTCGAGTCGCACCCGATCGCCTATCAGATGGAGGAGTTCGCTTACAACCTGCGCGAGCACATGATGGGACTCAACCTGGGGCGCTGGGACTACATGGCCAGCCTGATCGACTTCACGCTGCACGACCCAACGTGGGTCCTCCCCGACCGCAACACCATCCCCCACGACGTCGCCTTCTTTCAGGCCGTGCGCGAGGTGATGCCCGAGGTCTGCCACAAGCGAGGCATGCTGGCGATCGGGGGCATGACCGCCCTCTACCCCAGTCGTGAAGACGCGGAGCTCAACGCGCGAGCGCTCAAGGTCCTCGAACAGGACAAGAAGAACGAGGCGAACAGCCTGATGGACGGCGCCTGGACCGGCCATCCCGATCAAAACGAGATCGCGGTCAACCAGTTTCCGTACCCCAACCAGATCGCGGCGCGCCGCCAAGACGCCAACATTCACAAGGACCTGCGGCCCAGTCCGCAGGGCGTTGGCAAGCGAACGCTCGAGGGAACCCGCGCTGCCGTGCGGACCGTCATTCGCTACCGCAACGGTGTACTCAACGGCAAAGGCGCGAGCTTGCTCGACGGCTACATGGAAGACCTGGCGACGGACCGCATCTATCGCTACATGATCGCGCAGCGAATCTTGCATGAGGTCTCTGTTCCCGATGCCGACGGTCGCGCCGTCACGCATTCTCCAGAGGTGGTCTCGCGGCTCTTCGACGAGGAGCTCGACCGGCTGTTCTCGCAATGGCCGAAGGCGGAAGCCGGGTCTAAAGACACCATGAGGCAAGCGCGTGACCTGAGCGAAGGCATGGTGCGCGGGATCCTCGAGGCCCAAGGAGCCACGATCCGCGACCGCGGTTAGGCTACGAGGAACGAAACCGCCTACACCGTTGCCGGTCAGACCTGTCGTCAAACGATCGACCAGGAGCCGCCTTACCCAAGCCCGGCACTGAAATCGAGATCCCCTACGACCCAGACAACATCTGCGACAGCGCGACGTACAACCCGGTGCTCATGGGACTCTTCCTAGGGCTGCCCTGGACGTTGGGCGTGCTCGCGTTTCTTGCTTGGGTCTTGCCTCGGAAGGGCCCGAAATAATGAGCGGCCGCGTCGCCTCCGGCTGCTCCGGCTTATTCGGCGTTATTGCGCTCGCGATCGCGTGCCTTCCGTTGATCGGTCTTGCTGTGCTCGCCGGCTGGGGGGCCATCTTGCTGGTCACTGCCCATCCGGTCCATCCCGTCACGAGAACGGGCGTGGCTGTCTATGTCGCCGACTCATTCAAGGGCAGCGACTATGAAAGTACTGGGATAACGCTGCAGGGCGATGGGAGAAACTACCGCGTCTATCTTCCCGGCCTACACCCTCCAATCCCGGCAGGCCAGCCACAGGCCGGCCAACGTATTACCTTGTGGTTCGATCCCGACATCAACTGGGGGAACCTGTCCGAAACGCGGGTGCTCGCCCTATCGCTGGCCGGTGAAGGTGTCGACCGGGCTGTGCACCGGCTGGACGATTTCGATAACCCAGCATCGGCCGCGATGAGGCAGCGGCTCGTCGGCGCCGGCGTGCTGGGTTTGGTTGCCCTGATCCTCGGCCTGAGTGCCCTTTGGGAGCGGTTCGTCAGTCGGGACACCCGCCGCCACCCTCATGATTCGATCCGCGTTTAATACCCGAATGCAGCCGTCGCAGCCGCCAGCCGATCTCCTTCCGGTGCAGCGGGAGGCCACCCTGGCATATCGAGCCGTGCGACTCTGGGCTGTGCCCCTGCTCCATGCGCTGTTTCGAATCAACCTCGAGGGACGCGAACGGATTCCGACCGACCGCCCCTATGTGCTGATCGCCAACCATCTGAACTGGCTGGATTCCTTCGCGATCCTTGCCAGCTTCCCGGCCGAGCCTCGCGTTCACTTCCTCGGCGACACCACCATGTTGGTGACGCGCAAAGTCCAATGGGCGCTCGTCAAAAGTGTCGGCGGCTATATCCCGGTCAATCGCCAGGCCCGCCCGGACCTGGTGCTCTTCGAGCACGCCAACCGATGCCTGGAGCGGGGCGGCGTGGTCGCGATCTATCCCGAGGGCCACTATGGTTCGACCGAGGGCGAGGTCATGCCCTTCAAGAAGGGGTTCGCGCACTTCGCGGTCGAGAACCACGTGCCCGTATTACCGGTGGCGCTCTCCGGTACGCAGGATCTCTGGTTACGCAAGACGATCCGGCTGATCATCGGCCCACCGATCGAGAGCACGGGACAGAGCGTCGAATCGATGGTCGCGCTCGCTGAAACCCGGATGCGCGCGCTGGTGCCACCCTACCGCGACCCCGGCGGCACCAAGCTGTTTCGGCACCGCCTGACGCACCTTTTCTAAACCCCCGCCGTTATTCGGGGGGATGAAAAACTGGGCCAAACAGCTGGCCGGAGCCATCCTGGTGCTGGTCTTCGTGCTGGCGGTCGGCGGCTTCGTGATGGTCCTCCGCGCCCAGCAGGGCGGCCTGGCAGCGACGATGGCCGCCGCGCACATCCGGGCCGTGAGCCTGCCTGACGGCGCCACAAACGTCCCGCTGAGCGGCGAGATCCGCGTCGACTATCTCAGCCGGCCGAACCAGGATCCCGTGATCAAGCTCGAGCCAGCCGCCGTGGTGACGCTCGACAACTCGCTTTGGGATGGCACGACCTTCGTCATCGACTACCACGGCCTGCGCGACAACAGCCTCTATCACGCCGAGCTCGACCAGGACGACTGGTCCGGCAAAGGTGAGCACAAGCAGATCAAAGTCCGCTGGTCATTTCGGACGGGCACCGGGCAGCACGTCCCGCTAACCCCGAGCCCGACGTCTGCGATCAGTGCGTCGCCGTCGGTTCCACCCACGACTTCCGGCCCGCTCATCTGGTACATGGGGCCGTCCAACGACCTGCACGGGTTGGACTGGGCCGGAAAGCAGGTCAAGAATCTGAGCCCGGACATCGTGATTCAGTCGCCGGATGGCACCCGGCTCCGGCGCCAACCCAGCAGTCAGGGAGGCTCCAACGCGGTCACTGACGCCGGCGGCAACCCCCTTGGCTCGGTCCTGGTCGATCAGGGCATGATCTGGGCCGATGACAGCCGGCAATTCTGTGGCGTGACGTCGACGCCGGCGGCTTCGTATGCGCTCGAGATGCTCAGAATCAACGGCCCGCGGGACCCGGTCGGAGCCATCAATCTCCCCGCGAAATCGTCTCAAACCCCGGTGCTGGCTGCTTGCAGCGTCCTGACCGGCCGGGCCGTCGTGTCCGGCCAATCACCATACGGATACGTGTCGAGCATGAGCACGATCTCGCTCAGCGACGGGCATGTGATCTATCAGCGAAGTTATCCCAATCCGCTGGCTCGGATCGTAGCCAGCCATGATGGTCAGTACGTCGCCGAGCAGTCCGCCAGCAACGCCAACGGTGGCCCGGTGACCCTCATTCGCCAATTGCCGAGTGGCAGCGTGGTCGGCCAGCTTTCCGGAATCCTCGTGCAGGGATTCTCCTGGGACGGCTCGCTCGTCATCGGCAGTACGTTCGGCAATCCGAGCATTCAAGAGGCCCAGGTGATCCGGTGGCGCACTCACGAGACGGTCTGGCACCGGTGCATGTGCCCGCAGCCTCACTGGCTGGTCGTTCTTGCGCAGCCGGGCGGCACGAAGGTCGCCGTCGTCGCGAGCATGAACGACGGTTCCCTTGTGTCCTTCAATATTGTGGACGCGAACGGCTCCTCGCTGTCGCATCCGATCGGCAGCACTCCGATTACCCCGGCATTCTGATGAAGAACTGGGCGAAACAGCTGGCCGGAGCGCTCCTCGTCCTGGCCTTCGCGCTGGCGATCGGCGGGTTCGTCATGGTGCTCCGCGCCCAGCAAGGCGGCCTGGCCGCGACGATGGCCGCTGCGCACATCCGTGCCGTGAGCCCGCCGGATGGCGCCACCAACGTCCCGGTGGACGGCGAGATCCACGCTGACTACATCAGCCGGCCTGCCCACGACCCCACCATCAAAGTCGAGCCGCCCGTCGGTGTAACCCTCGAGAACCCACATTGGAATGGCACGACCTTCGTCATCGACTACCACGGACTGCGCGACAACAGCCTCTATCACGTCGAGCTCGACCAGGACGATTGGCCCGGCAAGGGTGAGCACAGGCAGATCAAGGTTCGCTGGTCGTTTCGCACCGGATCGCTGCACGTGGCAACACCGACGCCCATCGTCTCCACCCCCACGCCCATGACCTCCAGTACGCCCGCGCCCTCATCACCGCCTCCCACAACCCCAGCGCTCATCTGGTACAGCGGCCAGAACGCAGCGGGGTTCAACGGCCTCATCGGCAGCGACTGGAACGGGCAACAGCTCAAGACCGTGAAGGGTGCCGGCAACGTGCAGTCACCGGACGGGCGGCGGATCTATAACGCGGGGACGCCGAGCACGCAAGTCTATGACGCTGACGGCAATCAGGCCGGTTCGATCGCTGGCTACTCGCCGTCGATGTGGGCCGACGGCAGCCAGCAGTTTTGCGGCGTCACCTATCGGACGTCGGCACCACCCCTCAGTCTCGTGATGATGCCGCTGGACGGCAGCGTGCATACGGTCGCGCCGATTCCGTTCACTGACACCCCAGGCACCATGCCGCAAACAGTGTCGCTCGCGTCCTGCAGCGACCTGGCCGGTCGCGCCGTCGTGGTCGGCGGGTCCAACGGAAACGTCTCGAGCATGGCGATGATCTCGCTGACCGACGGCAGCGTCATCTACCAGACTCGATATCCCAACCCGCTCACTCACATCGTGGCCAGCCACGACGGTCGTTACGTGGCGGAGCAGATCGGTGGCACCGCCAAGGGCACCTCGACGACGTTGATCCGCGAGCTACCCGCCGGCACGGTGGTGGGACAGGTCACGGGCATTACCGTCGAGGGCTTCTCCTGGGACGGCTCCCTTGTCGCCGGCGGCATCCAGGGCAATAGCGGCCTCACCGGCGCGGAGGTCATCCGCTGGCAAAACCATCAAGTGGTTTGGAACCGCTGCGGTTGCCCCTCGCCCTTTGCGGTCAGGGTGATCGCTCAGCCGGAGGGCAGCAGGCTCGCCGTTGGGGCGTTCGATCAACATCAAGTTGGAACGCTGACCATCGTCGACGGTGGCGGCGTTGCTCTAACGGTGCCGGTCGGAAACCAGCCGTTCCTTCCGCTCTTCTAGAGCCTTCCTGACCGCAGGATGCTCCAGGCGACATACACGCCCAGTACGCTCGCCAGGACGAATCCCACCAGCAAGATGGCGCCGGTCTGGGGATCGCTGCGCACGTGGTAGGCGGAAAGCAGGACCGCGAGCGCCACCACGAACCCCGCGGTGACAATGCCCAGGACCAGACGGTTCGCGATCCGCTCCAGCCGGCGGAGCAATGGCTCGAACCCGGTGGGGCGGATCGCCAGCTCGACATCGCCGCGTTGCACCGAGCTCAGCAGCCGGCGCACCTGCTGGGGCAGTTCGATCCCGAGCCGCGCCAGGTCGACCCCGGCCTGGCCGACCGCCTTGCCCCAGCCGAGCGGCGAGAAATGCCGCACGATCATGCCTCGCGCGTATGGTCCGAGCACTGCGTTGAACTCGAAGCTCGGATCGAGACGCGTGACCAGGTTCTCGTGCATCAGCACGGTCTTGAGCAGCAGTGCGTAGCCCGGCGGAAGGTGGAGTTGGTGCCGGCGGACCACGCCGAGGACGTCGTGGACCACGGGCCCGATAGCGATCTCGCCGACCGGCCGGCCGTAATAGCGGGCACGGAGATGCTCGACGTCGCGTTGCAGCGCCGCCCGGTCGATATGACGACCGGCGACACCCAGCTCGTACAGCGCATCCACCTGACGATCCGGATCCTCCGAGTTGTAGGCCAGCAGCGCCCATACCAGCTGCTCCTGGATGCGCGGTCCCATGGTGCCGACCATGCCGAAGTCGACCACGCCGATCCGCCCGCCGGGTTGGATGAAGAAGTTGCCGGGATGGGGATCGGCATGAAAGAAGCGGTCCCGGAACACCATCTTCAGCACCATGCGGGCTCCATTCATCGCCACCGTCGTCCGATCGATGCCGGATGCGTCCAGGGCGGCAAGGTCGTCCACCTTGATGCCGTCGATACGCTCCAGGGTCAGCACACGGCTCGTGGTCTGCTCCCAGAACACGCATGGGAAATAGACGGAGTCGTCGCCCGCGAAGTTCTCCGCGAAACGCTCGGCATTGCGGCCCTCCTGGACGTAATCGGTCTCGGCCCGCAGCGTGCGCGCAAACTCATGCACCAGGCCGACGACGTCGTACTCCTCGGCCACGGGCCAACGGCGGCTCGCCGTCGCCGCCAGGTTGCGGAGGATCTGCAGGTCCTGCTCGATCTGTTCGACAACCCCGGGGCGCTGCACCTTGACGACCACGCGGGTGCCGTCGGCAAGGGCGGCGGCGTGGACCTGACCGATGGAGGCGCACGCGAGCGGCACGTCCGAGAAGCTGGAGAAGACGGCATCAACCGGCCGGCCGAACTCCGCCGCGATGATCGCCGTGACGACCTCGGTCTTGAGGGGCGGCGCCGCGTCCTGCAGCTTCGCCAGCTCCACCTGGTAGCTCGGCGGAAGCAGGTCGGCCCGAGTCGAGAGGATCTGACCGAGCTTGATGAAGGTGGGGCCCAGCTCTTCGAGGGCGCGCCGGACGTACTCGGGCCGCGACAGCGGCTGTTGGTAGTTACGGTTGAAGATGCGCTGGAACCGAACGAAACGCTCGAGGCCCGTGATGCTGATGAAGAAGCCAAGACCGTGCCGGGCGAGCACCTGGCTGACCTGGCGGTAACGGCGGGTCGGTGATAGCGGGGCGATATTTGCCAGCGTATCAGCGGCGCTACGCTATGCACCGATGGAGGTCGAGCTCTTGGTTGCCTCGGTCCTGGATCGGGTGCCGGGCTGGAGCGGCCGGCCGCGGACGGCCGAGCCGCTGGTCGGCGGTATCACGAACCGGAACTACCGGGTGGCCGTCGACGGCGAGATGTTCGTGGTCCGGATCCCCGCGAACAGCGGCAGCCTGCTGGGCATCGACCGGCGAGTCGAGCGCGAGGCTAGCCGTCTTGCCGCCGCCGCTGGGGTCGGCCCCGACGTGGTTGCCTTCATCGAGCCGGAGGGCGTGCTGGTCACGCGCTTCATCGAAGGACGGCCGGACCGCGACCACACGATCCACGAGCCGGCCATGCTGGAGCGAATCGCGCAATCGCTGCGACGCATTCATCAGGCAGGCTCGATCGCCAGCGGGTTCTCGCCCTTCCGCGTCGTCGAGGCCTACGCGCTGACGGCCACCCGGCACGGCGGGCACCTGCCCGCAGCACACGAGCGCGCCCAGGCGCTCGCGGTCACCATCGAACGCGCGCTTTCCCCGCAGCCGCCCGTACTCTGCCACAACGACTTGCTGAACGCCAACTTCATCGACGACGGCGCCTCCATCCGGATCGTCGATTGGGAGTATGCGGGGATGGGCGACCGCTTCTTCGACTTCGGCAATTTCGCCGTCAACCACCAGCTGACGGAGAACGACGAGGCCTCCCTGCTGATGGCGTACTTCGGCCGGGTCGCCAGCGCCCAGCACGCTCGGCTCAGGCTGATGCGCCTCATGTCGGACTACCGCGAGGCGATGTGGGGCGTGCTGCAGCAAGCAATCTCCGAGCTCGACTTCGACTTCTCGGCCTACTCCGGGAAACACTTCGATCGCCTGCTTGCCGGCGCCGCTGACCCACGGTTTGGCGACTGGCTCGAGCAGGCGGGCGCGTGACGCTGCCCGACCGTGCTCGGGTTATCGTCATCGGCGGAGGTGTCGGCGGCACCAGCATCGCGTACCACCTGGTCCAGCGTGGCTGGCGTGATGTCGTCTTGCTCGAGCGCGCCCAGTTGACGAGCGGCTCGACCTTTCACTCGGCAGGCCTCGTGGGTCAGCTCCGCTCGACCATGCCGTTGACACGATTGATGATGGATAGCGTCGCGCTCTACGCGCGGCTCAAGGATGAGACCGGTGTCGACGTCGGCTGGCGCCCCGTGGGCAGCCTGCGGCTGGCCTCATCGCGCGAGCGGATGGAGGAGTTGGAGCGCCAGGCTGGTTGGGCGACCAGCTTCGGCCTGCCGCTCGAACTTGTCAGCGCCGGCGAGGCGCACCGGCGCTTCCCCCTGATGACGCGGGATGGCGTCATGGGCGCGGCCTTCCTCCCCACCGATGGCTATTTGGATCCCAGCGGCCTGACACTGGCGCTCGCTGACGGAGCACGGCGTGGCGGAGCCCGGATCTTCGAGGGCGTGCGAGTGACCGGAATCCAGGTCGATCGCGGCGCGGTGCGTGGCGTAAAGACGGAGCAGGGCGCGATCGAGGCCGAGGTCATCGTCAACGCCGGCGGGATCTACGCGCCGGAGATCGGCACCATGGCCGGGCTTACCCTCCCCATCATCCCGATGGCGCACCAGTACCTGCTCGTGCGGATCAAGGAGGAGATCCCAAAAGAGCTGCCGACCATGCGCGACCCGGACCTGCTCGTGTACTTCCGCCGCGACGCGGGCGGGCTTTTGATGGGTGGTTACGAACGGGATCCCACGCCCTGGGGTCTTGACGGCATCGCTGCCGACTTCAACAATCGTCTGCTGCCGGAGGACTGGTCGCGTTTCGAGCCGCTCTCGCAAAACGCCATCAAGCGGGTCCCGGCACTCGAGCACGGCGACGTCGTCAAGCTGATCAACGGACCGGAAGCCTTCACGCCGGACAACGAATTCGTTCTCGGCGAATCGAGCGTTCGGGGGTTGTATGTCGCGGCGGGCTTCTGCGCCCACGGGATCGCCGGAGCCGGTGGCATGGGCCGGGCGATGGCGGAATGGATCGTCGACGGCGAGCCCAGCCTCGATCTCTGGAAGATGGACCTTCGGCGTTTCGGCGATGCCTATCGCAGCCGCGACTACACATTGGCGCGCACTGTCGAGGTCTACTCGACCTATTACGATATTCACTATCCGAACGAGGAACGCCAAGCCGGACGTCCGCTCCGCCTTTCGCCCACCTATCCTCGCTTGACCGAGCTCGGCGCCTGCTTCGGCGAGAAATCCGGGTGGGAACGACCCAACTGGTTTAAAGCGAACGCCGCCTCGATGAATCGTCTTCCGCGGCCGGCAGGCTGGGCCGGACATCACTGGTCAGCCGCCATCCCCGCCGAGCATCGCGCGACGCGCGAACGCGCCGGCCTCTTCGATGAGACGTCCTTCGCCAAAATCGAGGTCAGCGGGCCGGGCGCGCTTGCGTTCCTGCAGCGCCTCTGCGACAACGAGATGGACCGACCCGTTGGGAGCCTGACCTACACGCAGATGCTGAACCGGCGCGGTGGGATCGAGTGCGACTTCACGGTGACCCGGCTCGACGAGGCTCGGTTCTTCATCGTCACCGGGACCGCCTTCGGCAACCATGACCTCGGGTGGATGCGCAAGCATGATCCGCTGGACGGCTCGGTCACCCTCGAAGACGTGGGTGCCGCCCGCGCCTGCCTCGGCCTCTGGGGACCACGCGCGCGAGACATCCTGCAGCCCCTGACCGACGCCGAGCTGTCGAATGACGCCTTTCCCTACTTGACGGCACAACGGATCGACATTGGCGGGGTGCCCTGCCTGGCGCTGCGCGTGACCTACGTCGGCGAGCTCGGTTGGGAGCTTTATTGCCCCATCGACCGAGGGCTCGAGCTCTGGGACACGCTCTGGCGAGCGGGCACTCCCTCCGGGCTCGTCGCGGGGGGCTATCGTGCCATCGACTCGATGCGGTTGGAGAAGGGCTATCGCGTCTGGAGCACCGACATCACGCCGGAGGACAACCCCTACGAAGCCGGCCTCGGATTTGCGGTGCGCTTAGGCAAGGCGATCGACTTCATCGGGAAGGACGCCCTGATCAAGGCGAAAGCGGACGGGGTTACCCGGCGGCTGCGTCCATTGCTCCTCGAGGATGGGAGCGCGATCGCGCTGGGCGGCGAACCCGTTCGGATCGATGGCCATGTTGCCGGGCGCGTGACGAGCGGCGGATACGGTTACACCATCGACCGCAGCATCGCCTATGCCTACCTCCCGTCGGAACAGGCGGCCCCGGGCACGCGCGCCGAAGTCCAGGTGTTTGGCCGCTGGGTGCCGGCGACCGTGGCCCGTGAGCCGTTATATGATCCGGCCGGTGAGAGGATCCGATCCTGAGCGAGCGCGATGAGTTCACCGCCTTTGCCCTCGAGCTGGCCGACGCCGCCGACCGGATCTCGATGCGTTATTTCCGTGGTCGCCCGCGTGTGGACCGAAAACCGGACCGCACCTTCGTCACGCAGGCAGACACGGCCATCGAGCTGGAGCTGCGGGAACGGATTGAACGCAAGTACCCAGCCCACGGGGTACTCGCCGAGGAGTACGGCGATCGCACGTCGAACCAGGAGACGCGATGGATCATCGACCCGATCGACGCGACCCATAGCTACCTGCGAGGCGTCCCGGTGTTCGCGACGCTGATCGCGCTCGAACGCGCGGGCGAGCTGGAGGTGGGCGTGATGTCCGCGCCCGCGATGCACGAGCGCTGGCACGCCATGCGCGGCGGCGGCGCCTGGTCGGGCAAGCGACGCTTGCACGTCTCGCAGGTCTCGCAGCTCGAGGACGCCCAGGTCTTCTACGCCTCGCGCAAGGGCTTCGCCGCCGCCGGCAAGGAGCGAGGGTTCGATGCCGTCGTCAGTGCCGCCTGGCGCGACCGCGGCTTCGGCGATTTCTGGGGTTACGCGCTCGTCTCCGAGGGCGCCGGAGAAGCCATGTTTGAACCGGAGCTCTACTCCTGGGACCTCGCGGCGCCGCTGATCCTCGTCGAGGAGGCAGGCGGACGCCTGACCGACTTCAAGGGAACGCGAACCTACGCCGGAGGAAACGCGGTGGCGAGCAACGGACTGCTCCATGACGTGATCCTTGAAAAGCTGAACGGGGCGTAACGCCAACCCGTACCTCCATCCGTGCGAAGACTATTTCTGGCATTGGCCGTCGTCATCCCGGGATGGCTGTTGGTGCCGTTGGCGGCAAGCGCGGCCAACTCACCCGCTCAGATCATCAACTGCGCCGGCACCCCGCCATGGTGCTTCAGTCCGAATCCCATCCAGATCACCGCGGGTTCGACGGTGACCTGGACCAATTCCACGGGGCCGACGCACACCTCGACCTCGGACACCGGCGTCTGGAACACCGGTAATATCGCGCCCGGCGCGACCAGCACCGCCGTCTCCTTCCCGACGGCCGGGACCTTTCGCTATCACTGCGCGATCCACCCGAGCATGACGGGGTCGGTCATCGTGTCGGCGGCGGCGCCGGCGCCCAGCAGCCCGCCCGTTCGCGGGCTTGCACCCGGTGGCGGAGGTCCGCAGCTCCCGGTCGGGGCCGCGTTGCTGCTTCTCGGCCTGGGCCTGCTAGCGGCGCGCGGCATTCGCCGCTACCGGCCGCATGGCGTCGGCGAAGGCATCGATAAACTGCCGCACCAGTAGCCCCTCCGGATCGTGGTCCGGGTTGATCTCGGTGACGACGAGCGCGGCGAGCTTTTGCGATCCGACAAAGACGCTCAGACAGTGCATGGTGTCGCCGAACGAGAGCGCGTCGTAGTGCGGCCAGTCCGCGAGCGGGATCTCGGCGGAGTCCATGACATCGACGTCGAAATGCACCGCGATCGCCCGCGCGCGCTCCTCGAGGCGCGCCCGAGCCTCTGCCGCCAGCTCAACCGGTCGATCGTCCATCAACGTGACCGGATACTTCACCATCGCCGTGGTCTCGAGCACGCGAGATTCCTCCGGTTCGAGCTCGTAAGGATGAAACCCAAACAGGACGATCCGGTCTTCCGGGAGGAGCGGGAATCGAGGCCCGATGTGAGCCAGCTCGGGATCGCCATTGCCAATCAGGTGCGACACGCCCATGGCGTCGAAGATGCCCGAGTGAGTCGCCTCCGGCGTCTTCAGGTCGGCGTCGCCGTCGAAGTAGATCAGGCCGAGATCTGCCTGATATCGCTCCAATCCGGCGACGACACCGAGCGTGATGGTGCAATCCCCGCCCAGCACGATCGGGACCAGCTCACGCTCGACTGCGGTTGCGACCGTGTCGGCAACCTGGCGCGCGACCTTGACCACCCGCGACTGGCTCTGTCGCTTGCGGTTGGCACGGTCCGGCGTAAAGCGGACGACCGGGAGATCGCCAAGATCCTCGATCTCCAGGCCGGCCTCTCGCAACGCGCCGAGCAAGCCCGCCTTACGGAGCGCCGAGGGCGCCTTCTCCTGACCAGGGCCATGGGCGCCGGCGCTGGAAGGAACGCCGATCAGGCCAAACCTCATCGGCGCTTTTTCTGCGGGCGTCTGAGGAAACGCTGAATCTGGACCCGCTCCTCGTAGTTCGCCGACGTCTGCCATGGGACGCAAGTCAGCCAGCGCTCTCGAGGGATGCCAAAGAGCTCGTAGATCAGGTAGGTATGGATCGTGGAGCACTGGCGTCGCATCGTCGTTCCGGTTCCCCTT
>WNEZ01002711.1_pt1 | contig 15204 bp, 11 predicted proteins | sample 5400521 | NCBI WGS metagenome assembly WNEZ01 (sample SAMN13153339, study PRJNA577476) | soil metagenome | isolation source: 120 cm saprolite under Douglas fir tree site 2 hole 1 replicate 1 | place: USA:California | collected 2015-04-18
ATGCATTGCTGGTGGCCTGTGCGACCGGAACGTTGCCGGCGACAACGGTTATCGCGGCCACTCGAACCTCGGCGGAACGCAGCGCCATGATCAGCGCAACGGCGTCGTCGGAAGCTGTGTCAGTATCAACCAGAAGCGTTCGCGTCATACAAGTGGTGCCGCGGCGAAGTCTTACGCCGGAAATTTTTCGCGGCCCAGTGTGTACCTTTTACTTCGTACCAGCCAGGAAATTCTGCGCTCGTCCGCGAAGCGGCCTTGGGAGGTGTCTTCAAAGCTGCTCTCCCCAAAGCGATGCTATGAAGTAACTGGCCAACAACCGGCGCACATCCGGCCCATCCAGTATTCCTTCGGTATGTTGGATTTCACTTGCCCGCCACACCGTAGCTAGTTCTTTCGCGCCAAAATCGTTCTAAAATCAGGGCAGTACGCGGCGCGCCCGTAGCTCAGTTGGATAGAGCGTCTGCCTTCTAAGCAGCCGCAAATTCAATCCAAGTCGTTGCTCCGGTTGCGCTTACGAGTTTCGAGCCATCCTTGGCCTGCTCCAAAGTTGCTCTAAACATCCACAGATGAGATTCTCAGGTTATCCAGTTTTGGTCGCAAGCGGAGGAGGTAACACGCAGAGCCCTGGCTGAGAGGCTGACTGCGGCGGTTTGCTGATTTTACCAACCCTGTCCTTTCATTTGCTGTTCCCGTGTATTGTTGGAGTTAGGTGCTCTGGGCTGTAAATGAGAAAAACTGAACGCGACTCATTGGGTTATTTCCCGTCTACGCCTGATTGGCGCCCTTGACCTGTCCTTCATAAATCTCCATCTTGATCTTGAATCGCGCACCAATTCGACTTCCGCTCCAATTCCCTTCGGTGAGTGCGCACTGGCTGCCTCTCTTTGCCCCTTCGCGATTTCTGGCCTTCGCTCGCCACCCATACCGAGAGTCAGTTACCTCTTTCGGCGACCCGAAGCACAAACGTCTGGATGTCCGCTCTGCGGTTCTATACAATGGATTTGCACGAATGCGGGGTTCAAGAACTGGAGAACCACCATGGCTGAAGGTTCCTATACAACAAGGCGCGCCAATCCGCGGTTCTCGTTTTTCGCAGATGCCGAAGTTACCGTTCGCGACGGAACGTGCGTTCGCGCACAGCTTTCCGAATTGAGCTCGCGTGGTTGCTATATCGATACGCTCGAACCGATTCCCATTCGTACGAAATTACGTCTCCGCATCTGCGATGGCATGAGCACGTGCGAACTGCAGGGCAAAGTGCTCTATATGCATTCTGGCGGCGGCTTTGGAATTTTCGGCATGGGCGTACTCTTTGAAGAGATGGGTGCCGAGCAGCACTCAACAATCGACGCGTGGCTGCGCGAACTCGCCGGGCGTCCTGGTAGAGATTTGGGAAAGAACTCCTTCTCTCAAATCAGAGGCTAAATCGCACAGAATCAACGGGCCGAGTTGTAATCGGACATGCTTATAAAACGAAGGTCGATTCGCAAGAAAAGATTCGGTCTTCAGATCTCCGCTTGGTTAAACCGTCCCAACCACTGAATTGTGCTTATTCCGCGAGGCGGAAGATCACCTAAACATCGTAAATTGTGCAGGTTGCCGGGTATATACGTTTCTGCCTAGATTTGTCCCCTTTCTAACGAGGTCTTAGCGACGCCGATAGACGTCGTCCCTTTGTATCCAACAGGCTAATAATCCGTCGGCTGCTTCCTACAAAACAGTACGAATGACCCATTTTGAGATACAGATCGCTGCGGCATAAATGGCAGGTACTAATAGTTTTAGGCCTATAGCCTTGTCTGGAGCTTTGACGACCCAGGGTATGAGCCGCAGGCATTGTCGCTTTACTCAGGGTCGGAGTTGCTGCGGATGTCGCGGAGGCGACGATATGTCGTTGGACACGCTTGATCAAAAGACCGTGGACAGTCTTCCGTATCTGTCGGACGTATATGACGCGTACGGAGTCCAGGTCAATGCGCTGTCGGTCAGCGAAATCTTTGCTCTCTACGAACACACGGGCTTTCTGTATCCGGACAAAGCGGCACGCCTTTTTCCGCACCTCACACAGGTTCGGGAAAACTGGCGACGGATGTTGAGTGCCGGCGAATCGCTGCTTTATGTGTTGACCTCTGGAGACAAGAAGCGAGGGCGGGCGTCGCTTGCAGTTTGGCGGACCACGCAAAACGGCTGGATGTCACAGCACCTTGTCTCTGAAAACAATCCGTATGCATCGCGGGCGGTGATGCTGGCCGCGGCCGCTGCGAGTATTCGCAAAGGGCGCGATCTCTCGGCACAGAATTGGTTTCGGCCGGAGAACCGATTTCCCGCGCGAGTTTTCGGTTCGATGGTGCAGACGATCGGAGAATCTCTATCGTCTGTTCAAAGGCACGCATATTTCGCATTGCCCAGAACACTGTCGCTGCCGACGGAAAAGCGAATTCGCGTGGTGCCATACAACTCATCTCATCAAGAAGCACTTTTGGAGATAGCGGCTGCGGCGCGCGGAAGTATCTACATTACAGCAGAAGAATTGGAGCAAGACGTGGAATTCGCAGCGGTTGATGAACTCTACCGCGGCGTGGGGCTGCGACGCACGCGACATGTGTGGCTGGCCTACCGGGCAAACAAAGAAGAACCAATCGGAGCGGCGATTGCCTACCGCGGACCTTTGGGTGTGAATTTCAGCTATCTGGAAAATCGTTGCGACTTGCTCCTGCACCCGACCCTTCCTGAATCAGAAGTTTCCGGGGCGGCGTCCGCGCTTCTAACGGCGTGTTCGAAAGCGTACGACAATTTCGAATTGGAGGAGATTCCGGTAATTGCCGAGGAAATGGCGACACATGTCCTATACAAGCTGGGAGCGGAGTTTCTCCGCCACTATTGCCAGGGAATCTGGCTCAAAGACGGACATCCTCGGTTCTACCGCCATGTCGACGGTTTCTATACCAAATTATTGGCGCGCATGGAAAAGCACGAACTGCAACCTGCACTCATAGGTCAGGAACGGTGATGAGTAGAGGCACGGCAATTGCCGACTACATTATGGAAGACCCGCGCGAGGCAATGCGCCTCGAGCTGAAGGTAGACGCGCACGCATGGGTGCAGCGGTACCTCGCGCATCGGGTGGCAGCGGGAGCAGAAGTTCTTTCAGTTGGGTGTGGTCCCGGAGTTATTTTACGCGAGGTTTGTGCATTGGACGGGTCGATTAGAGCAACCGGAATCGACGTCAGCGCAGAGCGCGTGCAGGAAGCGAAGCAGAAAAATCGCCGGATTCCACAAGTGAACTTCGTTCGCGGGGACGCCCAAGCCATGGAGTTTCCGCCGGATCGCTTCGATCTGGTGTATTCGCGGATGTTGCTGGAATACCTAAAGGATAAAGAAGGTGCGGTCCGAGAAATGGTCAGAGTTTGCAAGCGCGGGGGCACGGTTTTGCTGCAAGACCTGGACGGCCAGCTTTTATGGCACTACCCGGAAGACCCAGTGGTGCAGGAGACGGCCGAAAAAGTGCTTAAGGCGCTGAGTCCAACAGGTTTTGATCCCTTTGTCGGACGAAAGCTGTTTTCCTTGGCACAAAAGGCGGGGCTAAAGAACATCGATGTTCAGGTGGAATGCTATCACTTAATCGCCGGGGAGATTGAGCCGGCAATCCTGAAGCAGTGGGAGCTTAAGTTGGAGATAGCCGGGCCTCAGTTGGCGCGGTTGCTTGGGAGCGAAAGTGAAGCGCGGGAGCAAACGCGTAGATTCCTGGAGTACCTGCGCCGGCCGGATACGTTGACGTATTCGACGGTATTCACAGTGACTGGGGAGAAGCCTTGAAGGGTGGTGGATTGTGCCATTCGGGAAGAATCCAGAGCGGCTGGACGGCGGAATTTATCGGGCAGATCACACGGGGATAGAGATGAAACGGACGTTAGGACGAAATCAGCTATCAGGGACACGGGAGCAGGAACAAGTCCACAGTGGGGAATCCTACGCCAGCTTTGCTGACGAGTTCTTCATAGAAGGGAAGTTAAAAATGCGGTTGATTCGCAAACAGAGTCTTGGGGCGGCAAGGTCCGCCGGACGAACGATGCTTGCAGGTTTTGCGGCGGTGCTCTTGGCCGCCAACTCGGGAGCTCAACAAAGCGTGCCGGACGTGACGACGCTGAGCGTGGAAGACCTGATGAACATGCAGGTCACGTCGGTGTCCAAGCGGACACAGAAGGTGGCGGACGCGGCGGCCGCTGTCTTTGTAATCACGCAGGAGGACATTCGGCGCTGGGGGGCCACAAGTATTCCCGAAGCGCTGCGACTTGTGCCTGGCCTGGAAGTGGCGCGCATCGACGAGAACAAGTGGGCCATCGCTTCCCGAGGATTCAACGGACGTTTCGACAACAAGCTGTTAGTGCTCATCGATGGGCGGAGCGTGTATACGCCGTTATTTTCGGGTGTGTACTGGAATGTGCAGGACGTAATGCTCGAGGATATCGACCGGATTGAAGTGATCCGTGGCCCGGGAGCCACATTATGGGGCGCCAACGCTGTAAATGGCGTAATCAACATCATCAGCAAGAAGGCCAAGGACACGCAGTCTGCCGTTGTGACCGCCGGAGCGGGAACCGACGAGCGAGGGTCCGGTGGCGTGCGTTATGGAAACAAAATCGGCAACGACACCTACTACAGAGCTTACGGAAAGTACTTCAATTGGGGGCCATCGCAGTATCCGTCGGGGATGACCGCGCATGACGGTTGGGATACGCTGCGCGGAGGATTTCGTGCAGACTGGGCGCCAGCAGGCGCTAATTCTCTGACCTTGCAGGGCGATATTTATCGCAGCAAATATGGGGAAACCCTGACGGTTCCGTCGCTAAACTCACCCTATTCGAGCACCTTCCCCAACAACGGAAACTACAGCGGGGGAAACATTCTGGGCCGGTGGAACCACAGCTCAGAGGGTTCTTCGATGTCGCTGCAGATGTACTACGACAACACCACTATAGCGGACAATTCGTTGTTCGTAGACCACCAGAATATTTTTGACCTGGATTTTCAACATGGATTCCACGTTGGGGATTCGCAGCAATTTGTATGGGGGCTTGGTTATCGGTCAATCCGAGACCGGAACGACCCGAGCTTTTCCGTTTCCCTTCAGCCGAATCAGCTGACCCTGAATCATTTCAGCGCATTCCTTCAGGACGAGCTCAGTTTGGCTGATAACCGACTACGCATAACGCTCGGCTCGAAATTCGAGCATAACGATTTCACGGGATTTGAGGTGCAGCCAAACGCAAGATTGCTGTGGACGCTGACGCCAAATCAGTCGGTCTGGACAGCGGTGTCGCGCGCGGTGCGCACCCCGGCACTAACCGAGGAGGGTCTGCGGCTGAACTCTGCGGTCATACCGCCGGCGACGCCCGCAAATCCAACTCCATTTCCCGCCGTCGTAACAGTTTTCGGCAGCCGTCAATTCCAATCCGAAGACCTGCTCGCCTATGAGTTGGGCTATCGAGTTCAGGCGACCAACTCGTTCTCCGCGGATATTGCGACCTTTTATAACACCTACTCCAACCTTCGAACGGCCGAGCCAGGCGCGCCTTTTCTCGAAGGAAGTCCGGCGCCCACCGACGTCGTCATTCCCTTCGTTGCAGCGAACAAAATGAGCGGCGGAACGTACGGCGTCGAACTATTCGCGGACTGGCGAGTGGTTCCCAAATGGCGCCTGGTAGGCTCGTATAGCTACCTACAGATGGATATAAGCAAGAACGCCAACAGCCTAGACCCGACTCCCGACCTTCCAAACGGGTCGAGCCCTCGCCATCAATGGTATGTGAGGTCATCGATCGATCTGCCCAAGCATTTCGATGACGATACCACGCTGCGTTTTGTGGATCATCTTCCCAGCCTGAACATACCCAGTTATTACTCGCTGGATGCGCATCTCGGCTGGAGGCCCGTGCCGTCAGTGGAGTTTTCCATCGGCGGCCAAAACCTGCTGAACAACCAGCATTTGGAATTTATTCCAGATTTCATCAACACTTCTCCCACTGAAGTGAAACGCAGCATTTTCGGGAGCATCACGCTGAAGTTCTAGGTTTTGATTGGAAATCGTGAAGCTATTGAGCACCCACGGGCGGGAAATTTGATGTTCAGACGATTCGGAATTCTGATGCTGGTGCTGGGTATGTCGCTGAATTGGACATCCTGGGCCGACGCACAAGCCCAAGATCTGGCCGATTCTTCGGAATACCTGATTAAGGCTGGTTTTATTTTTAACTTCGCGAAATTCGTGGAGTGGCCGGCCGCAGCATTCGCGCAGCAGGAGTCCCCCATCGTGATTGGCGTTTTAGGGATGGATCCCTTCGGCACCATCATCGATCGAATCGTCGAAGACAAGAAAATCGGCACCCGAGGATTTGTTGTGAAGCGGCTTAAGTGGAGCAAGGAATTGAAGGATCTGAAGGATTTGAAGGACGTCAAAATCCTGTTCGTTAGTTCTTCGGAGAAAGCGCACATCGATGAAATCGTGCAGCTTGTGAAGGGGCTGCCGATCCTGACAGTGGGCGAGACACCGGGATTTGCCGAACGGGGAGGCATGATCCGGTTCACGCTGGAAGACAATCGAGTGCGGTTTGAGATCAATGTGGAAGCGGCGCGGGAAGCAGACTTGAACATCAGTTCCCGGCTGCTGACACTGGCAAAGATCATCCCGCAACCTGCCGCCTCTGGAAGGAAGCCGGGATGATTCTCCAGAATCTTTCCATCAAGCGCAAGCTGACGCTGATCACGATGCTTACGAGCAGCGCGGCGCTCGTGCTTTCTTCCTTCAGTTTTCTGATTTACGACCTCATTTCCTTCCGGCACTTGCTGATTGAAGACCTGATGACGCAGGCGGAGATCATTGGGTACAACAGCGCTGGCGCGATGGAATTCAAAGACGTGCCCGCGGCGACCGCGACCTTGTCGGCGCTAACAGCCAAGGAAGGCGTCATAACCGCTGGCCTGTACAGCCGTGACAGCAAGATGTTCGCGCACTATGCCCGCAACAACAGCGTCATACCCTCGCTGCTCCCTGCCCATTCGCAAGACAAGGGCTATCGATTTGAAGGTGGAAATCTGCAGGTTTTCCACGACGTGACCCTGAATGGGGAACACCTCGGGACCCTGTTCTTGCAGTCGGACATGAGGCAATGGAGCGTAAGGGCCAAGCGTTATGCGGGTATTCTTTGCATTTTCGTGCTGATCTCCGGCTTGTTTGCGTTGTTTGTCTCTTCGAAACTTCAACGGTTGATTTCCGGGCCCATTCTGCACCTGGAAGACACCATGAGAATGGTTTCGGCCAACCGCAATTACGAGGTGCGAGCGACCAAGTCCTACGGCGATGAAATTGGAAGGTTGATCGACGGCTTTAACACTATGCTGTCCGAAATCCAGCAAAGGGACACGGCACTGCGGGGTGCGAATGAGCAACTGAAGACCAGGACGGGCGAACTGGAGAAAGAGATCCTGCACAGAAAACAGACGCAGGAGGAGCTCCTCAAGGCCAAACATACGGCGGAGGAAGCCAGCCGCGCGAAGAGCACGTTCTTGGCAAACATGAGTCACGAATTGCGCACACCGCTCAACGCCATCATCGGATACAGCGAAATGTTGGAGGAAGAGACGCGGGAGTCAGGGAAGTCGGATGACCTGAAGGATCTCCGGAAGATCCAATCAGCAGGCAAACATCTATTGGCACTCATCAACGACGTTCTGGACCTCTCGAAAATCGAGGCCGGAAAGATGGGCCTGCACGTGGAGAGCTTCGAAGTGGCGCCGTTGATTGACGAAATGATCGCCACGTTGCAACCGGCGGCGGCGAAAAACAGCAATAAGATTCAGGTGCACGTGGCCAACGAGGTCGGTGCGATGCGCGCGGACGTCACCAAAGTCAGACAGATTTTGTTCAATCTGCTGAGCAACGCCTGCAAGTTTACCGATCACGGAATCATCGCCGTGGATGTCGATCAAAACAAGGTCGAGGGCCACAATTGGGTCCGATTCCGCGTGAGCGACACGGGAATTGGAATCACGGCGAAACAGAAGGAAAACCTGTTTCACGAGTTTTCCCAGGCGGATGCCTCGATTGCTCGAAAGTACGGCGGGACTGGTTTGGGACTCGCTATTACGTATCGGTTCGTACAGTTGATGAAGGGGCGCATCTCCGTCGAGAGCGAGCCCGGGAAAGGTGCGACTTTCACAGTGCATTTGCCGGCCCAGGTTGTTGCGGAAGCACCGGAATCGGCGCGGTCAGCAGGAACCAGTGATGCGATGGCACCGTTGGCGGAATCCAAAACTCACAAGGATACGATCCTAGTCATAGACGATGACGCTTCGGTTCGGGATCTGATGTCGCGTTTTCTCAGTAAGTTGGGATTTCATGCAGTTGCCGCAGCGAGTGGCGAAGAAGGTATACGACTTGCGCGGCAAGTTCGTCCGCTGGTTATCACACTGGACGTGGTTATGCCGGAGTGTGATGGGTGGACGGTACTAAAGAAACTGAAGAGTGATTCCACATTGGCGGAAATCCCGGTGATCATGGTCACCATCGTCGACAACGAAGCCATGGGCATTGATTTGGGAGCCTCCAATTATCTTATCAAACCGGTCGATCGCGACCGTCTCGCGGTCCTAATAGAAAAGTACAGAATTGGTCGTTCTGCGACTATCACGGAGGCCGGTACGGCCCCTTTTATAGCAAGCGGTCGGAAACCTAAGCGGGAATCGAAATCGAAGTCCTCAGGAGAGATCGATCATGCCGAAGATCTTGTTGGTCGAAGACAATGAAATGAACCGGGACATGCTCTCCAGGCGCTTGCAGCGCAAGGGGTACGCCGTTGTAACCGCGCATGATGGCGAGCAAGGACATTTGCTGGCGTGTTCGGAGATGCCCGATCTGATTTTGATGGATATAAGTCTCCCCCTGATGAATGGGTGGGAAGTGACTCGCCTACTGAAGACCAACGAATCCACGCGGCACATCCCCATTATCGCGCTGACCGCACACGCTTTGGTAACGGATCGCGATAAGGCGTTTGAAGCAGGCTGCGACGACTACGACACCAAACCGGTTGAATTTGGACGCTTGAATGAAAAGATCGACAACTTGCTTACGGTGAAAAAATTATGACCAATTCACGTCCGGCCCGGTTGCTCATCGTAGATGACAATGAAATGAACCGGGACATGCTCGCCCGCCGACTGCTACGCAAGGGCTATGTCGTCGGACTGGCGGAGAACGCAAAAGAGTTGCTGGAACGGGTCAAACAAGACGCCGTGGATCTGGTGTTGTTGGACATTGAAATGCCGGACATCAGCGGTCTTGACGCCTTGCAAGCGCTGCGCGAGCGCTACTCTGCGGCCGACCTGCCAATCATCATGGTCACGGCAAAAGCGCAGAGCGACGATATTGTCAAAGCTCTGGATTTAGGGGCCAACGATTATTTGACGAAGCCGATCGATTTTCCTGTCGCAGTGGCTCGCATAGGTACTCAGCTGTCACACAAATACGCGCAGGAAGCATTGAAGGAAAGTGAAGAACGCTATGCCTTGGCGGCTCGTGGCTCCAACGATGGCCTATGGGACTGGAATCTGCCGGCCAATGTTGTGCATTTCTCCCCTCGCTGGAAGTCCATGTTGGGCTATCAGGAAGGCGAAATCGGGGACAGACCTGAAGAATGGTTTGACCGGATCCATGACGCGGATCGAGGCCGAGTCAAAGAGGAGATTGCTGCCCATCAAAAAGGCCTGACTCCTCATTTCGAGAGTGAACACCGCGTGCTGCATAAAGATGGAAGCTTTCGTTGGATGCTAAGCCGAGGGGTCGCCGTTCATGACGCTTCCGGAAATGCATTGCGTATGGCTGGATCACAGACTGACATTACCGAAGGAAAGGTTTCCGACCCACTGACAGGTTTACCTAATCGGCTGCTGTTTATTGACCGAGTGGGTCGGCTCGTTAAACATACGAAGCGCCGCAAAGACCAGTTGTTTGCGGTTCTATTCATGGACCTTGATGGGTTCAAGATGATCAACGACAGTATGGGCCACCTGGTTGGCGATCAACTCCTGGTGGGAGTAGCCAATCGGTTGGAGAAGTGTTTGCGGTCAACGGATACAGTTGCGCGCCTAGGGGAAAACTTCACGGTCGCGCGCCTAGGGGGAGACGAATTTACGGTCCTGCTCGATGATATTAAAGATCCGGGCGATGCCAAGCGCGCCGCGGACCGCATGATGAAGGCTCTGGCGGCGCCATTCATTTTGGGTGGCAAAGAGGTGTTCACCTCCGTGAGCATCGGAATTGCTTTAAGCAACTCAGCGTACGAACAACCAGAAGAGATCTTGCGAGATGCCGACACCGCAATGTATCGGGCCAAGTCTCTGGGCAAGGCCCGTTATGAGGTGTTCGACGCAGATATGCGCGCCAGTGTGATGGCCCGATTGCAGCTCGAGACTGATCTGCGTCGCGCCCTCGAACGGGGAGAATTTCGCAATTTCTATCAACCGATCGTTACTCTCGTTTCGGGAGAAATCGCCGGACTCGAAGCTCTATTACGATGGCAGCATCCAACTCGCGGCCTGCTCGGACCAATTGAATTTATCCCAGTTGCTGAAGAAACCGGCCTCATCCGCGAGCTAGGTTGGTGGAATTTGCGGGAGGCTTGCCGGCAAATCAGCGAATGGAGAGCGAGTTCAGTCGCCCATCGTCATCTAACAGTTAGCGTCAACCTGTCCGCCAAGCAATTTCTACAACCGAAGCTGGTCGAAGACATCAGAAAGTTGCTAAGTGAACTCGCCCTCCCTCCGGAAGCTTTGAAGCTGGAGATCACCGAAAGCACGGTGATGGGAGACCCTTCGGGAGCCGTGGAGATGTTGCAGCAAATTAAAACCTTGGGCATCCGCCTCGCTATCGATGATTTCGGTACGGGCTATTCTTCATTGAGCTATCTTCACCGCTTTCCTCTGGACACATTGAAGATTGACCGTTCCTTCATCAGCGGCATGGGGGACGACGGAGAAGGTATGGAGATTGCTCGGACCATTTTGCCCATGGCCAATAACCTTCGGTTAGACGTAGTTGCCGAGGGGGTAGAAACAATTCAACAGGTTACCTTGCTAAAAAAACTGCAATGTAAGTACGGCCAGGGATATTACTTTTCCAAACCATTATCCGCCGAGGGAACCGCGGCATTATTGGCAGGAGAATTAACGTGGCAAGCGTGCGAGCAAACCAAGTAGCCCAACAGATTTCAGTATGAGAGAACTTGAACGGAGAGAGCTCCGCTCGGAAGAGTGCAAGAGCCGTGACGGCTTAAGTTCCATAACGCGATCCACTCTTCAAATTTTTTGATAGCTCAACTCTTATGAAACTCGCTTGGCAGAACATCATTCACGACCGAACACGCTTCTCGGTGACCGTACTGGGCGTGTGTTTTGCCGTGTTCTTGATGATCTTTCAAGGCAGTCTTTTGGCCGGCTTCCTGCAAGCAGCATCCCGGCTTATTGATGCCAGTGATTCCGACATTTGGATCACCGCTCGGGGCGTGCAGGCCTTTGAGTTTGGAACTACCTTGGAAAGCCGAGTCAGGGAAATGGCTGCCGGCGTTCCCGGCGTGGTGGAGACCGGCCGAGTATGCATGGCTTTTGCTGTCTACCGCACGCCCAACGGCAAGCAGCAAGTCGTCGCTTTGGTTGGCGCGGACCCCAATGTCGGGAGGCGCTTCCCAGTTCCTGACATGCCCGAGTCGGCGGGCGAGACGTCACCGGATGCGGTTCTCTACGACGTAAGCGATCGCAAACAAATAGAAGTCACCTCATTACCTGCGGAAGTTGAGATAAATCGTCACCGTGCCAGCATCGAACGCGAGATCCAGGGGTACGGGGCTTTCTTGGGTGTCCCTTTTCTGTTCACTAGCTACCGGAATGCCACCCGGTACATGGGCTTCGGTCCCGAAGACGCCATGTATATCCTTCTACGAGTGGGCAACGGATACCCTGTTTCGGATGTCCAGCAAAACCTTAGGCAACGCCTGCCGGAAGTTGATGTACTGACGCAAAGCGAATTTGCGCTTAAGTCTCGAATGTACTGGACGATGAAAACTGGCGCAGGAGGCGCGATTCTCACCGCTGCCGTGTTGGGGTTTCTCATAGGTCTTGTGGTTGTATCGCAAACCGTTTACGCGAACACGATGGAGAATATCGAGGAGTACGCTACGCTGAAGGCTCTCGGAGCATCCCAAAGCTTCGTGGCGCGCATTGTGCTTTCTCAGGCTCTGATTTGCGGAGTGCTCGGCAGCATTCTCGGACTCTTAGTGGTCATTCCGAGCATTGATTACGCAAAATCTCTGATTCCTTGGATTTACGCACCGTGGTGGTTGCCTGCGGCCATGGTCGTCCCCTCCTTGTTCATGTGCGCACTCGCATCGATTGCTTCCGTTCGTAGCGCCCTCACGGTCGAGCCGGGGAGAGTGTTCCGTGCCTAACCATTTCTTGGGAGTTGAAGGCGCAAGCGTGTTCTTCGGCAAGGGCGAAGCACGTGTCCGTGCACTACGGGACGTTTCCCTAAGCTTCGAGCGCGGCACGCTCGTTCTGGTTACGGGCCCTTCCGGAAGCGGGAAGACCACGCTGCTTTCTATGCTCGGCTGTCTCTTGTCACCCGATGAAGGAAAGGTCTTCGTGGACGGTATTGCGGTAAACCAGCTGACCGAACCTGAAAAGACAGCCCTTCGGCAAAAGAAGATTAGCTTTGTATTCCAGGCCTTCCGCCTGTTTCACTCTCTCTCTGCGGTCGACAATGTCGCTCTCGGCTTTGAAATTCGCGATCCTGGCGAGCCGCGACGTATGGAAATGGCTAGAGATCTACTCTTTCAATTCGGCTTGGGCGACAAGCTCCGTCAGGAGCCCAACGAACTCAGCCCTGGAGAGAAGCAACGGGTCGCCATTGCGCGAGCTTTGGCGGGCAATCCTCCGATCCTTCTCGCAGACGAGCCAACTGCCTCTCTGGACGCCGAGGCCGGAAGAAATATCTGTGAAATCCTTCGCAATCAAGCTAACGAGCATGGCAGAACCGTTGTTGTCGTGAGCCACGATCCGCGCTGGCGGAAATTTGCCGACCGCACGATCACTCTCCACGATGGCCAAGTGCAACGCAAGGTGACAAAGTCATGACCATCCAGCGCATATGGACCCTTCGTGGTCTGACCATGATCGCCCAGCGACGCTGGGTCCTTGGCGGTTTGGTGGCTCTGCTGGTCAGCGCCGGGGTGGTCTTCTTCGGAACCTCCAGGCATCGCAATTCGGTGCAAGCCCACGGAACATCCGCCAATGACGCCGGCAGAGCCGTCGTGTTCGCCTCCCCCGGAAGAGTCGAAGGCGCTTCGGAAACCACTCAGGTGGGAGCTGCGGCCGACGGCATTCTAAAGGTCGTGTACGTGAAAGAAGGTCAGTTTGTAAAGCGAGGGACATTGCTCGGCGAGATCGCCTGTGACGACCTGCAGCCGGCGTTGCAAACTGCTATGGCGGAAGCGGATTCCGCCCGCCAGGCACGCGCCCGGCTTTTGCACGGCGCGCGAGATGAGGAGAAGAAAATAGCGAGTGAAAAGACGGCTGCAGCTCGGGCCACCTTCGAAGAAGCCAAATCACGGATGGACATGCAGCGTGCTCTCTACCAAAAGGAGCAGGTCTCCCGGGCCACGTATGACCAGGCTGTCCGCGATCTTGGCGTGGCCGATGCTAATCTCCGAGCCGCCCTTCGTACAGAAGAGTTAGTCGCCGCGCCTCCATTGCAGGAAGATACGGCGCGAGCTGACGCCGATGTGCTCGCGGCGGAGGGCCGTGTGCGAACCGCTCAGGAACGCATCGGCAAGTGCTCAATTGTGGCACCGATCGACGGAACCGTTTTGAGGGTCTACGCGAGGCGCGGCGAATCCTTTAGCACAGTCACTCCCCGCCCTTTGTTCAGCCTTGCCGATACGTCAACCCGACACATTAAGGCAGAAGTGGATGAGAGAGACGTAGACAAGCTCTCTGTGGGGCAGAACGTGATTATCCAAGCCGACGCCCTTGATGGGAAGAAGCTCCGCGGTTCAGTTGCCAGGATATCCGCGATGATGGGCAGGAAAAGCATCAGCACCGGTGACCCATCTGACAAGAGCGACCGGGACATCCTGGAAGCTGTGATCGATTTGGACGACAACTCGAGGCCATTGCCTATTGGTCTTAGGGTAACTGTGCAGTTCTTACCTAATGGTCATCGAAAATAACCTCTGGAACGATTTCGGAACAACTTGGAAGCATCGCCTCGCGTGGCAGCCAGTTGAACATGCCTGCCTCGGCGCCAGTCGCGGAGATGCCGGCTACTGGGCCGACGTGATCGGTACTCTCGCCGCTCGCGTTCCTAGTCCTCGACCCGCTGGAGACGCCGGAGCCTCACCTCAAATCTTCTTTTTTCCACGCGCCCACAGCAACACCCTGTCGAGCGTCGCCCAGTCAACCCGTTTCCCTTTCTTCGCTTGGCCGTGACTCTCCGTCAAAGGTGGGGCTGCCATGGGCATTTGACCCGGACCTGGAGGTTTCGGGAATTCTTCTCGACACCTATCTTTGACCTCTCTTAGTTCTAAGAACGTAGATAGACTCACCCGCCACCCCACATCGTTCAAACTAGGATTATGTCCTGTCGGCAACGACATCCGGAAAAAAATCTAATCAGTCATACATTTTTGTTGTTGCGTTTTTCCTTTCTGGAGGCCTCTTAGTATATTGAGAGGAGTTCTCGCCACGTACTCCCGCGAGCAACGCGACACCGGGTTCCCCGGTCCGCCGCTCTGCATCGCGTACGGCCTGAGGTAAGGGCGAACGCGATCGCGAGACAACGCTGTTTATGGGGCTAAAGCTCCAACTGCGCCTCGACACTGATCGGGGCCACGTGGCGTGAACAGCAGACTCCCGCATCGCCCGAAGCCCTACCACCCGCCCTGGAGACGCCGGAGAGCCTCCCCTCGCTGCCATACATGGTTGGCTTTCCCAATTTGCGGTGGAGGCATACTCGTGAACATATCTCGCTGTAAAGAGCGGAACGGTCTATCACTTGTTCTCGCGCCGCTCTACCGCCAGATCGACCGCGAGAACATCCGCAATCGCCGACGACACGAAATCGAATACATCCAGGGGCTAATCGGAATGCTCGATTTT